>Ga0224557_1000416_pt1 | contig 47848 bp, 38 predicted proteins | sample 714S31014metaG_FD_180677 | JGI IMG/M metagenome (GOLD analysis project Ga0224557, IMG submission 180677) | Peat soil microbial communities from Stordalen Mire, Sweden - 717 S3 10-14 | ecosystem: Environmental > Terrestrial > Soil > Wetlands > Peat | place: Sweden: Norrbotten County, Stordalen...
GGCCGACCCCAGCAGGATCGAGCTGAGCGGGATCGAGCTGAACGGGATCGAGCTGAGCGGGATCGAGCTCAGTGGGCTGCTCGCGAGGTTGATCGAGCTGAGGGGGATCGAGCTGAGGGGGATCGAGCTGAGGGGGATGTCGGCGAGGTTGATCGAGCTGAGGGGAATCGAGCTGAGGGGGATCGAGCTGAGCGGGACCCCGGCGAGAGCGAGGGAGAGAAGGGTGACGCCGTTGTCATTCGAACCCGAGATCCCGAAATCCGAGCACGGGAAGTTGAGCGAGGCCAGGGTCGTGCACCATTGCGCCAGCGCACCGGAGCCGGGAACGGTTCCTGCGAGGCCGATCGAGCTCAGCGGCAAGGAGCCCAGTTCGATCGAGCTGAGTGGGATCGAGCTGAGCGGGCTCGATGACAGGTCGAGAGCGCTGAGATCGACCGAATCGAAACTGGCGGCCGGCGAAGGCTGGCCCTCGCTTCCGGTTGCGGTGTCCTGCAGGACGTCCTCGAGCGTCACCGACTCGAGCGGCACGAGGGCATACTTGCTGCCGGCGAGGATGCCGTTCCAGCCCGAGCACGCGTCTGTCGTGCAACCGTCCGGGTCATAGGTGATCCCGATGTCCGATAGCAAGGCGCTGGAGAGCGCCTGTTCTGCGGCTGTGATCGCGGTGTCCCCCGATCCCGGGAGGGCGACTGAGCTGAGCGGGATCGAGCTGAGCGGGATCGAGTGGAGTGGCGACGAGGCGAGGGCTATCGAGCTGAGCGGGATCGAGCTGAGGGGAGCCGAGGCGGCGCTACCGGAACCAGAACCTGCCGCGCCGCTTACAGAGGTGGGGGGGATGACCGACTCGGGCACGGTCTCGACGCCGGCGACGGTCGGTGAGCCCGCCGAGAGGGTTGTGCTGACCGACACGACGTCCGGTGAGAGGCTCGCGGAGTACCAGTTCGCACCGTTCGCGCCTGCGACGGCTGGTGTGCCTTCGTGCTGGCCGAGGACGACGTAGAAGGGACCAGTCCCGACGTTTCCGAGCGCAACACTTCCACTACCGCCGCTGGAGGTGACGGTGACCGTACCGTTGCCCGAGCCGTCGACCGACAGGGTGATGTTGTATGTGAGGTTCACCGCGGGTGTGTTGGGAGACAGCACCGCCGTGTCGGCAGACGACGCGCCGATCCCGTTGTTCGCCCAGATCCCGTAATTGCCGCCGTCGGCGGGATTCAGATCACCCTCGAGCGACAGACCCTTTGTCGCATTCGCATTGACCAGGTACGCGGCGAAGGCGCTGCCGTTGGACTGGGTGCCCCGAACGCTTGTCGTGAGCTGGAAGGGAGCCGAGTAGGCGTAAGTCGACTGGATTCCGGTGAACTGGCTGTTTCCTGTCGTTCCCGCCATGTGCATCGGGGTGAACAGGTCCGACGCGACCTCGAATGTCAGATTGGGTGACACGTCCGTCGCGCCGATGGCCGACTCGACGTCCGCGATAGTCGGGGGCAAGGTCGTATAGGGGGGTTGCTCGACTTGCCAGCAGTCCTGTAGAAAGCCCTGATATACGCTGCCGTTCGCGTAGTCGAGTCCGAAGTCGGTCGAGAATGAGCTGGCCGAGCAGGAGCTCGTCGTCAGGCTGGCGTTGTACCAGACGGCCTCGTTCGGCCCCTTCGGCGTCGCTGATGGGGGGTTGCCGGGCTCCTCGTCGTCCGACTCCCTCTGCCCCAGGATGACGCGAAAGGGCCCGTTTCCGATCCGGCCCAGTGCTGCGCTCGTGATCGTGGTCCCGTTCACGTTGATGCCGATATCGCCGCTGTCGTCGAGGGAGATACTGATGTGGAACGTCGTGCCAAGGGGCTGGTTCGAGAGAATCGCCTGACCGGCAACAGAACTGTTTATGTCACTTCCAGCCCCCAGGTACCCGGTCGCTTCGGCCGCCCAGATTCCGTTGAAGCTCGATGACGACAGGTCTCCTTCGAGGGAAACGCCGCCTCCGGTTGTATTGGCAATGTAGATGACAAAGGAGTTGTCGCCTGACTGGACGGCTTTGACGGTTGTCGTGAAGTCGAAAGGTGCCTGATAGGCCGCGGCTGACTCGATGCCTGTGAACTCGGGATCGGCAGCCGCGCCTTGCATGTCCATTCCGCCGCTGAACGAGAGCTCGGGCGCAATCGACGTCGCCTCGTTTACCGCGGCGGCGGAGAGCGACGGAGTCCCGGTCTCCCAACAGTCCGAGAGAGAAGTGTCGGTGGCAAAGTTGTCGTTGAACGACGACGGCGACGCACAGTCCGCCATGCTCGCCGGAACCAGCGAGACGTTGTCGAGATTTGCTCCACAAGAACTTTGATCCGACGGCGCATCGGCAAATTCGACGGTGTCGCTTCCGGTAGCGACGACGTTGACCTGCTCTTCCACCCAACCCATCGAAACGTGCGTGAGACCCGTCGTGTCGAACGAGGGCTCGTCCACGAGGATTCCATTCCAGTAGACATCCATCATCTTTACTGCCTGTCCGCATTCTGGGTTGCCAGCCAGGAACCAGGACAAGTTGTAGGTCGCGCCGGCCGTCGTTCCAGTTACCGTTTGGGAAACTGAGCCCGGAGCGTTGCCCGACAAGTCGAGCGACTGAAGACCGTCCTCGGCCTGCCAATAGCCAGAGTCATCGAGATTGACACTGCCTCCTCCGATCGTCCAGTCCGTCAGCCCACCTGATCCGGGAAAGAGCGCGGCGTCCGAAGTTTGACGTGGCTGTTCGAAGCTGCCGTTCAGGATGAGATTTGGCTGGGCACCTGCGGCGGAGCTCATGACCGCCTGCACGATCGGCTCGAGCGTGCTGGCGAGGCCGAGGACGAGTAGCAGGCCGGCTCCCGCTCGGCCGATACGTCCAACCTTGCTGCGCAGCGACGCGAACTTTCCCCTGCCCGTCGGGATCCCCCTAGGGAGGTCACCGTAACGCTGTGACCGTCGCGTGCCTGACCGATGAGAACTGCCCTCTGGCCTCATTTCTGGTTCCCCCCTGGCAACCAACGTGAGGGCGCGCCAGCAACAGAACCAGTGCGACTGCCCCCCCACAACTTCGCCGCGATAGTAGTCACACAGGATGCGGAATGCACGAGTTAGGTCGCAGGTCAGCGACCCAACAACTTCAGGTCAGCTCGTCGGCCGAACGCGAGGTCCCTGTTTCGGGATCTCTCGTCTGATCGACTTGGCGGTCCGAGCCTCGTGTGGCCACGACAAGACCTCAGCGAAACGGCATCGCGAAGCGTTTTGCCCAGCTCGCGATGATCTGGCCCAACCCTGCTCCGCGCTACTACTTCTCGGATGTCATGATCGGGCCGACTTAACGAGGAGCACGGCCTCCAGGAACCACTCCGCCGGCATAGGTGCGGTCGGCCCAGCCACGAGGGGCCAGATTCGTCCGGCCAGCTCATAGCCGAGCCGGACGCGCGCATCCTGGGTGTACCCGCCCCGGTTGGCGAGGAACGTCCGCGCCAGCGCCAGCTCCGCGTCGGGCACAGCACTCACGTCCCAGTGCGCGAGCTCGAAAGGGAGATAGCTCGGAGTCCCTGCGACCGACAACCCCGGGCTCCAAGCCGGCCTCCCAAAGCTGGCGGGCGAGGTCCACGGTGAGCGGCTCCAGGTCGTCGCAGCACCGACGCGCTCGCGCACTACGAGTGTGTTGGCTATGAGGTCGCCGAGTCGTTGGTTCCGGCTGGTGGAGAGGATGAGAACGCTCCCGACGAGGTAGGTGAAGCCGAGTTGCATGTCGATCAGGCGGAGCACGTTACGGAGCAGGCTCGACCAGAAGCCGACCGGCTGGCTGCCGACACGGACCACACGTAGGCCCGCCGCTCGCTTGCCGAGGCTCCGACCGTTGAAGAGCATCTCGCAAAAGATGAAGTAACCGATGAAATCGACCAACACGAAAAGTGCGAAGGCCCCGCCCTCTACGAGCCCGCTGGTCGTGGTCCCAGAGCCGTGGAAAGCTGAGACGACGACGATGGCGAACCCAATGAGCGCGAGCACTTGCAACGTGAAGTCGATGAGGAAGGCGACGAAACGGGAACCAAGCCCTGCCAGGACCACGTCGAGGCTGATCCCTTCCGGGGTGACCGTGACATGCCGGTCCTCGAAGTCCACCTGATCAACGTACGACGAATGTCGACCGGCGCCGGTCGGAGCGATCGGAGAGCAAGCTGAACCTCGACCGGTTCGTGACTGATCGCGGTGGCGACTGGGCCGAGCTCGAAGATCTCGTGAGGCGATCGCGAGGCCAGGGCCGCAAGTTGGCGCCCGAGCAGATTCACCGGCTCGGCGCCCTCTACCGCTCCTCGGCCGCCGACTTGGCGGTGGCGAGACGTCTGTGGCCGAACACTTCCGGAACTCTCCGCCTGCAGGCGCTCGTAACAAGCGCGAACACCGTCGTCTACTCCAAACCCGGACGCGAGGACTCGGCCTGGGACTACCTGAGCGTGCGGATCTGGCGCCGGATCCGCGAGCTGGACCGCTGCCTGGCGATATCAGCCGGCCTCCTTTTCGGCTTCTTGGCGCTGGGGGCTCTGTGGGCGCTTGCTGAGCCATCGTCAGCTTCCGGCCTGCTCCCGTCGGGCTTCCATGCCTCTGCGCATCCTGGTAAGGGCGCCTACTACGGCGTCTCGATCGTGGGACGGAGCGGCCTCGCCGTACAGATCTTCGTGAACAACATCCTCGTGTCGATCCTCGCCGTGGCCGGAGGGTTCACTTTCGGGCTGCTGACGGCGTTCTCACTCGCCTACAACGGGGCCATCTTGGGCATCCTCGGCGCTCTGGAATGGCGAGCCGGCGGCTTCGGCCGTTTCTTCAGCCTGATCGTGCCCCACGGCCTGCTCGAGCTCTCCTGCATTACACTCGCCGGTGCCGGCGGCCTGGCCGTAGCCCGTGCCCTGATCGACCCGGGCAACGACACACGGACCGAGGCACTCGGCCGTCTCACGCCGACGATCGGCTCCATCGTGCTCGCCGTGATGGGCTTTCTCGTCGTGGCGGGACTGACCGAGGGCATCGTGACACCTTGGGACCTTGCTCCACCTGTCGCCTTCGCGGTCGGGATCGCGCTCGCGGGTAGTTTCTGGTGCCTCGTCTTCGCACGCGGGAGAACACCGGCCGCCGTCGGGACCTAGAGGCGGGCGTGTTGTTTCAGCCTCAGATAGGCGCCCACACAGGCCGGCCCTAGGGCCTCGGGTGGCGCCTCCACGACGACGGCGCCGAGCGCCTGCAGGACGACGACGACTCGACGACGACTGGCGAGCAGTTCGGCGGCGACGGCGGCGCGCATGACCTCGATCTGGTCGCGCGGAGGTCGTGTGGTCGCCGCCGCCAGGTCAGGATCCGTGCAGCTGGCCACGAGGACCGCGTGGCGGCGGGCGAGCACCGGCGTGGCGGCGATCAGCGTCCGGGCGGCCCCGTCGTCGACGAGGTCGGTGAACACGACTACGAGCGCCCGCTTCTGGCGCCCGACGGCAAAAAAGGCTCTTTCGTAGTCGCTCTCGACCTCGACCGGCTCGAGATCGTACAGAGCGCGGACCACGGCCTCGGCGCCGCGCCGGCGCGGGGCGAGCTGGCGGGTCACCTTGGCCTCGAAGGCGAGAGCTCCGACTCGGTCGCCCGACTCCTCGGCCGCCACCGCGAGCACGGCGACGGCATTGAGCGCGACATCGAGACGCGACATTGCCCCGGCAGGAGACGCCATCAAGCGGCCGGTATCCACGACACACATGACGTCGCGGTTCTCCTCGACCCGGTACTGATTGGACATTGGGCGACCGACCCTGGCGGTGGCTATCCAGTTGACCTGGCGGATGTCGTCGTCCTGGGTGTAGTCGCGGATCATCTCGAACTCGGTCCCGAGCCCGAGGCGTACCCGGACCCTTCCCTCGTCGGTGGCCTTGCCCCGGCGGCGCGCAGCCGCTAGGCGGCGCGCCCGCGGAAGATCGGGGAAAACGGCCACGTCTCGGCTCGTGCCGACCGTGTGGTCGACGGAGGCGAGTCCGAGCGGCCCGGCGGCGCGCACGGTCACCGGCGGCAACTCATGGACTCCACGATGGCGCCCGGTGAGTTCTCCCTCCAGGAGATCGCCGTTCACCCACGGCGGCTGCACCGCGAGTGTCGGCGGGACCGGCTGGCGGGTCCGTACCGAGCGCGCCTCGCCCAGGCCACCCACCGCAGCCCGGAAGGGAACCGGCACGAGGAGCGACAAGGTCTCGGGCTCTGTGCGCTCGAGCGTCAGGACTCTGCGACGAGCGACGAGGAAGTCGACGAGGAAGCATCCGGTGATCGCGCCCAGTACCAGTAACGGTACGAAGGCGGGTACGGGAAGAGCGGCCGAGGCGATCGCGACCAGCGCGATGACCAGCGCTGCGAGTCGGGTCGGGCGCGGCACCGACCGGCCGCTGCCCGGGTGATTGCCACCGGTCGCTGACGGCGTTGGCACGGCGCGGTCTCTCTTGTGCGCTCTCAGCGGGGGATGGGGACCGAGGCGAGCACATTCGACAGGGCATCGGTGGCGGTGAAGCGGTCGAGCTCAGCCTCCGGGGTCAACAACAGGCGGTGAGCGAGCACCGGAGCTGCGAGCGCGACGACGTCGTCGGGCACTACGAAATCGCGGCCCGACATGGTGGCGAATGCTCGCGCGGCTGCGAGGAGGTGGACCCCGGCGCGCGGACTCGCACCGAGCGCCACGCTCGGGAGCTCACGGGTGCGCCGCACGAGCGATGCCACGTACGAGACGATCTCGTCGCTGACAGCCACTCGATCTACTTGGCGGCGCACCGCCATTAGTTCTTCCTGTCCGACTATCTCCTCGACGTCCGCCAGAGTCACGGGCACGACCCCCGAGCGACGCAGCCTCAGTAGCGCCTCCTCGTTCTGCGCGCTCGGATAGGTGACGACGACCTTCATGAGGAACCGATCCAGCTGCGCCTCAGGAAGCGGATAGGTCCCCTCGTACTCGATCGGGTTCTGCGTGGCGAGCACGATGAAAGGCTGCGGCAAAGAGTGCCCCACGCCATCGACGGTCACCTGGCCTTCCTGCATCGCCTCGAGCAAGGCCGCTTGTGTCTTGGGGGGCGTCCGGTTGATCTCATCGGCGAGCAGGATGTTGGTGAAGACGGGTCCTGGGCGAAAACCCAGGTCGTTCCCTTGCAGGGTCAGCGTGCCGGTCAGGTCCGAGGGCAGCATGTCGGGCGTGAACTGAACCCGCCGAGTCTCGAGCCCACAAGCACGGCCCACCGCAGACGCGAGGAGCGTCTTGGCTACCCCGGGCGGTCCCTCGAGCAGGAGGTGGCCCCCGACCGCGATCGCGATCATCGTCGCGTCGACGACATGCGACTGACCGACGACTACCTTGTCCACCTGCTGGTTCAGTCGGGCACGGACGACCGCCATCGGGCCCGCGTCACCGCGTTGGTGCAGCTCGGTCATGACCACCTTCCTCTCTGCGTGAGCGTGGCATAGGCGCGGCCGAGCGCCAAGAGATCTTGCTCAGAGCGGGGCTCGGCAACGATGGATCTGACGAGCTCAGACGGCAGTGGCGTCGTGGCCGCCCTTGTCAACAGCTCGCTGTCTGTCGCATCACGGGGAGCCCTGAGCACATGACACAACTGTTCCCGCGCGGCTTTGCGCAAGGGGGCTGCACCGGCTGCCACCCTGCCGGGCGGACCAGACGCCAAGAGCGCGGCCACGGCATCGACGTGGGCGATGCGGGGCGGTATCAACTCGCGGCTGGCCCTCACGGGTGGCCCGAAGCGTCGCGCGGCGGACAGGATCCAGACCACGACCGCGACAAGAGCGAGTAGCAGGCCGGCTTGCCAGTGGCCCGGCAGGCCGGCGATGCCAGACCCGGAACTCGTCTGCAGGTGGTCGTACTCGTCGAAGGCGACCGCGGTCCCGGCCGGACCGGCCAGGTCGAGGGCGAACGCGGCATCGTCGCCGCGGGCGAGAAGGCCGTTGTCGAGCGGAGAACTCGACGCAAGCAGGACGAGACGTCCCCGACCGACATCGGCAATGAGCGCCAGGGCGCCACGGGTTCCGCCGACGAGCGTACGTACCTGTCCTGGCTTGGGACCCGCGACGCCGGTCGTCGTTGTCGTGCGCCACGAGCCTCCTGTGTTCGAGATCACGGTTCTGGCTGCGTAGTTCTGCGGCACCGGTGCTCCCGCTCGCGACGGCCCAGGCGTCGCCGCCTGCCAGAGCGGTAGCGGTCCGCGTCCCAACAGGACTCTCAAGGTGCCCACTGCCGGCCTGCCGGCCAAGACCACGCTGCCCCCGGCTGCCAGATACCGGTCGATGGCCGGCAGCTCGTTGGTCAGCGTGGCCTGCGGGTCGAGCACGAACAGCGTGCCTGGCAGGGGCAACGAAGCGGACCGGACGGGCACGTTCAATTGGCGAATCGGGTGACGTCGGCCGGCCAGCAGCTGTGCCAAGGCGGAGACCCCCCTGCTCGAGGTATCGAACGAAGAGGCTGGGCCGACAATCAACCGGCTCGGCGTGCCGTAGACCGAGCCAACAAGAGACAGGGCGAACTCGACGACAACGGCGCCGGCCGCAATCACCATTACCGCTCTCCACCGTCTAGGGACTTTTTGCCACCGCTGGGCTGAGTCCGGATTGGCTCCCACAGTCCCCTTCATCGGGGTTGCCGGCGTGGCGGCACTCATCGGGCACTTGCTGTCTTCAACCAAGCGTTCTCGCGGCATTGCGCTTCATTGGAGGCTTCGGCGAGGAGCTGCCCCCAACCATCCCGGGCCGCCGCGACATCATGAGGTGACGCGGACTCTTGGGCGTAGGTGATGGACTCGTGGCGGGAAGCAAGCTCGTCGAAGACCGAGGACAGAAGGATCCTCCGCAACTGGAGGCTGGTCGTGGTGAAGCGATCGGAGATCACGCCCCCGGCTTCGAGGCGAGCGAGCCCGTACCGGAACCGGAGTCGGACGGCCAGCTCGTTCTCGCCGTTCGCTTCCGCCTCCTCGGCCGCCCGCTCCAGATCAATCGGCACTTCGTCCGTCGTCCTAGATCTCTTGTTGGTCGGGCGTGAGGCTATGTGCGACCTCCTGCGAACGAGGAGCACTCCCACGAAGACGCCGAGCCCGAGCGCGAGCACAAGCGCGACGACCCAACCCCCAGAACCGAGCGCACTGTGGGCGCCGTGGAAAATCGGCACGAGGACTCGGTGCAGCAACCAACGGGCCGGATGCCCGAACACCCAGACGAATCCGCGCCCGATCGCACTGAGCACTCCTCCGAGAGGGTCGGCACTCCGCGCCGGGCGCCGTGCGTACGGGGGTCGGGAAAGGATCTGGGCCGCTTGATGGCGCGCGTCCGCCGCGAAGGTCGAGGCGCCCGCCTTAGAAGGCACCTATTCGGACCGGGGCGCGTCCGGCGCCGGTGGTTCAGGGGGGTCGACGGGGTCGACTGGCGAAGCAGGAGCGGAGGGGTCAGCCGCTTGCTCATCGCCCGTCGCGGGCGATTGGCTCGGCCATCTAGCAGGCTCCGATTCGGAGGGAGGCGGCGAACTGAGACTCGGCGGAGGCGGGGGTGGCTGAGGTGGGGAGGGACGCGGCCAACCGGGCGGCAGCCCCGTCGGCGGATAACCGGTAGGTGGAGGCGGCGCGTCAGAGGGACGCGGCCATCCGGGTGGCGGTGCCGGAGGGGGATAGCCCGTTGAGGGCGGCGCAGTGGGTGGTGGCACTGGGTAGACGGGAGGCGGATACCAGGGGCCCGATTGAGGTGGATAAGCCTGCTGCGGGTACCCGGGCGGTGGGTATCCCGGTTGTTGGGAGTAGCCGGGCGGTGGGTATCCCGGTTGTTGGGAGTAGCCGGGCGGTGGGTATCCAGGCGGCGGGTATCCCTGCCGTGGATATCCGACAGGCCCGTAGGGGCCTGGTGGTGGCTTGGTGAAGTAGAGAGCGGACGCCGTCGTCGGGAGGCCCATCCGCGTCGAGAGAAGCTGGATGTCGAAACCCTCCTTTCGGACACGCAGGTCGATGGTCAGAACAACAAGGATTGCAGCGGAGAAGGGCGCGAACACCACATAGCTGATCGTCTGGACGAAGAATCCGTCCACAACCGCCAGGGGCGTGCCCCCATGGAAAGCGGCAAAGATGGCACCGAGGACGAGACCGACGACCGCACTTGCTATCGAGACGAGAAGGCCTGCGAGGAACTGGGTACCGAACACGGACCACCAATGACCGCGGCAGAGTGTCAGCGCGCGACGTATCGCCTTGGTCCCCCGTTTGTTCTCGAGCATCAGGACCGGCACGGCCAGCCTGGCCGACACGAGAAACCAGACCATTGCCACCAATCCCCCGACGCCAAGCACGACCGAAAAAAGAACCGTGAGCACGGCGAGGTGAATCGCCACCATGATGACGATGAGGACTGCGGTCATTACACCACCGATCACGACAGCGACGTAGGTCAGTACCGAGATCCAGATCACGGCGGGCAGCCTCGACCAGCCGAAGTGCAGAGCTTCCCGCCAGTCCGCCCGCTGTCCCAGATAGGCGTTCGCGATGACACGAAAGCAGACCGCTGTGACGAAAGCACCGACCACCAGGGTGATCACGAGAGTCAGTAGCTCACCACCCAGTGCGGTGTAGAGGCTCCTGTTGACGCCTGCGTTCACGGCGCTGTCCTCGGATGATCTGACCGAGGCCGAGATGATGGCGACGACGATGCCTGCGGGGATCGCCACGACCAGGGAGGCCCGTGCGAGCGTGAGGAAGTTCGCTCGGACGATCTTTATGGCGGCGTCCATGCGTTCGCCCACGCCCAGTGGACGAAGGACCGTTGCCTGTGCTGGCCACATATAGCGTCCTCCCGGTCAGCGACGACGTGGCTCGCGCGCGACCATCGCGCGACCAACGCGACTTGATCATGTCTACACGTAGCCATAACCCGCCGTGGCCAGGGTAATCCGCGGAACCGACCCGGATGTGCCTGCTCCTGGCCTGTCCGCTAAGGCTGTCTTCTTGTCAGTCAGGTGGCAGCCTGCCGGCGGACTCCGTCATCACGAGCGACAGAGCGCGGACCTGAGATGCCCGCGGCAACATCGACCAGGGCGGCCGGAACGCCGAATAGTGATTTATGGTCGGCAAGACGATGTCCTGCGGCCGTGCGGTTGGCCAGCCGCAGCGAAACCGGGTGCCTCGCCGGGCGCGCCCCATCAGTGCGACGCGAGATCCGGTCGATAGAGGTGGCACGCGACCTCCACCGGTTCAACGGTGTCGGGGACCAGCTGCAGCTCAGGCGTGACATGGTCGTGGAACCGAACTGTGACGCCATTGGCCTGCGGCTCAACCGACACGACCCCTCGCCAGAACGGGTCCTCGGGCGTCGAGCTCCGTAACTCGGCGAGGAGGGCAGTCAGCTCGGCTGCTGCGTGCCCCTTCGCAGCAGGGATATGGGCCTCAGTTGTCGGCGAGTCGAGGTCCTTGAGATCGCCGACGATTGCACGCTCGCGGAGGTACTCGTCAGGAGTCAGCGTCGCCCACCGTTCATCGAGCATCAGGCGCAGATCACGGCTCTCCCAACCGCACGGCGCGAAGGCTCTCGGGCAGCGCGGGTGGAACGAGCAGCCAAGCGGCGGGATTGCGGCGTCAGGTACCTCGCCCCTGGGAAGGTCACGCGGCACATGGTGGCTCGGGTCTGGCTCGGGGATCGCCTCGAGCAGCGCCTTGGTGTAGGGATGGCGGGGATTTGTGTATATCTCGGCCGCGGAGCCGATCTCGACGATCCTTCCGAGGTACATGATCGCGATGCGATCGCAGAAATATCGTGCGGTCGCGAGGTCATGAGTGACGTAGAGATAGGTGAGGCCGAGATCGCGCTTGAGGTTCCCCATCAACTCGAGCACCTTGGCGCGTACGCTCATGTCGAGCATCGAGACCGGCTCGTCGGCGATGACGAGCTCCGGTCCGAGGATGATGGCGCGGGCTAGAACGGCGCGCTGCTTCTGGCCACCCGAGAGGTCGCTCGGGTACTTGCGCAGGAACCGCTCAACGGGCACGAGGCCGACCCGTTCGAGAGACTCGGACACGAGACGACGGACCTCGTCGTCGCTCTTCGCGATGTGGTGAATCCGCAGCGGGTGGCCGACGGCGTCGAGAATCGGCATCGCCGGGTTGAGCGAGGCATGCGGGTCCTGGAAGATGAGCTGGAGCCGCTTGCGCAGCGGCCGGAATTGCCGCTCGGACAGCCCGGAAATCGTCTGTCCGTTCAGGGCGATCGACCCACCCGTGACCTTGACGAGCGAGAGCACGGCACGCGAAAGCGTCGTCTTCCCGCTCCCGGACTCGCCGACGAGGCCCAACACCTCGCCACGCTGCAGCGTGAAGGTGACGCCATCGACCGCCTTCACCGACCCGGTGTCACGGCCGAGCATCCGCTGCAAAAAGCTCCCCCGGAGCGCGAAATGAACGTTGAGATTGCGGACGTCGAGGAGAGCGGGAGCCGCAGGATCAGGCTTCGTCTGCAATGCCGATCTCCTCGCGCTCTAGTGGGCGACGACCGTCGGGTGGGATCTCGTTCTCGGGACCATGGAGCCAGCACTCGGCGAGGTGGCTCGGCCTCACTTCGACACCCACCGGCTCCTTCGCCCGGCAGACCTCCATCGCGTACGGGCAGCGTGGGTGGAACCGGCAACCGGAGGGCGGCGCCACCAGATCGGGTGGCGCACCCGGGATGTAGTGGAGCTTCCGCGTCGACAGCGAGATCGTCGAGCGCATGAGCTCCTGGGTGTAAGGGTGCTCGGGGCGGGAAAAGATATCGACGACGGCGCCCTGTTCGACGATGCGCCCCGCGTACATGACCGCGACCCGGTCGCACGACTCGGCGACGATACCGAGGTTGTGCGTGATGAGCAGCAACGCCGTGTCGAAGTTGTTCTTCAGGTCGGCGATGATCGAGAGGATCTGGGCCTCAACCAATACGTCGAGAGCAGTCGTCGGTTCGTCGGCGATTACGAATCGCGGCTTGAGCACGAGCGCAAGGGCAATCATTATCCGCTGTCGCATGCCGCCCGAGAACTCGTACGGATAGTTGCGAAAGCGCGTTGGCGGGATGCGCACTCCGCCGAGCGCCTCGAGTGAGCGCCGGCGGATCTCGGCGTCGGAAATGTCGGGCTCGTGGGTGTGCAGGGCTTCGGCGAAGTGATCCGAGATCCGCATGAGCGGGTCGAGTCTGGTCATCGGCTCCTGGAACACCAGGCCGATCGAGGGTCCGCGAAGGCGTCGCATCTCCTGCGGCGTGGCCTTCACGAGATCGCGCCCTTCGAAATCGACGGACCCGTCCCGGATGGCGCCCACCGGCAACAGGCCCATAATCCCGCGACCCAGGGTCGACTTGCCGCTGCCGGACTCGCCGACCAGGCCGAGTGTCTCGCGCTCTTGGATCTCGAAGCTCACCCCGTCGACGGCGCGCACCGGGCCCCGGTCCGTCGCGTACCACACCCTGAGGTCCCGGACGCGCACGACGGCGTGTTCCGTCTCGACGGCCACGGTGGTGACCTCCCGGACATCTTTGGGCATCGCGAACCGGCGATGGTTCGGCCGGCGCAGTAGTGGGTTGAAGGTGTCGTTGATCCCCTCGCCGACGAGCGTGAGGCCCGTGACGAGGAGGATGACGGCGAGCCCAGGAAAGAGACCGGTCCACCAGAAGCCGGCCTGAGCGTCGGAGACCCCGCGAGAGATGTCGTAGCCCCACTCGGCGGCGACCGAAGGGTCCATCCCGATGCCGAGGAACGACAGTCCTGCCAGGGTAAGGATCGCATCGGCCGCGTTCAGAGACGCGACGACGGGGACCGAGTGGACCACGTTGGCGAACACATAGCGGCGGATGACGGTTCTCGGCTTGGCGCCGAGCGCGCGGCCGGCTTCGACGTACGGCTCCTCGCGCACCGAGAGCACCGTGTTGCGCACGACGCGGAAGTACTGCGGAATGTATACGACCGTGATAGCGATGGCCGCGGTCAACACCCCGCCTCCGACCGATGTCGAAAGGAGGAATGCGATCACGATCGCCAAGAGCAGATAAGGAAAGGCGAAGATCGAGTCGTTGATCAGCACGAGGAGCCGGTCGAGCCATCCCCCGAAGTACCCCGAGACAAGGCCGAGGGGGACACCGATCACGACGGAGAACATGAGAGCGAGCACTACGACCTCGATCGAAGTGCGCGCCCCGAAGATCACACGGGAGTAGACGTCCTCGGAAACGACCGTCGTCCCCAACCAGTGGGCACCCGACGGCGAGGCTTGCTGGGGGAACCGGATGCCGTGCGCGATGTACTGGTTGAAGCCGTATGGAGCAATCTCAGGGGCGAAGACGGCGAGGACGACAAAGAACAGCGTGATCGTCGCTCCCGTCCAGAAGAGCCACCGGGGCAGTCCGCGGACCGCTATCAGCGGCGCGAAAGCGCGGTGTAGGCCGCGTAGTCGCCCCTCGCCGCTACCTGTCCGCGACGCGACGCCGGACTCGAACTCGTCGGGAAGCAGAGTCGTCGCCATCAGTAGCGCACCCTCGGGTCGATCCACGCGTTGATGAGGTCGATTAGGAGGCTGATCGCGACCACCGCCAGAGCGAAGACCGTGATGATCCCCTGTACCGCGATGTAGTCGCGGGCCTCGAGGTAGAAGATGAGCTCGCTGCCGATCCCCGGCCAGTTGAACGTCTCCTCAGTGAGAACCGCTCCCGAGAGAAGCAGCGCCGCCTGCAATCCGGTGACGGTCACGATCGGAACGAGGGCGTTGCGGAAGGCGTGCCGGACGACTACGGACCGCTCCTTCAGCCCGCGGGCTCGGGCGGCCTCGATGTAGTCACCTTTCATCGTCTGGATCACGTTCACCCGCACGAGCCGCAGGATGACCCCGGAGATGACGAGACCGAGCGTCGCCGCCGGCAGCACAAGGTGTGCGAGCAGGTCAGGGATGTCACCCCACTGCCCGTCGATCATCGCGTCGATGATGAGGATGTTCGTGTGCGGCGTGAGATTCGCCTGGACGAGGACGCCCGACTCGCTCGATGTCGGGAGCCAATTGAGGATGTGACCGAACAACAACTGGGCGAGCAGGCCGAGGAAGAAGACCGGCGCTGCGTAGATGACGATCCCGAAGACCCTTGCCCCGGTGTCGAGCCAGCTGTCCCGCCTCCGGCCGGCAAGCATTCCGAGCGGGACGCCGACGATGAGAGCGACAAACATTGCCGCCACCGTGAGCTCGAGCGTGGCCGCCCCGTTCTGCGCGATCACCTGCGTGAGAGGACGGTGGTCGGTGAGGGTGGTGCCCAGGTGCCCTGTCACGACCTGTTTCAAGTATTCGCCGTACTGGACGATGAGCGACTTGTCGTAGCCTCCGATCCGTTCACGGACCGCGAGCTGGGCAGGAGAGAGGTGACCTCCGAGTGCCGCCAGGATCGGATTGCCGGGAGCGACGCGCATCAGGAGGAAGACGAGGGTCAACAGGATGAAGACCATCGGGATGACGAGGATCAGCCGTGTGATGATGTAGCCGCGGAGCGATCCCTTCGACGACGACAAACCTGAGCGCCCTTCTCGAAACCCGGTCTGCCCAGGGGTCAGGCGCCCAGCGCCTGACCCCTGGGGATGAGCTGGTTAGGACTTCCCGACGAGCCAGAACCGGAACGTGTACGACGCATCGAGCGTCGACTGGACTCCGGTCACGTTGTCGCGAGTTGCGGCGATCTGGCCGCCTTGCCAGAGCGGGACGAGCGACGGGTTCTGCGCGGTCAGCATCTGGATCTGCGCGAACGCCTTGTCACGGACCGACGGGACCGCCGACGCCTCTTCCTGCAAGATGAGCGAGTCCACCTTCGTACTGCAGTAGTGGTCGTGCATGAACTCCTGGTTGCAGAAGTAGAAGGGGCCCGTGTAGTCGTCCGCGTCGGGGTAGTCGGGGAACCAGCCGAACAAGAAGACCCCGTACTGGTCCGTGTCGGCTGCCTGGGTGTAGGTGGTCCACTCGGCCGACTGGAGCGAGACGTTGAACAGGCCGGACGCGTTGAGCTCACGTTGCAGCTCGGTCGCCATGTCGGTGTCCGCGTAGTGGTTCGTGTTGTACCAGAGGGTGAACTTGACCGGCGTCGCCACGCCGGCAGCCTTGAGCACGGACTTCGCCTTCGCGAGGTTGGGGGATGCCCCGTACACATCGGAGAACGAGTTGATGTGCCCCTCCAGCGCGTCGGGGATGATCGAGTACAGGGGCTTGACCGTCCCCTTGTAGATGTACTTCGCGATCGAGGCCCGATTGACCAGGTACGCCACTGCCTGACGGACCGCAAGCTTCTGCGCTGGGTTCGCGCCAGGCTGGATCTTCTCGTTGAAAACGATGTAGCGGATCTCGAGGCCCTTGCCCACAACTATCTTGACGCCGCTCGAGTGCCCGAGCGCCTCAAGCTGGGTCGGGGTCAGCTCACGGTAGGCGATGTCGATGGCGCCCTGCTGCTCGTCGGAGACGAGTGTCGTCGCGCTCTCCTCGTAGCGGATGATGAACTCACTGTTGTGCAGGACGTCGTTGCCGCCGTAGTGCGGGTTCGGCACGAACACGGCCAACTGGTTGGGTGTGTACGTCTTGAGCTCGTACGGGCCGGACCCGATGATCTTCGCGTCGGGCTGGAGCTTGGCGAACGGATACACCTTCTGGTCGACGATCGCTCCCACGCCGGTCGTCAACACGGCCGGCCACACCGAGTCGGGGGCCTTCAGCTTGAACGTGACAGTGTTCCCTGACGCCGTCACGCTCTTCATCGCGGTGATCAGGGCCCCTGGGTCCTGCGGGCTGTTGATCTTGAGGACGCGATTGAAGGAGTACGCGACGTCCGCGCCGGTCACGGGATCGCCGTTCGAGAAGTACTGCTTGGGCTTGACGATACAGACGTATGTCGTCGTGCCGTGCCACGCGCATGTCGCGGCGTCGGGGACGATCGTCGTCGTGTAGGGCACGTACTTGACCAGCGTCTGGTAGACGTTGTAAATGATCGTCCACGACGGCAGGTCGTAGGAGCCTGCCGGGTCCGCAGAGACGATCCGGTCCGTCGTTCCCAAGATGACCGTCGCGTTCGGGATCTTGCTGTGGGACACCGACGTGGCCGCGCCACTCGAGCCTGCCGCGACTGCCACGGGCACAACGAGCACCGCCGCGGCGGTCACCCCGATCAACCATCCGATAGCTGATCTCTTGAAACCTCGGTCTCGGTGCATAAAGCCCCCTTTGCTAGCGCTTTCGCCGGTCCCGATGCCGTCGTGGTGATCACGTCCGACACGGGTTTGGGCGCCGATCCCGCGGCCTCGGCCAGGAAGACCAGACAATCGCCGCATCTCCCAGGGAGCGCCGCCTCCGCGAGTGGTCGGATTGTAGTGCGCCGAAATGAGCAAGTCCAAGGTGCCCGCCGAGTTGAGACCAACCCCAGGGCGCGAGAAGGGCCCATGATCGACGGCTTCACCCGGGTCCTGCAGACCGCCAGCGACCTCCGGGTGCTTCTCGGCCTCGTCCGGGGCGCGCCCTGCTCATCATGCCTACATCCACTTCGCCGGGCTGTTCTCCTTCTCGGCCGCGCACGGATCGCGGGCCAGAACTCACGACGCCCCTCGACGTCGAGGGCCGCCGTCGGCTCGTCCAGCACGAGCAGATCCGGATCGGCAACCAGCGCGATGGCCAAAACGGACGCGCTGGGTCTGGCCGCCCGAGAGCTTCGTCGTCGCCCGATCGGCGAGTTCTGCGGTGCCGGTGAGACGAAGTACGTCGTTCAGCTCGAGTGGATGAGGGTAGAGCGACGCGACCATTGTGAGGAGCTCGCGGACACTCAGGAACTGGACGAGCGGTCCCGTCTGGAGCATTGCGCCGACGGCCCCGGCCTTCGCGGCCTCAGCGGGCGACGAGCCGAACACCGAGACCGTTCCGGTGTCCGGTCGAGTGAGCCCGAGCACCATGTCGATCGTGGTCGTCTTTCCCGCACCATTTGGCCCGAGGGGCGCCAGGTCTCTCCAGGGGCAATCGCAACATCTATCCCCCGTGCCGCCCGCAGTTCACCGTAGGACTTGGTCAGGTGAGAAAGACGAATGCCGTCCCGGTGATCGTTCGCGATGGCCATGGTTCAACCTTGGCAGGATCTCCGGGCAGCGTGCAGCCTCACAACTTGCCGATGACATATGTCACACGCGTGCCGCCTACGACTGGCGCCGGAGGAGATGACTCGGACTCCCCCGGCGCCTCATGTCACTCAGCGCGGCCAGGTTGCCTGGCTGACGTCGCGGTCACGCACGAAGTCGATCTTCGCTGCGGCTTGTCCAGGCCATGTGAGAGTGGCGGCCGTGGGAGGTGTCTCGGCCACGACCCGGCCGTGAGCAATGACGTACCACGGTCGCACCTGACGCCGGACGGCGTCGAACGGATCGGTCGCCGGCAACACGATGAAGCTCGCAGGCCGGCCGACCGCTATCCCGTAGGAATCGCCCAGCGAGAGAGCCTCGGCCCCGCGAGTGGTGACCATGGCAAAGCACTCGGCGATCTGAGCCGGCGAGGTCATCTGGGTTGCCAGTGCACCGACATGGGCAACCTGGAGCGGGTTGGCCGTGCCCATCGGGAACCACGGGTCCATCACGTCATCATGGCCAAATGCCACGTTGACTCCGGCCCCGAGCATCTCCTTCACCTGGGTCAACCCTCGTCGCTTGGGATAGGCGTCGAAGCGGCCCTGAAGGTGGAGGTTCACCATAGGGTTGCAGACCAGGTTTATTCCGGCCCGCGACAAGATCCGCTGCAGCTTGTAGCTGTACGCGGCGTTGTAGCTACCCATCGCTGTCGTGTGGCTGGCCGTTACCCGTCCCCGCAGACCGGTACGCATCGCGTGTGTGGCGAGCACCTCGACAAAGCGCGACTGCTCATCGTCGATCTCATCACAGTGCACATCGATGAGCAGCCCTGCATCCAGCGCTGTCGAGACCGCGATTTCGAGGGACCGCACCCCGTCGTCGCGAGTGTCCTCAAAGTGTGGGATTGCTCCGATCGCGTCGACGCCACGGCGGGCAGCCTCCGCGATCAGCTTGTCACCATCGGGGAATGAGACGATGCCCTCTTGAGGAAAGGCCACCAGTTGGAGATTGACCACGTCGCGCACGCGCCCTCTGACATCGATCAGTGCATCGAGAGCCACCAGTGACGGGTCGGTCGTGTCGACATGGCTTCGTACGTGCAGGACGCCGTTGGCGACCTGCCAACGCAACACCTCATTGACACGAGTGACAACGTCGTCGTGAGTGAGCATCGCCTTGCGCTCCGACCAGCACGCAATGCCCTCCCACAACGTGCCGCTCTCGTTCCAGCGTGGCTCACCGGCAGTCAGGCACGTGTCCATGTGCACGTGTGGCTCGACGTAAGGCGGGCTGAGCATGGCCCCACACACGTCGATTTCCTGTTCTAGGTCCCCGACTCGGACTCCGGCGCGCTCCACAGCTACGAAGCGGCCATCCTCGATGAGCACGTCGACAAGACCCTCCGGAACACCACCAGGGACAGCCAGCCGGCCATTGCGGATCACGAGTTGCATCACACACCGACTTCCTCAGCAAGTGGCGTGTAGGTCTTCGAGAACAATGACGACCTGCTGGGGCGGCCGATCACGAGGTAAATCGCACCTGCGACTACTGAGCCGACGAGCCATGTCAGGTCCACGTCGTGGAGAGCCGTCGAGGCCGGGCCCATAAGCCAACCGACCTCGCCGTACTCGAAGCACCAAGCAGCGACAGCGCCGGCAACGAACGAGAATATGGCCGACCAGCGGACATCGGCGATCCGGGAATGCCCGGGTGGGTCGTACAACAGGTCGACATCCACCTCTTGGCGTGCGAAGTAATAGAAGTGGATCAATGTCACTGCCGCCCACGGGGCGATCCACATCACCAGTCCTGACAGCCAACTGTCCAGTGTGCTGGCGAAGTTCTGCTGGAAGACCAGGACGATCGTGAACGCCAGCGCGATGGCGCCGACCAGCAGCGCGATCTTGCGCCGGTTGAGCTTCCAGTCCAGGGTCTGCGCACACAACGAGCAGCTGTAGATGTTCAAGATGTTGGTAGCGATCGGGCCGTGCAAAACGAGCAGCAATACCGGGATCGCCAGGATGCCGAAGTTCGACACGACCAGCGCGCCGGGGTCGACCTTCTGGGTGACGGTGGCGAGAGTCGCACCGAAGATTCCGAGCCAGACCACCGGGAGGAACTGCCCGAGCACGCTGGCAACAAAGACCTTGGACCGCGACATCGCCTTCGGCAGGAACCGGGAGTAATCCGAAGCGTATGCGAACCAGGTGCAACCCCAACCGATCCCGATCGCGGTCATGATCGTGCTCTCGGCCGAAAGCAGGGCCCAACCGTGCAGGTGCGCGCCCGCGTAGCCCCAGTGCACATTGTTCTTCGACCAGGCGACGATCGTCATCGCTATCAAGACGCAGAACGTGACCGGAACGGTGTACCGCTCGAATTTCGCGATCGACTTGAAGCCCCTCGCGGCCAGCCAGATCTGCAGACCCATCACAAGCAGAACGATGACGATCTTCAGGTTCGTTCCACCGTGGTAACCGAGCTTGCCGATGAGAGCCAGAACCAGATCGAGCACGATCCACGTGTTGACCGCGCACCATCCGGCGGAGATGAGCCCCTGGATCGCGGCCGGTAGGTAGGCGCCGCGACGTCCAAAGGCGCTGCGCGCCATCACCATCTGGCTGACACCAGTTCGCTGGCCCATCAGAACGAAAAAGCCGAAAACGGCCATGCCGATGATGTTGCCGATGACCAGTACCAAGACCGTCTGGAACAAGCTCAGGCCGATCTCGATGCCCAACGAGCCGAGCACCCAGTTGATCGGTGCGATGTTCGCCCCGGACCAGATCCAGAACTGGTGACCAGCAGTCGAGGTGCGCGCGTTGTCCGGCACCGGCAGGAGGATGGTCTCGACTTGCTCGACCGCCTGCTCGTCGATGGCAGGAGTGGTGCTCACGACACGGCTCCCCACCGCCTACATGCGCCTTCACTTGCCGACATGATCCCTTCCTTTCTTCTCGGGAAACATTTCACAAGCATGTCCGGACCACCCTGTCCGAGCGCGGGCCAGATAATGCGGCCCTAGACGGCCGGTGCCTTCGTTACCCAGGTGTCGACGGGCAACCTGTTGTGGATCGCCCGCCACACGTCCTCAGAGCGGACGGGCATATGCGTCAGCTCGGCGCCGGTCGCGTCGTGGATGGCGTTGGCAAGCGCCGGCGCCACCGAGATCATTGGGTGTTCGCCAACCCCTCGTGCCCCGAAAGGCCCATCGAGCTGAGGGGTCTCGACGGCGATGCACTCGATCTCCTCGGGAAGATCCTTCGCCGTGAGGATCTTGTTGTCGGTGAGTGACGGGTTGAGCAGATGACCCTGGTCGTCGTAGATGTAGCTCTCACACTCCGCAGTCCCAAGGCCTTGGATCATGCCGCCGATGCATTGGCCGCGCATCGTGCCGGGATTGATCACTTTTCCTACATCGAAGGCCGATGCGATCTTGATCACCGTGTACTCCCCCGTTTCCGGGTCGACCTCCGCGATCACGCCGTGGGCGCCGTAAGTCCAGTCCAAGGCCGGGAGTCCCTGTCCGGTTTCCTTGTCGAGGCTCGTCAAGCCTTGAGCGGTGTAGCGGCCCAGGCCGATCAACGGCCCACCGATTCCGTTGCCGTTTGGGTAGACGTACCCGATCGACAAAGCAGCAAAGGTCACTGACTCCTCCGGGCGCTGTTTGACGAAAATCTTCTCACCGTCATGGTCGAGATCCACGGTTTGCGCGCGCAGAACTTGGGCCGCGTCCAGGTAGGCCTGTCGCAGGAGGTCGTCGCAGGCGGCGATCACCGCATTCCCGGTGAGAAGGAGGCCCTTCGACGCCACTGTCTGCCAGTCGAAGGGGTCCTTGTCCGTGTCCCTCTCGACTGCGACCTTCACGCGGCTGACCGGGAAGCGCAGACGGTCGGCCGCCATTTGTGTGACGACGGTCGCCGTGCCCTGGCCGATCTCGGTGAGAGCGATGTTCACTACGACGGACCCGTCCGAATTCATCTTTATGACCGCCGCCGTCGAAGTGAAGCTCGGCATGGCGGGGGCCTTGTGGAGAGTCGCGATCCCCTTGCCGATACGGCGGCCAGTGCGCGCCTGGCGCTCCTGCTCCTCAGGGGTGAGCCGGCCGTAGTTGATCGCACTGGCGGCCGCCTCGAGGCACTTGAGGGGATTGCCCGTGTGCTCGTTGATCCTCTCGCCCGTCAGCGTGGTCGAACCCGGCTTCAGGAGGTTCTTCTTGCGGAACTCCAGAGGGTCCATCCCGATGACCTCGGCGACGAGCTCCATGTGCCGCTCGAGGCCCCAGAAGAACTCGACATGGCCGAATCCGCGGTAGGCCGTGCCCCACGGCTTGTTGGTGTAGATCGTGTAGGCGTCCACCCAGGCATTGGGAATGTCATAAGGGCCACCGGCCGAGTAAGCCGAAGCGCGCGTGACGTTGACGGCGTAGTCGGCGTAAGCACCGGAATCCCAGTACATGAGCAGCTTCTGCGCCGTGATGCGGCCGTCAGCGCCGACGCCGGTCTTGATCTTGTAAGTCAACGCGCTCCGGCAGGGCAGGAGGCTGAACTCTTCCTCCCGAGTGGCCTGGAACTTGACCGGCCTGCCTCCTGCCTTGCGGGAAAGACAGGCCAGCAGAGGTTCGAGGTGGATCCCCGCTTTGCCTCCGAAAGCGCCGCCGACATGGGGTATCACCACCCTCACCTTGTTGTGCGGCAACTTGAACGCGCGACAGAAGAGATCCCTCAAAGTAAATGGGGATTGGGCGCTCGACCAGATGGTCACCTCGTCCCCCGCCTTCCACTCGACTATGGCGACGTGGGTCTCCAGCGGCACATGCTGCACGGAGGGATTGGTGTACTCGCGCTCGACAATCCACTTGGCTTCCGCGAAGCCTGCATCGATGTCGCCTTTGCGGATCTTGGTGAGGTTGGGGATGTTGGTGCCCGGCTGCGGACTGAAGGAGGCCTTGACGTAGTCGTAGCTGCCGAGGTCGGGATGTACCAACGGAGAATTCTCGTCGAGCGCGTCCAACTGATTGAGGACGGGTGGCAAGACCTCGTACTCGACGTCGATCAGGTCGACAGCCCGGCACGCGATGTCCAGGCTTTCCGCCGCCACAGCAGCGACCGCCTCGCCGAAGTGCCGTACGACATCCTTGGCCAGGACGTCCTTGTCTACAACGTACAGGCCGATGCGGTAGTCAAGCTCCTTGCCAGTAAGGACCGCGTGGACACCCGGGAGGTTCTTGGCTTTGGAGGTGTTGATCGCCAGGATCTTCGCGCGCGCGTGCGGGCTCTTTTTCACCTGCGCGTAGAGCATGCCGGCGAACACCAAGTCGCTGGCGTACATGGCCCCGCCCGTTAACTTCGCGGCGTCGTCAACCCGCTGGACGTCGTCGCCCACGTGGGCGGCCGCCGGTGGCAAAGTGCTCTCAGACATATTTCAGTCCCCCCCTGGATTTGCTGTCGATCTGACCCGACACGTCGAGCACAGCTTCGATGATCTGCTGGTAACCGGTGCATCTGCAAAGGTTTCCCTCGATGCCCTCTTTGATCTCGGCCACAGTCGGCTTGGGGTTGTGCTCCAAGAGCTCCCGGACCGACATGACCATCCCTGCGGTGCAGTAACCGCATTGCACCGCGTAGTTCCGTGCGAAGGCTGCCTGGATCTCCGACAGTTCGCCGTCAACAGCTTCCGCCTCGATCGTCTCGACCGTGGCTCCATCGGCCTCGGCAGCCAGTACCATGCACGCGTTCACCGCCTGGCCGTTGAGCATCACCGTGCAGGCGCCGCACTCGCCCGCCGAGCAGCCGTCCTTGGTCCCGGTGAGTTCCAGGTCCTCCCGGAGAAAGCGCAACAGGGTCCAGTGCTCGGTTACTTCGCGCTCGTAGATGTGACCGTTGACCTCAACTGACATCCACATCAGCGCACCTCCTCGAGCAGCCTGCGGACAAAGACCTCGATCATGTACTCCCGGTACTCCTTGCTGCAGCGCAGATCGCTGATGGGGCGGATCGCGGCGCGCGCCGCGGCTACCACAGCGTCAGCGGGGTCTTGGTCGGTGAGCCCTTCTATCAAGAGCGGAGTGGGGGCGGCCGAGCCGATCCCCACCCGGACATCACCGTCGGTGTTCGTCAACGCGACACCGACCAGGGAGAGGTCGTGGCCGTCGATCCGCTTCAACTTGCGGTACGAACCACGCGAGCGAGCCGTGCCGGCGGGAACGGTGATCGACTCGACGATCTCGTCATGGCCTAGCACGGTCCGCTTCACTCCGGTGAAGAAGTCCTTGAGGAACAGCTCGCGCCGGCCACGCTGAGAAGCGATCTGGACCCGAGCACCGAGGCAAAGAAGCCCGGGCGCCATGTCTGCACCGGGGGAGGCATGGACGATGTTGCCTATCACCGTCGCCCGGTTGCGGAGCTGATGGGAGGCGATCGACAGGGCACATTCGGCGAGCAGCGGGTAGCAATCGCGGACCTTGGGATCGTGGAGAACATCGTTCACGGTCGTCGCCGGCCCGATGATCAGGCCCTGGGACTGGCTCCACACGAGTTCCGGGAAGTCCTCCACCTTCTTCAGGTTGATCACGAGCTCGGGTCGGACCAGCCCGCTGCGGATATCGACGAGCAGGTCGGTTCCACCCGCCAAGATCTTCGCACCCTCGCCGTGTGCCGCCAGCAGGCCGAACAGCTCCGCCCGTGAGGTCGGGGCGCGGTACTTGAAGCCGTCGTTCATTACTGGTTCCGCGATTCCGAGCGCCCAGGCGCTCCCCGTGGCACCGCTCGCAGGGCGAGCGCCCGCACGGCGTCTGCGAAGACGGACATCGGCGGAACCACAAGACCCGCCCCCACCTGACCCACTCCCGGCTCGCGGCCGGCGATCCCGGTGTTTACGGCTGGCAGCACGCCGCTGCGAACGATGAGCGTGGTGTCGATACCTGTCGGTGTTCCGCGGAAACCGAGTATTGGCACCTTGTAGAAAGGATGTTCGGTGAGAGTTATCTCGTACATCCGCAACGTATTCTCCAGCGCGTCGGACACTTCGCCGCCCACGAAGAGCACTATGGCCGGCGCCGCCGCCATGGCGAAACCTCCTATCCCGTTCGTCTCGGTGATCGTCGAGTCACCGATGTCCAGTCCGGCGTCCTCGGGGCCGTATCCAGCGAAATACAGCCCTCTCACCGGTGGTGCGGGAGCCGTGAACCAATCGTCGCCGGTCCCTGAGACCTGGATCCCGAACTCGGTCCCGTTGCGGGCCATCGCAACCACCATCGTGGACCCCGGGATGTCACGGGCGGCGTCGGCGGCCACTTTGCAGGCTGGCATGGAGAGGTTGAGGAAGAAGTGGTCGTTGCCGTTGATGAACCGGAACGCCGCCACTATGTCCTCGCTGCGGGCGCCGCTCTCGAGCATGTCGGGCGTGATCTCTCGCAACAACAACGATGTGGCGGCGCGGTTGCGGTTGTGACACTCATCGCCCATCTGGAGAGCCTGGGCGATGAGGCTGCGCACATCGACTGGCCCCCGTTTGCGCAGCGTCGCACCCAACAACGGGCCTAACGTCCGCTCCAACCAGCGAAGGCGGTCGATGACCTCGCGAGAGTACGCCCCATACCGCAGGACTTTTCCGAGGCCCTCGTTCAAGGTGCAGTACGCGCGCCGACCGGTCTCCTCATCTTCAAGTACTGACAGCGGCATGGACGCGCTGACCACGCCGGCCATCGGGCCTACCGTGGAGCGCGAGTGGCACGGCGCAAGAGATATGCCGCCTTGAGCGGCGATCCGCCCGGCCTCCTCGAAATTCGAGGCCAGCCCCTCGTAGATCATGGCGCCAGCCAATGCTCCACGGATCGGACCGGACGCATCGGCCCAGTCAACCGGCGGTCCCGCATGAAGGAACTCACGGGGCCCAAGACCCAGTACGTCGCCGGCAGGGAGCACGTCCACCCACCGCGGATTCGCGGCGGTCAGCCGCCGAACAGATTCGGCCGTGGCTGCGTGGGTCCGAAGATCGGCTGCTATGAGCGCCAGATCCGCCTCGCTCCCAGGTACTGGCGGAGTCCACTGCACTTCGAGCGGCGCAGCAGCTTGGGCGGTGAGCGCATCCGCGAAAAGCGATGCACCGACTGTGACCATCGTTGGTGACTCGTCCAGCCGGATCATCTGCCTGCTCCCTCAACAAGATCCACCGCTGTCCGCGCGGCAGCGGCATTGGACAGGTGAACACTTGCGCCGGCCGCGGCAAGTCTTTCTGCGGTCGCGTCGCGGCCCTGCGGATCTGAGCGCGACCCCACGAGAGAGACCACAACGGCGAGGTCTCGACCGCAGCGCTGTGCGCTTTCGCGGGCGGTAGCTATGGCCGGAGCGAGCTCGCTCGCTGGGTCCAGATGCGCTCCGTAGCCGAGAACCACGTCGAGAAGCAGCACAGCACATCGAGGGTCGGAACCCTCCTGGGCAATGCGTTCGAGGCGCAGGGACTGGTCGATCATGGGATGTGGCCGTCCCGCGGTCAGCCGGTCGTCACCGAAGTCGATCATGAGATGGCCACGCGCATTCAAGTCGTCACCGATAGCCCATGCCTCCTGGAGAGGGGTATTCGACGCGATCGGCCCAAGCCGCTGCGCTGCGATGGCCATGGCCTCGTCGCACAGCGTCCCCCCTGAGAACAGGCCGCGGACGAAACCTGACCTCGGGGTTCGATCATATGGCGCCGGCCACTGCGGCGGTGCGGTCGGAGACCTACCCAGGGCCGCAAGTATCTGCGCTGTGGCGGCGGTGAGATCGCCCTGGCCCACACCGACGAAGGCCACCAGTGAAGGTGTGTTCAACCGTCCGGCTGCATCTCTCACCGTTTCGGCGACCTTTGGGTCCGGCGGCTTCGACAGCACGACGATGAACTCGGTGGCCGGATCATCATCGAGCGCCTTCATTGCAGCGAGCGTCGAACGGCCGCCAACAGCGGCGGAGAGATCACGCCCACCTACCCCGAGCACGGCCGTGATGCCGACGCCGTCCGCGTCGAGCAGGCATGTGACCTGCTGCGCCCCGGTCCCCGACGCGGCCACTATGCCGACCGGGCCGGGACGGAGCGCGTTGGCGAACCCAAGGCCGAGCCCACCCACCACGGCAGTTCCACAGTCGGGTCCCATGACGAGCACGTCGTGCCTCGCCGCCTCGTCTTTGAGCGTTATCTCCTGTTCAACAGGAACGTTGTCGGAGAACAGCATCACCGAGACTCCCGCCTGGATTGCGTCCATCGCCTCCACAAAGGCGTGTTGACCCGGCACCGAGATCAGTGCCAGGGAACCGCCCCGGCGAAGCGCGGATGCGAGCGTCCGGGGTGCAGGCGGTGATCCGAACCCGTCGCCCTGCGGCGTCGCAGATGGCGCAAGCTGCCGCTCCAGTTCGGCTCCCGCCGCGTCGAGCGCGTCGTCTTCGCCACGGACGGCGACGAGAAGATCGTTTGGGGAGGCTCCCTTCACCTCGGCAGGATCGAAGCCCAGTCGCTCATATATCTCGATATTGAGCGGCGTGGCCATCGCCACGATCGCAGCCGCGACGCCGTGACATGCGGCGACGGCCTGGCTCACCTGCATCAGAACCACGGAATCGCGGTAGATACCACGCCTCAACTCGACCCGGGTATTCATCGCGGGCTCCTCGTGCTAGTGGTGACCTCGCTAGTGGACCAGAGCGTTCCCTCCGACGCGGTTGCGGCGAGGACACCAGCCATGCCGGTGCACAGGTCGTGGCCGGAGGTCGCTCCGACACAGAACAATTCGGCGACGACCGATCTGAGTCGGGCCAATGGCCCGCCAACGGCAAGGACGCTGAGCACGGCTGCAGCTTGCGGTATCACCTGTCCTCGACCCGCGGCGGCCAGCAAGGCAGCCGACAGGGCGGTTGTATGGGTGCGGGCGCGTGAATCGATCGCGTCTCTGGTCCGCTCGGGGAGCAGACCTCCGAGAGCGAGCACCGCCAGAGCGCCGGCCACGACGTCGTCGGCAGCGGGTGTCAGGCCTGGGCCGAGTCCGATCACTTCCAATGCCGTTCCACAGTCCCCTCCCCCCAGGCCCACGGCCACGTCCAGCGCGTCGCCTGGCGGCAGTCCGAACGCGGACGCCGGCTCTTCGCCGATCAACTCGAGGAGCTTCGATCCACTCTGGAACAAGCCCTCGACGCTTAAGCGAGGACGCGGGTCCCACCACCGCACCGGCCGCCAAGTGTGGTCGTGTGCGACGATCGACCCGTCACCGACGCGCACGATGATCCCGGCTTGCGGTAACTCGCCCGTCGCCACGCTTACGCCTATGGGCAGGCGGACGGCGCGCTTGGTCAACAGCGCGATGACAGCCGGCCTCGACCCGGGTTCGGGCACGCTGAGGTAGGCCGCCACCTTGGTCGAGGCGAGAACGACTGCGTCCTGGCTCTGACCGCAAAGCAACTCGCCGACCGCGGTGCTCGCCCACGCTGGTGACACCTGCGACTGCGACATCATTTCTCCAGGTCTGAAACAGACGGTCGGGCCCGCCGGGCCCGACCGTCTTGGCGAGTACGTCTATCCCAGGTCCACGATCGCCACAACAGGGCCACCGCCTGGCGGGCCTTGGTGAGCAGCCGATACGGACACGAAGATGGCAGGGTCGCCACACACCGCAGCCGCTACACCGCCGACGCACGCCTTGATCTGGCGATGCCAATGGACATCGGAGTCGTCGAGCATGATGTTGCGCTTGCCGCGGACCTGACCAGAGGGATCGGCCTCACATTTGAGGAACAAGTTCACGAGCCGCCCCTTCAGGTGGCGCGGATGGGGGCAATCGACGGGCAAATCGTCGAGGCCCGCGTTACGGATCGCCTGCCAGACCCCGTCGATGTCAAGGGCGTCTTCCATGATCGCGTGGCCGATCCGGTACCGGCCGCCGATCCCCCGGACATTGCCAGCGAGGACGATCTGTGCCCTGTCGAGCTCGACTCCGGAGGAACAGGACGCTACCGACGAGTAGAGCGAGCGGTCGTTCATCACCTGGTCGTCTGCCGGCATCTCTATCTCACCCAGCGCTACGGCGATGCCGAGCCCCGCTGTCCCATTGGACAGGTCCATTGACTCCAGAGTGTCCTCGGTCCACACCTTGTGACCCCGCCGCTTCGCGTCGTTGATGGTGTCGAGCACGAGCAGCGGTGTCTTGGTCTGGACATAGTGCACATCCGCAGGATCGCTGATACCCGCCGATTCCATTGCCCTGCGCACTCCGGCCGCGACCTTCTCGATCATTGCCGCCCGGCCGATCTCCTCGGGCAGTATCGGGTCGCTCATCGCGACGCCGACCGAGAGGCGGAACTCATCGGTGACCGGTGCGCTCTCAGCCGGGACCGTCGCGAAAATCGTGGCGTGAGGGCTGAGCACACCGTCGGTGCCACCCGACCATGCGAGCGGAATCTGCCTGACCTGGTCCCAACTGCGGGTCCCCTTAGCGACGAGAACCTCCCGGAAGGCGCGGTCGGCGAGGAGCCGCGTGTAGTCGTTGACGCCGCCGTTGCCCTCGGTCTTCCCCACGACGCCGACGACGTCATCGGCCCGGAAGGTGCCCTTGTCGATCAGCTCCTCCAAACCTGACGCGTCGGTGACCTTCTGGAGAAGAACCTTCCTGACTTCAATGGGCTGAAGCATGTTCTCCGAAACTTCCTTTCTTCTATGCCTGTCGATGTAGGCCCAGAATTCGGTACCGTTCGTACCTGGCGGCCAGGCGCTCGGTCTTGTCGCGGTGAATCAGGAAGGCCAGCTCGAACTCGAGAGCCCTGCTGAGGCGCCCGAGAAATTCGCGCGGCTCTTCGGCTGCGTCAGGCCGTTCGGACACGATACGGTCGACGATGCCAGCAGCGGCAAGGTCGATCGACCTCACGCCTTGTGCCGCGGCGAGCTCTGGGGCTCGCTCGACGGTGCGGTAGAGGATCTCGGAGGCACCTTCGGGAGGAAGTGGTGCCACCCATCCGTGCTGGGCAGCCACGACTCGGTCGGCGGGCAGGAGGGCAAGCGCGCCGCCGCCCGCCCCCTCTCCGAGAAGGAGGCAGACCGTAGGCACCGGGAGCGTCACCATATCGGCCAGGCACCGGGCGATCTCCCCGGCAAGCCCGCCCTCCTCTGCTGCTTTGGACAAGGCGGCGCCGGGGGTGTCGATGATCGTGAGCAACGGGAGCCCCATCTCGGCGGCCAGACTCATTCCGCGCCGCGCCTCGCGAAGGCTGTCGGGCCCGAGGGGCCGGCCCTCACGGGGGAAGAGGCGATCCTGCCCGACGACCACGCACGGAGCCAACCCGAACTTCGCCATGGCGAGGATGAGGCCACCGCTGCGCTCGCCCTCCTGGGTGCCGCTCAAGATCGTCACCGAATGCGACGCGGCACGGAGAAGCTCCTCCACTCCTGGCCGATCAAGCCGGCGGGTGTGCTCGATCGACTCCCATGCGGGGATGTCGTCAATCTGTTCGTCGGGAGGTGGCTCCGCGACTGGAACCTCGTCGATTCGGGTGCACATCACGTCAAGTGCCCGGGCCGCTATCTCCGAGAGAGCATCCGGATCGAGCACCGCGTCAACGAGACCCAGGCGGTACAAGTTCTCGGCCACTTGGACACCCTCGGGGAACGTGTCGCCGTATAGCGCCTCGTAGACACGCGGCCCGAGAAACCCGATGAGCGCTCCGGGCTGCGCTCCGGTCAGCTGACCTAGCGATCCCCAGGAGGCGAACACTCCGCCAGTGGTCGGGTGGCGGAGGTACACCAGATAAGGAAGACCGGCACTGCGGTGCTGCATGAGTGCCTGGACGATCTTGACCATTTGCAGAAAGGCCACTGTCCCTTCCTGCATTCGGGTCCCACCCGACACCGGGGACGCCACGAGCGGAAGCCTCTCCTCGGTGGCGCGTTCGATAGCCACCGTGAGACGTTCGGCCGCTGCGACGCCGATGGTCCCACCTAGGAAGCCAAACTCACAGGCAACTACGCAGACACGGCGACCGCGAATCATGCCTTCGCCGGTTATCACCGCCTCGTCCTCCCCGGAGCTCCGACGGGCTTCTGTCAGCTGATCCAGGTACTCCGGCCCAGCTGGCACCTCGACGAGGACGGAGTCCCAGCTACGGAAACTGTCCTGATCTAGAACCTCGGAAAAAAGCTCGCGAGCACCGATTCGCCTTCTGGCGGGGGGGTTCGCGGCTCGTGCATAGCTGCCGCGTACGACCTCAGCGATCTCACGTTCGATCGTGACGTCCGGCTCGGCCGTGTTCTTGGGTACTCCCCCTGTCGGCAGTCCAACAACCATGACTACACAGTCACGTCTTGGGGGATCCTCAAGTGCTCGTTGGCCTTGACGATGTCCGCTGGGACGTCGAATACGAGGTCAGCGCCGACCATCTGATGGACGTAATCCTTAACGACAGCGTCCCAGTACTTCTTCGTGACGTAGTACACACGCGCCCCTCCCAGCTCATGCTGGTACTCGGGCCAGGGGTAGGAGGGCTGCGCCATCCCGAGCCCCCAACGGTGCCACCCGTTATAGCTCTCGTACGTTGCCCAGAACTCCTTGCTGCCGAGAATCTCGAAGGCGTAGTACGTCTTGACGTAGTACATGATCGCGCCGATGCGGCCACCACGGGCCAGCGCCATCGTGTGCAAACTGATGTTGATGTCCTCATTCATCAGTCGGCCATTGGCGAATCCCACCCATTCGCCGTCGATAAGGCCGAGAAGCGTGTAGGGGTCCTTCAGGCGTTTGCGGTACCACCCGGCAATCTCTGCATGGACCCGAGCGCCGACCACGTCGTAGAAGTCGTGATCCTGCTCCATGACACGCTTCATGTATCCCATCATGGCCGGTGCTTCCTCTAGGGTCGCCTCGCGAATGTACATAGTGCGACCATCCTTGAGGGTAATAGTGGCGCCAGGCCAGGGTGGAACGTTCATCGGCGGCGCCTGCAGCAGCGGCTCGATCTCTCGCACGCTCAGAGTGATCTCATTTTGCGAAACCACAGTGGGTGGGTCAAGCAACATGATGCCTCCATCTCCTCTTTGATGACTTCGGGCCTGCTTGGAGTCGGGCCTACATGCACCTGCCAAATAGGGTCTTTGGCCTCGATGTCCGTGTCAAACCTCTCCCTTGGCGCCCTTTCGTCTTTGATCTAGACGTTAGGACCGGGTCCGCGCGCCCGGTAGGGTCTTTGTCCCCTATCTCGGTCCTTCCGGTTGCAATAGGGAGTCGGGCAGTCGGTCATGTCTGAGCTCCCGCTATTTCGCTGGATCCAGACACGCAAACAGTCCTGCTAAACGGCGGTCGGACGAATCATGACCCACGAGTCATATTTCAAGCAAGCAAGAGCGGCGGTGCCCCGGGGAAACTGTGCGACGCATTACGTCCGCTGACTGCCACAAGGTGCCTCGCCACGCCGAACCGCCATGGCCACTCGTTCGGATCGGGAGGAGCGCCGCTACGGCGACCTCAGCCGCCGATGCTCCGCAGCGGCGCCCGGGCCGCGTAGCGCCCCCAGCCCAACTCCCCGATGAAGCGGCCATCCGCGGCCACCGTCTCGCCCCGACTGAGGACGAGCTCCGGCCAGCCAACCACGACCATCCCCTCGTAGGGCGACTGGTCTACCGCCATATCGAGGTCCGCCGCGCCAAGTGGCTGGTGGCGCTGCGGGTCCCACACGACCACGTCGGCATCGGCACCGATAGCAAGCGAGCCTTTGGCGGGCCACAGGCCGAATGTCCGGGCAGGGGCCTCGGCACACAACCTCACCCAGTCGGCTGTGGTGATGCGTCCGGCCCGTACGCCCTGCCAAACTAGGCTGAGGCGGGTCTCAATGCCGGGAAGGCCACCGGGAATATCGGTGAAGTCGATCACGCCACCGGGACGGCCTGCGACGCCCGCACGCCGGTCGGCGCGCCAGAACGGGCAGTGGTCGGTCGCGACCGTGTGGATGTAGCCGCGTGCCAGTCCCTCCCACAGCTCTTCGGCGTGCCAGGGGTCCCGTAGCGGCGGCGTGCAGACGAAATCGATCGCGTCGGGGCCCTCGAGCCGGCTCGAGTCGAGGTAGAGGTACTGCGGACACGTCTCTGCCTTCACATCCACCCCGCGCTCCTGAGCGGCCCGCACCGCCGCAAGCGCGGGAGCCGACGAGACGTGGACGATATAGATCGAGGCGCCGGTGATCTCCGCCAGCGCGGCCGCTCGCCCGACAGCCTCGCCCTCAAGGACAGCCGGCCGAGTCCGAGCGTGCTCCAGCACCCCTGTCCGGCCCGCCGCGAGCGCCTCCCGTCGCAGCTCCTCGATGGCACCGCCGTTTTCGCAGTGCAGCGTGACTAGTGCCCCGTGACTGCGGGCGGCGCGCATCAGGCGCACGATCGTGCCGTCGTCGACCTGCAGGCGGTCCGGGTAGGCCAGATAAAGCTTGAAGGACGTGATCCCCATCTCGACACCGGCCGCGACGACCGACTCTGGCACGGCCTCGGTGAATGTGAGGTGGAGGCCCCAGTCGATGACCGACGGCTCGGCCCACGAGCGCCACGTGGCGACAGTCGCCATCGGATCGTCCCCCCGAGCAACGGTCACGTAGTCGATTATGGTCGTGGTGCCGCCGATCGCAGCAGCGCGCGTCCCGCTCACGAAATCGTCCGACACCCGAACGGTGCCCACGGGCATGTGTAGGTGGGTGTGAGCATCGATCCCACCCGGGATGACGAGCTTCCCGCTCGCATCGTGCACCTGCTCGCCGGGTAGTGGATCAAGACCGAGATCAACTTCTGAGATCCGCCCGTCGTCTGCGGTGCGCACATCTGCGTGCCGCTCGCCCCCGGCGTCGACGACCACTCCACCTCGTATCAGCACGACCTGATCCTCCTTGTCCGAAAGGCCAGCCCGGCGTGCCGGGCAGGACTGTCAAACGACTGAGCCGAGCACGGTGCCGGAGAACAGCACCGTTCGCTCAGCCAACGTAGTTCCGGACCTGTCCGCGCCGCTCGGAGCCCACGCGCGAGCTGGAGGAACCGGACCGTCAAGCTACCGGCAGGCTCCGCTAGCTCCGCAAGCCGGCGAACAGATCGTCCTCAGGCGTGGGCACACCTGTCCGGTCAAGGGCACGAACGAACATCTCGCGGCTCATAAGTTTCGAGAAGAGATCTACTCCGAGTCGTAGGAAAAAGGTCCCATCGCCCTGACTCGCGTGTGCCTCTAGGGCGGCGTATTGACGCCCCACGTAATCGCTGCAGTCAACGATGGTGGAAATGAGCTCGTCATCTATGGCGAAATCCCAGTCCTCGTCAACTTCGTCCGGCCCTTCAACTCCGGCGCTGCGCAGCGTCTCGCGGAACACGGCCATCGCCGACTCGGGGATCCCGGGGTAATAAAGCTTGTCGGGTATCGGCGTCGCCTCCAGTGCGGCGAGCGTTATCCGGTGCGCCTGGATGTGATCGGGGTGCCCGTAGAACCCGTTCGCGTCATAGGTGACAACGACCTGCGGGCGGTAGTGCTCGATGAGCTTGGAAAGGCGAGCTGCCGCCTGCGCTACTGGTGTCGTCCAGAACGAGCCCGCAGCGTCGTTCTGTGGCCAGCCCATCATGCCCGAGTCCCGATAGCCAAGCATCTCGAGGGACGAGACGCCTAGGATCTCGCAACTTGCCTCGAGCTCGCGTCGGCGAGTCGCAACAACCCACGCCTCGTCGTGGCCGATATCGCCCGGCTTGCTGGTCTCGTGGCCATCACCGAGCTCGCCATTGGTGCAGGTGACGAGTACGGTGCGAATCCCCTCCGCGGAATATCGGGCGAGGATGCCGCCGGTGCTCGACGCCTCGTCATCAGGGTGCGCATGAACAGCCATCAGCGTAAGCGTCGCTTCGGTCAACGGGCCCCTCCTCCTTGATCGGGCCAAATCTTCTGGCAGTTGCGAGTCGACCCCTCAAGGTTTGCAGATGGATCGAAGAGGTCGAGCGAAGCGCACGAGACCGTCTTCAAGCCCCCTTCCCGCCATCCTGTTGTGCCCCGAACAAGGGCATCTAGCGCTCGCAGCGACAATAGACGCGGTCACGGTCGGCGCACGGTCGGGAGTTCCAGGGTCCCGGGGATCGAGTTGTTCTCAGCTTCAAGCTCGTCTCGGCTGAGTTACGCGAGCACGACGCGAAGCCCGGTGGCCTCGAGCCGCGAAACAGCTTGTGGATCTGCCTCGTTGTCAGTGATGAGCTGGTCGACAAGGTCGATCGGGCAGATGCTCGCGAAGGTGATACGGCCGATCTTGGAACTGTCGGCGACGATGACGGTGTGCCGCGCAATCTTGACGAGCGCTGCATTCGCTCTGGCCTCGGAGTCGTCATGTGTCGTGCAGCCGGCGTCAGCGTCGATTCCGTCGACACCGATGAAGGCCACGTCGAGGTTATAGCCGGAGAGGGTGCTCTCAGCGATCGGCCCAGACAACTCAAACGACGCCGTGCGGCAGACGCCACCGGTGAGGACGAGCCGGATGTTCCGGTGGCGCGCTAACTCCATGCCCACGTTGAGCGCATTGGTGACGACCGTGAGCTTGCGCACCGATGCCAGAGCCCTCGCGACGGCGATCGTCGTCGTGCCGCCGGTGATGCCGACGATGGCACCTTCGCCGATCAGCGTCGCCGCAGCAGCGGCGATCCTGCGCTTCTGGGCCACAGCGGTTCCGCGGCGAAAGCTAATCGGCACCTCGAGCCCAACGTCAGCCCGCATGGCCCCGCCATGGGATCGCGTGATCACCCCCTGGTCGGCTAGGCGGGCGAGGTCCCGGCGGATTGTCGCGGTCGACACTCCGAGCAGCTCCGCGAGGTTCTCGACACCGACGGCGCCGTTGTCGTCGATGACTTCGATTATCGACCGCAGGCGGCTTTCTCGAATCCGCGGGCGGATGTCCCGTGCGCCACGGCCGACCGTCAAGGCGTGCTCGATACCTCGTGCCCACCCGTCCTCGGGCACTCCGCGTCTAGCGCCTCGCGGGTCAGGGGGCACCATCGGGTCACGGTCGCCGGCAGTGGGAGGCAGGTTCTCATCATGGACTCTCGCGGCGCGACCTGGCAAACGGCCCGTCACTATTTGACACTGCCCGCGATGATGCCTTCCACGATCCACCGATTCAACACGAATACGAGAACCGCAGGGATGGCGATCGCAACGATTGCGGCCGCATTGACGATCGTGTAGGGCACGATGTGGCGGCCTTCGAGCGAGGCGAGGACGACGGTGAGGGGCTGGGTCGACCCGGTGCTGCTGAGCACCAGGGGGAAGATGAACTGCCCCCATCCGAGAAGGAACGTGATGATCGCGGTCGCAGCGATCCCCGGTCTCGCGATGGGAAGCGCGACCCTGTAGAACGTCTGGAGCATAGAAGCCCCGTCGATGACGGCGGCCTCTTCGATACTCGGAGGGAGTGCGAGGAAGACGTTGTACATGATCCACATCGCAAGGGGCATGAATCCCGATGCGTAGACGAGGATTATGCCGAGGTAGGTGTTCACAAGGCCGACCTCGCTCATGATCCGGTAGAGGGGAATGAGTGTCGCGTACACAGGGAGAGTGAGAGTCCCTAGCACGGTGTAGAAGAACAGGTTCTTCAGCCGGAATCGCAGCCGCGCGAACGCGTAGGCCCCGAGGATCGCGATGACAAGCGTCAGCAATGTCGCCCCACCGCTCTCCACCACGATATTCACGAGAGAACGCGTGATCCCACCGGCTGCGGCAGGGGCCTGCGGACCGGCTCCGAAGATCGCCTGATAGTTCGCAAAGATTGGGTGGGTGACCAGGAAGTGCGTAGGGGTGCTCTGGGCCTCCTCATTCGTCATGAGACTTGTGTTGAGCGCCCAGTAGACGGGAAAAAGCGACCACGCGATCACCAGCCCGATTGCAGCCCGCCGTGCCCAGACAGCAATCCACCGTCTCATCTAGAAGGTGACCTTCCGGTAGAGAACCTTCAAAGCGCCCAGGGACAGTGCCACCGTCACCACGGTCGCCAGCAGCGAGAGGGCATACCCTTGCCCGAAGTTGAGGCCCTGGAACGTAGTGAAGTACGTCACGCTCATCACCGACGACGCCGTCGTTGCGCCCGCGTTCAGCACATAGACCTGATCGAAGATGTTCAGCGACAAGACGAGTGCCTCGACCGCGGCGATCGCGAGCCCGGGCCGGATGAGCGGCAGCGTGATCCGGCGGATCACCTGCCACCAGCCAGCACCGTCGACGCGAGCCGCCTCGTAGACCTCGCCGGGGATGCTCTGCAGCGACGCAAGCACGAGCAGCGTCGCGAGCGGGGTGATCTGCCAGACCTGGACGAGTGAGGTGAGCAGGATGCTCTCGATCTGACGCGTACCGATGAAGAGCTGGTATTGGGAGAGAAGATGGAGACTCTTCAGTACCGAGTTCAGCACACCGAACGTCGGGTCGTAGATCCAGGACCAGATCACACCTTCCACCACTCCGGGCAGCGCCCAGGGGAGGATGACGATCGCCAGTACGACGCCCCGGCCTCGGAAGCGCCGCTGGAGCAGGAGCCCGAACGCCGTGCCGAGCACGAGCGTCAGCATGACGCCGAACAGGACATACCAACCGGTGTTCTCGAAGCTCTGGCGGATCTCGGGGTTGGAGAAGATGGCTGTGAAGTTGCCGAACCCTGCGAAGTGGTTCGGCGGCGTGAGCGCGTCGATGTGCATGAACGCGTCGATCGTCGTGAGCACCGTTGGGTACAGCGCGAGAGCCAGGATGAAGACGAGCAACGGTGCGACCATGGCGTAGCCCATGGCCTCCGACCGGCTCGAACGTCGGCGGGCGAACCCTGCCTGCGATCGGCGCCGACTCGGGTCTGCGGGCTGCGACACGCTCCTCCTTCCTCTCAAGACAGAGGTCCCGGCCACGCGCTCGGTGACGGCCTGGCCGGGACCCACGTCCGACTCTCTAGCTGTTGAGGCTGTTCACCTCGGAGGCGATCGCCGAGATCGCGCCGGCAACACTCTCCTGGCCAGCGGCGGCGGAGTGAAGGTTGGTGTAGACGGCGTTGCTGAAGTTCGGATACCAGGGCGGCGCACCGGCGGGGAAGACCGCGCGACCATGATTCTCGACCAGGTTGACGAGATCGGCCGCGCCGGGGACCTTGCCAGATGAGGCGAGAAGGCTAAGGCCGCCACGGTTGGACGGCAGCGGGAAGGTACTTATGACGTTCTTCGGCCCAGCGGCACCAGCGAACGCCGCTTGGTTTGCGGGCTCCTCCATCCACTTGATGAACTCGACCGCAGCTTGGACATGTTCGGCCGACCTTGGGATGCCGATCCCGTCGGGGTTGCCAAGATTGGGAGCCGCGCCGGAGATTCCTGGCGTCGCCGAATAGGTGACGTCACCGACGACGCTCGACTGGCTGGCGACGTCATAGACCGTGCCGATGTCTCCCGAGTAGTCGGAGAAGACGCTAGCGACGAGACCGTGCGCCATTTGGGTTTCGAACCCCTGGTAGTCCTCGTAGTCGAGGTTCGCCTTCGCCACGAGCCCGGTCTTGTAGGCGTTTACCATCCAGGCCATCGCCTTGTAGCCGGCAGAGGACGGAGCGGTGAACAAGGGCTTGTACGACGCGCTCAGCACCTGGCCCCCCATCGCTGCGGTGAGCTCGTACCAGTACGTCGAGAGCCCTTCGGCGGCGGCAAAGGGGATATCCAGCGGGTGCGCGACAATGCCCTTGGACTTCAGGGTTTGCAGGTCCTTTGTGTACTGATCAAGCGTCGTCGGCATCGAGGTGATCCCGGCCTTGCGGAAAAGCTTCTCGTTGATGGTCGTGACGAGCAGCGACACGTCCATCGGCATCCCGACGAGCGTCCCGTTCCGGACGAAAGAGCTGAGCTGCGGGTACTGGGACGTGAGAGAGCTGACTTTGAAGTACTGGTTGAGCGGCAGGAACCACTTCGTCACGTAGTACTCACCCACCTTGGACCAGTCCACGTCCGTAACGTCGGCGAAGTAGGTGTCGGCCTCCGCCGCGGCGGCGATCTTGGTCTGCAGGTCGTCCCACTGCAGGTACGACCAGTTGACCTTGACGCCTGTCTGGCTCGTGAACTTGGCGAGCATCGCCTTCGGCGGGGCGGGATAGGCGATGGCCACGTTGATCGTCACGCCGCTCACGCTGGCGTGGCGCGGGGTCGGCGAAGCGGATGCTGTGCTCCCGAAAAGCACCAACGATGCGGCGACGGCCGTCGCAGCTGTCTTGAACGCCGTGCTATTTGTCCATGTCCTCTTACTCATCGTTCCCCTTCCTTGGATGCTTGGCTGCTCATTTGCTGACTGCATGCTTGCGGTAGAACGCATTCAGAAGCGTTGCGGAACGCCTTGGCGGACGGAGTACTGCAACGCCACGATTCATCGATGTGCTGGCCGGTCGACCCCGCCACTGCGACCCTGTCGCCTGCAATGACGCGCCGCGTGAAGGCCCTTTCCTCTTGCCTGGGCGTGCGCCTCCTCGGCTGCACCGAGCGAGAGCTCACTGACCTTGTGGGTCTTGTCGAGGGAGGCGTGAGGGGTCACGCTGAGGATCCTCGACGACTCCTCGCTCCTGCGGCGGAGCTCGCACCCGAGCTCGCGACGCCGATGCAGTCCCGGAGCGCCACGGCCACCGCCCCGTGGAGCGACGCGTCGCCCGCGAAGCGGGCACGCACAACCTCAGGGGGGTAGGGCACTGCGCGTGCGACGAGGCGGGCGATGGCATCGATCGGGAATCGGTCGGATCGAACATATCCGCCGCCGAGAACAAGGATCTCCGGGTCGCAGACAATTGCCAGGTTGGCAGCGAGCGCCCCGATCTGGTCCCACACGCGCTGGAGCAACACGTCTGCACGCTCGTCGTCTTCGACCCGTGCCACGAGCTCGGCAACTTCGACCGGCCACCCGAAGAGCGCGGCGGCCCGGCGCGCGACACCCCTGCCGCCGAGGGCCTCTTCCGTCGGTACCGCGCCGTCAGCGGCCATTCGAGGCGTCGCGGAGCCATCGGTGAGCCAGTAGCCGACCTCGCCGGCCGCCCCGTGGGCGCCCTCGACGACCTGTCCGCCGACGACGAGAGTGGCCGCGATGCCGGTCCCAAGGTTGAGGTAGACGCCAGAAGTCACGCCAGCGAGTGCACCCCACGCAAGCTCGGCAAGTGCTGCCAGCTTCACGTCGTTTCCGAACGCCGCTGGTAGCGCGGGAAACGCCTCGTCGATCACCGCGGGGATCTTGAGGTTCTCCCAGCCTGGGACATTGGGCGCGAGATCGACGCGATCGACGCGAGTCAACCCCATTGTGGACACGCCGATGGCACCGACGTCACCACCGCTCGCCCGCTCCTCCCAGAGCACCTCTTTCGCGAGAGCGATCGCCGCCTCGAGCACGCGTTCGGCGCCGCGTTCGGCCTCGGTCGGCAGCGTGCGCCACCGATGCAGCTTCCCAGCGGCGTCGCCGATAGCCGAAGCGATCTTCGTGCCGCCGATGTCTAGTGCGACGACGGCGCTCGGTGCACCACTCGTCATCTCAGCGGCGGTCGAGCATGATAGAGCGGACGAGGAAGCGGGGGTGGTCGGGATCGATACCCCGCCTAGTCGCAAGTTGTTGAACGGCGCGGTGGACCCGGACGAGGCTCGCGAGCGGGTCGCTCCCACTACGCACAACACGTGCGCCGGTGACCGCTATTTCGGCGTCGATGCTCAGCTCGGCGTCATCGAGGATCCATATGAGTGATCGCTCACTGGCGGCGGAGATCGGACCGTGGCGATACTCCATCGTGGGATAGGACTCGGTCCAGGCGCCGAGCACCTCACGCATCTTGAGCGCAGCTTCGTTCGCCAGCGCGGCGCCGACACCCCGGCCGAGAAATACGAAGTGGTCGGCCACGCCGACGTCTTCGGACGGCTCGTCGAGGAACTCCTCGGCCCTGGTCGCAGAGGCCCCGACGTCCCACCCGCAGCTGGCGAGGAGGAGTGACAGGGTGCTCGTCGCGAAGCGCGTTTGGACGATCGACCGCTCGTCAGCGAACGAGAGCACGATCCGGTCCGCGACTAGGCGGGCGAGGGGGCTGTCGTCGACCGCTGTAATCGCCAGGACCCGCGTGTGCGGAGCGAGCGTCGCCGTCGCGTCGAGGACCTCAGTGGTCGTCCCCGAGCGAGAGATCACGATGACGACGTCATACCTGCGGCCGGGGGGCACCTCCGAGGCCGGGAAAGCATCGCTCTCGCCGATCATCTGCTGATTCCTGTATGCGGCGGCCGCCTGGGCGATGTAGAGAGAGGTTCCGCAGCCTACGAAGGCGACCCGAGCACCCGGTGGAAACAGCGTCACGGTGGACGCGAGCTCAGCGGCTCGCCGCCACATCTCCGGCTGTGTCGTGAACTCCTGCTCGAAGTTGCTCATGATGAGCGATCCTTCCCCGGTAAGTGAAACTGACTTTGTGTACCCTACGCAACTCTCGACGACCGCGCCAGGCACATCACGACTCCCACTGTTTACCCTATTCAACGCCAGAAACCGTCCGAGAGCCATGATCGCGACCTTCCGTGGTGGGGGGAAGTTCCAAAGTCGGGCAACCACAGCTGAGGTGAAGCACGCTGATTGATATTGCTCACAATGAGCAAGTGTGGCGGAGAGGTTGCGCTGCCAGTCGAAGACAGGCAGCGGACAGTGCGCGCTGATTCCGCGCGCACGGACATCATCGGTGATGCCGATGAACGGCCCCGAAGAACGCAGGGACTGGGACCGCGCTACCGGTTGGACTAATTGCGGGAGGAAAGCCTCAACTGCGTCGGAGCCGCTACGTCGGGGCTGTACAGATCCAGCTACTGAAGGCGACACAGGAGCCCGTGGCCGATGAGGGTGTCGAACCGCAGCGGCGATTCGAGGAACCTGGCGAAGCTCCGCTGAGGTCGACCCGAACTTCCAACGGTGGGCAGACTCCCAGCCGGTGTCATGTCATGTCGAAGATCCTCGTGTTCACCGGTCTCCTTCCTCCGACTTCAGCCGGGTTTGAAGGAGACGATCTGGCTTGGCGGAGGGAGTGGGATTCGAACCCACGAGGCTAGTCACCCAACGGTTTTCAAGACCGTCGCATTCGTCCGCTCTGCCATCCCTCCGTGCTGGGGCTCGTTCTCCAGAGCGAGTCCCATCCCCATAGTCCGTCCCATAGTTACTGAGAGCGTCTGGGTGTGCTCAGGATACGTGAGCGAGCCCCCGGCGTTTGGGAGGTCGCCGCGGCGGCCGGCCGTGACCCACGCACCGGCCGCTACGGACAGGTCAGCAAGACAGTGCGCGGTATGGGACGGGCGGCGAGCCAACAGCCGCGGAGCTGGGTGTTGCGTCCCACAGGATGGTTTCGCAGCTGGACATGAGATTGCCGATGTCCTGGCCATAGCAAGGTCGAAGCCATAGTCGAAGGTCCAGGTTGGAGCGTCGACGACGCCATCGAGGCTCATGAACTCGTGCGCTTTGATCGTTCCCATGGCTAGTGGTTCCTTTCGGTCTCGGCGGCGACCTGCTCGCCGGTCACCTTTTCCGCGAACGGGGAACTCCCAATCGGCATCGAAGCGTCAGAAAGTTTGGGGGCGGTCTGCTCACAGGGCGGCCCGTTGGCGGACCAAGAAGGCGCGTTCGACTGCGTTGGTGGTGAGTTCGATGGCTCGGTCGTAGGCGCCGAGTGCTTCGTGGCGGCGACCCGCTCGTGCGAGAAGGTCGGCGCGCGCCGCGTGGTATGGCTGGTAGGTGTCGAGCGTGCCGGCGGCGATGGCGGCGAGCGCGGCGAGCCCCTCGGCAGGGCCGTGAAGCTCGGCGACGGCCACCGAGCGGTTCAGGGCAACAACAGGGTGGGGGCGCAGGGAGTAGAGCTGGTCGTATAGGGCGATGATCTGGGCCCAGTCGGTGGCTTCGGCGGTGGGGGCGTCGGCGTGCACCGCGGCTATGGCGGCCTGGACCTGGAACGGTCCGGGCTGGTGGCTGCGAAGGCAAGCACGCACGAGCTGGTGACCTTCGATGATCAGTGCCTTGTTCCAGCGGGAGCGGTCCTGGTCGGCCAGGCGCACCATCGTCCCATCGGGGTTGCGGCGGGCTGGCCGGCGGGACTCGCTGAGCAGCATCAGGGCGAGAAGACCGATGGCCTCGGGTTCGTCTGGCATCAGCTCGACGAGGGTTCGCCCCAGCCGGACAGCTTCCCTCGATAGATCGGTTCTGGTCAGGTTCTGTCCCGACGTGGCGGTATGGCCTTCGGTGTAGATGAGATAGATGGCGGCGAGGACCGCAGCGAGCCGGTCCGGGAGCTCCGCCGCGCGGGGTATTCGGTAGGAGACGTGATTGTCGTGCAGTTTGCGTTTGGCCCGAACGATCCGTTGCGCCATCGTTGCCTCAGGCACCATGAACGACCTGGCGATCTCACCGGTCTCGAGGCCGGCGAGGAGCCGCAAGATGAGAGCGACCTGGGCGTCAGCAGCCAGGGCGGGATGTGCGCAGAGGAACATGAGCCGGAGCTGGTCATCCTCGACGACATCGACGAAGTCGTCCAGCCTGTCGAGTTGCGGATTGTGGTCAGGGTCCATGCTGTCGGTGTGGAGTCGATGGGCCGCAAGATGACGCTCGCCGCGGGTTGATTCACGTCGGAGCCGGTCGATGGCGCGGTTGCGGGCGGTCGTGGTGATCCAACCGCCCGGGTTGGGCGGTATCCCCGTCTTTGGCCACCGCTCCGCGGCGATGGTGAACGCTTCGGCCACCGCGTCCTCGGCGAGGTCGATGTCGCCGAGGACGCGGATCAAGGTGGCGGTGCAGCGGCTGGCTTCGCGGCGAAAGACCTCCTGGAGACCGTCAGTCACCCTTGTGCAGGCCGGACCTCAACCGGTCCCTCGCACGCCGCGGCTGCCTTCGCGGCCCATTCGAGCGCCCCATCAAGATCGGCGGCTTCGATGATCCAAAAGCCACCCATCTGTTCTTTGGTTTCGGCGTAGGGCCCGTCGGTCATCGATACCTCTCCTCCCGAGGATCGCACGACCGTGGCCGATGATGCGGGGTGCAGGCCCGCAGCGAACACCCAGGCGCCAGCCTGTTGCAGATTGTTGTTGAACGCGTCCACCTGAGCAGCGAGGCGCTGCGCGTCGGGAGTGGAGAAGTCGACCTCGAACGTGTCGTCATGCCAGACGGAGATCAGATATTGCGGCATCTTGGTTGCTCCTTTCGTTTAGCAAGTTGGATTCGGGTCAGTTGGCGTGTCGTGCCAGCGCCGGAACAATGATCGCCGCTGCGACCAGGTGCAAGCCAACAAGCGCGACCCTGCTGACGGTCGTGTCCGCGAACGTTGCCGGGGCGACACAGGAGATCGCCGTCAGCCCGATCGTCCACTCGACAAACCGCCGACGTGGAGCAGAGCTACGCCGGTTCAGCAAGGCAACGAACACCCCGCCGATGACAGCGGCCACAAATGTGACCTGGGCGAAACCCGCCAGTGGGATCCTGCCATCAACGGCCAGTGGGACCCCCGCTGCGCGCAGACCAACCGCACCGACAGTCGTTACCACTGCAGCCACGACACCGACCGAGACCGTGGTACGCGCCAGCGTGCCGGTCAACCACAGTGAGGCGTGCTCAGCAGTGACGTGGCGAAACGTGGCAACGGAAGACATGGCTATCCCTTTCGTTCGGCGGCAGTGCCCTATGCACCACTCACCATGTCCACGAACAGCCAGGGCGGAATCGACACCGAAACTACTAATCCTTCTTGGGTCGGCGTCGTGCCGACCAGCGCTCCCCTCCGAGCCGGCGATCGGAGTCACCTCCGGCAGGCTGACCGGATCTGTTGCCGATGTCCGTCGCTTGGCGAGGTCGACGCCGGAGCCGGGTGCACGGGCATGGCGCACGTGGCATGAGGGCAGCCGCGGCGCCCACGACGAGGACGGCAAGAACAGAAACGGGCCACATCGGCCGATGGCCCATTTGCCCAGACCGGGAGCACCACTGCGAGTACAACGGCTGCAGTCATCAGCCAGTGGATGAACTTGTGGGATGTGATCCAGTTGCTCAGCCTCACCCATTCTTGCCCACGATGTGGAGCCGGGGCGTCACGGACAGTGCCTCCGAGGTGGCGCCGTTCCCCAACTCACCGGCGTAGGTGACGCCGTTCGTGATGGATGAGCATTCCCAAGTTGACCTGAGACGCCAAGCCGCCGAAGAGTTCGGTGGCTGCCATCACTCTGCGAGCCGGGCGGCCTCCGTTGCTAGGTAATAGCGCTCGCGCAGATTGGTAGCCTCTTGCGACGCATATCGAAACTCGGTGATTGCAGCCTCGGTGTCTCCAGCCTCAGCGAGGAGGTGTGCCCGAACTGCGTGAAAGCGGTGATGGCCACCAAGGCGATCGGCTAGTCCATCGAGCAGCTCCAGCCCAGCTCTGGGCCCGTCGAGCATAGACACGGCCACCGACCGATTGAGCCTCACCATGGGATTGCCTGTCATGTGTTCCAATCGGGCGTACAGCGATTGGATCGCCGACCAGTCTGTGTCTGCGGAGAGCCGCGCCTGATCGTGAACGGCGGCAATCGCTGCTTGCAGTTGATATTCCCCGACTCGGTGCTGCTCGAGGGCCCCGGTAATGAGTGCCACGCCCTCACCGATGCGGTTCCGATCCCATCGGGTGCGGTCTTGCTTGAGCAATGGGATGAGAGCGCCGTCGCTGTCCGTTCGGCCCGGTCGTCGGGCATCGGTCAGGAGCATCAGAGCCAGCAGACCTGTGACCTCCGGTTCCTGGGGGAGAGCATGATGGGTCGCCCGAGCAAGGCGGATGGCCTCGCCCGAGAGGTCGGTGCGGGTGAGCTCGTCGCCGCCACTCGTCGTGTAGCCCTCGCTGAACAACAGATAGAGGACGTGGAGTACGGACCGGAGCCGCTCGGACCACTCGGATTCGGGAGGCAGCTCGAAGGGTCGTGAGCTGTTCCCGAATTTCTGAGTCATAATGAGCGAACACCTATTCGATAAAGTGTTCTCTGTGAACCTGACCGAGTGGGCACGTCGTCAGGGCATCCACCCCCAGACCGCCTATCGCTGGTTTCGCAATGGCACGCTTCCCGTACCGGCGGTGCGCGTGAACGCTCGATCCGTGCTGATCGCGCCGGACTCAGTCCTCGCCTCTCCCGCCGATGGTCTCGGTCTCTACGCCCGAGTCTCGTCCCACGACCAACGGGCCGATCTCGACCGGCAGGTCGCCCGCTTGTGCGAGTGGGCGGCCAAGACCGGGCTGCCGGTCGCCCGAGTGGAGTCCGAGGTCGGCTCGGGCATGAACGGCGCTCGGGCAAAGGTCCGCCGTCTGCTCGCCGATCCGAAGGTGACGACGGTCGTCGTCGAACACCGCGACCGACTCGGGCGGATGAACATCGAGCTCGTCGAAGCAGCGCTCGAGTCCGCTGGTCGCCGGCTTGTGGTGCTCGACGAGGGTGAGGTCGACGACGACCTCGTCCGGGACATGACCGAGGTCCTTACCTCCTTCTGTGCTCGCCTCTACGGCCGCCGTTCAGCTCGGAACCGGGCCGAAAAGGCCCTGCGCAAGGCGGCGGAGGTGCCGGCGTCATGATGTTGAAGTGACCCACCTCCGTTCGATCGCCCTACCTTTCGTCGTCGTTCATCCCGCCGCTGCGCGTGTGCGGACGCGCCTTCGCGTCGAGGCCGCCGACGAGGACGTACTACGGGTCGTGGGCCGTCATCTCGGCTCGCTCGCCGGCGAGGACCTCGCTCAACGCTGCCGAGAGCACAAGCTCTCGGCCAAGCAGCGGGCGCAGTCCCGCCGAGAGCGCAAGCGGGCGATCACCGCCGCGAGCTCGTCGCGCTGGGCCGGAGCGATCACTCGCACGAGCGAGGACTCCTGGCAGCTCGCCTGGCGCAACCTTGTCGCCGAGCGACGGACACTCGCCTCCCGTATCCACCGGATCGAGCGGAGGCTCACGGTCCCCGTCGGCGAGCGCCGCGGCTTTAAGACCAGGCAGGAGTCTTACGAGAAGCGCCGGCGCCTCCAGCACCTCCGGACGAGGCTGGCGGGGGTCGAACGACGCCTCGAAGACGGGCGAGTCTCGATCTGCCGGGGAGGATCCCGTCTCGCGAAGGCCCGTCACAATCTCGATGCTGCCGGCCTCAGCGAAGCCGCCTGGCGGGAGCGGTGGGAGGCCGAGCGCCTCTTCATCTGCGCCGACGGCGAGGCCGGTCAGCTCCTCGGCAACCTGACGGTCCGCTGGCACCCCGACGAGCACTGGCTCGAGCTGCGCCTCCCGAAGGCCCTCGAGCACCTCGCCAATCGTCCCGGTGGCCGATACCGGCTCTCGTGCCCGGTCGTCTTCGCCTACCGCGGTGAGGAGGTGGCGGCACAGGCCGAGAGCGGCGCCGTGCGCTACGACGTCTTCTTCGACCCGGGCAAGCACCGCTGGTATCTCGACGCCTCGTGGTCGTTCTCCGACGGCGAGCCTCGCCCGGACATGGAGCACCTGCGCTCGGGCCCCGTGATCGCAGTCGACCTGAACCACGGGCACCTCGCCGTCTGTGTCCTCGACCCCTCGGGGAACCCGATCGGAGCGCCGGTGAGCGTGCCGCTCGAGCTCACCGGGCTTAAGGCATCTACCAGGGACGGCCGAATCCGACAGGCCATCTCCTGTGTGCTCGCCCTTGCGCGCACACATGGCGCCGGGGCGGTCGTGATCGAGGACCTCGACTTCGTCGCCTGGCGCGAGGAG
>Ga0224557_1000417_pt1 | contig 47839 bp, 37 predicted proteins | sample 714S31014metaG_FD_180677 | JGI IMG/M metagenome (GOLD analysis project Ga0224557, IMG submission 180677) | Peat soil microbial communities from Stordalen Mire, Sweden - 717 S3 10-14 | ecosystem: Environmental > Terrestrial > Soil > Wetlands > Peat | place: Sweden: Norrbotten County, Stordalen...
TCCCGCCATCCGGAGGCGCAGGTGCCACCGGATGCCCATCTTCTTCGTCACGGCTGGTCCTCCCACCCCCGGGCGTGCTTTTACCGCAGAGCCTTAGCCAGCAGGCGATTGCGGAACTCGTCCGACACACCTAACGGCACAGTCAGATATTAGAACTGTCTGAATGCATGACTAGCGCGGGTGAGTGGTAGTGCGTATGGCAGGTCAAGAGGGACGAAGTGCATGCGCATGTCCGGTCGGAGGCGCGTGACGCGAAGTGATGGGTCTCTATCTCGTGGCGAACCAGTGGGTGAGCATGGTCAGGAAGCCGGGGGCGAGCCGCGCTGCGTAAGAGGCGGTCTCGTCCGACGTGACGGGCATCAGGCCGTGGTCGGCGTCGAGGAAGACGGCGAGGGCGTGCCGCGGGTCACTGGGCAGGAGTTCGCTGAGCACAGCGACGCTGCGGCTTACTGGTACTGAGGTGTCAGCACCGCCGAACGCCGCGAACACCGGGCATTGCACGCCGGGAAGCACGGAGGCCGGGTCGAACCCGCCGATGCGGGCGAAGAACGGGAGCATCTCGGGCGTGTAGTGGCCGCACGCCAGCTCATACCAGGATTGCCCGGCGTAGGTGCGCTGGCGGGCGGCGACCGAGGCGGGATCTTCCCCGGCCAGCAGGCGCCGGGCCCGTTCATCGACCCAAGCGAGGGCTTCCTCGTCGTCGTTCACGGCGCAGGCGATCCGGTAGCGCTCCTGATCGGCTGCGGACACGCCGGGCCCGGAGATCGCGACTACCTGCCGGACCGCCCGGGGGGCCTGGCTAGCGGCAAGGTACGACACCCAGCCCCCCTGACTGATGCCGAGGAAGCCGACCCGGACCGGATCGACCCCCGGCTGACGGCGCAAGACCTCCAGCGCGGCCAGCGAATCGCGGGCCCGGCCCGCCAGCGTCTGATCACGCCAGTCGCCGGGCGACCCGCCGCAGCCGGGCTTGTCATGAGTCAGCACCACCGCCCCGCAGCCGGCGAAAGCAGCCGTCTGCTCCGCCCAGCCCTCGGCGGTACTGTCCCCGCCCCCGTCCACCAGCACGACTCCTGGCAGCGGCCCGGCCGCGTCCGGGCAGTGCACAATCGCCCGCAGCTCACCTGCGGCCGTCATCACCGGCGCGGTGGTCTCGCGCATACGCCCTCCCGGCCTGCCATGACCCGATGGGACGCAAGATCAGCGGGCGCTGAACTCGACGGTCAGCCGCTCGCGCCCGGCGTCATCTGATTTTCCTCAGGTTACCGGCGGCAAGCCAGACCAGCCAGAGCGACAGGTCGCTGCGGGCACGGCGACCGGCTGGCCGGACACCGCAACGTGTGTGGTTATGACTCGCAGAGCAGACTATGCCGGCGCCGTGGTCGGGGTCGTCTCGAAGTGCGGCAGGCAGACGTTTACTTCCGGCCAGCCCGTTTCAAGCGTCCATGCCGCGGCGGCGCCGCGTGCCGCAACGTGTGCGGACCAGCGCCGGTGGTCGGCCCGCAGATTGCCCAGGAACTCATCGAAGTACTCTTCACAGCTCCCAGGGTCCCCGTCGGGCACGACGGAGTCCATGAATCGGATCGCCTCACCGTCCGGGGAGAGCGTTCCGCCGAGTCGCGGGTCATTCGCGAGGAACGGGCGCAGCAGCTCGCTCAGCTCGGCCAGGCGGCCGTCGGCCGCCGGAAGGGCTCGAAGGTAGTCCGCGAAGTACTGGTAATCCTGGACATACTCGGGCGGGCTGTCCATCGCCTGCTCGTCGAAGTCGTCGGCGAGGTAGTCCCGCGCCTCTATGCCCATGTCGGCCGGATCCTGGGTCCGTCCCATGTCTCGTGATGGTAATGATCGGGGTCAACATGCCTGCCAGCGGCAACGGGCCGCAGGCATGGCGGTGGTTGCGCGGCTCGGTCAATCGGGGCGCGTCATGCGTCGTTGAGATCCAGGTCGCCGAACAGGGGCGAGATCCGGGGCGTCCCGCCTGGCGTGCGGCGTTTCGTCGCGCGTTTCGTGACGGCCGCGGCGGTGGCGAGCATCGTGAGCTCGCCGATCAGGCGGTGCAGGACCCGGGCGGTCTCGGCGGGCCGGGGGCACCGGGCGGCACCCGGTGTCACGAATAGTGCCTGCTGGCCGCTGGCGGTGTCGGCCAGCGTTCCGGTGAGCTCACTGACCTGCTGGCGGATCTCGACGGCGCGGGCGTGCCGGGCTGCGGCTGCGAGCGGCGGCCCGTCCGGGGCCGGGAGTTCGCTGGCCTGCTGGCGGGCGCGGTAGGCCCTTGCCTTGCCGGCGCCGGAGCAGTACCGGGCCTTGCGGCCGCCGTTCGGGCGGTCGCGGGCGGGCACCGGCTCGTCGCAGACCGGGCATCGGGCGGCGGTCACGCCTGTCCTGGTGTTTCGTGACGTGACGGAACCGGCTGCGGCGTGGTCCTGCGGCTGACCTCGGCGGCGTAGGCGGCCCAGTCGCCGTTGGAGGCGTGCTGCCACGCGACGGCGACGTTGATGTGGATGCCGAGCATGCGGGCGAGGATGGCGGCCGGGATCTCGGCGGCGAGCTGGAACAGGGCGGTAGAGCGGGCTGGCCCGGGCTGGATGCCGATCTGGTGGAGGCGTTCAGCGAGGCGGTAGGCGCTGATGGGCTGGCCTGGGCGGCCGCCGGGCAGCAGCCAGGACGAGGTGCCATGGTCGCCGATGGTGGCGTGGCCGCGGCGGGTGGTGACCAAGTGTCGTGCCAGGCCGGCGAGTGGCTCGGGGAGCAGGATGGGCTCCCGGCCGAGGCACAAGAGCACCTGGTCGTCGTCGGCGCGGACGTGATCGAGGGTCAGGCGGCTGATGGCTGCGGGCTGCTGGGCGTAGAGCAGGACGAGAAGGCCGACGAACCGGTCGCCGGGATCGAGGGCCTCGTCGTGGAGGAGCCGGCGGGCCTGGTCCCAGCGGGCCTCGGTGTCAAGGGTGCGGGCAGGGCCGTTCCAGCGGGTGGCGGGGAAGTCCAGGCGGGTGTGCTTGCGGCATCGGGCCCAGCGCACGAAGTGCCCGGTCGCGCCCTTCTGGGCGATGCTTGCGCTGGCCATCACGGGGTCTGACCCTGCCGCGCTGGGCCGCGGCGACCTGGAGAACTTCCTCGCCCGGCTCGCCTACCTCGAAGCAGGCGGCCAGCTCAGCCGGTACCGCCGGAACATGATCTGCCGGGACGTGCGGGAAGTGCTGGCCGGGATCCGCGCCCTGGGCCTGACCCGGGCAGGCCAGCCCGCGGCCGGGCTGGCCGGCGATGTCGGCGTCGGACGCGCTGACATCCCCGCCGATCCCGAGCGCGGCGAGCCCGGCCGGGACCTGCCGCCGGAGATCATGACGATCCTGTGCGCCAGCCTTCACACCCTCGGCCCTGCCGAGGTCAGGGCCGCCACTCAGATCGGAATCGACACCGGCCGCAGGCCCGAGGACATCCTCACCCTGCCGCTGGACTGCCTGGCCCGCGACAAGGACGGCGGCCCCGTGCTGGTCTATGACAACGTCAAGGCCGACCGGCTGGGCCGCCGCCTGCCGATCAGCAGCGCGACCGCCGAGGTAATCACCACTCAGCAGCAACGGGTCCGGCAGCGGTTCCCGCACGCCCCGGCCGCGAAGCTGAAGCTGCTGCCCACCACCTACCGAAATCCCGACGGCAGCAAGCCGATCAGCAGATCGACCCTGGAGGCCCGGCACCGCGACTGGGTCAGCACCCTCCCGGCCCTCAGTACCCGCGACGGGGCCTTGTTCGACCCGGCCAAGATCGTGCCATACGCCTACCGGCACAGCTACGCCCAAAGGCACGCCGACGCCGGGGTCCCCATCGACGTGCTGGCCGAGCTCCTTGATCACCGAAGCTACTCCGTGACCCGCGGCTATTACAGGATCGGCGAGGACCGCCGCCGCGACGCCGTCGACAAGGTCACCACGCTCAGCTTCGACAGGCACGGCAACCGGATCTGGCGGGACGCGCGCGCCCTGCTGGACTCTGAGCGCGCCCGCCACTCCGTCGGTGAGGTCGCGGTGCCGTACGGCACCTGCAGCGAACCCTCCAACGTCCAGGCCGGCGGCGGCGCCTGCCCCGTCCGCTTCCGCTGCGCGGGCTGCGACCACTTCCGGACCAACATCTCCTACCTGCCGGACCTGACCACCTACCTCGACGACCTGCTGCGGACCCGGGAACGCCTGAACGCCACCATCGACGGTGTCGATGACTGGGCCCGCGCCGACGCCACCCCCGCCCAGGAGGAAATCATCCGGATCCGGCACCTGATCACCACGATCAAACGTGACGTCACCGAACTCGGCGATGCCGAGCAAGCCCAGATCGGCGAAGCCGTCGCCGTAGTCCGCCGTCACCCGCGCCGCCCACGCCGTCCCTCTCGGCATGCCCGCCATCCGGGCCGCGCCCCCCGGTCCGCTCCTCGCGGCCGGCATCACCTCGGAGGCCACCGCGTGAACACCACCGCAAAACCCCGGCACGCAGCCAAGGCCGCCTCGCCGGACATGCGCGCCCAGCCGATGCTCGACGGCCGCAACGCCGATTCCGCCCGCCGCCGCCAGCGCGTCATCACCGCACTCGACCGCGCCGCCGCCGACGGCACCGAGATCAGTGCGGCCGGGATCGCTCGCGCAGCCGGAGTCGACCGCACCTTCCTTTACCGGCACCGCGACCTGCTGGAGAAGATCCACGCCCTCCAGGCCGAACCGGTCACCGGCGACGGCACCGGCCCGGCAGTGACCCGAGCCTCGCTGCAAGCAGACCTGCTCGCCGCGCACGAGCGCGCCGTCCGGCTCAGCACCCGCATCCAGCACCTGGAAAAACGGCTGTCCGAGGCACTCGGCGACCAGGCCTGGCGCGAGTCCGGACTCGGCGCACCCGCCGACATCGACGCCCTCAGCCAGAAGATCACCAGCCTGGAACAGCAAGTCACCGACCTGCGGCTGCAACTCGAAGAACGCGACGACGACCTCGCCGCCTCCCGCGCCACCAACCGGGAACTCATGACCCAGCTCAACAACAAGACACGCCGAGCCAGGTAGTTGCACCACACCTGTCGCGGCCGGTAATCTTTCACTTAACAGCCTCTGAGCTGCACAAACGCGAGTAGCTAAACCTCCAGGGCAGCAAGCGAGCCCAAGAGAACAGCCCGAACGCGTAGACAGTCTTCAGCAGAGCGGCGTCACGCTGTGCCGCCAGCGCGCCCTTCCGGCCGCGAGACCGGATCTCCTCGACCTGGCCCGTCTGCCGCGTCGAACAGGGCCTGCACCTCGTCATAGGTCAGCGGGCGCCGGTGTAGCTGGCTTCGGGCCGGTCCCCTTGCCATCGTTGCTGGTAGCCATATTTATCCCTCCCTTCGTCTTGATCTACGACGAGGACCGTGATGTCATTGCTGTTCTCAACACCGCAAGACAATTACTGTCCTTGCCGCGACGGGCGCCCGCTCCTACAAGCGTGGGCGCCCGTCGTGCTGACGGCCTACAACCGCCAACACGGCTTGCCCTAGCTGGTCAGGCGGATCACCGGACCAGCCACGTCTCTTGTTGCATCTGATGCAATACCGCTCACTTTCAGCTGCAGCCGCTGGTGGAGCCGCAGCCTTCGCAGACGTAGCAGCTGCCGGCCGGGCGCATCTTGGTGCCGCAGGTGAGGCAGAGCGGGGCGTCCGCGGTCCGGCCCTGGTGGGTCTCGATCAGCTCAGTGGAACTGTGCGGGGCGGGAAAGGGCGCGGCGGCCGGCTGAGCTGGCCTGGCGGGATGAACCACCGGCCGTTCGGCATGATGATGTGGCTGTTCGACGGCGGCCGACTGAGCCAGTTCGATGGGATCCACCTCGTCGGCCAGCCCGGCCGGGTCAGCGAGATCACCGGCCCCGTGCCCGGCTACCTCGGCGGCGCGCTCGGCGGCGGACAGGATGCCAAGCTCGGCGCGTTCGTCGTAGGACAGGTGGTCAAGGGCGAGGCGGCGGAAGATGTAGTCCATGACCGAGCTGGCGATCCTGATGTCCGGGTCGTCAGTGAGGCCGGCCGGCTCGAACCGCATATTGGTGAACTTGGCCACGTACGAATCCAGCGGGATGCCGTACTGCAGGCCGACCGAGATGGCCACGGAAAAGGCGTCCATCACGCCGGCCAGCGTCGAGCCCTGCTTGCCGAGCTTGAGGAAAACCTCGCCGACCCCGTCGTCGGGGTAGCTGGAGGCGGTCATGTAGCCCTCGGCGCCTGCGACGGAGAACCTGGTCACGGTGGCGGGCCGCTGCCGGGGCAGCCGCCGGCGGACCGGGCGGTGCTCGTGCGGCGCGACCGGAGCCGGGAGCGCGGCCTCGGCGGGCTTCTTCCTGGCGTCCGAGAGCGGCTGGCCGACCTTGCAGTTGTCGCGGTAGATGGCCAGCGCCTTCAGGCCAAGCTTCCAGCCCTCGAAGTAGATCCGCTCGATCTCCTCCACGGTGGCGGATTCCGGCATGTTGACCGTCTTGCTGATCGCGCCGGACAGGTGCGGCTGAACGGCGGCCATCATCCGGACGTGACCCATCGGGCCGATCGCGCGCTCGCCCATCGCGCAGTCGAACACCTCGTAGTGCTCGGGCCGCAGGCCGGGGGCGTTCACCACGTGCCCGTGCTCGGCGATGTACTCGGTGATCGCCTCGACCTGCTCGTGCGGGTAGCCGAGGTTCTTCAGCGCGCGCGGCACGGTCTGGTTGACGATCTGCATGGAGCCGCCGCCGACGAGCTTCTTGAACTTGACCAGGGCCAGGTCCGGCTCGATGCCGGTGGTGTCACAGTCCATCATGAGGCCTATGGTGTTGTGACTCACCATGCCGTTCGCGACGTAGGTGACGTTCTCGGGCACCGACAGGTCGTAGGTGGGCTGGACGCCGCCGTCCTCGTTGGCCTGCACCCGTTCGAAGAGGTAGCCGAGCGCCTTCTCCAGCCGGTCGTCCAACGTCTCGGAGAAGACGCGGGAAGCGAGCATCCGCGGGACACCCCCGTGCTTACGCAGCGACAGCATCATCGCGTTGCGGAGCGGGTGGCTTACCGGGACCAGCTCGGACCAGACCCCGGCCGGAAGGAACACGTAGTCCTTCTTCGCGGACTGCCCGGGCTCCATGTCGGCGACGAGGCGGTCCTTCCGCTGGCCGATAAAGCCGACGAGCTCGCTGAAGCTTAGTGCGTGGTCGACGTTGCGGAGCCTGACCTGGAAGATGGCGCCGCCCCAGCCGCTTACCGTCGCCCGCGTCGTGGTGGCCAAGCCCGCGGTCAGCAGCAAGGTCCGGATCTCAGCCGCGAAGGACTCATGCGCGGTCGACACGCTGGGCACACCGTCCAGTACGGTGCCGTCCGCTTCGAAGAGGCCGCGTACGAACGCGCAGTAGACCATCGGGTCGTTAGCCTCCAGGATCGCCGAAGGCACCCGGGGAACCCAGCCTTTGCCGCTGTGGTCATCGTGCGGTAGCCCCTTGGCGAACCCGGCCGCCTGCCACCAGCGCGCGAGCCGGACCGATGACAGGGTCAGCTCTTGGTAGCCTTCCTGTGCCCTTACCGCGGGTTCGAGCCCGAAAAGCTCCTTAGCCAGGACGGCCAGGCGGCCCGCGACGTCCAGGTCAGTGTTCGCCACGCACAGCCTGATTCCCTTCGCGTGCAGGCTGCCGTCACCCATGAAGTAACCCACGAGCTCAGCCAGCCCGGGCGTGACCGCATCAGGCACGCGGACCTGGCGGTCGCCGGCATAGTAAGCCTGGTCAAGTACGGGCAGCGGGACCAGGCGAGGCTCGCCGACCAGTGTGTGTAGCTGCACCGGCACGACGTCACCTGACGCGATATCGGCGAGTCGCTTCCATTCCCATGCACCAGTGGAAGGATCCACCACCTTGACGCGGTGGGTGAGAGTGCCCTGGATCTTGTAGCCGCCCTCGGTGCTTATCCGGCGCGTCGGCTCCTCGCCGTTGACGAAGAACTTCGTCGCCCGGGCAGGGCCGTCGTCGGTGGACACCGTGAGGTCGAGGTTTTGCCATCGGCTTCCGTAGACATCACCTATCTCACCGAGCCGGACAAGTCCGCGATTGGTGGTCACCAGGGTGTCCGCGGTCAGGCATCCGGTCGGCGCGAGCAGGCTGGCCTGCGCGTTCCGGTAGCCGTTGGCCTCGCCGAGCTCCGCGCACTCCCGCCAGGTCTGCTGGGCCAGGTCGAGGATCTCCCGGTCCATGGTGGCGACCGGGCGGACAGACTCGCTGGCGTCCGCGTGCTTGCGGATGACCCGCTTGTGCGGCCTGGCGTTACGGGCATAACCCTCGTATGGGCCGACGGCGCCGGCTAGTTCGGCGGATGTCTTGTACGCGGCCCCGGTCATCAGCGAGGTGATCGCGGCGGCGATGGCCCGGCCGCCTTCTGAGTCATAAGCGTGCCCGGTGGCCATCAGCAGCGCACCGAGGTTGGCATAGCCGATGCCCAGCTGGCGGTAGGCGCGGGTGGTCTCGGTGATCTTATCGGTGGGGAAATCGGCGAAGCAGATCGAGATGTCCATCGCGGTGATGATGAGCTCGGAGATCTTCTTGAACCTGGCCGCGTCGAAGGTGTCGTCCTCGCGGAGGAACTTGAGCAGGTTGATGCTGGCCAGGTTGCAACTGGAGTTATCCAGGTGAACGTATTCACTGCAATTGGCAACCACGGTGCCACCGACGATGTAGGAGTGGTTCCTCGGCTCGGTGAGGTTGTAGGTGGTCTCGAAACCCTTCGACTCGCGGCTGATCATGCGAACGGAACGGTCCACGTCATAAAAGCCCGTGTGCTCGACGATCTCGGCCAGCTTTTCCTGCTTGCTGGGGAGACTGAAGCCTATGAGCCGGTAAAAGTCACGGATGGCTCCGGCTGTAATGCGCAGGTCGTAGGAAGGCCCATCAGAGCCGTAGCTCACTTCGGTCCCATCCGTGCGCGTGTAATGGAACGACGGGGCCTTCTTGGCGCTGGTCCCGTAGATCCGCGACGGGATCCCGAGGGAGGCGAGAAGCTCCTGGGTGCCGATAAGGAGTTCCTCTGAACGGCTCCCCAGGCCCACGTACCTCGTTTTGTTGCTCGCTTGGTGCACCACGCAGCCGTCCGCGTCGAACAGGCCGCGCAGGAAGGCAGTCACAGCGTCCTCGGGAGCCTCGTAAACCGAGGAGGGAACAACCTTTTCCGCCGCACGCCCCTCGCCGACGCCCAGTTGATGCAGGAACTGGCCGAAAGCCTGCCGGGTTACCCGCAGCTGCAGCGTACCGTTCGCCTGCACGCTCGGCTTGCTCTCAAAACCCGTGATCTGGGTGAGCAGGGCGTGGTGCCTGGGCAGCACGACGTGCTTGTCCTCGTCTGAGCCGTACACGGTCACCGCGCTAGCGCCGCGGCTATCGACGCGGCCGTCGCCGACGAGCCAGCCCAGGTAGTGCGCGAATTCCCCGTCCCACTTGCTTGGAACTTGCAACGGCTTGCGGGTCTTCTCGTACTCGACGGTGAGGATGGCGTGCATCGGGATCCGGCTGTCAGCCAGATGACGCGGCGCGTGCTGGAACGAGCGAACGACCTTGTCGTCGCCGGTCAGTTCTTCTGCGTGGACCCAGCCTCGGTTTGCGGTCCAGATCCGGTGGCCGGGGGTGCACCGTAGCCTTGCGCCGTCCGAGAAGCGCAGCTCGAGGATCTCGTTCCTCCCGGTGACCATGTACCGGGACGGGCTCGTCGCCACCACTCGATCCTGCGGATCGGCTTCGGCCGTCACGTCGTTGGTGTAGACGGCGAACTGCTCCTCGTTTGCGGCGCGGCGGACAAGGTCACCGATCCGGATGAGTCCTTTATCCGTGAGCACGCGCTGGTCAGCGGGGAAGCAGGGATTACTCGCGGTAATGCGGCCAGATTCCGGGCAGGTGTGCCAGTCGTTGATCGTGCCGTCGTACTGAATGCCGGGGTCGGCGCAATCCCACGCGGCCTGCGCCATCGTGCGCATCAGCTTGCGTGCGTCGACCCGTTCGATCACTTCGCCGGACAGCCGGGCCAGCAGGTCGAACTGCTTGCCTTCCTCCACCGCGCGCATGAACTCGTCCGACACGCGGACCGAGTTGTTCGCGTTCTGGTACTGGACGCTGACGATGTCCTTGCCGCCGAGGTCCATGTCGAACCCGGCGTCGCGGAGCACGCGGACCTTCTCTTCCTCACGCGCCTTGGTCGTGATGAAGTCCATGACGTCCGGATGGTCAACGTCGAGGACCACCATCTTGGCCGCACGCCGGGTGGCGCCGCCCGACTTGATCGTGCCAGCGGAGGCGTCAGCCCCGCGCATGAACGACACTGGGCCGCTCGCGGTGCCGCCGGAGGACAGAAGTTCCTTGCTCGACCGGATCTTGGAGAGGTTGACGCCTGCGCCGGACCCGCCCTTGAAGATCAGGCCCTCCTCCCGGTACCAGTCCAGGATGGCGTCCATCGTGTCGTCCACGGCGAGGATAAAGCACGCCGATACCTGCTGCTTTGATGTGGTGCCTACGTTGAACCAGACCGGGGAGTTAAAGGAGAAGATCTGGTGGATCAGGGCGTACCTGAGCTCGTGACCGAAGATCTCGGCGTCCTCGCCGGTGGCGAAGTAACCATGCTCCCGGCCGGTCTGCTCGTACTTGTTGACGACCCGGTCCACCAGCTGCTTGAGGCTCCACTCGCGCTGCGGCGAGCCGACCGCGCCGCGGAAGTACTTGGTAGTCACGATGTTGGCGGCGTTAACCGACCAGAAGTCAGGGAACTCCACGCCGTGCTGCTCGAAGTTGACGGTGCCGTCTCGCCAGTTCGTCATGACGACGTCCCGCCGCTCCCAGGTGACCTGGTCGTAGGGATGCACGCCCGGTGTGGTGTGGATGCGCCCGACCTTGAGCCCGCCGCGTGGGTTCCGGGCTCCTTGGTCCTGGGTCCCTGGGTTCTGGGTCCCTTGGTCCTGGGGCCCCTTCCCCTTACGGGCCGCCGCTCCGCTCACCGTCTCCGTCATTTTCTCCCCTTCCGGATCCCCGCCAGGCCCTGCATGGCCACGCTGCAACAATGACAACTCTGGTGCCGCCTAAAGATCCTTATTCAGGATCTTGATTCAAGATCTTTATTCCGCCCGCGCCGAGGCGTTGCTGGCATTTCTGCGTTCCTGGCGCAATGCGGTGATTTCATCCTCGAAGTCGGCGAGCGACTCGAAACCCCGGTAAACCGAGGCGAACCTCAGGTAGGCCACCTCGTCGAGGTCCCTGAGCGGGCCCAAGATGGCCAGGCCCACCTCGTGCGAGGGGACTTCGGCTAGGCCTCGTGCCCTGATCGTCTCTTCCACCAGCTGAGCCAGGATCGCCAGCTTGTCCTCGCTGACCGGCCGTCCCTGGCAGGCGCGCTGCACCCCACGGACGATCTTGTCCCGGGTGAATGGCTCGGTAACGCCACTGCGCTTGGCCACCATCAAGATGACCGTCTCCTGAGTGGTGAACCGGCGCCCGCATTCCGGACATGACCTCCGGCGGCGGATCGCCGCACCGTCGTCAGCCGTCCGGCTGTCGATGACCCTGCTGTCCGGATGCCGACAGAATGGGCAGTGCACGCGATCACCTCCCGCAGCCGTCTCGCTGTGTTTCCCATTCTAGCCTGTGAACACAACTTGTGGAAAAAACACAGCGCTGTAAGTACTAGATGTTGTGGTTACCGTAGACCACGAGGCGGCTGGAGGCAAGCGCGGACACGCGGTTGATGAGGAAACCCTGACGGCTGAGCTGCTCTGGGAGGACCGCCGGCGTGTCGCGGCCGGCGTGTCGCGTGGAGGTCAGCTCCGCGGGACCCACAGCCGCTGGCCGGCCATGATGGGGCCGCTGGTCAGCGCGTTCAGCTGAGCGATCTGCTGGATCACCAGGCGGGGATCGGAGTTCGGATCGGCGTTCTCGGCCACAGACCATAGGGTCTGGCCGGGACGGACGACCACCTGGACGAGGTTGGAACCGGTCCCGCGCTGCGATGCGGAGCGGCCGGTGGCCTGCGCCGCGCCGGCCACGGCTAGCGACAGCCCGGCCACCAGGAGCGCGGCCATGACCACGACCACGATGCGTCCCCGCCTGGTCAGCCGCAGCGGGCTGGCCGGTGAGGACGCAGCCACCAGAGGCCGGGCGGGGACAGGCCGGGCGGGGACAGGCAGGGACGGGACAGGCAGGGCGGGGACGGGCAGGGACGGGACAGGCCGGGCGGGGACAGGAGACGCGGGGCGAGCTGAGACGGAAGGGGCGGCGGCGCAGGACGCGGCGGGAGCCAGCGCAATAGTGCCACCCGTGCCGCGTACCACGCGCAGATCTGGGCGGAAGCGCGCGTGCTTGCCCGTGCGGTCCAGCCGGTTCTCCGTGCGGAAAACCAGGTGCTCCGTACGGTGCCTAGGCACCGCCGCCGCTCGCGTCGCGGTCATGAGGACCTCCAGGTCAAATCTTCGTTCGAGCTACCCTGCGTTCGATCGTACTCCCATTCGATCGTCTAAACGTTCGATTGAACGGGTACACATTCGTTGTATCGCCCGGGTACGACATTTTCGGCGACACGTCGAACAGATGTTTGGGATCTTGAGCGAGAACCGTTACTCTCTACTCAGCACGCAAGAACTCGGACACGGAAGGTCATCAGATGGAGGAAACCGCCATGGGAGGCACCGCAATAGGTACTTCCGGCCCCGCTGCAACGGAGGCGCCCAGACCTAAGGGACGGCCGGGCCGCAAGCCGAAAGGCAGCGTGCCCGTCGTCATTCCCGACACGCCGGACAAACCCGATCCCGATCACGTCCTGACCTGGCGGCAGCGTAAGGTGCTCCAGGTCATCAGGGAATCGGTGCAGAAGCGCGGCTACCCGCCCTCGATGCGGGAAATCGGCGAAGCCGTCGGCCTGACCAGCACGTCGAGCGTCTCGTACCAGCTCAGCACCCTGCAGAAGAAGGGCTATCTGCACCGGGACGTGGGCCGCCCGCGGACCGTCGAGGTGCGCCTGCCTGGTCACCCCGCCGTTCGGCCGGAGCCGGGCCACGAGGACGAGGCCGGCGACATTCCCGGCATCGACATCCCCTCGCAAGAGACCATCTACGTACCGCTGATCGGGCGGATCGCCGCGGGCGGGCCGATCCTGGCCGAGCAATCTGTGGAAGACGTCTTCCCGCTGCCCAGGCAGCTGGTCGGCGAGGGCACGCTGTTCCTGCTCAAGGTGGCCGGCGATTCGATGATGAACGCGGCCATCACAGACGGGGACTGGGTGGTGGTCCGGGAGCAGCAGGTCGCGGAGAACGGCGAGATCGTGGCGGCGATGCTTGACGGCGAGGCGACGGTGAAGACGTTCAAGCAGAGTGACGGGCACGTCTGGCTGATCCCGCATAACCCGGCGTACACGCCAATCCTCGGCGACGAGGCTACCATCCTCGGCCGTGTCGTGGCTGTGCTCCGCCGCGTCTGAGCACAGGGCGTCTGAGCACACAGCGGTCGGGGTGGTGCGGAGGCGTTCGGGCCCACCCAGGGCTGGACGCGTCCGCCCCGATCGAGGGCGGCCCCGATCGGGGCGGGTCGGTTACGCCGCGACTATGCTGACCAGCTTTGGCGCCCGGACAATGACCCGGCGGACCTGCTGGTCACCCAGCGTGCGCACGACTCCCGGCGCGTACAGCGCGAGTTCGCGAAGGTCGTCTTCGCTGATCTCGGGCGAGACCTCGAGCTTGTCGCGAACCTTGCCGTTAACCTGCACCACGCAGGTGACCTTGTCCTGGGTCAGCAGCGCCGGATCCGCGGCCGGCCAGGCTGTCCGGGCGACTGATGGCTGGTGGCCCAGCGTCTCCCACGACTCCTCGGCGGTGTAAGGGGCGAACAGCGATACCAGCACAGCCAGCACCTCCGCCGCCTCGCGAACCGCAGGGTCAGCTGCGCCAGGGCCGGAGTCGATGGCCTTGCGGGCGGCGCTGACCAGCTCCATCAGCCGGGCCACGGCGACGTTGAGGTGATACGACTCCACCTGGCGGGTCACCTCATCGATGGTCCGGTGGGTGATCCTGCGCAGTTCGGTGTCCCCCGCGGCGGCGGCGAATTCACGCGGTACAGGATCCGCATCGGCCACGTCTGCGGCGACCCGCCAGACCCGGCCGAGGAACTTCACCATCGCTTCTGGGTGCATGTCCGCCCAGTCGATGTCGTCCTCGGGCGGGCTGGCGAAAATCATGGTCAGCCGGATCGCGTCGACCCCGAAGCGCTCGATCTGCTGGCCCAGGTCCACGCCGTTGCCCAGCGACTTGGACATCGCCTTACCGTGGTTGATCACCTGGCCCTGATTCATCAGCCGGGTGAACGGCTCGGTGAAGTCCACCAGCCCCATGTCGTAGAGAACCTTGGTGAAAAACCGGCTGTACAGCAGGTGCAAGATGGCGTGCTCGACACCGCCCACGTACAGGTCCACCGGCGCCCAGCGGCGGACCTCGGCCGGGTCAAAGGGCCCGTCGGTGTACTCGGGCGAGCAGTACCTGAACATGTACCAGGACGAGTCCACGAACGTGTCCATGGTGTCGGTGTCGCGCTTAGCCGGACCGCCGCAGGCCGGACAGGGCACGTTCACCCAGTCCTCGGCGGCGGCCAGCGGGGACACACCCCTGGGCACCAGATCCTGCCCGCGCAGGTCGGGCAGGACCACAGGCAGCTGATCGTCCGGCACCGGCACCTCGCCGCAGGACGGGCAGTGCACGATCGGGATCGGGGTTCCCCAGAAGCGCTGCCGTGACACCAGCCAGTCCCGCAGGCGGTAGTTGATCGCCGCCCGGCCCAGGCCCTTCTCCTCCAGGATCGCGGTGATCGTGGCGATGGCTTCCGCCTTCGCCAGCCCGTTGAGCGGGCCCGAATTCACCAGTTTGCCGTCGCCCGCGGTCGCGATGCCGGTCTGGGCCGGATCCGGCTGTCCGGTGTCCACCACCATCCGGACGTCGAGTCCGTAAGCGCGGGCGAAATCCAGGTCCCGCTGATCGTGCGCGGGCACGGCCATGATGGCGCCGGTGCCGTAGTCAGGCAAGACGTAATCGGCGGCCCACACCGGGATCCGTTCGCCGTTCACCGGGTTGATGGCGTGCCGGCCCAGGAAGACCCCGGTCTTCTCCCGGTCAGTGGACTGGCGTTCGATGTCGGTCAGCTTCCTGACCTGCCCGACATAGGCACGCAGCTCGGCCAGCCGATCGGGCGCGCACAGCTGCTCGGCCAGCGGCGAGTCCGCTGCCACCACGAAAAAGGTCGCGCCGTACAAGGTGTCGGGCCTGGTGGTAAAAACCGTCACCGGCTCGTCGCGGCCGTCCACCGCGAACTGGACCTCGGCGCCCTCCGAGCGGCCGATCCAGTTCCGCTGCATCAGCAGAACCCGCTCGGGCCAGCTGCCCTCCAGCTGCTCGGCGTCCGCGAGCAGCCGGTCCGCGTACTCAGTGATCTTGAAGTACCACTGGTTCAGCATCCGCCGCACGACGTCGGCGCCGCAGCGTTCGCACTTCCCGGCGATGACCTGCTCGTTGGCCAGCACCGTCTGGTCGACCGGGCACCAGTTGACGTAACCGTCCCGGCGGTAGGCCAGCGCCCGCTCGTAGAAGCGCAGGAACAGCCACTGATTCCACCGGTAATAGGTCGGATCGCAGGTCTGCAGCCTGCGACTCCAGTCAAAGGACGCCGCGTACCGCCGGAACGAGCCGGCTTGAGTCTCGATGTTGGCGTACGTCCAGTCGGCCGGGTGGGTGTTGTTCCTGATCGCGGCGTTCTCAGCGGGCAGGCCGAAGGCATCCCAGCCGATCGGGTGCAGCACGTTGCGGCCCCGCAGGAAGTGGTAACGCGCGAGGGCGTCGCCGATAGCGTAGGCCTCGGCGTGGCCCATGTGCAGGTCACCCGACGGGTACGGGAACATGTCAACGAGGTAGAAACGCTCGCGGGGATCCGCGGGATCCTCGCTGGCACGGAACGGATCGAGCTCCGCCCAGCGCGCCTGCCACTTCTCCTGGACATCACGAGGGTCATAGCGCTGCGCCAGCTCGGCGCTCTCGGCCGCTGTCATCGTTTCCTCACCATTGAATCGGTCCGGACCACTAAGAACCCCGTCAAACCCCCGGGGTGATGATCGCCTGCAATGAAAACGCCCCTCGACACGAGGGGCAGCCGCGCCAACGACGGAAGGTCGGCGCGGCTAAATAAGGAGCAGCCGGACGGCACGCATGCTCACAGGATAGCGCAACCCTCCACGTGTCCGTCCGCCGCCGGGCGGGGGCTCATCCCAGCCGCGCATAGCAGGTAAAACCCCTTGTCAGCGGCCAGAGTGTATCCGTGCGGGGAAATCGGCGCGTCTCGGCATTCCCCTTGACGGGCGGCTCGGCAGCACCTACTCATTTACTGAGTAGTCGAGCTAACCATTCCTGGCCCGGGGGGGCAATGGACGTTCGGGGGGATCGGCACGGGCCTGTCGCGATCATCGGCATGGCGTGCCGGTTCCCTGGCGCTAGCGATCCCGCCGAATTCCACGACGCCGCCGCCGCCGGGCGCCGCATGTTCCGGCCGGTGACAGCCTGGCCGGGCCGCCCGATGTGTGCGGCGCTCGTCGATGACTGGATGGTCCAGGCCGTATCGTTCGGCGACCCGGAGGGCGGCCCCCATGACCTGGGTCCGGTCCAGAAGCTGGCGACCGAGATGACCGCTGCGGCCCTCACCGACGCAGGCCTGCGCCATGCGGCCCGAACCGCCCGGACCGGACTGATCATCGCGAGCGCTAGGCCGAGCGTGTGCGAGCTCGTCCGCGCCGAGTTCGGCTTCACTGGCGGCGTGCCGTACCCGCGGGCGGCGTACCAGTCTTCCCTGCACGCGGTCGTCGCGGCGGTCCGCGCCCTGCAAGCAGGCGAACTCGATCTCGCGGTCGCCGGCGGAGCAGAACTCGGCATCGACCCAGGGTGGCTCGGCCTGCAGGAACGAGCGGGCACACTGGGCAGTGACGAGATGCGTGTCTACGCCGCCGACCCGGCCGGGCTGCTGCCCGGCGAGGGTTGCGGCATCGTGGTGCTGGCCCACACAGCCGACGCCCGGGCCGCGGGAGTGCCGGTGTACGCGGAGATATCAGGCTGGAGCACCTGGCCGGCCCTGGCCCCCACCCTGGCTGGCCCGGCATCGCTGCTGGCCTACCAGCAGGCGGGGATCGACCCCGCGGATATCCAGTTCGTCGAAGGCCAGGGAACCGGCACCTCAGCTGGAGACTCGGCCGAGCTGGCCCTGCTGACTCAGCTCAGGCGGGGCGGGAAAGCGATCGCGGCGCTCGGCGCGGTATCGGCCGGCATCGGGTATACCAAGGCGGCGGCTGGCATCGCCAGCCTGGTCAGGACCGCTGGCGCGATGGCCGCGGGCACAATTCCGCCCGGCACCCGGTGCGCGCGGCCGCATCCGCTGCTCGAGTCAGGACAGGCGCTGCTCCGGATGCCCGGGCGACCAGAACCGTGGCCGGACGGGACCCGGCTGGCCGCGGTGAATTCCCTCGGTACGGCCGACCCGGCGGTGATGTCCGGCTTTCCCGGCGCCCGGGACGCCGAAGGCGTCCATCTCGTGCTGCGGCGCGAAGGGGAGACCGACCGCGGATCCGGCCGCCGCCGCGCCGCCGCGTCACCGGCTGCGCTACCGACCGGGCCTGGAGGCAGCGGACCGGCTCAGGACAGGGTTTTCGCGCTGTGCGGCGGGGATCGCGGCGCGCTCGCGGGGCGGCTCGAGGACATCGCCGCGAGTACGTCCGCGCTGTGCGACTCCGAGCTGCCCGAACTCGCCCGGCAGCTGGCGATCGGGGCCAGGCGTGCCGCCGACCACGCGGCGCCGCTGCGGGTGACGCTGACCGCGGCCACGCCGTCCCGGCTGGCCGCACAGGCTCAGCATGCCGCCTGGCTGCTCAGGACCGGCGGGACGACCTCGGCCGCGACGGAGCCGGGCATGCATGTGTCCGCGGGAGCGAGCGGCGCGGTCGTGCTGCTCTTCCCCGGCCGGGCCGAATCGGCGGCGGCTCATCCGGCGCTGCTCACCGCCTCACTCGAGGCTCTTGGCACCCTGGACCTGCTCGGCGTGAAACCGGTCACAGGCGTGGGCTACAGCCTGGGCGAGATTACCGGGCTGGTCTGGGCCGGCAGCCTGTCCGCGGCCGAGGCGGCGCGGCTGGCCGGCCAGTACGGGCAGGTCCTGCGCGCTTGCGGCGACGGGCGGCGGGGCTCCGTCGCGATGGCCCGCATCACGGCCGATATCGACCAGACCCGCGCGCTGTGCGTCCCCGGCCGGCTGCACGTCGCCGCCTACGAGGGACCCCGTGCGCACGTCGTGGCCGGGTCCACCTCGGGCATCCGCGAGCTGACCCGGCGGGCCGGACCCGTCGGCCTGGCCGGCCCGGATAGAGTCACGGTCGAGGTACTCAGCGGCGCCACCGCCATGCACTCCTGCGCCATGGCCAGGTGCGTCGCCCCGCTGCGCAGCGTCATGGCGGGCATCCGGACGCTGCCGCCGCAGCGCAGGCTGATCTCCACCATCACCGGCCAGCTGGTCACCGCCGATGACGACATCGCTGAGCTGCTCGCCCGGCAGGCTAGCCTGCCGGTGCTGTTCACCCAGGCGATGACGCGGGCCGCGCAGAACGCGGACCTGATCGTGGCGGCCGGGCCAGACGCCGGACTGGCCGCCACGGCCGCCGCATGCTGCGGCCTGCCGGCCGTCTCGATCACGACGCCCACCCGGCCGGGCCTGACCGAGGTCACCTCGGCTGAGACGATCGCCGCCCTGTTCGCCGCGGGGGTCATCGCCGATGTGCTGCCGTTCCTGGCCCCGGCGGGCGTCGCTGGCACGCTGGCCAGCAGGACGGTACCGCGGATGCGGCTGGCGGAGCCGGCCGCATCCGAGCCGTGGGACCCGCGGGACCCGCGGGGTCAGGACACAAACGGGGCCGCGGGCCGGAGAACCACGGTCCGTTCGGCGCGAAATTAACTCGCGAGCACTGGTGAGGCCTCCCAGTCGGGCCGCAGCGGCATGCCGGACTTCCCGTCCGCGGCCAGCCGGACGCACAGCACCTGGTGCAGCTCGATGTGGTTGCGGTCGAAGCCGAGCCGTGAGCCCGCCATGTACAGCCGCCAGACCCGGGCGGTGCCCTGGCCGACCTCCTTGACCGCCTCGTCCCAGTGCGCATCGAGGTTGGCGCACCAGGCCGCCAGGGTCTTGGCGTAGTGCTCGCGCAGGTTCTCCTCGTGCCTCACCTCGAAGCCGGCGTCGTGCATGAGGGAGATCAGGTAACCGGGTCCCTCGAGCTCGCCGTCAGGGAACACGTACCGGTTGATAAACCCGCGCTTGCGGATGGGGGGCTCGATATTGTCCGGCCGGGTGATGCAGTGGTTCAGCAGCCGTCCGCCGACGTTCAGCTTGCTGCGGAGAAACGCGAAGTAGGACGGCAGGTTCTGCTTGCCGATGTGCTCGGTGAGCCCGATCGAGCTGACCGCGTCGAAGCCGGTCTCAGGCACGTCGCGGTAGTCCATGTGCCGCACTTCGACGAGTCCGGACAGCCCTTCCCGCTCGATCGCGGCCTGCGCCCAGGCGGCCTGCTGAGCGGACAGCGTGACCCCGAGCGCCTTGACGCCGTACTCCCGCGCGGCGTGCATCACCATGCCGCCCCAGCCGCAGCCGACATCAAGCAGCCGCATGCCCTCGCGCAACCCCAGCTTGCGGGCGACGAGGTCGAACTTGAATCGCTGCGCCTCCTCCAAGGTGGCGTCCTCGCTCGGATAGCAGGCGCACGTGTAGGCCATCGTCGGGCCGAGCACCCACTCGTAGAACTGGTTCGACACGTCGTAGTGGTGCGAGATCGCGGTGGCGTCGCGGCTCTTGGAGTGCAGCCGGCCGGTCACCCAGCGACGGCCCTGCGTGACTTCCTGCGGCGGCGGCGGCATCCGGTGCAGCAGCAGCTTAGGGCCGCCGAGGGACTGCAGCAGGCGCAGCTTCTCTGCCATCGTCATGCCGATGTTCTGGGCCTTGGTCATCCGGGCCAGGGCCTCGTACATGTCCCCTTCGACGTCCAGATGCCCGGCCACGTAGGCCCGGGCCAGGCCGAGCTCGCCCGGCGCCTGGGCCAGGTAGGCAACGGCCACCGGGGAGCGGACAGTGATCTTCACCGGAGATCCGGCCGCGCCGGCCCGGCTGCCGTCATAGGCCGCGAATTCCAGCGGGGCATCGGGCCCCACGAATGACTCAAAGACTTCCGCCAGTGCCATCCTCAGCGTTCCTTTCCGCTCTTACAGGTAACTCAGCGTCCCGTGACGCACTTCTCATACAGGCCGAGCAAGCGCCCCTCACCGTCATACGTGCGCTTGAGCGCCCGGTAGGCCTCGCCGTTGTAGCGCTGGTAGAACTCGTCCTCGGCGTAGTACGAGGTCGAATACAGCGACTTATGCCCGTCCAGCCTGGCGACCTCGTCCTCGATGAGGCGGTTGTAGTAGCCGTCAGGCCGGCCCGGCGGCAGTGGCACCGTCCCCCAGAACCCAAAGTTCACGTACACCTCACCAGGCTGCAGCGGATACAGGGGCCAGACACGCTCACCACGAAGCCGCAGCGGGCACATCCATACCGGACTCATCCCCACATTCGCGGCGAAAAATTGCAGAAACTCGGCCCCGCGTTCGACCGGGATCTCCACGTCCTGGATCACCGCCTCACGGGGCGGGAGCTTACGCCGGGCCATCAGCGTGTCGCTGAAGCCATGCCTGCGGTCGAAGGCAACCAGCTTGCGGTAGACGTCACTGCGCCGGTAGCGACGCGGCCACAGCCGCCTGATCACCGGCTTTTGCACACCAAAGGGGCGCGAGCACCAGAACCAGTCGGTATCCCACCGCCACAGGTAATCCCGGATGGTGAGGAAATCTTCCTTGTCGCGCCTGATTGATTCGTAGTAGACCTGCTGGCCGGTGTAATCGCTGCGCCACGGCGCGACGTCGCTGAACGCCCCGACCGTGAGGTAGAGCTCATCGGGTGAAAAGGCGGTCCCGTCGACGAAATCCGCCCGGTGGCCGCGGAAGCTTCCTTCCGCGGCGATCTGGGCCACCGCGTCCAGACAGGCCTCCGCGGTGCTGAACGGGAAATGGCGCAGGTGCACAAACGGCTGCACCGGTTCAAGTTCGATCGTGAGCGAGAGGGTGTAGCCCAGGGTGCCGTAGGAGTTCGGAAAGCCGCGGAAGAGATCGGAGTACTCGTTGCTCTCGGTGGCGCGGACGACGCGGCCGTCCCCGGTCAGGATCTCCATCTCGAGCACGGACTCGTGCGGCATGCCGCTGCGCAGCGACGTGGACTCGATGCCCAGCCCGGTGACGGCCCCGCCCAGGGTGATCGTCTTGAGCTGCGGCACCACCAGCGGCATGAGCTGATGCTTGAGCGTGGCGTCACAGAGATCTTCGTAGGTGGTCATGCCGCCGACCCAGGCCGTCCTGCGCTCCGGGTCAACCCGCAGCACGTGGCCGAACGCGGATACGTCCAGGCCGGTCCGGGCGCTGCTGGCCGCCCTGGTCTTGAGCTCCTGGCCGTCAGTCGAGGTCGCGGGGCCTGCGTCACGGAACCTGAACAGGTTGGACGTGCGCTTGGCCAGCCGGACCTGTGTCCCCCGCGGCCAGGCCGCGTACGCCTCACGCAATCCGGCCACCGCGACCTCGTGCGTGTCGGCAGTCATGCGGGCATCCTTCCGGTCAAGCGTGGCGACCCGGCACGCAAACGGCCAGGAATGGACAAAAAGGCAACATACATGCTGAGCTGGACGAACATCTCAGGCAGTGTATCTCGGAACCACCGGGCCTCCTCTTCGTCAACCCTGCCTGGCCCGATCTGACCTCACCATTCGCCGTCAGCGTCCAGGTGGTGGACATCTAGGTCCGTGTCGTGGTCATCGCCGACGTCGTCCCATTCGCCCCCATGGCACCCATCCCCCGCATCCTCCGGTTCCGCCTCGGCGTCGTCGTAGCTGGCGGCCACCTCCTCCGGCGTCATCGGCAGCCTGGCCAGCGACGGCGGAGCCCCGGCGGTGATCACCTGGCGGAGCAGCAAGGCCATCGAGTAGCGAGGATCGTCGGCCAGGGCCCGGTCCAGCGCGACGTTCGCCAGCGCTCCGTCCCCGGACTGCCAGGCCACGAAGGCGAGCAGAGCCGCGGGCGCGGCCACGTAGCCGGGCTGCGCGCGACGGATCACGTCGATCCACAGCCTGCGGTGCGCATCCCGGTGCGCGGGGTCCATCCGGGCCCACGCGTCGTCCCTGACCCGCAGGTCGCGCAGGGCCACCGTCATCCTGGCGAGCTGGTAATCCGCCGTGAACCGGCCGGCGGCCCGGTACGTGCCGATCAGGGAGCTGACCGCGGCCAGCCCTTCGGCGGCGATCAGGTGCCGCACGGAGCCCAGGCGTCCGGACTTGCGCGCCTTGGCGAGCAGCTGAGTGACGTGCCGCTCCGCCCGGCGGGTGGCCTGGTGCATGGACTCCGCGGCGACGCCGCCCAGCGGGGCGATCCGGGCGGCCACGGCGGCACGGCCGGGCAGCACCTCATCACGGGCGTGAGCCAGCGCGGTCGAGGCGGAATCCACGCTCGCGTGGAAGGGCACCCCCGCGGCCGGACAGCATTCCTCGTCGTGGCACACGTAAGACCAGTACCGGCCGTTCTCGACCCGGAGGAATTCCCGGAGGTCGACGCCGGCGTCGCGGGCTGCGTCCAGCACCGCGGCGGCCACCAAGTCGGCCAGCGTCTGGGGACCATAGCCGACCGCCACCGCGGTGGTTATCCCCTGCGAGCCGATGATGCCGACGGCGTGGGTGGCCACGTCCGCGGCTACGCCGATGCCGGCCGGATCGGGCAAGTCGTAGCGAAGCGTGACCTTGACGTGGCCCAGGGGATCGATCCCGATGACCACGAAGCTGGCCTCGGGAACGAAGCCGAGCAGGTGCGGGACGAGGGCGAGCAGCGCCGCGGGCGAGTCAACCGGAACCGGGACAGGACTGTCCTGCACGCCGGGCTGAGCCTGCGAGCCTTGGGAGTTTTGCGGGGATTCGTCACCCGCAGTCAGTGTTTGTACCATGTCATTAGCGTGCGACCTGAGGAAAATGCCCGCTGAGTCCGGTAAAACCTGTGGATAACCTAAGTTATCCACAGGGCTGCGGCGGGCGCCATCGCCTAAATGTCCTTGCTCGGTAACCACACCTGCTGCGGCATGACGGTCATGAATCGCGACGATGTCCTCCGCCGAGGACTGCGGCAAGCCCGGTCGGATGACGGCCGGGACGCTACAAGGCGATGCCGAGCAGGGCGTCGACGGTTTCCTTGACGAGCCGGGCCCAGGAGACGTCGCGCGGCGTGATCCGGGTGGGCGCCTTGGCCAGCAGCGAGTCGGCCCAGCGATCGACGATGACGAGCGCGTGAGGAGCATCGAGGTCGTCGTGAAGCCGCGCCCGCACTCCAGCCAGGACCCCGTCGGCCGGACCCGCGCCGGGAGAGCCGAACTCGGCCTCGCGGACGCCGAGCTCATCATCGGCGGTCACCGGGGGGGCATCAGGAACGGCCGCCTCGGCCCGGGCCAGCGCCGAGCGCCAGCGGGCCAGCCGGGCCTGTGCGTCACCAAGGACGGCGTCGGTCCACTCCCAGTCCGAACGGTAGTGGTGCGCCAGCAGCGCCATCCGCACCGCCATCGGGTCCACGCCATCGGCCAGCAGCCTGCTGACGAAGACCAGGTTTCCGAGCGACTTGGACATCTTCGCGCCCTGGTAGCTGACCATCCCGGCGTGCGCGTACACCCGCGCGAACGCCTCGTCTACCGGAGCCAGCGCGACCCGGGCGTGCGACGCGCTCATTTCGTGGTGCGGGAACACCAGGTCAGAACCTCCCGCCTGGACATCGAAGGCCGGCCCCAGGTACTCGGTGGCGATCGCGGCGCACTCCACGTGCCAGCCCGGCCTGCCGCGGCCGAACGGCGATTCCCAGGCCGGCTCCCCCGGTCGTTCGGCCCCCCAGACCAGGCAATCCAGCGGATCCTTCTTCCCCGGCCTGCACGGATCACCACCGCGCTGGGCGGCGAGCTCAGCCATCTGAGCCGGATTGAGCCCGGAGGGGGTGCCGGGTCCGGACAGCAGGCCGAACTGCAGGTCCGCCTGCTTGGCGAAGTAGATGTCCTCGTCCACGTTGTACAGGGCACCGCGGTCCGCCAGCCGGACGCTGAACCGCTCGATGACCGGCAGCGCCTCAACCGCTCCGATCAGATGAGTGGGCGGCAGGACGCGGAGCGCCTCCATGTCCTCGCGGTACCGCTGGATCTCGCGGCGGGCCAGCTCACGCCAGTCTTCGCCGTCCCTGGTGGCTCGCTCGAGCAGTGGATCATCGACGTCGGTCACGTTCTGCACGTAGACGACGGTGAAGCGGCCCGGGGAGGACCCTGCGCCGCCGCTGGCCTCGGGGGCCGCGTCGAGCCAGGCGCGGATGAGCAGGTCCCAGGCGGTGTAGGTGGCCGCGTGCCCGATGTGGGTCGCGTCGTAGGGGGTGATGCCGCAGGCGTACAGGGTAGCCACCGGACCGGCCGAGGCCAGCACCAGTTTCCCTGTGGCCGTGTCGTACAGCCGGGGCGCCAGGCCGCTCCCCGGTAGCACGGGAACATCCGCACGGCGCCAAGACTCCATGTCCGCCAGGTTATCGCGCGACCTGGACCAGGCGACCTGGCACCTCGGCTAGGCGAGGGTGGCGGGGAGGGCGGGGGGCTGGCGAACCTGGGTGGCTTGCTCGAAGGCGTAGGCGAGGGCGATCAGCCGGGGCTCGGTCCAGCGGGGCCCGAAGAACGAGACGCCGACCGGCAAGCCCGAGACGTACCCGGCCGGGACGGTGACCGACGGGCAGCCGGCCACCGCGGCCGGGCTCGAGGAGCCGAACACGTGGTGGTCACCGAGCACGTAGTCGGTGAGGCCGGCCGGGTTGGCGGTCAGCGCCACGATGGCCTCAAGGCCGTGGGCGGCCAGCGGTGTGGCGATGGCGGTGCGGGCCAGCTTGGTGGCTTCGCGGCGGGCCGCCAGGTAGTCCGGGTCGGCCAGATCGCCGCTTGTCGCCTCGGCCTGCTCGAACAGCTCCTGGCCGAAGCGGGAAAGCACCAGGTCCGCGTTCCGCTTGTTGAAGTCGATCAGTTCGGCCAGCGTCCCCGGCAGGCCGGGGCCCGCGCCGAACTCGGCCAGGTAGGCCAGGTAGGCGTTGATCCCGTAGTTGAACTCGTACCGCAGCGCGGTGAACTCCGGCTCGCCGATCGCCTCCGCGCCGGGTAGCGTCACCGGGTCGGTCACGAGGGCCCCGAGCGAGCGGAGCTTGGCCACGGCCAGGTCCAAGACGGCGACGGTGGCCGGTCCCGCCGGGTCGCAGACGTCCCGCCAGATCCCCAGCCTGGCGCCGTCCAGCGCGTTCTTATCCAGCCACGACGGATAAGAACGGCCGGGATCACGCAGCCAGGACCGCATCGCCAGCTCGTGGTCGCCGGCCGGGGCGGGATCTTCGGGGTCGGCGGCGGCCAGCACGGACAGCAGCGCCGCCGCATCCGCGACGCACAGCCCCATCGGTCCCGCGGTGTCCTGCACCGGTGAGATCGGCACGATGCCCCGGCGGCTGACCAGGCCGTTGGTGGGCTTGATGCCGACCACCCCGCAGGTGCTGGCCGGGGAGACGATCGAGCCGTCGGTTTCCGTGCCGACGGCGAGCGGGGCCAGACCCGCCGCCACCCCCGCCGCCGAGCCCGAACTCGACCCGGACGGGTTACGGTCGAGCGCGTACGGGTTGGCGGTCTGCCCGCCCAGCGTGGACCAGCCGCTGGTGGAATGGGTGGACCGGAAGTTCGCCCACTCCGACATGTTCGCCTTGCCGATGATTACCGCGCCGGCGGCGCGCAGTCGTTCGACCAGAAAGGCGTCGGCCGGTTCGGCCGCGAGCAGCGCGGGCGAGCCCGCCGTGGTCGGCATGCCCGCGACCTGGATGTTGTCCTTGACCAGCACGGGAATGCCGTCGAGCGGCCCGCGTGGGCCACGGGCCTTACGGTCCGCGTCACTTGCGGCCGCCTCGGCCGGGGCGCCGGGGTTGACCGTGATGACCGCGTGCAGCGCGGGGTTCAGGTGATCGATGCGCTGCAGGTAGAAGGCGGTCAGCGCGGCCGCGGTGAGCCGACCGGAGGCCAGCTCGGCCTGCAGTGCGGCGACCGAGACCTGGCCGGCGCTGATTCGGGTACCCGGGATCACATCACGGAAATCCGGCATTGGGGAAGAATAGCCCTGCCTGGTGCCGGGGCTACAGGCGGCTGGGCCCGGCCGCGGCTGGGTCCGCCCGCGGCTGGGTCCGGCCCGGTTACCTGCGCACGGCGCGCAGTCCGGCGTTGATCCGCGCGGCCGCCGCCCGGACCTGGTCGAGCAGTTGCTTGCGCTCCTCGGCGGACGCCCGGACCAGCGGCGAGGGCACGGTGAGCGCGGCCAGCGTCCGCTTCCCTTGCACCACCGCGGCCGAGGCGGCCCACACCCCCTGGTAGATCTCTTCCTCGCTGGTCGCGTAGCCCTGCTGCGCGGCCCGGACGACCCGGGCCTCGAGCAGGGCGGCGGCCGCCGGGTCACGCTCGGCCAGCGGGGCCAGCAGTTCCCTGCGGGCCTGCGGCGTCAGGCCGGCCAGCAGCAGCTTGCCGCTGGCGCCGCGTTCGATCGGCAGCGTCGCTCCAGGTTCGTATTCGATCCGCAGCCGCTGCGCCGACTGGACCCGGTGCACGCACACCGCGGCCCGGCCGATCAGCCGCACCAAGATGACCGTCTCCCCGGTGTCGGTGGCCAGCGCCTGCATCACCGGATCAGCGAACTCGATGATGCTTTCCGCCGCCTCCGCCGCCCGGGCCAGGCCGATGAGCCGCGCCGAGAGCCGGTAGCTGCCGCGTTCGTCCCCGGCCAGCAGCCCGGTCTCGCGCAGCAGCGTGATGTAGCGGTAGACGCTGGGCAGCGCGATGCCGGTGGCCGCGGCCAGGTCCCGCGCGGTAAGAGTATTTTTCTCGGCGGAGAACGCCAGCATCAGAGCGAGCACGCGACGCGCGCCCTCGCAACCGTGTGCGGCACTCGCCTCCGGAGGCATTTTGACCGCCGAAGCCCTGGCCATGGAGACCCTTCTCGGGTAATCAGAACCTAACTATCGGCAGATGATAACGGCGCCGGTTGTATACGGTCAACGGATTCCCAGGTTGCCATTCAGCCAATTTTCAGCCAGCTAACGTCCGGGGCGAGCAGGGTGGCCCCGAGGGCCAGCGCGACCAGCACGACCAGCGCGAACAACGTCACCCACACCCCGGCCGCGACCCCGGTCAGCTGGGCCAGCTGGTCGGCGTCAGAACCGCTGGTCACGCTCCGCCGCCTGTGCCTGCTCCGGGCCAGCTCAAGCACCGGGCGCAGCCCGCCGAACAGCAGGAACCACGCGGCCAGGTAGGCGAATCCGGCCTGGGCGGCGGCCGGGGCGTAGTCGCTCACCACGAACACGGCGCCCGCCGTGACCAGCACCGCGAGCGCCCCGAACACATTGCGGACGGCCAGGAACGTCGCCGCGAGCAGGACCAGGCCCAGCCACAGCATCGCGGTCTCGTGCCGCGCGGCCAGCAGTGCGGCCGCCCCCACGCCGAGCAGCGACGGCATGACGTAGCCCGCCGCGGCGGTGAGCACGAGGCCGGGACCTGTGCGCTTGCCGCGCGAGTAGGTGACCCCCGAGCTGTCCGCGTGCAGCCGGATGCCGTCAAGCCGCCGCCCGGACAGCAGCGAAACCAGCGCGTGCCCGCCCTCGTGCGCGATCGTGATGACCTTGCCCGCCAGCCGCCAGCACCCCGTGTTCAGCACGACGATCAAGGCGGCCAGCGCGGTCAGGCCCACCACCCAGGCGGGCGGCAGCGGCTGGCTGCCCGCTATCCGCTCCCAAAGCCGGGCGAGCACGTTCATGGCGCGGGCTCCTTAGGGTTTGGGCAGCCAGCCGACGTGGCCGGCCAGCAGGGCGTAGCCGACGAAGGCCACCGAGTCGATGAGGAAGTGCGCGATGATCAGCGGGGTCACCCGGCCCCAGCGGCGGTAAAGCACGCCGAAGATGGTGCCCATGACGGCGTTGCCGAGAAAACCGCCCGCGCCCTGGTACAGGTGGTAGGAACCCCTGATCACGGCGCTGATGGCGATGGCACGGGACGGCCGGACGCCGAGCTTGTCCAGCCTGCTGAGCAGGTAGCCGACGACGACGATCTCTTCCAGGGCCGCGTTCTGGAACGCGGAAAGCAGCAGGACAGGGATCCGCCACCAGATGTCAGGCAGGTTCTCGGCGACGACGTTCAGCTCGGCGCCCAGGTGGTACGCGGTCAGGTAAAGCGCGAGCCCGCTGCCGCCGATCACCGCGGCCAGCAGCGCGCCCCGGGCCAGGTCGCGGACCGGCTGCCTGGCGTCCACGCCGATCGCCGACGGCCGTTCGCCCGCGCGGGCCACCAGGTAGAACACCAGCAGCACCGGCGCGAGCGACAAGGTGACGTTGAGCAGTTGCAGGAACAAGTCGAGCAGCGGCCGGCCGGGGGCCAGGCTGCCGTTCAAGGTGGCCGTCTGCTTGCTGAGCGAGGCCTGGGCGGTCAGCGAGCCGATGAACGAGACCAGGGCGTACAGGCCGCTCGCCCCGAGTGAGACGCCGAAGACGGCGACGATCTCCCACCGCTGCAGCCGCGCGGCCGCGCGATCCAGCGGCGTCGCGGGGGCCGGCGTCGCGGGGGCCGGCGTCGCGGGGGCCGGCGTCGCGGGGGCCGGCGTCGCGGGGGCCGGCATCGCGCCGGCGCCGGCGGAGGCCACGGAGCCCGAGATCTCGTCCGTCATTGTCCTTGAAGTATCGCCGAAGCCGCGGCGCGGATGGCCCGCCCTCAGGCTAGCCACTAAGCTCGATGCAGCACCAGCGGATCCGCGCCCATGTCAGAGGTCATCATGTACCAGCCTTACCCCTCGAACGGCCAGAGCGTCGAGCCGGAGCGGCCTCCTGAGCCCGCCACGGTGCTGAACGCGGTCAAGCTCATGTACGTGGGTGCCGCGGTCAGCACCGTCAGCCTGATCGTCTCGCTGGTCAGCATCGGCGGCACCAAGGCCGCGATCAGGAAGGCCAAGCCCTCCCTGACCGTGGCCCAGGTCAACCAGCTGAACACGTTCATCATCGCGCTGGCGGTCATCTCCGGCCTGGTCGGGATCGCGCTGTGGCTGTGGATGGCGCGGGCCAACAGCCAAGGCAGGAACTGGGCCAGGATCTTGTCCTCGGTCTTGTTTATTTTCGCCACGCTGGACCTGTTCGGTGTCATCAGCCAGCCCAAGACCATCCTCGGCCTGGTCTTTCCCGTGCTGACCTGGATCATCGGCCTGTGTGCGGTGGTGCTGCTCTGGCGCCCGGCCTCGACGGCGTTCTTCCGGCCGCAGGGAGCCGCGTGAGCCCTGCGCCGGTCGTATTCTCGGCGGTCCCGACGCTGTTCGGGCCCGACGGCGAGCTCGATCCCGGTGCCAACCGCGCCCTGTACAAGCTCGTCGCGGACCAACTCGACGGGCTGCTCGTGGCCGGGACCACCGGTGAGTTCCCGGCCCTGGACGACGCGGAACGGCTGTCGCTGATCGAGCTGGCGCTGGCCGAGGCCGGCCCGGAGCGGGTCATCGCGCACATCGGAGCCCCGGACGCCCGGCACGCCAGCCGGCTGGCCCGGGCGGCGGTGGCGCTGGGGGCGACGCGCATCGCCGCGATCACGCCCTACTACCTGCCGGCCCGCCCCGACGAGCTGACCGCCCACTACCTGGCGATCAGAGAGGCCGCACCCGGCCCGGAGTTTTACGCCTATATTTTTCCCGAACGGACCTCGGTACCCGTGCCACCAACCGTGTTCGCCCGGGTGGCGGACGCCGCGGGGCTGGCCGGGGCCAAGCTGAGCGGCTCGGCCGCGGCCGAGCTTGACGGTTACCTGGCGGCGGCGCCCGGGCTGCGGTTCTACTCCGGCGACGACGCGGACCCGGCGGCCACGATGCGAGCCGGCGGCGCGGGCGTCATCTCCGGACGCAGCTCGGCCTACCCAGAGGTCTACGCGACCCTGCGAAAGGGGACGTCCGGCCCAGCGGCCAAGCAGCGGCTGGACCGGATCGTCGCGCTCGGCTCGAGCGTGGGGCGGCTGAAGTACGCGCTGGCGCTGCGCGGGTTCGGCGGCGGCACGGCCAGGATGACCGTCGACCCGCCAGACGAAGCGACCGCCGCCGCGATCGCCGCCATCGTCGCGGCCCTATGAAAGACGCTGTGAAAAGACGCAGGGAAAGACGCAGGGAAAGACCCTGTGAACCGGCGTGAATGTATACCGGCCCCGGCGTGAACCTGGGCCGCCGGCCGCGCGTCCTTTCCTGTAGAGGCCCGGCGTAAGCGGGACGCCGGGCCTCCAACTAGCCCGTCCTGTCCTGCTTCCGCTCGCGAGCCACGATGGTCCATGGGTGTGGCTTTACTCGAGTGAGTGGCGGCTGGGCGGGCGGCGGCGGTGGAGAGCCCGGGCACCGCACCCCCTCAGCCGCCACTCCCGCCACTTCCCCGCACCCCTCACTCACCCGCACCCCCGTCGGACCCGGACACGGTACACATCCCGCATCACCACACCCAGCAGCCACCAGCAAGACCACGACGAGCACATCGAGGCTCGCCTGATGCGGCGGGTTCGACCTCCGCCGCCTATCCGGTGCATCCCCGCTACGATGGACCATTGTCGTGGTCAGGCTAAGGGCTTGCGGCGGCTGGAAGCGGGCGAACGTTAGCTGCCGCGGCACCAGCCCGGCAGGCGTCAGCTGGTCGCGTCTGCGTCGAGCACCTCGTGCGCGCGGGTGACCAGCGCGGGGACGGCCAGGCCGTCTTGGTCGAAGCCTTCGCCGACCGTCTGGCGCTGCAGGTAGCGGGCGTTGATGCCTTCGAGGACGACTGCGAGCTTGAAGTAGCCGAACGCCACGTAGTACCCGATCCGCGATATGTCGCGCCCGGTCCGCCGCGCGTACCCGGCGGCGAACTCGGCCCGGGACAAGAAGCCGGGGCTGGCGGTGGCATCGGTCGATACGCCCGCCGCGAGCGGGCCGCCTGCGCTCTTCTGCTCCGGGGTGAGCCAGCCCTCTTCGCCCGGATCGGTCCAGTAGACCAGGGTCAGCCCCAGGTCAGCCAGCGGATCGCCGAGAGTGGCCATCTCCCAGTCGACGACGGCGGTGATCCGCGGCTGCGGCGACACCGTCACCAGCACGTTGTCCAGCCGGAAGTCGCCGTGCACCAGCGTCGTTTCGCCTTCGGCGGGAAGCCGGCTCGTCAGCCGGGCTACCAGCTCGGGGTAGCCGGGCACCTCCCTGGTCATGGACAGCTCCCACTGCCGCTGCCAGCGGTCGAGCTGTCGCCTGAGGTACCCGGTGCCGCGGCCCAGGTCCGCCAGGCCGACCGCATCGACGTCGACGCCGTGGATCGCGGCCAGCATGTCGGCCAGGCCTTCTGACAGCTCCCTGGCTTGCGTCTGGGTCAGCCCGGCGGTGTCCTGCCGGGTCCGGAGCACCGCCCCGGGCACGTACTCCATCAGGTAAAACGGCGCGCCGACGACCTCGGCGTCGGCGCAGAACGCCACCGGCCTGGCGACCGGCACCTTCGTGCCCGACAGCGCGGTCAGCACCCGGTACTCCCGGGACATGTCGTGGGCGGTCGGCAGCACGTGGCCGAGCGGCGGCCGGCGGAGCACAAGCGACCGGCTCCCGGCGAGCGCCGAGACGGTCAGCCGGTAGGTCAAGTTGGACCGGCCGCCGGCGATCAGCTGAATGTCGGTTAGCTCACAAGGCTCGCCGCCGACGGTGTCGTTGATCCAGCCTGCCAGCCGCGACGGACTGGGAATTCCCGGAGGTGCGCTGCTAACGGTCATGATTCCCGAATCGTAGAACGGCCAGGACGAGAAATCTTTAACGACCCTACCTCTGGACTAATCACCGGTGGTGACGTAAGCAAGTGGGGGGAGCTTAATAAGGTCTAGACCGTTTTGTCTTGTGGGAGGGACTCTGTGGCTGACGCGTGGATGCCGGGTGCCAGGTGCATCCGGGCACTGACCGACGGGGGGAACCTGGCGGGAGGCGCGCCGCGCGTCGTCTGGCTCACCCTGGGCGCCGATCCGCGCAGCGTCTCGGTCTGCTCCGCCGCCCAGCGGCTCAATGCCGAGGACCGGCCCTGTCACCTGGTCTGGGATCCGCTGACCGGGGACATCGCGCAGCTGCTGCCGATCGTCCGGGCGGGCTGCGCCCTCGGTACCCCCGAGCACCTGGACTACGCCCCTGATCAGCTTCCGTACCGCACCGCGGGGGTGAACACAGAAGGCAGGCTGTGCGTCCAGATCGGGGTGCTCGGCTCGGCCAGGGAACCGTTCACCAGCTTCCAGATGCTCGGGCTCGGGGCGATCCTGGGCTGGCTTGACTCCTGGCAGATCCCACGGCGCTGGCCCGCCGGGCCACCCGCCCCGTTCCGGCAGCTGGCCCGGCCGCGCAGCCGCGCCCTGTGGGCCCGCGGCGGCCACTACGGCGCCTCGCAGGTCCCCGGATGTGACAGCATCGGCCCAGGCGGAATCGACATCACCCACCTCACCAGCCTAGACGCCGTGCCGCGCGACCTGGCCGAACCGCCAAGGACCAACGGAGCGGCGATCCGGCTGGCCCCGCGCCCGGTGCACGAGATCCCGGTGTCGCTCACCGCAGGCGTCTGACCAGCCGGTTGCGGTAATAGGGTCGTTGCCATGACTCAGCTCTCAGCCACGCCGCGGACGGCGCTGCGGCGGCACCGTGAACGCGGCCGGACCGAACGCGACGATCTGTACGCGGTGCTCGACGCCGGACTGATCTGCCACCTCGGCGTCATCGCCGACGGCGTGCCGCGGGTGCTGCCCACCGGGTACGGGCGCGTCGACGACACCCTCTACCTGCACGGGTCGTCCGCGAACGCGACGTTCGTGGCGGCCGCGGGCCAGCCGGTGTGTGTCACCGTCACGCACCTGGACGGCCTGGTCTGCGCCCGGGCGGTGTTCAGCCACTCGATGAACTACCGCAGCGCGATGATCTACGGCGTGGCGCAGCTGGTCACCGGCCAGGCAATGCGGGTCGAGGCCCTCCGGGTCATCACCGAGCACCTCACCCCAGGCCAGTGGTCCTACGCGCGCCAGCCAAGCGCCAAGGAACTTGCCGCCACCTCCGTGCTCGAGCTGCCGCTGACCGAGGCTTCGGTCAAGATCAGGGACGGCGGACCCGCCGATGAGCCGGAGGACTACGCGCTTGACGTGTGGGCGGGGGTCGTGCCGGTGACGGTCTCGTTCGGCGAACCGGAGCCCGATACCGCGCTGCGGCCGGGGATCAGTGCGCCACCGCACCTCCGGCGGCCCTAGCCGTGAGGGGGCGGGCCGTTCGGTGTGGGGCCGGGCGCGCCGGGGGGTTCGGTGGGCGTGGTACCACGGTTCGTTCGGTAAAAATAGTTTTGCTGGCGACACCGGGCAGTCAAGGTCATACCCTGTGAAGATGAATGACCGGCTCGTGTGGATCGACTGCGAGATGACCGGGCTCGACATCGAACGCGACGCGCTCATCGAGATCGCGTGCCTGGTGACCGACGGCGAGCTCAACCTGCTCGACGAGGGCATAGACCTGATCATCAAACCGCCGGCCGAGGCGCTTGAGTCCATGCCTGAGGTGGTCCGCGTGATGCACACCACCTCCGGGCTGCTCGCCGCGCTGCCGGACGGGATCGCGCTGGCCGAGGCGGGCGAACTCGTGCTCGGCTACGTGAAGGGGCACGTCAGCGAGGCCAGGAAGGTCCCGCTGTGCGGTAACTCCATCGCCACCGACCGCTGGTTCATCGCCAGGGACATGCCCGAGCTCGACACCTACCTGCACTACCGGATGGTCGACGTCTCCTCCATCAAGGAGCTCGCCCGGCGCTGGTTCCCGCGGGCGTACTACTCCTCCCCCGGCAAGCACGGCGGGCACCGGGCGCTGGCCGACATCAGGGAAAGCGTGCAGGAACTCCGGTACTACCGGGACGCGGTGTTCGTGCCCCGGCCCGGGCCTGACTCGGCCACGGCCCGGGAGATCGCCACGCGCTACACCGAGCCGGTGGCGCCGCTGGACTCTCACACCTGACCCGAGGGCGGCCGGGGAGGGCTATACTTCTTACCAGCCGCGCGATGTCCCTGGGGGCAGCGCGCGTTCTGCTGTCGTTCGGCAGTGATGGTGGGCGTAGCTCAGTAGGCAGAGCGCCAGGTTGTGGTCCTGGATGTCGCGGGTTCGAATCCCGTCGCTCACCCCAGATATTTTTGCCGGTCCCGGCGCCCGGGTCAGCCAGGGAGGGCGGGCATGCGGCTGGAGCTGCACTGGCGTAGCGAAGACGGGATCCGGCTGCCGATGACGCTGTGGCGTCCCGGCCCGGGCTACCAGATGATCTCGAGCAGCATCGTCGGCGGCGGTATCGGGCCACGCGAATGGGTGCTCAACGCCCAGGTAGCCGGCGGTTACGACCGCATGGACCCCGTCGTGCACCTCACCGATCTGGCCGCCGGCCTCGGCCTTTCCGGCCCCGGGGTCGGGCTGCTGACCGCCGCCCAGGTCACCGCGGTCGTCCAGCGCGACGACGAGGGAGCGCACGCCGCGGCCACGGTCGGCCTCCGGGTGCCGACGTGGGCCGCCGCGCCGCCCGGGTCGGCCGATCCCGAGCTGGCGCCGGTCAGGCGCCCGGGGACGATCAACATCATCGTCTCGGTCCCGGTTCCGCTCAGCGACGCGGCGTTCGTCAACGCCGTGGTCACCGCGACCGAGGCCAAGACCCAGGCCCTCCTCGAGGCGGGATTCGCCTGCACAGGGACCGCGTCGGACGCCGTCTGCGTCGCCGCCCCGGGGGGCGGGCCGGGCGAGGATTTCGCTGGGCCGCGGTCGCGGTGGGGAGCCAGGATCGCCCGCGCCGTGCATGCCGCCGTCTACGCTGGCGCCCTGGACTACGCCGGCCGGGCGGCTGGCGGACCGGCTAGCCGGCCACGCGGATGATCGGCGGCCCCGGACCGGTCAGCGGGGGGTCGCGCGGACGGGGGTGACGACGGTGTTCCCTGCGGCATCGGTGCTCACCGTGACCCGCGCGGCGTAGACCTGGGCGATCCGGTCCTCGGTCAGCACGGCGGTGGCCGGGCCGGCCGCCTCGACGCGCCCGGCGTTCAGCAGGACGAGCTCGTGCGCGTACTGACCCGCGGTGGTCAGGTCGTGCAGTGTGGTGACCACGGTCACGCCGGTGCTGCGGCGCAGGGTGTCGACGAGGTCGAGCACGCTCTGCTGGTGGCCGATGTCCAGCGCCGAGGTGGGCTCGTCGAGCAGCAGGATTCTCGGTTCCTGGGCCAGGGCGCGGGCGAGCACGACGCGCTGGCGCTCGCCGCCGGACAGGGTGTCCAGGCGCCGTTCGCCCAAACGCGCGACGTCGAGCAGGCCGGCCGCCCGGGCGGCCCCGTCGCGATCGGCGCGGCCGGGCCCGGCCAGGTAACTCAGGTGCGGGGTGCGGCCGAGCAGCACGTAATCGGTCACCGTCATGTCGGGCGGCAGCGTGGGAGCCTGCGGCACGTAGGCGATCAGGCGCGCTCGCTCGCGGGGGCGCAGCGATCCGGCCTCGGCCGCCGGCCCGTCGAGCGTGACAGTACCGCGGTAGGGAATGAGCCCGGCGATGGCGCGCAGCAAGGTGGTCTTGCCCGAGCCGTTCGGTCCGAGCAGGGCGAGCCAGCCGCCCGATCCGACCGCGCAGGACACCTCGCGCAAGATGGGCGCGCGGTCCAGGTCCACCTCCAGGTCGTGTACCACGATCGCGTTCACCGGCGGCTCGCGTTCATGTGCGCACGGCCCGGGTGGTGTGCAGGATCCAGATGAATACCGGCGAGCCGATCAGCGCGGTGACGACACCTATCGGCAGCTCCGCCGGGGACAGCACGGTGCGGGCCAGCGTGTCGGCCAGCACTAGGAAGCCCGCGCCGGCCAGCATCGACAGCGGGAGGACCAGCCGGTAGGAGGTGCCGGCCAGGCGGCGGACCACATGCGGCACGATGATCCCGACGAAGCCGATCAAGCCGCTGACGGCCACCGCGCTGGCCGCCGCCAGCGCGCACGCGGCCACCACGATCAGCCGGGTCCGGCCCGGGCGGATGCCGAGCGCGCGGGCCTCTTCGTCGCCCACGCTGAGCACGTCCAGGTGGCGGCCGTGCAGCAGCACGACCGCGGTGCTGACCGCCGAGTACGGCAGGATCTCCCCGCACTGCTGCCAGGTCGCCCCGGACAGCGAACCAAGCAGCCACGAGTAGACCGCCTGCAGGTCCTGGGCCGAGCGCTGTAGCACGAAGGTCTGCACCGCGGTGAGGAACATCCCGACCGCGACGCCGGCCAGCAGCAGCGTCGCGGTGCCCCGGCCGCCCGCGGCGCCGGTCAGGTAGGCGACCGCGACCCCGCCCACCGACCCGGCGAAAGCCGCGACCGGCACCGCCGACGGGCCCGCGCCGCCCAGGTACACGATCGCGAGCGTCGCGCCGAGCCCCGCGCCCGCCGATGCGCCGAGCATCCCCGAGTCCACCAGCGGGTTACGGAACACCCCCTGGTACCCCGCTCCGGCGATCGACAGCAACCCGCCGACCAGCGCGCACAAGACGATGCGCGGCAGCCGGATCTCGAAAAGCACGGCCCGGTCCAGCGGGCTCAGGCCGGACGGCAGGCGGATGAAGCCGAGGCGGTCGAGCAGCGCGCTGACGGTCGCAAGCGGGTTGAGGTCCGCCGCTCCGACCAGGGCGCTGATGAGCATCGCGGCGGCCAGGAAGGCCGCCGCGATGCCGTAGGGACGCGCGGCGCGAAGCCACCTGGAGTTCATCCTCACCCGGGCGGCCTCACGACCCGGGCACCTTCTCCACCGCCTGCGCGATCTGCGCGACGAGCTGGGGCAGGCGGGGCCCCCAGCGGGAGGCGATGTCGTCGTTCAGCGCGATGATCTCGTGGTCCTTGACCGCCGGGATCACCGACCAGCCCGGCCGCTTAGCGACGATCGCCAGGGACTGGCCGCCGTCGGCGGGCTGATTGTCCGCCAGGAAGATGATCTGGGGCCTGGCGGTGACGATGTACTCCTCGGACAGCTCCGGATAGCCGCCGTCGGAGGCCTTGTCGGCGGCGTCGGCGATGTTCTTCAGGCCGAACAAGCTGACGATCTGCCCGATGAACGTCGAGGAGGTGGCCGAGTAGTACGGATTGCTGCTCAGCTCCCAGTAGTAGGTCAGGCCCTTATGGGACTCCCGGGCCTGCTTGACGTCCGCGGCGATCTCGCTTTTCATCGCGGCCACGGTCCGGCCGGCCTGCTGGGCGTGGCCGGTGGCCTGGCCGATCTGCATGATCTGGTCATAGGCGCCGGTCAGGGTGGCGGCGGCCGGCTCGATCAGCACAGCCACGCCCAGCTTGCCGAGCCCCGAAACGAGCCCGTTGGAGTTCTGGGACGCGATGACCAGGGCGGGTTTGTACTTGGCGATGGCCTCCAGGCTCGGGGTCAGCCCGCTCAGCTTGGTGACCGGAGCGTTCGCTGGGTAGTCCGACTCGTCGTCGACGGCCACGACCTGCGGCCCGGCGCCGACCGCGTAGAGGTCCTCGGTCGCCGTTGATGACAGCGAGACGATCCGGCCGGGCTTGGCCTTGATCGTGACCGGACCGGGTGACGCCGCCAGCGTTACCGGGAATGACGGTGCCGTGCTATCTGAGCTGCTTGTCGCAGGGCTGCCGGCAGCTGAGCTGCTGTTAGCTGAGCTGCAGCCGGCTAGCAGCGCTGCCGCCGTGACCGCGGCGAGCATCCAGCCTGTTCTGTTCATGGTGTGCCACTTCCTCCCGGTTCGGGACGGAAGGCGAGACCGTCGGCCGCCAGCTCGGGCGCCGGCAGCCGAGACGGATCACCCTTCCCACGAGGGTCGATATCGTCGGAACGCGGCAGCAGTCGGCCTGGCTTGGGTCCGGGGCACGGACCGTCACAGTTGCGGGACAGCGCCGGAATGGCCCGCCGTGGCGGGCGTCACCGGCTTCGCTACCTGACGCGTTGCCGGCCCCCGCTGCGCGCACGGGATCCGGCGGTCGCCACGCTACCACGCCATACGGGCCTGGCCCGGGTGGCGGCCAATGACCGCCTAGGAACGACCTATGAGCGTTCGGCAAAAACCGGTCACGAGGGCAGGCCTTCAGGACCTGCGCGAGCGACAAAGGTGGAGACGCCGGGGTCTGTCTTCACCGTGGTCAGGGTTCGGCCGGATCCGCCACGTAGCCCGGATCCACCACAATCTTTCGCCCGGCCGTCGCACCACGGGCCCGGCAGGTGCTGTCCCGTCACACGGGAACCGCGGGTCCCGGCCGGCTGCCCCGGGGGCAGGGCCGCCGTCGCGCTGCCCCTTGTCATCCCGCTCCCGAGGCATCACCCCCGCGAGGGAAGGGCAGCTCCTTGCGGCACAGCCGCACCCAGGGACCATAGGGCACACCCAGGGACCATAGGGCACACCCACGGACCATAAGGCCGGCCGCGACCGGCCCCATGGTCCACAGGGCTCAGTGAAACGCAGCGTAAACCCGCGGAAACAGAACTCAGCCCTTCAATTTCTGTCGTCGTACAATTCTCGTAACGGAGGGTCGCTAACTTCTGACCAGAGGAAGGTGAGGAACGCTTAAGGCGCAGGCCGTGAAAGCTGGGCATCCGCTTGGACGCAACGTCCAATCCAACGATCTATGGATATGCGCCACGGCGATATATTACGACGCTCTGCTCCTAACGGCCAACAGGCCACGACCTGCGGACGGCAAGCACCACTGGTCGTTCGGCATCGGAGATCTTAAATTTCTTCCGGCCGACACAGGGCTGGCCGGATTCATGCCGCGTAGGCGACGGACCAGAAGTCCTTGACCAGCTGGGTTGGCTCGGCCCAGGTCGCCAGCCGCTGGGTCAGCGACACGGTTCAGACGCTCAGCCGGCCGCGAATTTACCGCTTGCCTCGGGGTGTGGCGGGCGGCCGACGACATCGTGCTGTTCGAGTCCTAGGCAGCCAGCAGTGCGACGCCATAGTCACTGAACCGCTTGTCCCGGGTGACGAGGGTCAGGCTTTCCGCCTGCGCCTGGGCTATCAGCATCCGATCGAACGGATCATCATGGTGCCTGGCCAATTGCCCCGCCGCCAGGCCGTGAGCGATGCTGACCGGCAGCGGCAGGAAACCGCTCGCATGCACCTGATGCTCGAGGTCAGCTGGTGCGGTCAACTTCCCCAGGGCCTTCTTGACGGAAATCTCCCACGCGCTCACAGCCGACACGAAGACCGTGTTGGCCTGATCCGCGATCGCGTCGCGCGCCTGGGCCTCCAGCCCCTCGTCGGCAAGCCACCACAGCAAGGCGTGCGTGTCCAGCAGAAGCCTCATGCGCGCTCCCCGCGGAACGCGGCACCGATTTCCGGGGGCAGGTCATCGAAATCGGCCGAGATCACGACCTCGCCGCGCCATCCTCCTGGCACGCGCTGACATGGCGAGTCAGCTAGGGCCACGAGCCGGGCCACCGGGCGTCCAGCCCGGGCAGCTGGGACGCTGCTGTGGGCAGATCTGCTCACGGCAGCGCCGGGGCGCTTGCGGGGCCGTCATGCCGCAGGCTGGTGGCATGGCTCACGACGACAAGAACCCACTGTTCAGCGAACGCATGCGGGAGCAGATGCTGCTGCGGCGGATCCTCGTGCTTGACGGAGTGCTCGATGACGACAACGGAACGCTGCTCGCCACTCAGCTGCTGATGCTCGCCGCCGAGGATCCGGCCGCCGACGTCGCCTTCTGGATCAACTCACCCGGCGGTTCGGTGCCGTCCATGCTCGCCATCCGCGATGTCATGCGGCTCGTCCCGTGCGATGTCTCGACCCTGGCGCTCGGGCTGGCCTGCAGCGCCGGGCAGTTCCTGCTCTCGGCCGGGACGAAGGGCAAGCGGTTCGCGCTGCCGCACGCGCGCATCCTCATGCACCGGGGCTCGGCGGGCATCGGCGGCAGCGCCGTCGACATCGAGGTCCAGGCCGGCGATCTGCGGCACACGGTGGACACGGTGCTCGGCCTGACCGCGGAGGACACCGGCCAGCCCATCGAGCGCATCTTCGATGATTCCCTGCACGACCACTGGTACACGGCCGGGCAAGCCAGGGAGTTCGGCTTCATCGACCAGATTGTCGGAGCGTTCGGCCAGGTCATGCCGTCCAGGAAACACCGTATCGGGCTGCAGGCAGACATCTCATGAGGCGAGCGAAGGAGAGAAAATGAGCAGCTACACCATTCCGAACGTCATCGCCCAGCATCCGCGCGGCGAGCGGATCATGGACGTGTACTCGCATCTGCTGACCGAGCGCATCGTCTACCTGGGAACCCCCATCGATTCCGGCGTCGCCAACGCGCTCATCGCCCAGCTGCTGCATCTCGAGGCGGACAGCACCGAGCAGGAGATCAACCTGTACATCAACTGCGAGGGAGGTGACCTGCCGCCCATGCTCGCCGTGTACGACACCATGCAGTACATCCAGTCCTCGATCGCGACCACCTGCGTGGGCCAGGCGATCGGCGTCGGCGCCGTGCTGCTGGCGGCCGGAACCGCGGGCCAGCGCGCCGTGCTGCCGCACGCGCGAGTGGTCTTGCATCAGCCGGCGGCGCGCGGGCAGGGACCGATTCCGGACCTGATCCTGCAGGCGGACGAGGTGGTGCGGATGCGTGCCGACATCGAGGCGATCCTGTCCAGGCACACCGGCCAGTCGGTGCAGACACTGCGCGCTGACACCGATCGCGACCGGGTTTTCACGGCCCGGGCGGCGCTGGACTACGGGATCGTCGACCACATCCTCGGGCAGCGTGTCGCCGAGGGGCGGCCCTACGCAGCGAGGGCGAGCATGACCGGGCCGGACTTATCGGTCACGGCCGTGCCCTGCTGGCGCCGCAAATCGCCGGCGACCTGCTCGGTCAGCCTGGTGAGCGTGGTTCCCAGCGCTCCCGCGAGGGCCGCGATCATCTCGCTGGACGGTTCCTTCCGGCCGCGCTCGATCTCGGACAGGTACTGCGGCGATAGGCCGGCCCGGCCGGCCGTCTCGGCGAGAGTCTCCTTCCGGCGCAGGCGAAGGGCGTGAATTCGCTGACCGAGCACTTCCCGCCACAATGGTTCCTGCGGCGGGCGCGGCGGTGACTGCTGGCGCAAGGGCGCCGACGTTGATTCTCGCCGCAACGGATAAATTCTCGCGCGCTCGGCCATAGTCTGAGCGTACGAGTGGATAGGCACCCGCGAGTTTCGGTTTCGCTGCTAGCAGACCTTGTGTCTACTGTCGTGCTCATGCCTGATCTGCCCAGGTCCGCCGAGGCGGTTGAGCGAGCTGCGGGACTCGCGGGCTCGGACGCGGCGGTCCGGGCCATACGCCCGCTCGTCGGCGGGACGCACGCCCGTACCTGGCTGATCCAGACGGCGAACCCGGAGCGTGAACTTATCCTGCGCGAGTTTCCCGCTGGCGACGAGGCAGCCTGGAGCGAGACCCGCATACTCACCGCCTTGGCGGGGCTCGGTGGCCTGGCCCCGCGGCTGCTCGCCAGCGGCGGCGGCCCGGCGGCGGCCGAGGGACCCTGGGTGGTGATCTCCCGGCTGCCCGGACGCGCGGACATCACCCCTTCCCAGCCAGCCGAATGGGCACGGCAGCTGGGCCAGGCGCTCGCGCGGATTCACGCGGTCCCCCGGCGGCGTCTCACCGGATTCCCTGACGTGCTGGAGCGACCCGGCGGGTCTCCCGCGGCCCTGCACGGGCCGGCCGCCACCCTCATCAGCGGCTGCTGGCACCTCCTGACGGACGCGCCGCGCGTCCTGACCCACTACGACTACTGGTCCGGCAACACCCTGTGGGACAACGGCACCCTGACCGGCGTGGTGGACTGGTCCGGCGCCGCCCTGGGGCCGCCCGGCTTCGATGTCGGCTGGTGCCGCCTGGACCTGTACCTGCTATACGGCGAGCACATCGCCGACCAGTTCCTGGACTCCTACCTGGCCGCAAGCGAGCAATCCGTGCCCGACCCGGTGCTGTGGGACCTGTGGGCCGCGGCCCGGTCTCATCACGATGTCGAGGACTGGGTGCCGAACTATCGCGATCTGGGGCGCCGCGACCTGACCGCCGCGGAATTGCGCAACCGCCACACCGCGTGGACCAAGCACCTGCTGGCAGACCGGTAATCCCAGCTGCGTCTTGCTGCCGCCATCGGCGCTGAAAAGGTGCTGTCCGGCTGCTCCGGGCAGCCACTTGAGAGCCTTCTCGAAGTGGACGATCGTCCCCTCGTTTTTGCTGCCGGTCAGCTGCAGGTTGTCGACAACCGCATCGATGATCTGCAGGCCGCGGCCGTGCTCGGCGGTCGCGGGCACGGGATCGCCGTTGACAACGATCGCGCCGCCCTCTCCCGCGCTGGTCCCGCTGCCGTCCGGCGCGGGCTTACCATTCCGGCTGCTGGTATTCACGACCTCGATGGCACACTGCCCGTTCCTGGCGCTCGCCTGCACCTCGTACTCATCGCCAGGCCCGGCGTGCTGGATGACGTTAGCGCAGGCCTCGCTGAGCGCCAACGCAATGTCGGCGCGCGTGTCCGGCGTCACTCCGAGAGTCTTCAGGCAGCCATCGAGAACCTGGCGGGTGACGGGCACGCTGGCGGCATCGCGGGGCAGGTACAGCACCATATTGATTTCCACGCCATCCTCCTCCGGCCGGGATACCGGCCACACCGCAAGCCAATTACCCTGACTGATCAGGTGCCTCAGCCGGGCAATCCCAAACCAAATACTCAAGGCCGGCCTGGCCTCCCCGACCTGGCCTCCCCGACCTGGCCTCCCCGACCTGTCGACCCGGGCACCGACGAGAGACAGACCTGTGAAATTTGCACAAGGTCTCCGCAGGGACTTGCGGCGTGGACATGGCTACCAGGCCGCGGCGGCCGCATGTGCGTGGCATGGTCCACGCTTATGAAACTAGCCGGCTGGCGCCCCTTCACGCCCGCCCGTGCCCTCGTACTGTCTCACCAGCCCGTCTTGCCCCACCAGGATAATTGTTCGATCACCAGTACCGTTAGAGTGGACTTCCTGGTGGAATATTCGGCTTTCGTGGTGGATTCGGTCCGGCGTTCAGCTGATGGCCCAGAATGGCCAGGGGCAGTGGTCCTTCGGCCAGGACATCCTCGTGGAACTGCCGTGGGTCACGGGTCCCGCGTAGTTCGCGCAGGTACCAGTGGCCCAGGTGATACGCCAGGGCCTGGCCGGGATCATCGACGGCGTAGCGGAGCAACTCCGTGCTGATTTCCATGTCAGCCAGGAATCCGCTGGCGCGCAGGTATGCCGCCGCCCGCTCGCGCGGCCAGCCGAGGACGTTGAGCCCGGTGTCGACCACGAGCCGGGCCGCCTGAAAACGCTCCGACGACAACCGCCCGTACCGGTCTACCGGATCGGCGTACAGGCCGATCTCGTCGCACAAGCCGGCCGCGTATTCCGCCCAGCCCTCCAGGTATCCGTTGAGCGCGAATGTCCGCAATTCCGTCATTTGCCGACGGATCGGATGCAGGGCAGTGTTCTCGGCCAGACGGCCCATCTGCATGTGGTGGCCCGGCAGTCCCTCGTGGTAGATCACGCTGGCTGCCTGCACCAGAGGCCGGCTCGCCAGGTTGACGGCGTTGTAGTAGTAGTAACCGGGGCTGCCGGTGACCGGCGGCTGGTAAAACCCGTACGTCAGCCCGCTCAGCGAGGCATCCAGCGGACGCAGCACAAACGGCGCGGCCGGTATCCGGTCGAAGTAACGCGGCAGGTACGGCAGCAGCCGCTCGATGTGCCCCTGGAACAGCCGCTCCAGCTCGGCCGGCGAACTGGCGTACATGCCCGGCTCGGCCGTCAGCCTCCGCCGGTACCCGGGCTCGTCGGTGACACCCAGCTCGTCATGGATGCGTGCGGTAATCCGCTCGACCTCGGCCAGGCCGATCGCGTGTACCTCGTCCGCGGCAACGTCCAGGCCAGTGTGCAGCCGGATCAGTCCGGCGTAACAATCCGCGCCGCCTGGGTACTGACCGACGCCTGTTCCCTCGCCTGCCTCGCGCGCGTCCGCCGCCAGGTCTTCAAGCAGCCGCCGGTAGGCCGCCGCCAACCGCCCCTCCACCACGCGCGCCACGCCGTCCGCCAGCCGTCCCGCCTGACCAGGAGCCAGCCCGGCGACCCGCTCTGGTGCCACCACCAGCGCTGATGAGGCGGTGGCATGACCGCGTACGGTAGCCGCGGCCTCCGGCACCGCCCACACTGGCAAACGGATGCCGCGCTTGCGCTGCCCGGCCATGGTCTCACCGAGCTGCTCGACAAGCGCCACGTAATCGTCGAGCAGCGCCAGGTACCGGTCGACGTCCGAGCCGTCGCGGAACCCGGCGACCGCGAAGATCTCCGACCGGTACGCGTGCAGCGGGTACGCGTTATACGGCGTCACCGGGAACCGGTACCAGAACCGCTGCGCCTCGGCGACCTCCTGCGCGAGGTGATCACGCAGGAAGGCGGCCTCCACGCCATCGAAGCCGGTCAGCCGCGCCAGCGCGGCCGCCGCGGCCGATACGTCATGCTCCATCGCAGCCGCACCGCCACGAGGCAACGCCTCCAGCTGCCCGCCACGGCAGCGCAGCGCAGCCACCGGATCCCGGTCAAGCACCCGCTCCCACACCTGATCGGCGAGCTCCCGGACCGCCGCATCACCCCGCACCCCCACAATGGTAGCCGGGCTGCCCCGAACCCTCCGGCTGCATCACTTCAGGTTGGAGACACGGTCTAGCTGGGTGGATACGCTTCACCCAGCGTTAGCGCCGGGACTGGCACACGGAAGGGGCATCGGATGATCACCACGGCTGTCCCCGGCGCCCCAGGCACGCTGGCCGGCCCGAGCCGCTGGGCTGTGGAGACCCACGGGCTGACCAAGCGTTTCGGAGCGAAAACCGCCGTGAACGGTGTTGAGCTCCTGGTCCCCAGGGGATCGGCGTTCGGCTACCTCGGCCCCAACGGGGCCGGCAAGACCACGCTCATCCGGGTGCTGCTTGGATTGACCCGCGCCGATGCTGGCACGATGTCCCTGCTCGGATACCCCGTGCCGCGGCATCGCGACGTGGCGCTCGCTCGTGTCGGCGCCATCGTCGACGAACCCCGGTTCCACCGCCATCTCACCGGCAGGCAGAACCTGCGGCTTCTGGCGGCGGCACGCGAACCGGCCGCGCGGGACCGCATCGGGTCAGCGCTGGGGCGCGTCGGCCAGGCGCACCGCGCCGACGACCGGGTCGCGACATACTCCATGGGCATGCGCCAGCGCCTGGGGGTCGCCGCCTGCCTGCTGGGAGACCCCGAGCTGCTCCTTCTGGTTGTCCTCCCATCTCCTCGATGAGGTCGAGCGGACCTGTGACGCTGTCGCCATCGTGGACCGCGGCCGCATCATCCAGCAGGGACCGATTTCCGAACTGCTGGCGGGGGCACGGCTCACGCTTGACGTCGAATGCTCCGAACCCAGGCGGGCCCGTGCCCTGCTCGCGGGCACCACCCTCGGTACCCGCATCGAGGCCGTGCCGTCGGCGCTGGGGCTGGAGATCACGCTGCCTGCGGGCACGGGGCGCCACGTCATCGCCGAGATCAACCGCGTTCTGGTTGGAGGCAAGATCTCCGTCTACCGGCTTCAGCCGGTCCAGACCTCGCTCGAATCGTGGTTCCTGCAGGTCACAAGCAGGCTGGGGGACCCGGAATGACGACCGCGCCCGCCAGCGGCACACCCGCGCCCGGCCAGGCACCCCAGGCGGAGCCCGCCGGTCACTCGCGCGACCGCCGGGGATCCCCGGTTCCCACCGCCGGCATGATCGCCACCAGAGTGATGGAGCTGCGCAAACGGCGCGGCCTCATGATCGCCCTGAGCGTGGTGAACATCGGGTTCCCGGCCGTCTTCCTCCTCATTCGCCTGCTCGCCCATGCGCTCGCGCCGTACGCCAACCCGCCCGCCGGCGGCGACATGATCTTCCCGGTCCTGGTCGCCGGCTTCTTGCCCACCTTCGGCTTCATCGTCGCGGCCACGGTCGGGTGCACGGCGGGATCGCGCGACCTCACCGAAGGCATGTTCCGGCACCTGGTCGTGACCGGCCGGTCCCGGCCGGCGCTCTACCTGGCCCGGCTCCCCGCCGGACTGGCGATTGTCGTGCCGCTGGTCGCGATCGGCTACACGATCGTCTGCGCGGTATGCGTTTTCGCCGCACCGGCCTTCATCGATGACTCGAACGTGAACATACCTCCCGGTTTGTCCCGCGTCGCCTTCGAGAACTGGGCCGGGGACCGCGCCGAGCCGGTCATCTGCTCCCTCCCCTACAACGGGCCCATTCCGGCGAATGTCGCGTGCCCCGGCCCGCCTCCCTGGTCGAAGTCAGCCGTCACCCCCGCCCAGCCCGCATCCGCCAAACTGGAAGCTCTGGCCGTCAAGATTGCCAGCCAGGACTACCCCGGTTACACCAAAATTCTCCGCCGCCCGCCAGTCGCCCTCATGGTCAAGGCCGGGCTGTGGATCGAGCTTGAGGCGGCCGTCGGATTCATCCTCGGACTCGGGATCGCGTCCCTGATGGGGCAGCGACTCGTTCCGGTGATCTTGCTCATCGTGCTCCAGCTGATCCTTTCCGCGGTAGACATCCCCGGTCTGCAGGACCTGCAACGATCATTCGTCGGGCTGGCCATGACGCACCTGGAACCAGCCGGGCTGCCGGTGGCATTCGGGCTGCCTGGGGTAGCCGGCGGGGTCGGGCCCCCCGGCGCCGCGTCGTCACTGCTGCCTGAGTCGGCCACCGAGGCCGTCTTCGTCATCATCGCCTGGCTGGCGGCCTGGACGATCCTCGGCGCCTGGCGGATGACGACCAGGGATGCCTGAAAACGCCGGTGCGCTGGCCCGCCGCGGTGTAGTAGTCGGGGGGACGCTCGGGATCCAGCGGGCGAAGGCGTCGGCGTCGCGGGCCAGGTGGCCGGCCAGCGCCTCGGCGTCGCTGCTCTCGATCAGCCTGATGCTGGTCGCCATGTCGTTTAGTCCCATCGGCGGAAGCCGCCTTCTGAGTTGATGACCTGGCCGGTGATCCAGGCGGCCTCGTCGGTGACCAGCCAGGCGATCAGGCGAGCGGGATCGTCGGGCGCGCCCCAGTGCTGCTGCGGGAAGCGGCGGCGGGCCGCCTCGTGCGCCTCGGGCGGCGCGTAGCCGGTGTCGACCGGGCCCGGATTGACCGTGTTCAGCGTGATGGCCTGGTCGGCCAGCTGGTCGGCGAGGGTGCGGGTGATCGAGGCGAGCGCGCCTTTGCTGGCGGCGTAGGCGACCTCGGGGGTCATCGGGCCCAGGTCCTGCCCCGAGGTCATGAACACGACCCGGCCGCCTGGCCTGCCGTCGTGCTGCGCGGCGAAGGCCTGGGCCAGCAGGATCACCGACCGGGTGTTGACGGTCCAGTGCGCGTCGAGCATGGCGGCGGTGAGGCCACCCAGGGGTCCGTCGCTGCCGCTGCGGGCGTGGTTGCAGATGAGAATGTCCAGGTGCCCGAAGGTGGCCGCGGCCACGTCGATGAGCCGGGACGGGGCGTCGGGTTCGGCGAGGTCCAGGTCTATCGCCTGCACGGCGGCCTGGTCGCCGGCCCGGGCTCCGGCGACGCCGGCGATCACCGCCTGAGGTCCGCCCGGGTCGGCGGAGC
>Ga0224557_1000421_pt1 | contig 47734 bp, 41 predicted proteins | sample 714S31014metaG_FD_180677 | JGI IMG/M metagenome (GOLD analysis project Ga0224557, IMG submission 180677) | Peat soil microbial communities from Stordalen Mire, Sweden - 717 S3 10-14 | ecosystem: Environmental > Terrestrial > Soil > Wetlands > Peat | place: Sweden: Norrbotten County, Stordalen...
TGCGCAGCGCCGACGCCGCCCAGCTCCGCGACCGGCTGGCCACGCTCGGCGAGGCCCGGGCGTCGGGGCTCTGATGCCCCTCGCCGCGTCTCAGGCTCCCGCGCTGTCCGGCACCTGGTGCCGTCTCCATCCCCTCTCCCCGGTCGCCCGGATTGGGATCACCCTCGGGGCGCTGCTGCTCGCGGGCGTCTCCTGGGTCTCAGGGGCGCAGACCTCGTCCGGGCGGACGGCGGAAACGCTGGTGGTCGCAGCGGTGGCGGTGCTCGGGACGGTGGCCTCGGTCGTCTCCTGGCTGGTGACGCGCTGGCGGGTCGTCGGCGATGAGCTCCAGATCGACACCGGCCTGGTGTACCGCCAGTCGCTCCGATTCCCGCTTCGCCGGGTCCAGGCGGTGGACGTGGTCGCGCCGCTCACCGCCCGCATCCTCGGTCTCGCCGAGGTGCGGGTGATCTCCGCCGGGACCAGTCACCGCCAGCACGGGCGTCTCGCCTATCTGAGCAATCAGGACGCGGCGGCCGTGAGAGCACAGCTGCTCGCCCTGGCCCACGGGCTCGCGGCCGAGACCCCGGAGCCGCCCGCACGCCCCCTCTTCCGGGTCGACAACGGGCGGCTCATCGCGGCGAGCCTGCTCCGCGGAGCCTGGCTGCTGGTGCTCGTGCTCGTCGCCGTGGGGGCGATCCTGGCCGCCGTCGATCCCACCGGAGCCGGCGGCGCCGTTCGCCAGGGCGGCACCGATGCCGCAACCTCGCTCATCACCGGGGTCGTGACCGGCCTGTTTGCCCTCGGCCTCGATGCGGCCCGCTCCGTGAACGGGGACTTCGACTTCACGATCGGCCAGGCGCCCGACGGCCTGCGCCTCCATCGGGGCCTCCTCCAGAAGCGTCACGAGACCATCCCCTACGGCCGCATCCAGGCGGTGCGTCTGATCCAGCCGCTGCTCTGGCGGCCGTTCGGCTGGGCCCGGGTCGAGCTCGACGTCGCCCGCCAGCCCGAGGCCCGCCGCCAGGGCGAGGCGCGCCAGCTGGCACACCTCCTCGCCCCGGTCGCGACCCTGGAACAGGCGCGGTGGCTGGTCGGCCAGGTCGCCCCGGGCGCACCCGCGACCCTCGCCCGCGCCGGGGCCCCGCCGCAACGGGCCTGGTTCCGGGCTCCCTTCTCGTACCACTACCTCTCCGCCTGGCACGACGACCGCTGGCTGGTGACCCAGACCGGCCGAGTGCGCCCGGCGACGGTGATCGTGCCCCTGGAGAAGGTCCAGAGCATCCGGTTGAGCAGCGGGCCTCTGCTGCGGGCCCTCCACCTCGCCAACCTTCGGGTCGACACCGCGGGACGGCGGTGGGTGGCGGCCGCCCTCTGCCGGGACGCGGACGAGGCCAGGGCGCTCGTCGACCGGCTCGGAGGTCTGGCGTGGCGAGCCCGGCGGCTCAGTTGGTGATGATCACCGGGGTCCCGAGTGGCGTCCAGTTGTAGAGCCAGGGCATGATCGCGGTCGGGAAGTGGACGCAGCCGTGGCTCGCATAGTCCTGGGCCACGTCGTTCTCGCTACCGGGCCCGAAGGCGTTCTGGTTCTCCCAGTAGGCGTCGTGGAGGAAGTAGCCGTCAGCGAACTCCAGGACCCACTGCACCACGCTGGTCGGATACCAGTCGGGTGACCCCGGTGGCCAGGGGGAGACCATCGTGAAAGGCGAGGTCTTGTAAAAGACTGCGAAGTTCCCCGTCGGGGTGTTCAGGCCGGGCCGGCCGGTGGTGATCGGGCTGGCGCCGACGACGCAACCGTTGTCGTAGAAGACCGCCTCCTGGAGGCTGAGACTGAGGGTGATCACCTTGCCCGACCCCCCACCCGCATCGTGGCCGCATTGGTCGGCGGCCAGATCCGCGACGAGGGCGTTCTGGATACCGGTCACCTGAACCTGCAGCGCGTTCATCTGGTCGTAGGTGGTGTCGGCGAGGAACGTCTGATCCACCTCCTGGTACAGGGCCTGCAGGCGGGTCGCGTTGGGAGTGTTCTCCGCTGAGGCCTGGTCGGCCAGCAGCATCAGCGGCCGCATCTCGCCGTTCAGCTGGTCATTGAGAGAGACGAGCGTGTTGAACTGCTGGAGGGCCGTGTAGAGGAGGCCGGCGGTCTGGTTCGTGTCGGCTCCACTCGACTCCTCGCTCTGGAGCTGGGTGGCCAGGTCGGAGATGTCGCCCGGGTCGAGGTTGTCGTTGCCCGCTGTGGTGAGGGCGTTGCCGGCCTGGGAGATGAGCGCGAAGTCGCCACCGGCGTTGGCGACGTCAGTCTGGATCTTGGCCTGCTGCTGGGCGGCCACGACCGCCGTGCGAGTGGCGTCGAGCTGCTCCTGCCAGGTGGCGGCCAGGAAGGCGAGCCGGTCGGGGGTGCTCGCCGCCCTCAGCTGAGCCGTCCAGCTCTGGCCGGCCGAGATCTGCGCCGCGGTCATGAAGCCGCGGCTCTGGGTCACCTCCTGCTGCCAATCCGTGAGCACGAGCTGAGCCTTGTCCCGCTGGGTGGTCATGGCGGCGGCGTAGGCGGTGTTGGTGGCGTGGGTGAGCGCCGTCAGCAGCACGTGCCCGTCGGTCGTCCACCACACCGGGGCCCACCACTCATCCTCGGGCCGCTGCTTACGCAGGCGGCTGCGGAGAGGGGTGATGCTCGCGGCGGGCACTCCGACGGCGAGGTCGTGGGTCCAGGTGCGCTGCAGGCTCGCCGCCCGGGCATCGAAGGTGGTCCTGCGCCCCGATCCGACCCCGGCCAGGCTGGCCGTGCCCGCGATCAGGCAGGCGATGAGGGCGACGGCGGCAAGTCGGATGGCGTGCTTGGGGGTCATCAGCTCTGGGGAAGGAACGTCCGGGGCGCCTTCGACGTTACGCCACGCGTCCCACGGGAGAGCCGTGACGATGCGGTGGCAACCGGTGGAGCCGGGCTCCCTTCGCGCTCCATCATCACTCGATGTCCGCGATCGGGGCCTTGGGGCCCACGACGTCTCCCTCGCGGACATGGACCGCGGCCACGGTTCCGGTTCGGTGGGCGACGATGTCGTTCTGCATCTTCATGGCCTCGAGAACGGCGACGACGTCCCCGATCTGGACCCGATCCCCCGGTTTGACCCCCACCTTGAGGATCAGGCCCTGCATGGGAGCTGTGATCGTACCGGCACCTGTCCGCGGTGCGCCCGAGGCCGCCGGCGCGGGCTCGCCACGGGACGCGGCCGGCCCGGCACCGAAGACGCGGACGTCGTAGGTCTGCCCGTCGACCTCGACCCGCAGCTCGCGGACCTCGATGGCGGGGTCACCGTTCGCCGCGTCCACCGTGCCGGTCTCCTCGTCCGCCGGCCCGGCCCCCTCGCTGTCCGCACCGCCGGCGGAGGTCCGCCCCACCTCGTCGGCGAGACGCTCCACAGCGGCCTCCCCCCGGACGGAGGCCAGGAAGTCGGAGCCGAAGAGCGCATAGGTGACGAGCGCCTCGGGATCATCCCGAACGCCCTCCCGGGCCAGATCGCGGGCCGCCACCGGCAGTCCCGGCTCGAGCAGGTCGGCAGGACGGCAGGTGATGGGTTCCTCGCGCCCGTTCACCAGCTCGCGGACGTCGGGGTCGATCGGTTCGGGCGGGGTGCCAAAGAAACCGAGGCAGTAGTCCTTGATCTCCTGACTGATGGTGGCGTAGCGGTCGCCCTCGAAGACGTTGTAGACGGCCTGGGTGGTGATGACCTCGGGAAGCGGGGTCACCAGTGGCGGGTTGCCGAGCTCCCGGCGCACCCGGGAGATCTCCGCCTCCACGTCGGGCAGGCGGTCGAGGGCGCCCCGCTCGCCCAGCTCGGCCAGACCATGGCCCATCGCCGACGCGGGGAGCAGTCCCCAGAGCGCCGAGCCATCGAAGCGGAAGAGGGCCGGGTCGACCGAGTCCGTGTAGAGGGGCGCGATCTCGTCGAGGAAGTGGGCGACCCGGATGACCGGCTCCATCTCGATCCCGGTGGCGTCCTCGGTGCCCGCGAACCCGGCGATCACCGCCTCCGCGGGAGGGGCGGCGGCTCCGCCGCCCAGGGGGGAGACCGAGACGTCGGCTCGGGTGGCCCCCGCCCGGTGAGCCGCCTGGTAGGCGAGCACCGCCTGCCCCGTCTGGGCGCAGAAGCTCACGGTCACGGGCAGGCCGGAAGCCTCCCCGGCAGCGGAGACAAGGGCCGCCGCACGGGCCGAGCCGGCGGCACCCAGGGGATCGTGGAGGCAGATCGCGTCGCAGCCGAGCCCGGCCAGGCCGCGGGCCACCGCCGCCAGGGCGGGGATGGGGCCGTCAGAGCAGACCACGACGCCCTCGACGAGGGCACCGGCACCCTTGGCCGTGCGCACCGCGGTGGCGAGGTTGGCCACGTCGTTGAGCGGATCGAGGAGCCGGAAGACGCCGATGCCGGCCTGGGCGGCGAGCCGGACGAAGGCCTCGACGACGTCGTCGGGGAGGTGGCGGTGGGCGACCAGCATCTGCCCGCTGAGGGTGGCCATGAGCGGCGTCCGCGGGGCGGCGGCGGCCAGCGCCCTCAGCCGCTCGAAGGGGTCCTCCCCGAGGAACCTGAGCTGAGCCTCGAAGGTGGCGCCGCCAAAGACCTCGAGGGCGGAGAAGCCGCAGGCGTCGAGGAGCTCCGCCGCCCGGACGGCGTGGCGCTGGCGCAGGCGGCTCAGCATGAGGGCCTGCTGCCCGTAGCGAAGCGAGGTCTCGACCAGCCCCAAACGCGGCATGTCCGACCGATTGTATGGGGGATGAGGGTGCGCAGAGATCGAGACGAGCAACCGGTTCACGGCGATCGATGAGCCCCGGGATGCCCCGGCAGCCGCTGCAACGACGCTCCCCGGCTCGCTCCGACGCCCTAACCCCGCGCCACGGCGCTTGGCCGGAAGTGAGCGCGAGGCTCAGGCCTCCAGCGCGCCGCCCGAAACGTCGAAGCCCTCAGGGAGCCGCACCCGGGCGCTCATCTCCTGGCGCCGGACGCGCACCGCGGTGGCCACGTCGGGGTCACCGAGCGCCAGGATCCGGGCGGCGAGATGCGCAGCGTTGCGCGCGCCCATCTCGCCAACCGCGACGGTGGCGACCGGGACCCCCGGAGGCATCTGCACGATGCTGAGGAGCGCGTCGAATCCAGACAGCGGGGTGCCGGCGAGAGGCACGCCGATCACCGGCAGCGGGCTCAATGACGCCAGCACGCCCGGGAGGTGCGCCGCCGCGCCCGCGCCGGCCACGAGCACGCGCAGCCCCCGGGCCTCGGCCTGCGAGGCGTAGGAGCGGACCACCTCCGGGGCGCGATGAGCCGACATCACCGCGATCTCCCAGCCGATGCCGTACTCGTCGAGGACCTCTCCGCAGAGCCGCATGGCGGGGAGATCGGACTCGCTGCCCACCACGATGCCGACGCGCGGACTGCTCATCGCTTCGCTCCGGCGGTGAGGGTCGCGATGTCCGAGCGCGACCACATCCCCGCGAAGTGGACGCGTTCGAGGTTCTCGTAGGCCCGGCGCCTGGCCGTCGCCACGTCGGCGCCCCGGCCGACGATGCCGAGCACCCGCCCCCCCGCCGTCACCAGGCGCCCCCGCTCGTCCCGCGCGGTGCCCGCGTGAAAGCAGAGGACATCGTCGTCGAGGTCGTCCAGTCCCGTGATGGGGTCGTTCGTGCGTGGCACCGCGGGGTATCCCTGCGCCGCGGCCACGACCACCACCGCCGCCCCGGCGACGACGGGCGCGAGCGCCGGGCCGGCGAGCTCCCCCCTCGCGGCGGCGAGGAGGAGGTCGAGGAAGCCCGGTCCCGCCAGGGGAACGACCACCTGGGTCTCGGGGTCGCCGAAGCGAGCGTTGAACTCGAGAGCGCGGAACCCGTCCGAGCTCACCATCAATCCCACATAGAGGCAGCCGACGAAGGGGGTCCCGGCCTCCGCGAGGGCGGCCAGGGTGGGCTCGATGACCCGCTCCGCCACCTCTCCGAGAGGGGGGCACCCGTTGGTCGCGGGAGCGTAGGCCCCCATTCCACCGGTGTTGGGACCGTGGTCGGAGTCGTGGGCGCGCTTGTAGTCGCGTGCCGGCCAGAGGAGCTGGTAGCGGCGTCCGTCGCAGACCGCGAAGACGGAGACCTCGGTCCCGTGCAGCCGCTCCTCGACGACGGCGACGCTGCCGGCGTCTCCGAAGCGCCGCTCGTGGAGGCAGCCGGCGAGTGCGGCGAAGGCTTCCTCGCGGGTGTCGCAGACCGCCACCCCCTTCCCGGCGGCGAGCCCGTCCGCCTTGACCACGCAGTGCCCGTCCAGCTCGAGGACGAAGTCGAAGAGATCGCTGCGGCTCTCACCGTTCCCCGAGCGCCAGCGGGCGGTGGGGACGCCGGCGCGGTCCATCACCTGCTTGGCGTGGGTCTTGCTCCACTCGATCTTGGCGGCCGCCGACGAGGGGCCGAAGACGGTGAGGCCCGCCTCACGGCAGGTGTCGGAGACGCCCGCCGCCAGTGCCGCATCGGGCCCGATGATGACCAGGTCGACCTCCCGCTCCCGGGCCAGCCGGGCCACCGCGGGCGCGTCGGTGCTCGAGATGGTGACGTTGGTCCCGAGCTGGGCGGTGCCGCCATTCCCGGGTGCGCAGATGATCTCCGGGCGCGATTCGTGCCGGGCGCAAGCCCAGGCGAGAGCGTGCTCCCGACCCCCGGAGCCAACCACCAGAACCCGCATCGAGGGGAATTGTCGCGGATCGGGGGACGGCGGGGCCACGCGAGTGCCGGCGGCAGTGCATCTGCCCCATGGGATTTGGATGCAGCTGACTCTGGCGGGTCCGGCCGGTGACACCTACGCTGGCCCGTGTTGATTCACTCGGCCGCAAGGAGGACCGACCGTGAGGTCTCTGCAGGCTCGCTGGCTCACTGCACTGGCAACCGTCCCGCCGGTCCTGGTCACCCTCGCCATGGTTGGACCGCTGTCGGTCCAGGCTGCGGCTGCCGGCGCAGGACCGACCTCCTCGAGCAGCCTCGACCCGTCGGAGAGGTTTGAGCTGGGCGTCGCCCTGGTGGCACTCGGGATTCTCATCCTGGCCGTCACCATCGTCCGGCTGCGCATCCAGAACCGTCAGCGGCGGTCGCCGGCGCTCATGGGGTCTTCGTGGCGGAAGGTCACCGACACCTGGGGCTACGCGGCAGCGCCGTCCTCCCGGACCTCGGCCTCGCGGACGACCGTCAGGTCGACCTGGTAGCCGAGCCGGCTACTCCCACTCGATGGTGGAGGGTGGCTTGCTGCTGATGTCGTAGACGACCCGGTTGACCCCCGCGACCTCGTTGACGATGCGCCGGCTCATGAGGCCGAGCACGTCATAGGGGACCCGGGCCCAGTCGGCGGTCATCGCGTCGTCGGACTCGACGATCCGGATGGCGACGACGTTGGCGTAGGTGCGACCGTCTCCCATCACCCCCACCGAGGAGATGGGGGTCAGGATGGCGAACGACTGCCACACCTTCCGGTAGAGCCCGCTGCGCTTGATCTCGTCAATCACGATCCAATCAGCCGCCCGCAGCACCTCCAGCCGCTCCCGCGTCACCTCGCCGATCACCCGGATCGCCAGCCCCGGTCCGGGGAAGGGCTGGCGCCAGACCATGTCCTCGGGAAGCCCCAGCTCGGTGCCCACCCTCCGGACCTCGTCCTTGAACAGGTACCGGAGTGGCTCGACGAGCTGGAAGCGGAGGTCGGCCGGGAGGCCGCCCACGTTGTGGTGGGTCTTGATGGTGCGAGCGTTGGGCGTCTCGCGCGACGTCGACTCGATCACGTCCGGGTAGAGAGTGCCCTGGGCGAGGAAGTCGATATCCCCCAGCCGGCGGGCCTCGGTCTCGAACACCTCGATGAAGGTGCGCCCGATGCGGCGGCGCTTCTCCTCCGGGTCGGTGACCCCGGCGAGGGCGGTGAGGAAACGGTCGGTGGCGTCGACATGGACCAGGTTGATGTGGCGCTGGTGGGACATGACCTCGACCACCCGCCGGCCCTCGTCACGCCGGAGCAGCCCGTTGTCCACGAAGACGCAGGTGAGCTGGCCACCGACGGCCCGGTGCACCAGGGTGGCCGCCACCGCCGAGTCGACCCCACCGGAGAGGGCGCAGAGGATGTGGCCGCCTCCCACCCGTGCGCGGATGTCGGCGACCGCTCTCTGAACGAAGGCGGCAGGCTCCCAGGTCAGCGCGCACGCGCAGACGCGGGTCAGGAAGTTGGCGAGCAGCTGCTTGCCCGCGGGGGTGTGGACGACCTCGGGGTGGAATTGGATGCCGAAGCGCCCGAGCGGGCCGGCGAATGCCGCGTAGGGTGAGTTCAGCGAGTGGGCTATGGGCCGGAAACCCTCGGGGAGCCCGGTGATGATGTCGCCGTGGGACATCCACACCGCGGTCTCGGAGGGGATGCCCTCGAAGATCCCCGCCGGCTCGTCGATGTCGAGCTGGGCCGCCCCGTACTCGCGCCGGCTGGCGGGCTCCACCGCGCCCCCCAGGTCGTGGGCCAGCAGCTGCATCCCGTAGCAGATCCCGAGGATGGGCAGCCCGAGGTCGTAGATCGCCGGGTCGGGATGGGGCGCGCCCTGCTCGTACACCGAAGCCGGCCCCCCACTGAAGATGAGCCCGCGGGGGGCCCGGCGCCGGATCTCCTCGGCGCTGATGTTCCCGGGCACCAGCTCGGAGTAGACGCGGGCCTCGCGCACCCGCCGGGCGATGAGCTGGGCGTACTGGCTGCCGAAGTCGAGCACGAGGACGCCGTCCTGCGCGGCCGGTTCCGGAGGCGATGCGCCGGCCCCCGGCCTCAGCTCCCGGTTCGACGCCGGGCTCTGGGCCACGCCGGCACCCACCTCAAACCCCCATGCCGACGCGCTGCTCGCGCTGCTGCACCTTGCCCTCGGTCTTGATGGCGGGCGCGACCACCATCTCGGTCTCCTGGAAATCGGAGATGGTGGGCGCGCCGCAGACCCCCATGGCGCTCTTCAGAGCACCCACCAGGTTCATCGATCCGTCGTCGACGTGAGCCGGGCCGAAGAGGATCTCCTTCAGCGAGCCCTTGATCCCGGTTCGGATGCGCGTCCCCCGGGGGAGGTTGGGGTCGGGTGTGGCCATCCCCCAGTGATTGCCCCGGCCCGCGGCCTCCTCAGCCGAGGCGAACACGGAGCCGATCATCACGGCGTCGGCGCCCGATGCGAAGGCCTTGGTGACGTCTCCGCCTAGGCGCATCCCCCCGTCGGTGATGACAGCAACATGCTCGCCGGTGCGACGGAGATGGTCGTCGCGCGCCGCCGCGCAGTCGCTGGTCGCCGTGACCTGGGGCACGCCCACGCCGAGCACGGCGCGGGTGGTGCAGGCGGCGCCCGGGCCGACGCCGACCAGCAGGCCCTTGATGCCGGTGTCCATCAGCTCCAGGGCGGTCGCGTAGTCGACGCAGTTGCCGACCACGACCGGGATGCTCAGCTGAGAGGTCAGCTCGCGAAAGGAGAGCTGCTCGTGGCCGCGGCTGATATGGCGCGCGGTGAGCACCGTCCCCTGGACCACCAGGCAGTCGGCACCGGCCTCCTGGACGATCCCGGCGCGGCGGGCCGCCTGGGCGGGGACGGTGGAGACGGCGCAGGGGCCGCCCAGCTTCTTGATGTCCTCGATCCGCTGGCCGATCAGGCCATCCTGGATCGGGGCCTGGTAGATCTTCTGGAGCAGGACGTTGACCTCGGACGGAGGGGCGGCGGCGATCGCCTCGAGCACCTCCGTCGGGTCCTCGTACCGGCACTGGACGCCGTCCAGGTTGAGGACGGCCAGCCCACCGAGCCGGCCCATCTCGACGGCGAATCTGACGTCCACCACCCCGTCCATGGCTGCCGCCAAGAAGGGGATGGCAAGCGACATCCCGTCGAGGCTCAGTCCGACCTCGATCTCGTCGGGGTCGATGGTCACCCGTCCGGGGACGAGGGCCACCTCATCGAATCCGTAGGCTCGGCGGCCGCGCTTGGAGCGCCCCAGCTCAACCTCCATCTCGCCTCCCTCCGACCCCCCTTCTGGCCGGCCGCACGAGGTGCTCTCCCATCGCCGAATGGTACCAGAGGCCTCTCCGGGCCCGTCCCCCATCTGGTGGCCGCCAACGAGGCCCAGCACAACATCTGGTACACCGGCGATCCCCGGTCTGCTGCGAGGAGAGCTCCCGTGCTGGGGAGGGGCAGCGCCGGGGGCGTGGGCCCGCGGGTCAGGTGAGCAGGGCGCGGAGGACGGCGCTCGCCTCCGCGGTGCTCCGTGCCTTCTGCCGGAGGGACGCCGCGAGCACCCGCATCCAGGCCTCGAAGCTGATCTCCTCGGTCAGCCCGTTGAGGACCTGGACCTCGCGACAGATCAACCCCTCCCGGGTCATCTCGGCCTCCAGGATGTCGTCACCGACCCGCACCGTGATCCTCCGGATCGGCCGCCTCCGCGCGAAGAGCGACCCGTCACGCTCGATCTCGACAGCGTCGGGAAGAGCGAAGGCCAGCTTGCCGGCGAAGACCTGGAAGAAGACCCGGATGTCCCGCGACTCGGCGCGCAGGCTCGCCATGAGAGTGTCGATCTCATCGTTCAGCGGGGCCAGGTCGCTCACGGCGATTCGAGTATAGGGGGGCCGAGAGAGGCTTTCCGCCGGCGTCCGGCTCCGGGGGCGGGGGCGCGGCTCAGCCGCCGTAGTCGTACCAGAGGTTCTGGTCGGTCCCCTCCCAGAATACGTTCAGGATGCCGGGCCAGCTGGACGTTGACGGTGCCGATCCGATGGTCCCTTCGTCCATCCTCGCCCCCACCGTCCATCCGTTCTGGTAGTACGCCTCCCAGAGGCCGCCATCCGCCCCCTGCCAGAAGACGTTGAGCAGACCGACGCCGGACGACGCCGGCACCGGGTTGGAGATCAGGGTCCCGGCGCCGCCCGGCCCTCCCAAAGACGCCGCTCCCGCCCAGCCGTTTGCGAAGTAGTCCTGCCAGAGGTTGCCGTCGGCCCCCTTCCAGAAGACCTCGATATTGCCCGGGCCCCAGGAGACCGGCTCGGGGTCCGCAGCGACCGTTCCCGCCCCGCCAAGGTTCTGCGGACCCTGCCAGCCGCTGCCGTACCACTCATGCACCAGGCTCTCGCCCGGCCCCTCCCAGAACACGTCGATGTTGCCGAACCCCCATGACACCGGATGGGGCGTGGAGAGCAGCGGACCGCCCCCCAGCGACTGGGGCCCGTACCAGCCGTTCAGGTACCACATGTGCCAGAGATTGCCGTCCGTTCCCTTCCAGAAGACGTCGATCTGACCCGAGCCCCAGGACACCGGCTGAGGCGCCGAGCCCAGCGGGCCACCTCCGAGGGACTGCGGCCCGTGCCAGCCGTTCTGGTACCAGACGTGCCAGAGGTTGCCGTCCGTCCCCTTCCAGAAGACATCCAGGACGCCCGCCTCCGAGGACACGGGGGAGGGATCGGAGGCGAGCGATCCCGCCGGGGCTAGCTCCTGCGGGCCGTGCCACTGGCCGCCGCTGTACCACGTGTGCCAGAGCCCGTTGTCCGTACCCCGCCAGAAGACGTCGAGGTTCCCCGGGCCCGAGGAGATGACGTGGGGCTGGCCGCCCAGGGGGCCGGAACCGAGCCCCTCGTATCCCGCCCATCCCGGGCTGGGAGGTGGCGCATAGCTCACGGTGAAGCCATTGCCGCTGCCGTTCGGAGCCGACGGAATGGCGACGAAGCTGTCGTCCTGCACCATCTCCCAGCCCTCGACAGGGTTGAGCGCCGGGTTGACCCCGGTGTTGACAGACGCCGAATCGAAAGTGACGTGGCCGAAATTCGCGAGGGTGCAGGGGCCGCACGTGTAGTACTGCGTGGAGGCGTACGGGGCCTCGACAATCCACTCGGCGGTCTCACCCGTTCCTGGGAACGTCTTCGTCGACGGACGCAAGCTGAAGAAGGCCCCGGTGGTTTGGTCCGTGAGAGATATGGTCCACTCGGTTGGGGAGTCCTTGGTGATGCTCGCGCACATCACATCTCCGGGGGTGATGGTCATCCGGATGGTGATGGCGTTCGCGGGAAGGACCTCCCACCAGGCGGAGTACTCGGCGGAATATGGCGCCAATCCGCTTGTCGAGGACCAATCCTGTTCGGTTCCGGTCTGGATCAGGTTCTGATCGGTGCCATCGCCGAGACCGCCATCGATCCCGATCCATGTCGACGAGTAGGTGGGCCACGCACTGGGGGACACGGAGGGCACGGTCCAGCAGCCGGCGATCGCCGTGTACCCCCCGCTCGTGAGGTCGTAGCCAGACCAGTTGTCCGACTGGGTGAGATCACGGATCGGGGACTCCACCGGGCCCGGCAACGCCGGGACCACAGGGATCGGCGTGTGGGTATGCAAGGTCACCGCCGGCGGGGCGGGAGAGGCCGCCGCGACGGTGCCCGCTCCCTGGGCACCCAAGGCGGCGAGGAAGCCCAGGCCGAGGCTGAAAGCAAGTCTTCGCACCCCGCCCCTCACTCCGGGAACACCGCCACGCTCGGGCCTCCGCACGATCACGCCGCACCCGGCATCCCGTCACCAGGGACGTTCCGGCCAATTCAGCACGGTCGGGCCGGATTATCGACGATCCGGTGCTCAGCGGCAACGACGGGGTGGAAACAACCCGAGAGGCGCGATCGCCCGGCCACGGTCCGTCGGCGGCTCAGGCGGCGGCGCCGGCCTCCGCACGGGGCGGCTCCAGGGCGACGGCGAGCACATCGTCGACGCGGCTCGCCAGGTGGAACTTCATCGCCGTGCGGACGCTCTCGGGCACGTCGTCGAGGTCCTGCTCGTTGCGCCGGGGCAGGATCACCTCGGTGAGGCCCATGCGGTGGGCGGCCAGCACCTTCTGCTTGACCCCGCCGATGGGCAGCACCAGCCCCTGCAGGGTCACCTCGCCGGTCATCCCCACCGTGCTCCGCACCGGGCGCCCGGTGAGCAGGCTGACGATCGCGGTGGTCATGGTCACCCCGGCCGAGGGCCCGTCCTTGGGCACCGCGCCCTCGGGGACGTGGATGTGGAAGCCCTTGGCCGCCGCCTCGGCGCTGATCCCCAACCGCTCGGCGTGGGAGCGGACGTAGGAGAGCGCGATCTGCGCGGACTCCTTCATCACGTCACCGAGCTGACCGGTGAGGAGGAGATTGCCGTCGGAGCCGCTGGTGGCCGCCTCGACGAAGAGGACGTCGCCGCCCGCGCCGGTGACGGCCAGCCCGGTGGCCACCCCGGGAACGGCCGTCCGTTCCTCCACCTCGTTGTCGAACTTGGGCTTGCCGAGATAGTCCCTGATCTGGTCAGATCCGACCTTAACCGGCGTCTCCACGGCGCCGGTGGCGATCCGAGTGGCCAGCTTGCGGGTGATCCGGCCCAACTCGCGCTCCAGGTTGCGGACCCCGGCCTCACGGGTGTGGTCGGTGACCACCTTGAGGATGGCGTCGTCGCCGACCTCGATCTCCTCCGGCTTCAGCCCCGCCTGGGCGACCTGGCGAGGGAGCAGATGATCGCGGGCGATCGCCAGCTTCTCCCGCTCGGTGTAGCCGTCGAGCCGGATCAGCTCCATCCGGTCGAGGAGGGGGGCTGGGATGGTCTCCGAGACGTTGGCGGTGGGGATGAAGAGCACCTCGGAGAGGTCGAGGTCGACCTCCAGGTAGTGATCGCGGAAGGTGTTGTTCTGGGCGGGATCGAGCACCTCGAGGAGCGCCGCCGAGGGGTCGCCGCGCCAGTCGGCGCCGACCTTGTCGATCTCGTCCAGCATGATCACGGGGTTCTTGGTGCCCGCCTCCTTGAGAGCGCGGACGATGCGCCCCGGCTGGGCGCCGACGTAGGTGCGGCGGAAGCCGCGGACGTCCGCCTCGTCGCGGATGCCCCCCAGCGAGACGCGGGCGAACTTGCGCCCCAGGGCGCGCGCGACCGACTCGCCGAGCGAGGTCTTGCCGACGCCGGGTGGGCCGACCAGGGTGATGATCGCGCCTGACCCCCGCCCGCCGATCACCTCCAATCCACGCTCCTTGCGCAGCTTGCGGACCGCGAGGAACTCGATGATCCGGTCCTTCACGTCCTCGAGCCCGGTGTGGTCCGTGTCCAGCACCGTGCGCGCTGCGGTGAGGTCGAAGTTGTCGTCGGAGCGGACGTTCCACGGCAGGTCGAGCATCCAGTCCAGGTAGGTGCGGATCCAGCCGTGCTCGGGGCTCTGCTCACTGGTGCGCTCCAGCCGGTCGATCTCGTGCTCCACCTCGGCCGCCACCTTCTCCGGCATGCCGGCGTCGGCGAGCCGCTTGCGATAGGTGGAGACCACGTCGTCCCCTCCCTCGCCCAGCTCCTTCTTGATGGTCTCGAGCTGCTGGCGCAGGATGAACTCGCGCTGGTTCTTCTGCATCCCCTCGGCCACCTCGGTGCGGATGCGGTCCTTGAGATCGGCCTCGCCGAGCGCCTCCTTCGTCCACGCAATGACGAGGGTCAGCCGCTTCTCGACATCGAGCGCCTCCAGGATCTCCAGCTTCTGGGCCAGGCTGAAGTCGGGGGAGTACCCGGAAAGATCGGCCAGGTGTCCGGGCGCTCGGGCTTCGCGGAGGAACTGGATGGCTCCGCTGGCGCCCCGGATCTCCAGCAGGCTCTCGACCAGCGCGCGATATTCGCGCGCCAATTCGACCACTGCCTCGGAGGGGTTCTCGTCGTCCGGAGCGGGATCGACCTGCACCCAGAGCGCGCCGCCCACGTCCGCCTGCCCCGCGCCGAGGCGGGCGCGGTACTGCCCGGTGAGGATCGAGACCTCGGCGCCGGTGGGCAGCTTTCCCGACTCCTGCACGCGCGCGACAGTGCCGATGCTTCCGAACTTGCCCTCGATGCGGGGGACCAGGAGGACGAGGCGGTTGCCCTGGTTGGCCGCCTCGATCGCGGCACGCTGGGCCTCCCCCTGGACCGCGACGGTCACGGTCATGTGAGGCAGGACGACGACCTCGTCAAGAGGAAGGATCGGAAGAAGCTCGGCGCTGTGCTCGGTCATGGGGACATTTGTACCCGCTCGCAGAGATCTCACACCTCCCGCCTGCGCATCGCGGCCGGCGGATGGCCTGCGTCACTCCCGCCACCGGGCTCCGAGCGGCTCTCAATCCGGAACCAGGACGGCCGTCCCCCGGACCCGACCCGTCCGGACCAACTCCAGGGCCCGATCCGCCTGGGCCAGGGGGAGCACCTCGGTCAGGACGTCGATCCGCGCCTCACCCGCCAGCGCCATGAAGTCGGCGCCATCCTCCCGCGTGAGGTTGGCCACGGAACGGAGCGAGCGCTCCCCCCAGAGCAGCGAGTAGGGGAACCGGGGGATGTCGCTCATGTGAATGCCGGCGCAGACGACGGTGCCCCCGGGCCGCACCGCCGCGAGCGCGAGGGGCACCAGCTCGCCGGCTGGAGCGAAGATGATGGCGGCGTCGAGCGGCTCGGGAGCGGGGCCGGTGCTCTCCCCCGCCCACGTCGCCCCCATGCTGCGGGCAAACTCCTGGCCGGCGAGATCTCCAGCCCGCGTGAAGGCGTACACCGCGGCCCCACGGTGGCGGGCCACCTGCGTGATCAGGTGTGCGGCGCTGCCGAAGCCGTACAGGCCCAGCCGCGATGCCTCGCCCGCCATGCGAAGCGCTCGGAAGCCGATGAGGCCGCCGCAGAGGAGCGGCGCCGCCTCGACATCCCCGTAGGCGCCGGGCAGGCGCAGGCAGAAGCGGGAGTCGGCCAGGACGAGCTCGGCGAAACCGCCGTCGACGTCGCAGCCGGTGAACCGGGCGGAGGGGCAGAGGTTCTCGCGCCCCGCGGCACACATCTCGCAGCTTCCGCAGGTCGAGGCCAGCCACGGCACGCCCACCCGCTCTCCCACCTGCAGGGCGGAATCCGGCCCCGCTGACACGACCCTGCCCACCACCTGGTGCCCGAGCACGATGGGGAGGACACCGCGGTCGAGCTCCCCATCCACGACGTGGAGATCCGTGCGGCAGACGGCGCATGCGGCGACCCGCAGCACCACCTGGTATTCGAGGGGCTCGGGCACAGGGCGTTCCTCCGCGGTGAGGGGGGAGCCTCGCTCGCGGAGAACCATCGCCCGATAGGTGGGGGCCCGAACAGCCGGCATCAACTGTCGATGATGCACTCGCGCACCCGGAATGTAACCTTCTGCCGTGACTGCAGTGACCGAGCCCGCCGCCAGGCGCCGGCCCGAGGTGGTCATCCGCCGCCTCGACGCCCTCTCCGCCCGCCGTCACCTCGACGATCTGGCCGACCTGCTGGTCGACTCCGTGGAGGGAGGCGCGTCGGTGAGCTTCGTCGCACCGCTCGCCCACTACGAGGCCCGCGACTGGTTCGCGGGCGTGCTCAACGAGATGGACCTGGGTCGCCGGGTCGTGCTCGCCGCCTTCCTCGACGACCGGCTGGTTGGCTGCGTGCAGCTGATGCTCTCATGGCAGTCCAACGCCACCCACCGCGCCGAGGTGCAGAAGATGCTGGTCCACCGCTCCGCGCGGCGGCTGGGAGTCGGCGCCCGCCTCATGAAGCAGCTGGAGGTGGAGGCCCGGGCCCTGGGTCGCACCCTGCTGATCCTCGACACGGAGACCGGGAGCGACGCGGAGCATCTCTACGCCCACCTGGGTTGGATCAAGGTGGGGGTGATTCCCGATTACGCAATGCGGCCTGACCGCTCCGGCCTGCGTCCGACCTCACTCTGGTACCGGCGGCTCGATTGACGGGAGCGGATGTCGGCGCGCCGGGCGCGTTCCATCTGGGTGGGACGCCGCATGGAAGCCGGGCGCTGAGATCATCCACACACGGCAATCGGCGGTCTGCGCGGCCGGTGTGTGCGCTGAAAGCGACGGCGCGCCGACCTGCGCCGCGCGCATGCGAGCCGCGTCGAGCACGTCCGTCATTGCCTCGCGGGGATCGCGCCACACGATGGACTGCACCCGTTGGAAGGCAGCCGAGAGCACCTTTGCGGCGGTAACGATCGCCCTCACACGTTGACATCCATGTATGTAGGCTGCATGCTATATGACGATCCTGACAGGGGCGATTATCCGCTCCCTGTCCAAAACGCAGGACCGGCAGCCGGCAGACCACTGGCTGTCGCAACCAACGGAGGCTTTCAGCATATGGCCAGGACCAGACGAAGCAAGAGCGGCACCGCAAAGCGAGCCGTCAAAGCGACGGTTCGCCGGGCACGCGCCGCGGCACCGCGCAGCGGCGCCGGCGGAGATCTCCTCAAGGCGGTCCAGGGTCTCGTCAAGGCACTGCCCGTCCGCGAGCTGGAGAAGCGACTCGCAGGGCTCGAGAAGTCGGTCGAGAAGATCGACAGCGAGCTGCGCAAGGCGATTGGGCAAGTCGCCTCGGCAGTGCGCGGTGGCACCGCGAAGCGTGCGCCGGCCAAGCGCGCCGCGAAGCGGCGTGTTGCCAAGAGGGCAACCGCGGCCAAGCCGGCTGCGAAGCGCACCGTCGCCAAGCGGGCACCGGCAGCCAAGCGTACCGTTGGCAAGCGGGCACCGGCTGCCAAGCGCACTGCGGGCAAGCGCACTGCGGCCAAGCGCACTGCGGCCAAGCGCACCGTGGCCAAGCGGGCACCGGCTGCCAAGCGCACCGTCGCCAAGCGGGCACCGGCCGCCAAGCGCACCGTCGCCAAGCGGGCACCGGCAGCCAAGCGGGCACCGGCTGCCAAGCGCACCGTCGCCAAGCGCACCGTCAAGCGTGCGGTGAAGCGCGTCGCCCCGGCGGTCGCCCCCGCGGCACCGGCGGCACCGCCGGCACCCTGAGGGATCTGATCCCAGCATCTGAGGCCCCCGGGAGCACGGCTCCCGGGGGCCTTTCTCGTACCTCGCCCCTCCTGATACCCTCGATCCGTGCCGCTCGTCCTGATCAGCTTCCTGGATGGTGAGATCATCCACGCCGACATCGACGACCTGAGCTTTGACCGCCCCCTGCTCGAGGCCGAGGTCCGCGGCGCCGACCCCAACAACGAGCGGGCGCTCTTCCCCCTCACCGCAATCCGGGAGCTGGTGGTGGGCCAGCCCGTGCCGGCACCCGAGGACCTCGCGGGCTGGGACCGGGCCGCCTTCCACTTCGTCGACGGTCAGGTGCTGCGCGCCTCGGTCGCCCCCGACTCCCTTCTTGGGCGCTTCGGTGGCCTGTGGAGGTCGGTGGAGCCGGGATCCCCGGAGATGCGGACCCTGGGCATCCCCTACTCCTCCCTCAAGGGCGTGTTCAAGCTGCGGCAGTGGGACAGCCGGCCCGTCGGGGCCCGATCCGGAGGGGACACCCACGTCAACCAGGTGGCGCGCATCCTGGCCGAGCGAGATGGGGGCGGGACGGCATCGCCCCCCGCCCCGGAGCGCCCGCTGATCAGCCGCGTCCGCCCGTGACCCGCCTCCGGCGCGGGACCTGCCGCAGCGGCGTAACCAGCCTGTCAGGGACGGCGTGCTAGGGTGCGTCCCACCGTGAGCGGAGGCGCGCCTGCGGTCGACGAGCCAGAGGCCGAGACGGCCCCGGCCCTTGCCGGCCGCTTCCTGACCAAGCGAACCCTGATCTCGATCGCTGCCGCGATCCTCATCGTGGGAGTGGTCGTGTGGCGCGCGGACATCCCCTGGGAGGAGGCCTGGGACAAGATACGGTCCGCCAACCTCTCCTTCTACCTCCTCGCCATCGTCGTCTACTACCTCTCCTTCGTCGCTCGCGGCCTCCGCTGGCAGGTGCTCCTCGCCAACTCCGGGGAGGTGCGCAAGACCCGCCGCCTGACCCCGCTCGTCCTCGCGTCGTTCTTCGTCAACTGCATCGTCCCGGCCAAGATGGGGGACGTCTATCGCGCCTACCTCGGCCGGGTCCGAGAGCGCATCCCCGGCAGCAAGGCGTTCGGGACCGTGGTCAGCGAGCGCCTCCTCGACCTCTGCGTGGTGGTGGCACTGCTCCTCGTATCGGGGGCCTACGTCTTCCACAAGAAGGACTCGGGGGCCCTGGTCCCCTACGTGATCATCGGCGGACTCCTCTGCGCATTCGGCATCGGGGTCATCGTGTTGATGCGAGCCGGGCGAGGCACACGCGTCCTTCGCCTGTTCCCGGACCCGATCTTCCGTCGCTACGAATCGTTCCGCAGCGGCGCGGTGACCTCGCTGCGCCGCTGGCCGACCCTGATCGGGCTGACCCTGGCCGTCTGGGCCTGCGAGTCGGGTCGCCTCGGGCTGGTCATCGCCGCCCTCGGATTGAGCAGCCAGGTGGGACCGTCGCAGTTCGTCCTCGTCGCCCTGGTGGCGGCGCTGCTGACCACGGTCCCCTTCACCCCCGGAGGGGTGGGCCTGGTCCAGGCCGGCGTGGCGACCGCCCTCGTCATCGTGGCCGGCCTCAGCAAGACCCTGGCGATCTCGATCGCCCTGCTGGACGGCAGCATCAGCTGGGGCAGCCTGCTGATCATCGGGTTCATCGTCTTCGCCCTGGTCCACCTCTGGATCTCTCGGGACGCCGCCGCGAAGAGAGCCGCGCCGCCGGGAGACCGGGCGCTGCGGGACGACGCCTGCCCTGTGACCCACTCCGTGGTATGAGAGCGCTGGTCACCGGGGGGGCGGGCTTCATCGGCTCACACCTCTCCGAAGCGCTGCTTGCGGCCGGTCATGAGGTCACAGCCCTCGACGACCTCTCACGGGGACGGCGTTCCCAGGTGCCCGCAGCCGCACGCTTTGTCCAGGCCGACATCACCGAGGATCTGGGCGGCGTCCTCGGCGAGGTCCGACCCGAGATCGTGTTCCACGAAGCGGCCCAGATCGATGTCCGGCGCTCGCTGGCGGACCCGCTGCTCGACACCAGGATCAATGTGCTGGGCACTGTCAACCTCCTCCAGGCCTGCGCTGCCGCAGGGGTGCGCCGCGTCGTCTTCGCCAGCAGCGGAGGCGCGATCTACGGCGACACCGAGGCGATCCCGACGCCGGAGAGCCATCCGCAGCGGCCGGCCTCGAACTACGGCGCCGCCAAGGCCGCGGCGGAGCTGTACGGCGGCGTCTGCAGCCACGTCTACGGCGTCGAGTTCGTCGCGCTCCGTTACGCCAACGTCTACGGACCGCGCCAGGATCCCCACGGGGAGGCGGGCGTGATCGCCATCTTCACCGAGCGGATGCTCGGGGGCGAGGTTCCGACCATCAACGGGGATGGCACCCAGACTCGAGACTACGTCTACGTCGCCGATGTGGTCGCGGCCAACCTGGCGGCGATCGCGGGGCCGCCCGGCGCCTACAACGTGGGCACGGGCACCGAATGCGATGTCAACGAGGTCCACCGGCGGCTGGCTCGCATCGTCGGGGTGTCAACCCCCGCGGACCACGGACCGGGCAAGCCCGGGGAGCAGCAGCGCTCCTGCCTGGACGCGTCACTGGCCGCATCCCGCCTGGGCTGGCGCCCGCGCTTCTCGCTGGACGCAGGCCTCGACGCGACGGTCGCCTACTTCCGCGACCGCGGGTCAGGCTACTTGTAGCGGAAGGTGATCCGTCCCCGGCTGAGGTCGTAGGGGCTCAGCTCCACCCTCACCTGGTCACCGATCAGGATGCGAATGTAGAACTTGCGCATCTTGCCGGAGGTGTAGGCGAGGACATCCTGCCCGGTCTTGAGGCGCACCTTGAACATGGCGTTGGGCAGGGGCTCGACCACCGTGGCATCCATCTCAATCGTCTCCTCCTTGACCTCGGGGGAGTTGGTGGTGTCAGTGGGGGCACGCCGCCGCACCGGGCTGCGCCGGCGGGTGACGCCTGGTCGAGGTGGACGTCGCGCCAAAGTGTCTCCTCGTATAGTGAACGGAACCGATCGGCAGGACCGGGCCGTTTGTCGAGCGTAGCACGGGACACCCCACCGGGCAGGCCCGGCGGGGACCCCCATCATTCTCATTGGGGCTCGCCGCACACCCCACGCGGCAGGCGCGTGGGGACCCCGACTATTCTCACAGGGGCTCGCCGCCCCTCGGCGGCCCGGCTCAGCCGGCCGCTCGCCAGTCGCCGGGCCGTGGGCCCGCCGTCCCGCCATGAAGATCCACACCCAAAGTGCAACCCCATGAGCAGTAGCCCCTACCTCGAGGCGCTGAGCCGCCGCGTCCTGGTCTTCGACGGGGCGGTCGGGACCAATCTCCAGGCCATGGACCCCACGCCCGCGCAGTTCGGCGGGGCGGCCCTGGAGGGCTGGGTGGACGGTCTGGTGCTTCACAGCCCCGACCTGGTCGAACGGCTCCACCGTTCCTTCCTCGAGGTCGGCGCCGACGTCATCGAGACGTGCACGTTCCAGTCCACCCCCCTCCGCCTGGCCGAATGGGGCGCCGGGGAGCGGGCGCGAGAGCTCAACGAGAAGGCGGCGCGGCTGGCCCGGCGGCTCGCCGACGAGCACTCCACCGCCGAGCAGCCCCGCTTCGTCGCCGGCAGCATGGGACCGTCCGGCTATCTGCCCGCAAGCAGTGACCCGAGCCTCGGACGGATCACATTCGGGGAGCTGGTCGCGGCCTTCCGCGAGCAGGCCGAGGGGCTGCTCGACGGTGGCTCCGATCTGCTCATCATCGAGACGAGCCAGGACATCCTGGAGGTCAAGGCGGAGATCTTCGCGGCCCGCGAGGCCTTCGAGAGCACGGGCCGCCACGTCCCCATCCAGGCCCAGGCGACGCTCGACGTCTCCGGCCGGATGCTCCTCGGCACCGACATCGCCGCCGTCCTCGCCATCTTGGAGTCGCTGCGGGTGGACGTGGTCGGGCTCAACTGCTCGACCGGTCCCGAGTACATGCGCGAGCCGATCCGCTACCTCGCCGAGAACACCCGGCTGCCCATCTCCTGCATCCCCAACGCCGGCCTGCCCATCAACGTCGGCGGCCGCGCCCACTACCCGATGCAGCCGGACCCCATGGCCGACCAGCTGGAAGAGTTTGTCCGAGACCTGGGGATCAACGTGGTGGGCGGCTGCTGCGGCACCACCCCAGCGCACATCGCCGCTCTGGTCAGCCGCGTGGGCGGGGCGACCCCGGTTTCGCGTGACGTCCAGGAGCGCCCCCGTCTCGCCTCCAGCATCCGCGCCACCGACCTGGACCAGGTGCCGAAGCCGCTGCTCATCGGTGAGCGGGTCAACGCCCAGGGGTCGCGGAAGATCAAGGAGCTGCTGATCGCCGACGACTACGACGGCATCGTCCGGGTGGCCCTGGGTCAGGTGGAGGGCGGAGCCCACGCTCTCGACGTCTGTGTCGCCCTCACCGAACGGAGCGACGAAGGCGATCAGATGTCGACCGCCGTCAAGGCTCTCCAGCAGGCGATCGAGGCGCCGCTCGTGTTCGACTCCACCGATGCTCTGGTGATCCGGCGCGCCCTGGAGGCCTACCCGGGCCGCGGCATCGTCAACTCGGTCAACCTGGAGAATGGGCGCGCCCGCTGCGAGGCAGTGCTGCCCCTGGTCCGCGACCATGGGCAGTGCGTCATAGCCCTGACGATCGACGAGCAGGGGATGGCGAGGACCCGCGAACGCAAGCTCGAGGTGGCGCGTCGCATTCGCGACATCGCCTGCGGCGAGTATGGGCTGGCACCCCACCAGCTGCTCTTCGACGACCTCACCTTCACCCTGGCGACGGGGGACGCCGAGTGGATCGACTCGGCGGTGGAGACGATCGAGGGCATTCGCCTGATCAAGCGGGAGCTGCCGGGCGTGCTCACCTCGCTCGGGGTGAGCAACGTCTCGTTCGGTCTGACGCCGCCGGCCCGCGCGGTGCTCAACAGCGTCTTCCTCTACCACTGCGTCGAGGCGGGCCTGGACGCGGCCATCATCAATCCCGCCCAGACCGTCCCCTACGCCGAGATCAGCGCGGAGAGGCGCCAGCTCGCCGAGGACCTCATCTTCAACCGCCGGACGGACGCGCTCTCCCGCTACATCGACCACTTCTCGGGGGTGACCGAGCGGGTCGGGGCGGAGAAGGTCGACCCCTTCGCCGGGCTCGCCGCACCCGAGCGCATCCACGCCCAGATCCTCCACCGCCGCAAGGAGGGGATCGAGGCACTGATCGACGAGACGCTCCGTGACCGGAGCGCGATCAGCGTGCTCAACGAGATCCTCCTCCCGGCCATGAAGGACGTCGGTGACCGCTTCGGGGCGGGGGAGCTGATCCTTCCCTTTGTCCTGCAGAGCGCCGAGGTGATGAAGCGCGCCGTGGCCCACCTGGAGCAGTACCTGGACCGGACCGAGGGCTACACCAAGGGTCAGGTGGTGCTGGCCACGGTGTTCGGGGACGTCCACGACATCGGCAAGAACCTGGTCAAGACCATCCTCAGCAACAACGGGTACACAGTCCACGACCTCGGCAAGCAGGTGCCTCTGACGACCATCGTCGAGAAGGCCATCGAGGTCGATGCGGACGTGATCGGATTGAGCGCGCTGCTGGTCAGCACCAGCAAGCAGATGCCGATGATGGTCGAGGAGCTCGACCGCCGCGGTCTCGGCTACCCCGTGATCATCGGTGGTGCCGCCATCAACCGGGGATTCGGCCGGCGCATCCTCTACCTCGACCCGGAGCGCGCCTACGGGCCGGGCGTCTTCTACTGCAGGGACGCCTTCGAGGGGCTGGAGACCTGCGACCAGCTCGTCGATCCCGAGCGTCGCGCGCCGCTCCTGGAGCGTGTCCGCGCCGAGGCGCACGCCTTCCGCGAGCAGGAGCGTTCGAAGGCAGCTGCCAAGGCCGAGCTGCCCAAGGTCGTGGTCAGTGCGCGCAGCGCCACGCGGACGGACACGCCCATCCCCACGCCACCCTTCTGGGGCCCCCAGGTGGTGACCGGCATCAACGCCCAGGCGGTGTACCCGCACATCGACCGCAACTCGCTCTTCAAGATGAGCTGGCAGTTCCGCGGGGTCCGCGATCCGGAACGGTGGGACGAGCTGGTGCGCACCGAGCTGGAGCCCCGCTTGGAGAGATCGATGCGCGAGGCGCAGCGGGAAGGGTGGCTCGACCTGCAGGCCGTCTACGGCTACTGGCCGGCGCTGGCCGAGGGCGACTCCGTCGTCGTCTTTGACCCCGAGGACCACGAGCGCGAGATCGCTCGATTCACGTTCCCGCGTCAGAGCGAGCAGCACCGCCTCTGCCTGGCCGACTACGTACGGCCGCGGGAGCTGGCGGTCGGCGGCGAGCGTGACGTCATCGCGCTCCAGGTGGTGACCACCGGGCCCCGGGCGAGCGAGGTCTCCAATCAGCTCCAGGTCAAGGGCGACTACGACGACATGCTCCGCGTCCACGGCTTCGCCACCCAGATGGCCGAGGCCACCGCGGAGTACATCCACGCCCACATCCGCCGCGAGCTCGGGCTCGGCCCGGAGCAGGGCCGCCGCTACTCCTGGGGCTACCCCGCCTGCCCCGACCTCCAGGACCACCAGGTCTTCTTCCGGATCGTGCCGGCGGAGCGGATCGGGGTCACCCTGACCGAGGGTTTTCAGCTGGTGCCCGAGCAGTCGACCGCGGCGATCGTCCTCCACCACCCGGAGGCGCGCTACTTCGCCGTCTACGGCAGCCGCTTCGAGGAGGGGTCGGGCCCGGGTGCGCCGGAGAAGGCGCCTGATACGTCCCCTTCCGTGGAGGTGACCTGAAGCGAGACCGGCGTACCGTCGCCGGCGTCAGAGCACCCCGTAGACGGCGTCGGCGGAGGCGATGGTTGCCGTCGCCTGCCCGGAGGTGAGATTGAGGATCTCGATCGACGGCGTTTCTCCCCCACCCGTTCCCACCGGCACCGCCAGCGAGTTCGCACCGGCGACGACCCCGCCCTCGCACCATGAGCCGTCACCGCTCATCAACTGCTGGGGCGAGGTGGCGGAAGTCCCGAGGTCCACCGTCCAGAGCTCCTCCGTCCAGCCGGCCCCGGAGCCGTCGCTGGCCGGACTCTCATCGCTCGTGCAGTAGGTCAGCAGAGACGAGCCCCCAACGAATTGCAGGTGACCGGCGAACTGGATGCTCGTGTCGATGCTCGAAGGCGACCCCTGGGGCGGCGTGACCACGATCTCGGCGTCCGATCCCTCACCGGTGAGGCAGGCGACCATCCCGTCCGGCGCCACGTCCCCGAAGCGACCGCTCGCACAGAGAGGCGGGGAGCGTGTCACGGTGAGGGGATCCAGGCGCACCACGGTTGCCAGCGTGTACTCGTCGTTGAGGAACGGTCCGGCGCCGCCGACTCCGGTGGGGTCCGTCCCGAGCAGGACGCCGGCCGGGTCCCAGCGCAGGACTCGGTAACCGCCGCCAAAGCCTCCGTTCACCATGGCCGACCGGGTCAGCGTGGTGAGGAGGGCGGGAGAGGCACCGTCGACGTCCACATAGAGCCTGCTGGTCCCGTCGCCATTGCTGTCGTGCGAGGTGTCGGAGAGAATCCAGCACTCTCCGCTGGGCGACACGGCGAAGCTGACGTCGTCGAATTGGTTGGTGAGAGTCACCTGGCCGATGACCTCGGGCGCGCCGATCAGCCCCAGCAGTGACACCTCACCGCTCGTGGAGTTGTAGAGATAGGCGCCCTCCGGCCCGACTCCCAGCGGGTTCGGCCCGAACGCCGCAGGCGAGACCTGACTGTCCGGCGTCTGATTGAGAACGTCACCACTCGCATCGACCAGTTCCAGCTCCTGAGGGTTCACGTTCTGGTTCAGAACCGCCACGATCGGCCCGGCCGGAGCGGATGTGGGCGTCGGTCGAGCAGCGGTGGCGCACGCGGCGAGAGTGCCGGCCGCCGCGGGTGTGGGAGTGGGACTGGTTGCGGGGGTGGCGGCCGCCGATGGACGGCTGGTCATCGGCGCGGTGGTGTCGCTCGGAGCGTGGGTGCCCGGGCCGCAGGACGCCAGCACGAGCACGAGCGTCGCGAAACCGCCAATCAACCAGCGCTGCATCTTGGTGGCCCCATTCTGTGCTCGATCTCGAACCAACGGCCCCTTTGCGTCCAACGCCAGAGGCGTCCGGCGGTTACACTCGGATGGAGGGGCGAGGTGTGTGATTTCCCCTCGCCGGCGAGCGTGATGCCGGTTGCCTTCGGGGTGGCGGCGGTAGTGCGACTAGTAGAGCGCCTCGGCCGCCTCGACCGTGACCTCACCCTCGGGCGGGTAGAGGTGGGAGGCGTACACGTCCACTTGTGCCTCCGAAAGGCGGAAGTGCATCGCCGTGTAGTAGACGACCAGGCTGAAGACGGCGACGACGGCGAGGTCCCACCAGAAGGGGATGGCGCCAGTGCCACCGACCATGAACTTCCCGCCGTCGATCAGGTTGCCGACTGCTCCCCCGTTGCCGAACTGCCCGAAGAAGGAGATGATCCCCATCCCGATCAGGTACGGGAAGATCCAGACCCCTGCGATCCAGTCGATCTTGGGCTGGTTGGGGTTGAGCTTGAAGGCGGCCGAGATGAGCATCAGGATGTATCCGATGGCGACCGCCACCATGAGGGTGCTGTAGGTCCCCCAGCCTGCCCAGTAGACGACCCAGCCGGCGCAGACGAAGGCCAGCGGGCAGAGGACAGCCGCGATGGGCAGCAGGTAGGGACGGTGGAGTGCCGGTTTGGAGTAGCGCAGGGCGCCCAGCGCCAGCGGAGCACCCGCGTACATCAGCACCGACGCGCCGGTGACGATGCCGATCAGAGAACTCCAGGCCGGGAACGGGAGCAGGAAGAGTGCGCCGACGATGGTCGCGATGATGATGCCGAAGACCGGCACCTTGTTCTGCTTGCTGGTCGCCTCGAAGATCTTGGGAACGTACCCGTTCTTGCTGAGGCCGAAGGAGAGGCGCGAGGTGGTGGTGTTGTAGATGAGTCCGGTGCCGCCTGGAGAGATGACGGCGTCGATCCGGAGGACCACCGCCAGCCAGCCCAATCCCGCGATGGTCGCCAGGGTGGCGTATGGGGACGCGGCGAGCGACGGGTTGTTGATCCCGAGGGTCGCCCAGGTGGAGGAGTGGGCGAGCGTCGCCGGAGCCAGTGCGCCGATGAAGGCGAACTGCACCAGGAGGTAGATCACCGCGCCGATGAGGGTCGCGCCGATGACCGCACGGGGGATGTCCCGCTTGGGGTTGCGGCTCTCACCGCCGAGCTGCACCGCCTGCTCGAAACCGAGCAGGGAGAAGACGATGCCGCCAGCCGGGATCGCCTCCATGATGACCTTGGGCGCGTTCGCCCCCTTGAGGAAGAATCCGCCCTCGGCAGTGAAGTTGCCGAAGTGGAAGTGAGTGGTGACGAGCACCACGATGGCGAGGATCGGGACGAAGACCTTGAAGCTCGTGATCCAGGTGTTGGTCCTCGAGAGCCACTTGATGCCCATCAGGTTGATGGCGGCGAAGATCACCAGCAGAGCCAGCGCCACGACGATCCCGACGCCGCTCAGGGTGTTGGTCTTGCCGTCGTACCAGCTGGAGGCCCACGAGACCGTCGAGAAGTACTGGACGGTGGCGAGGACCTCGACCGGGGCGACGGTCGCCGCCTGCAGGTAGGAGAACCAGCCGAAGGACGCTCCGGCCAGGCTGCCGAAGGCGTAGTGGGGGAAGCGGCTGGTCCCGCCGGTGACGTTGAAGATCCCGCCCAACTCGGCGTGGATGAGGGCGAGGAGGATGACGATGGCCGAGGCGATGACCCAGGAGAAGACCACGGCGGGGCCGGCGATGACGGTCGCGGTCAGGGCCCCGAACAGCCATCCGGAACCGATGATCGATCCCTCCGAGGCCCACATGAGGCCCAGGAAGCCCACCTCGCGCTTCAAGCCCTCGTCGACGGCGCCCCCCGGGGGACCCCCGGCTTGGGTGACGGCCGTCATTGCCTATCCTCCCAGGGCCGCGCCGGTGCCGGACACAGGCGCGGACGGTCCGACGTCAACAGCTGTAGCCATGACTGCCTACCTCGCGTGAGCCGGGAACTCCCATCCCCATGGCGGCCATCCCGGTTGCCGGCGTATGTTCCGCGCCTTAGCGGGTCTTGGCAAGACCCAACTTTGCGTTAGGGCACCAGCATCGTCTGGATGCGACTGCTGAGGTCCTTGATCTTGAAAGGCTTGGCGAGGGTCTGGACGTTGCCGAAGGCCTCCAGTTGGACTGCGGTCGCGGGGTTGACCAGGGCGCTGACGACCAGGACCTTGGGGGTCTGACCGTGATCCGACCTGATCCGCTCCAGCACCTGGGTACCGGTCAGCTCCCCGGGGAGCATGAGGTCGAGGAGGACGAGGTCCGGCTGAAACTCGGCGACGGCGGCCAGCCCCTCGTCGCCGGTCTTGGCCACCCTGACCTCATGGCCCTCCATGGTGCAGAGCAGCGACTCGATGTCGGCGAGGGCGTAGTAGTCCTCAATGATCAGCACCTTCCGGGTCGGCGCGGCGGGGGAGACTCGTGGGGCCACGGCGGAGCGAGCATACCGCCCGGGACCCGGCCGCGACCGATCAGCCGGTCCGGCAAACCCTGACAGCAACGACCTCTGTCACTCCAGCCCCGGATCCGACCACCTGCTTCAGGAGGTGAAGGCGAAACTGCCCAGACCGAGCGCGGGGACGAGCAGGGCGCGCTCGCTCTCGTCCAGCTCGATCGATCTCTCGCGGCCGGCGCCTCTCACGTCGGAGAGGGCATCCACGATGCTCTGGGTGAACCGGAGGTCGCGAACCGGCCGCCCCAGCCGTCCGTTCTCGATCAGGAAGGTGCCGTCGCGGGTCATCCCGGTGATCACCGTCCGGAGCGGATGGACGTCGCGCACGTACCAGAGGCGGGTGACGTAGAGGCCGTGGTCGCAGGCCGCGATCAGGTCGTCGAGGCTGCTCTCCCCGCTTGCGACCACCAGGTGACGGGCCCAGGGGCCGAAGGTGTTGGGCATGGGGAGGGCATGGCCGGTGGACGGGACATCCTCCCGGAGTGCGGTGGCGCTGTCGTGCACGAAGCTCCGGCAGACCCCCTCCTCGATGCAGCTGACGCCCCGCGTCGACACCCCCTCGTCATCGAAGGGGAACGGCATGGCATCGGGATGGCTGGCATCGTCGGCGATGCTCACCAGCTCGCTCATCAGCCGCTCTCCGGGGCGCATGAAGCTCCGGTGCTCCTGGTGGGCCAGGGCGCTGAATCCGAGATCGGCCAAGTGTCCCACGAGATCCGCGACCGCACAGGGAGAGAGCACGACCGGGAAGACGCCCGGGTCCAGGGCGGTGGCCTGCTGGTTGCGGCCGCAGGTCTCGACCGCCTCCTGGGCCACCTGTTCCGCATCGAGGCGGCGGATGTCATGGTGGTGGCGGTCGGCGTACCCCCAACCGTTCTCTCCACGGGCCACGCAGATCAGGCTGGCCGCCGTGGTCGTGGCGTGGCGCCGCACGCCCTGGCTGTTGGCGATGGCCGTCTGGGTCATTGACGTCTGGAGCGCCCCGAAGGCCTCGAAGCCGGCCACGGCGCTGACGGCGGCGACAGTCCCCACCTGGCCTGCCCGCCATTCCGGGGTGCACAGGGCGGTGGCCGGGGAGTGGGCAACCGGGCCGTCCGACCCGGCATCGGGGCGGGGCAGTGGCGTGACATCGCCGCCAGGGGCCAGCTCGCGAGCCGCCTCGGCCGCCGCGATCAGCCGCCCCTGCAGATCGTCGACCTCACCGCGAATCTCCGCGACCCCGACCTGCTCGTCGCCCATGAGGCGAAGCCGGACCCGGCGCGAGCTCTCGGCCACGTTCTGGTGGATCTGGTTGCGGGCAAATCGTGTGAGCGCCTCGTCGTGGTGAACCACCGTCACCTCGGCGCCATCTCGCCCCACCCGCTCGAGGATCGAGTCGGCGAGCGCCAGGAGATCGTCGGGAGACGCGGGACTGATCACGACGCCGCCGTCACCGACACGCGGCGGAAGCGGCAGGGCGCGGCGCCATGGCCGACGTGGATGACCTGGCCCGGCTGCCCCTTGCCGCAGTTGACGACGCCCCACGGCCTCCATTCGGAGGGGCCGGCGACGGCGTCGCAGGACCGCCAGAACTCAGGAGTCCGCCCCGCATAGAGCGCGTTCTTGACCAAGCGGAGGCGCTTGCCGTCCCGGATCTCCCATCCGTTCTGGGTCCCGAACTGGAAGTTGAGGCGGCGGTCGTCGATGCTCCAGGAGCGGTTCGTCTCCAGGTAGACGCCGTGCTCGGTGCCGGCGATCATCTCCTCCAGGCTGGACTCGCCCGGTTCGAGGTTGACGTTGGTCATCCGGATGAGGGGGATGCGGTTCCAGGACTCGGCGCGCATCGCCCCGGTGCTCGTCCAGCCGTAGTCGGCCGCGGTCTCTCGCGACGACATGTACCCGCGGAACACGCCGCGGTCGACCAGGACGGTGCGCTGCGCCGCCACCCCCTCGTCGTCCCAGCCGTAGGTGCCGAGACCTCGGGGCGTGGTGGCGTCGGCGGTGATCGTCACCTGCTCGCTCCCGTAGCGGAAGCGTCCGAGCAGGTCGGGGGTGAGGAAGGAGGTCCCGGCGTAGGCCGCCTCGTCCCCGCGGACGCGGTCCAGCTCGGTGGGGTGCCCGCACGACTCGTGGACCTGGAGGGCGGCCTGCGTGCCATCGAGGATCAGCGTCATCCTGCCAGTCGGGCAGGGCGGGGCGCTCAGCAGTGCGACCGCCTCGGTGGCGATCCGGGAGGCGTTGCCGGCGAGGTCCATGGCGGCGATCGCCTCGTAGCCGGCGCAGAGCTGGTGGCGCCCAAAGCTGTTGGGGAAGCTGCGCGTCTGGACGTCGTCGTCGCTGGTGGCGGTCGCGTCCATGCCGCCCCCGGACTCGACGATGACCTGGTCGACCAGCGATCCCTCGCTGCTCGCGAAGAGGCGGTGCTCCCGCACGAACTCGAGGGACGCCTCGTGGGTGGTCACCCCGGCCACCGCGGCCATCGCCTCGTCGGTCCGGATCAGCAGATCCATCTTCTCCTCGAGGCTCACCTCGAAGGGGTCACGCTCCATGGGGGTCACGTACTCGCCGGTGGCCACCGGCGCAGAGGCGAGACGCACAGGCTGGCGGCGAAGCCGCGCCGAGGCGCGCGCGATCCGGCAGGCGAGGCGGGCTGCGTCGCGGAGACTGTCGGAGTCCAGGCGGTCGACACTGGCGAATCCCCACGCCCCGTCGACGATCGCCCGGATGCCCATCCCCTCATCCTCAAACGAGGAGACCTCCGCGAACCGGCCGCCTTTCACCGTCATCGCCTGGATGCCGCGCTGGACGACGCGGCAGTCCGCGTAGGTCGCGCCGCTGGACACGGCGACGTCGATGGCCAGGTCGGCGATCTCTCTCATCGCCGATTCATCGCGGACGGCGCACGGCTGCTGCTGGGAATCTGCTCACGCATCGCTGACTCTAGGGGCTCGGGCGACGAGGACTCCACGACGATGTGCCGATTGGCGCGTTCTCGTGGCCCGAGGGGCGGCCGTATACTCGGGGCTGATCCTCGACTCGGTCCGGTGAGGTGGGAATGAAGCGTCCTCGGCTGACGCTGTCCCTGTTCAATCCCCGACGGCGGCTGCGTGACCGGCTCCTGGCCGCCATGCTGGTGGTCGCCCTCGTGCCCGCCGGCGCCTTCTTCGTGCTCACCGCGGTCGATCTGCACGGGATCACCCAGAGCACCGTCAACGGGGCCGTCAACGGCCTCGTGAGCCACCAGGAGAATGCGTTCCAGACCGACCTCGGCGTGACGGCCACCACCGACATCAACGGCATCCTGCAGGCGCTCCAGGTCAGGGTGGACACCCTCGCCAGCGCACTGGCTGCCACCACCACCAAGGCGGCGGCGACCCCGTCACCGGGGGCCGCCGGCGCCGGCACCTCCGGCAGCCCGGCGGCCACCGCCAGCCCCGCGGCCACCGGCACGCCGACCGCCAGCAGCCCTCTCGTGTACGCGGTGGTGGGAGACGGCGTCTACGAAGTCACGTCAGCCTCGTCGCAGACCGCCGAGCTGCTGGTGGGCTCTACCGGCACCAACGAGGGGGTCCCCACCCGGGCGGCGCCCCTCGCGGACCTGAACGACTTCGCGACCCAGCAACTCGCCAAGTTCAAGGAGGCGGTGGGGCCCTCCATCGATGCGGTCTGGATCATGGACCCCACCAACAACGCGGTCTGGGTGAGTCCGGGTGACATCTCGGTGCCCCAGACAGAAGGGCTGGCGGGCAACCCCCAGGGCGTCCGCCTGAGCCTCCTCACCGCGTTCTCCGACTCCACCTCCATCCCCCAGACCCCGGCCCCGTCCATCCAGGCGAGCTGGACGCCTCCGTACCAGAACCGGCTCCGCAACGAATGGGAGGTGACCGTCTACGCTCTGGCCGGAAAGAACCTGCTGGTGGGAGCCGACGTGCCCCTCGCGCAATTCGCCGGGCTGATCTCCGAGGCGCCTGCCGAAACCGGCTCCTACCCGCTCCTCCTCAGCAGCAGCAACCTGGTGATCGGGGCGTCGGGTACCGGCAGGGACTTCACGGGAAGCCTTCAGGTCGGAGGCCAGCTCCCCCGGCCGGCCGGCAAGAACGGTCCAAGCCTGCTCGCCGCCCTGAAGGCTGCCGAGAACGGCGAGGCCGTCATTCCCCCGCTCGAGGCGACGGTGGGCGGGGTGGACCGCCTCTTCTTCGTCGCCCCCGTCACCTACCCGGGATGGATCCTCGTCGATTCCGCGCCCAAGTCGGACTTCGAGCCCAACCAGAACGCCCTTGAGCAGGGGATCAGCCAGAAGCTCAACGGCATCGTGCAGGGCGCCGTCTGGATCGTCGTGCTGCTGCTGCTCGTGTCATTCGTCCTGGCCACGGTGCTCTCCCGGTTCGTCGTCGCCCCGGTCAGAGCGCTGACGGTCTCGGCAGAGCGGCTGGCCAAGGGTCACACCGACGAGACCGTGCCGCCCCAGGGCAGGGACGAGGTCGGTGATCTGGCCGACTCGCTGGAGCGGATGCGCCGGGAGATCAACGCCTCCCGAGAGGTGATCCTCGCTGCCAGCCGGGAGCTGGAGCAGAAGGTGGCGAGACGGACCGCGGAGCTGAGCGTCCGCAACGAGGAGCTGCTCGCCCTCAACGAGCTGGCCGGGTCGCTGACCCGATCCCTGGACCCCGAGGCGATACTGGCGGGGGCGCTGGACGCCGTCCGGGCGGTCCTGCCGACCACGGCGGGCCGCGGCTTCCGGATCGGCCGGGAGGGCCTGATGGCGAGCCGGGCCGAGGGGGATGACGCCAGTCCCCCGCTGGAGGCGGTCGCCGTCGCCGCCATCACCGGCAACCAGCTGGTCACGCGCCCGGACGGGGACGGGGTCCTGATCGGGCTTCCCATGGGGACGGGCGCCGGCCCCCTCGGAGCCCTTGGGCTGCGCGCCACCGTCGTGCCCGGGGCGGAGATGACGGCGCTGCTGATGGCGATCGGCAACCAGGTCGGGCTGGCCCTCAGCACCGCCCGCCTCTCCGACGAGGGCCGGGAGATGGCCGTCTTGGAGGAGCGGGCCCGGCTCGCCCGCGAGATCCACGACACGCTCGCCCAGCAGCTCACCGGGATCGTGATCCAGCTCGAGGCGGCTCAGGCCCTGGTGAGCAGGGATCCCGACCGGTCGCTCCCGGCCCTGGCGTCGGCCCAGGAGCTGGCCCGCTCGGCCCTGGCGGAGGCGCGGCGCTCGGTCTGGGACCTCCGGCCGGCCCCGCTCAGCTCGACCGGACTGGTCGCCGCCGCCGAGAACGAGGTGGAGCGGTTCCGGCACCGCACGGGGATCGCGGCGAGGCTACGGGCCGAGCACATGGTGCCCCCACCCGCGCTCCGACCGCAGTCGGAGGTCACACTCCTCCGCATCACCCAGCAAGCCCTCGCCAACATCGCGGCCCACAGCGGCGCCTCCCGGGTCACCGTGCGCCTGCGCAACCTCGGCGACCACGTCGAGCTGACGGTGAGGGACAACGGCCACGGCTTTGACACCTCCGCCCTGCCGCTCGGTTCCTTCGGCATCGTCGGGATGGCGGAGAGAGTCCGCATCGCGGGGGGGACCTTCCAGGTGGAGAGCGTCCCCAGTCGGGGCACCACCATCACCGTGGATCTGCCGGTGGCCGCGGACGCGGGGAAGGGTGGCGCGACGTCCAAGACGGCGGTGCCGGTGTGATCAGGGTCCTCGTCGCCGACGACCATCCCGTGGTCCTTCACGGCCTCTGCACCATGCTGGAGGTCGAGGACGACATCCGGGTGGTGGCACGGGCAACCGACGGCGCGGAGGCGATCGAGCGAGCCCGCGAGACCCACCCCGACATCATCCTGATGGACGTCCAGATGCCCAACGTCGACGGCATCGAAGCCATCCGGCGGATCCGCGCCGAAGATCCGGAGGCCAAGGTGATCGTGCTCACCACCTACCGCAACGAGGACTACATCTTCCCCTCGCTGCAGGCCGGAGCCCGCGGTTACCTGCTCAAGGACGCAAGCCTCGAGGAGCTGGCCAACGCCATCCGCGCCGTCGCCGCCGGGGAATCACTGCTCGACCCGACGCTCATGTCCCACAGCCCGCCGGCGTACAGCCTCACCGCGCGCGAGCTGGACGTGCTGCGGCTGATGGCGGAGCACTGCAACAACGCCCAGATCGGGAAGCGCCTCTTCGTCAGCGAGAACACGGTGAAGACCCACGTGAGCAACATCTTCGCCAAGCTCGGCTGCAGCGACCGCGCCGCCGCCGTGCTGATCGCCTGGAAGGCGCACCTCATCTGATCCCGGGCGAGCCGGGGCTCACGCGGGGCAGCGCGGCCCGCATCACCCAGAGTGCTGGGAGCAGGCGCCGCGCCCGGCGTATCAGAAGATGACGGTCGCGAACTCCCCGACCTGGCGGAAGCCGATGCGGCGATAGAGCCTCATGGCCGGTTCGTTGTAAGAGTTCAGGTAGAGGGAGCAGACCGGCACCTCGGCGAGCAGCTCGGCACAGACGGCCGCCAGGGCGGCCGTGGCGACCCCCTGACGGCGGAGCTCGGGCCTGGTCCAGACACCCTGGAGCTGGACCGCGTCCGGGGTCCAGGCGGAGAGCTCGACCTTGAAGGCGATCTCGCCACCCTCGACGAGCAGAAAGGACCAGCCCCTATCGATCAGGCTCGCCATCCGGTGCCGCCATCCGACCGGGTCGATCGCCAGCGGGTCGACCCCCATCTCCTCCCGATGCATCGCCGCGGCCGCCACGGTGAGCCGATCCAGATCGTCGCGGCGGCCGCGGCGGATGGGCACGCTCCGGCTCGGTATCGAGCCGTCGAGGACCATGACGGGTTGGGGATCCCGGACCTCAACCGGGCGCAGCCGGGGAGCGATCGACGCGGTCAGGGCCCGGACGGCCGGGGCCGGGCCGATGATGAGGCGGGGGAGGTGCTGACGGAGTACCCCGGCAAACGCCGGGATGTCGCCGGGATCGGGAATCCAGGGGACCACGACGGAGCCGGTCATCATCACGGCCCGGAGCTGACCCTTCTCCCCCAACCCCCACCAGCCGTCGAGGGATGCTCCCAGCCTCAGCTCGCTCCTCAGGAAGACATTCGCCACCGGGTCCTGGTCGAGCAGTGTCGCGAGCGGGATGCGCAGGTCGGCCCCGAGCCGGCGGGGGTCGGCCGGCCGGGGGGCGAGGATCTGCTTCCTGCCCCGAATCGTGAGCCTCATGGGCCAGAATCCCCGCATGCTCATCCTGATGAGCCACCAGGCTACCCGCGACGAGGTGGAGAACGTCATCCGCCACGTTCGGGAGCGAGGGTACCGCCCCATCGAGCTGCCCGGCACCGATCGGCTGGCGATCGGCGTCCTGGGGAGCAACCCCGGACAGATCCGGGACGCGGTGGTGGCCCTTCCGGGGGTCCTGGCCGCCGTGCCCGTGAGCAAGCCGTACAAGCAGGTCGGGCGGGAATGGCACCCCGAGCCGACGGTGGTGGACGTGGGGGGAGTGCGCATCGGGGAAGGCGCGCCGTTCGCGGTGGCGGGCGGCCCCTGCGCCGTGGAGTCCCGGGACCAGCTCCTGGAGACGGCCCGCGCTGTCAAGGAGGCGGGGGCCTCATTGCTCCGAGGCGGCGCCTACAAGCCGCGCACCTCGCCGTATTCCTTCAGCGGCCTGGGGGCGGAGGGCCTGGAGTACCTCGCCGAGGCGAGGGCGGAGACCGGCCTCCCGGTCGTCACCGAGGTGATGAGCCCCGGCGACGTGGAGCAGGTGGCGGCGGTCGCCGACATGCTCCAGGTGGGGACGCGCAACGCCCAGAACTTCGCCCTCCTGGAGGCGATCGGCAGCGCCGGAAAACCGATCCTCCTGAAGCGCGGGCTCTCCAACACCATCGAGGAATGGCTGCTCAGCGCCGAGCACGTGGTGAGCCATGGCAACCCGGACGTGGTGCTCTGCGAGCGTGGCATCCGCACCTTCGAGACGGCGACGAGGAACACCCTCGACCTGAGTGCGGTGCCCCTCATCCGCTCGCTCTCCCACCTCCCCATCGTGGTCGACCCCTCCCACGCCACCGGGCATCGGGACCTGGTCCGGCCCATGGCGCTCGCCGCCCTTGCTGCCGGTGCCGACGGCCTCTTGGTGGAGGTGCATCCCAACCCGGACGAAGCCCTCTCGGACGGCCCCCAGTCCCTGACCCTCGCCCAGTTCTCCTCCCTGATGGAGGATGTGCGCCACCTCGGCGCCGCACTCAGCAAGATGGCGGGGCCGGCGTAGGATGGGGCCCATGCGATCGCGGCACGGAGCGCGGTGATGCCGCTGTTCCGTCGCGGTGACCACGGGACCGGCCCGGCCGCCCGAGCGGCTCCCTCGGAGCCGCTGCCACCGCCGTCCAGCACGCCCCCCGACGCTCTGTCGCCCCAGGGTGTCAGCGGCCCGCATCCCGGCCAGGTGCCGCCTTTCGCGCCGCCCCCGGTGATGCCATCCGTCTCGTCGCCGATCGCCCGTTTCCCGGCCACGGAGGGAGACCTCCCCTGCCGCGCCCGGGGCTGCTCCCACCACGACGGCGTGCTCTGCCACTACATCGACCGGAGGGGCCGGCGCTGCGACACCGCCTGGTGCCCCCATCACTGGGCCACCGTGGGCGGGATCGTCTACTGTCGCCGACACGCTGGGACGATCGCCGCCATCGGCTATTTCGACCACCCCTCGGGGATGCCCGACGTCGACAACCGCGCCCCCTCGCTGGTCAACTGGGTGGGACGCGATCTCGACGCCTTCGTGGCCGCGACGCTGGTGCAGAGCGCCACGCAGGGGGAGACCTTCGTCCGAGAGCCCGTGGTCTCCACCCACGCGGACCGCTCCGGAGGCCGGCGTTACGAGCGCGGCTGGAAGCTGGTCGACCACACCGGGCTGCGCCTCGTGGTCGCGGTCTTCGTCGTCGAGGGTGAGGAGACCACCGTCCGGGTGCGGGTCGGCTCGGGGGTGATCGCCGAGGGCGTGCCGCCGTGGATCGAACGCCACCGCCGGGGGATCGAGGTGACGGAGGAGACGGACCGGAGCCAGCGGGCCCTCTTCTACGCCTTTCTCCAGAAGCACATCGTGGCCGCCGTCCGGGCCAACCGGGCCGTCGACCAGACCCTTCAGCAGCGCTGACGCTGCCGCGGCGGCGAATCCGGGCCGAGCGCCCCGGCGGGGTCCGGCCCCGGACGCGCCACCTCAGGGGGCTGGCTGGACCGCCGATGCCGCGCCGACGAGATCCAGCAGCTGGGCGAGCAGCGCCGCACCGTCCTCGGGCCCCGCCGCTCCGGCCGCGACGAGCCGATCGGCCAGCCGGTCGGCGACCTGCAGCGCCCCCGGGGCATCCAGGTCGTCGTCGATGCGCGCCAGGAAGCGGGCCCGCCAGTCGCCGGCCTCCGCGCCCTCCAGGCCGGCACCCGCGCGAGCAGCGGTGGCGTAGCGCCGGCGCCGGACTTCCGCTCCGGCCAGATCAGCCTCGGTGTACTCCCAGGCGGCGCGATGGTGGTGGTCGGCGAGGAGCAGCCGGACCGTCGCCGCCGGGACCCTCTCCAGAAGCTGGCGCACAAAGACGAGGTTGCCGAGCGACTTGCTCATCTTCTCGCCCTGATACCCGACCATCGCCACGTGGACCCAGAGGCGCGCGTAGGGGGAGATGCCGGCCCCGGCCGCCTGGGCGATCTCGGACTCGTGGTGGGGGAAGATGAGGTCGTCACCCCCTCCGTGAACATCGATGGGCGTGCCCAGCTCGACGGTCGAGAGCACCGAGCACTCGATGTGCCAACCGGGACGCCCCGCTCCCCAGGGCGACGCCCAGCTCGGCTCTCCGCTCCGCGATGGCTGCCAGAGAACGAAGTCGAGCGGAGCCCGCTTGCGCGGGTCGTCAGGGTCGGCGCCGCGCTCTCGCGAGAGGCGCAGCATCTCCTCCGCGCCCAGCCTGGAGAGGCGCCCGTACGCGGGCAGCATGGCGACCTCGAAATAGACCCAGCCGTCCACCGTGTAGGCCATGCCGGCGTCCGCGATCCGCGAGATCCAGTCAACCATGGCGGGAACGTGCTGGCTGGCACGAGGCGCCGCATCCACCGCCAGGATGTCGATGGCGCCCATGTCCTGGTCGAAGTCGCGGACCACCTGGTCGGCCAGCTCCCGCCAGCCGATGCCGCGGGCCGCCGCCACCCGCATCATGTCGTCATCGACATCGGTGACATTGCGGACGCTGCGCACCGGGTGGCCGAGACTGCGAAGCCGCCGGGTCAGGATGTCGAAGGTGTGATAGGTGAAGGCGTGGCCGAGGTGGCCGCCGTCATAGGGGGTGATGCCGCAGACGTAGAGGCGGACCGCCCGGTCGCCCGCGTCGAGTGGCTGGAGCGACCGGCTGGCAGTGTCGAAGAGGCGGATCACGGAGGCAGCATAGCCGCCGATCGCCGCCGCCCCGTCAGCCGCCGGCGGGTGCGCGCCGGCGGGTTGTGGAAGCCCGGACGGACGGCCAGAGCCGCCTCGCTCCGTTCCCGCTGGTATTCGCTCCCCGTACCAGCTGGGGCCTACGCTCGGGGTCGAGAGCCTGCGGCTCTCGCCGCCTCGCTCCGTTCCCGCTGGTACACTCCGGGATTCTGCGGCCCCGTGGTGTAGCCTGGCCTAACACGCCACCCTGTCAAGGTGGAGATCGTCGGTTCAAATCCGATCGGGGTCGCCAACCGGCACCGGCGCCGGCGCCGCCGCGGGGGTCCCGCAGCGGCAGGGGATGGAGCGCCGCCCGCCTCCTCACCGGGGGGTGGCGATCCTCGCCAGCACCCATTCGACCAGATCGTCGAGCACCTGGTCTCGCTCGGGCTCGTTGAAGATCTCGTGGTAGAGACCCGGGTAGATGCGGATGGTCCGGTCCCGGCTCCCCACCCGTTCATGCACGTAGGCGGCGGCGGAGGGGTCGACCAGGGCGTCGTCGCTCCCCTGCATCACCAACACGGGCATCGTCAGCCGGGGGAGGCCGGCAGCCACCTCATCGATCGCACGCAGCATCTCGGCCCCGAGACGAGCCCGCAGGCGTCGCGGGTGGACCTGGGGGTCGGCCATGTAGGCGGCGACCACCGCCGGATCGCGGGAGATCCTCTCCAGCGGAAGCTTGATGACGCCCAGCTCGGGGGCAACCCGGGCCAGCAAGCGGCCGATCGCGACGGCCGGTGCCGAGATCCCCGTGGAGACCACGGCGGGGGCGGAGAGCACCAGGCCGCGCAACTCCTCGGGGTGGTGGAGCGCGTAGACCGCGGCGATCAGCCCTCCCATGCTGTGCCCGAGGAGGACGGTGGGGGCGTCTCCCCACTCGGCGGCGGCGTCCCGGAGGACCTGGTGGAGGTCGTCGACGTAGGTGTCGAACCGGTCAACGCTCACCGGCCGCCCATCGGAACGCCCGTGGCCCCGGTGGTCGGGGACGACCACCGCCAGCCCCGCCCCGGTCAGGCGCTCGGCAACGTGGCGATACCGTCCGCCGTGCTCGGCGTAGCCATGTGAGATCACGACTCGGGCCGCGGACGCCCCGTCATCGGATGACCAGAGCCGCCAGAAGAGATCAGTGCCGCCACTTCCCTGGGAGTGGCACTCGACCTCGCGCACCCGCGCACTCTAGTCCTCGCCCCCATCGGAGGTGGGCGGGACGGCTCAGTTGGCCAGGGCGCGGAAGATCTCGTCCCGCAGGGTGGCGAGCGAGATCGGCTTGGTGAGCAGCCCGCGCGCGCCCACGGCGGCAGCGCGGAGGGGGTCCTCCTCGGAGTCTCGCCCGGTGACCATCAGCACCCGGATCCCCGGGGAGGCGGCGAGCAGGCGATGGCAGACCTCGAGGCCGTCCATGCCCGGCATGTTGATGTCGAGGAGCACGAGGTCGAAGTGGACCTGCTGGGCCGCGAACAGCGCCTCCTCCGCGCTGTGGGCGGGGTGGGCCCGGAACCCCTGCATCTCCATGTAGGCGGCCACGGTGCTGGCCAGCCGGACGTTGTCATCCACGATCAGCACCGCCGGTGCGGCCTGTGCCCGCTCCTGCCCGGCACCGGTGACGGGATCGGATGGGACCGGCGGCGCGGAGGGGATGGAGGCCGGTACGGGCAGCGCGGCCGGGACGGGCAGCGCGGCTGCGCCGGGATCGGCGCCCGCCTCGAAGGCGGAGGTGGGAGCGGATGCCACCCTCTCGGGATGCTCGGAAGGTGCCCGTGCCGGCACCCGCTCCGATGCCGATGTGGCCTGCGGAAGTCCGGCGGGCTGAGCCCGGCCGGGATCGACCAGCCTGAGGCCGGCCACCTGCGAGAGATCAAGCATGGTCATGACTGGTCTGGAGCGTTGTCTGCGCTCGACACGCACGCTACAGGCTGAACTCCGGGACAGGAGCCAACGTCTGAGGGAATTCAGCGGACCGTTCCCCAGACGTTTCCTGCCGTCGCAGCCGGTCAGACTGGGGAACCCGACCCGCACCCCCACCGGATGGAGGGCTGCGAGCGCAGCGGCAGCGGCCCGCGCGGCTCTCCCCGTACCATCCGAGGCATGCCGGAGAGCCTCCCTGACACCGAGGGCATCGAGCGGGTCCTGATCGTGGTGGCCCATCCCGATGACTGCGACTTCGGCTGCGCCGCCACCACGGCCCGCTGGACCGAGGCGGGCGTCGAGGTGACCTACTGCATCGTGACCGACGGCCAGGCGGGCGGCTCGGACCGCACGATCGAGCGCCAGCGCGTGGGCCAGATCCGGCGTGCCGAGCAGAGGGCAGCGGCCAAGGTGGTCGGGGTCACCGACCTCACCTTCCTGGGGTATCCCGACGGCGAGCTGACCGTGACCCACGAGCTGCGGCGCGACATCAGCCGGGTCATCCGCCAGAAGCGCCCCGACCGCGTGCTGGCCCAGTCCCCGGAACGCAACTGGAGCCGCCTGTTCGCCTCTCACCCCGATCACCTCGCCGCGGCCGAGGCGGCCATCTGCGCGGTCTACCCCGATTCCCGCAATCCCTTCGCTCACCTGGAGCTGCTCGAGCACGAGGGACTGGAGCCGCACACCGTCCGAGAGCTCTGGATCATGGGCAGCCCCGAGCGGGTCAACGTGTGGACGGACGTCACCGCCACGGCCGACCGCAAGCTGGAGGCCCTGCGCTGCCACCGATCCCAGTACCAGGAGTGGGCGCCGCTGGAGGAGCGGGTGCGAACCTGGCTCCACAGCGCGGCCGAGAGTGCCGGTCTCGGCGACGGCGCGTCGGCAGAGGGCTTCTACCGGGTGGACACCGGCTGATCCCGCCGCGGCCGGCCTGCTCAGGCGCTGGTCAGCAGGTCCACGGCGCGCACCCCGCGCCACGCGGGATGGTGCATGCTCGCCGCCAGATCAATCTCGTAGTGGTTGTTGCGCCCGACCCGGTTGCGGCGGACCAATCCCCCCTGCTCGAGGTCTCCCACGATCCGGTAGCAGGCGCGCTCGGTGATGCCGACGCTCTGCGCGATGTCGCGCATCCGCATGTGGGGATCGCGAGCCAGGCAGACGAGGACGTGGCCGTGGTTGGACAGCAGCGTCCACTGGCGTGGCATGACAGGGGCTTGGTCCGGTGAGGACTGCGGGGTAGGGGTCATGGGGCTCTTGGAAGCGGCGGGGCTCTTGCTCCGCGCCCGTGACGCGGAACCCGCAGCTCATCACAGAGCATAGCAACGAGTGGGCGAACGCGCGAGATGCGGGTCGCGGCCCCCGATCCGGGTCCGGCCCCCGGTCCGTCAGCCCCGGTACACCTCCAGGTGCCAGAGGCAGGTTGTGGGCCCCGTCACGTTCAGGCGGTAGCTCCCGGGACCGATGGCGGATCCGGTCGGTCCGCCGCCGGTGACGTCAGCGCTGTCGGTCCGGCCCTCGGCGATCACCTCCGGGCTGGACCCCGACAGCGCGCCGGCCTCGCTGACGGTCAGCGTCGCCCCGGTGCTCGCGGCCGCAGTCCCGGTCGGACAGGTGTCCGAGAGCGCCACCAGCCACGGGCCGCCAACCGCAAGAGCACCGGCCGGCGGGAGCAGTTCGCCCCCGCATCCGATCCAGTCGAGGGTCGTGACCGCGGTGTAGCCGGAGGGAGGCGGGTGGAGGGGGTCCAGGGGCTGCTGGCCAGTCGCCAGCGGCGCGCAGGGCGTCGCGGAGAGGGTGGGCGTGGGGACCGGTGTGGCCGGCGCCGGCGAGGAGGCGCTCGACGGTTGGGGTCGCGCGGTCGGCGACGGCAGCGCAGCGGAGCTCGAGGATGGCGGCGCGGTGGCGATCGTGGGGATGAGAAACCCCGCCACCCAGTGGGCGGTCGGGAGGCCGATGCCCGCCCCCAGGATCACTCCCGCGGTGAGGCAGAGGACCGGCGCGAGCCGGTGGGCGGTACGGCGCAGAGGTGCCATCGCCTACGCGAAGACCGACCAGAAGACGACGCCGATGGCAAAGCTGATGGCGGCCCCCATCACGACACCGAGCCCCAGCATCAGGAGCGGCGGCATCCCGGTGAAGAGGTTGGCCGCCGGACGCCGCGGGGGGAAATCCCCCGACGCCCCATCGCCGTCCGGCGCCCCCGGGGTGGTACCGACCAACGCGTCTCTCCTTGCTCGGCCGCCACCTCCTGCGCGCCGCCGCCGGCTCGCGACGCCGCCGGTGGGGCGGACCTGAGGCCCGACAGGCAGGCCGGGCGTCAAGTGTGCAACAACGCCGGCTTGCCAGGCAAATAGTTAGCCTATATAATTATCAAGGATGCCAGAGCTCCTCACGCCCCAACCCGCCACGTCGACGACCGCCGAGGACCTGGTGCTCGCCAACCAGCTGCGCCCCCTCCTCCTCCATCTTGCCCGCCACCTCCGCCGCCTGGTCGAGGGCACCGCTCTGACGGGGGGGCAGGTGGAGATCCTCTCCCTGATCAGCCGGAAGCCGGGCGTGGGGATCAACGAGCTGGCCAGCCGGGAGGGCATCTCCGCCCCTTCGATGTCGAACGCGGTGGACAAGCTGGAGGCCGCCGGGCTGGTGGCCCGGGCCCGAGGCATCGCGGGTGATCGCCGGCGGGTGGACATCGCCGTCACCCCCGAGGGCACCCGGCTCCTGCGGGCCGCGCGCAGCAGCCGCACCGCCTGGCTCGCGGAGCAGCTCCAGCGGCTGACCCCCGATCAGCTGGCCACGTTGGAGGCTGCCGTCGACCCGCTCACCGCGCTCGTGGAGGGCAGCGTCCCCCGATGAGCGTGACCAGCGCCTCAGCTCGCACCTTCCGCAGCCTCCAGCGCCACCGCAACTACCGGCTCTTCTTCGCCGGTCAGTCGATCTCGATCTCCGGAACCTGGGTGCAGAACATCGCTCAGGCATGGCTGATCGTCGAGCTGACCCACTCCCCGACCGGGTCCCCGCTCGCCCTGGGGGCACTTGCGGCCTTCCAGTTCCTGCCCTACACCGTCTTTGGGCTGCTGGGCGGACCGCTCGTGGACCGCTTCGACAAGCGCGCCACGATCATCGCCACTCAGACCACCCTGATGCTGACCGCCGCCGCCCTGGCCCTTCTGGCCCTGACCGGGCAGGCGACGGTATGGGAGGTCTTTCTCCTGGCCGCGGTCGGCGGTGCGGTGCAGGTCGTCGACATGCCGGCTCGACAGGCCTTCGTCTTCGAGATGGTGGGCCGGAAGGAGCTGCCCAACGCGGTGTCGCTGAACGCCTCGCTCTTCAACCTGGCACGGGCGGCGGGGCCGGCACTGGCAGGGGTTCTCATCGCCACCGTGGGAGTGACCATCTGCTTCGCCGTCAACGCGGCCAGCTTCCTCGCGGTCATCGCCAGCCTGCTGCTGATGCGCACCTCCGAGCTGTACGGGAGCAAGCGCGCCGAGGAGCAGCAGGGGGTGTTCCACAGCCTCGGAGAGGGGGTGGTCTGGGTGGTGCACACTCGCGCCGCCTGGCTGACCTGCGGGCTGCTGCTCGTGGTCTCCACCTTCGGCATCAACTTCAGCGTGCTGCTCCCGGTGCTCGCGACCGTGACCCTCCGGTCGGGACCGGTCGTGTTCGGCATCATGACCGCCTGTTTCGGCTTCGGAGCGCTGATCGGAGCCCTCTTCACCGCCGCGGTGGGCAGGCCGAGCTGGCCCATCCTGCTCGGGGGAGGCGCCGCCTTCTCCGCCCTCTTGATGGTCCTGGCACCGCTCCACTGGGTGATCGCCTGCGGCGCGATGCTGGTGGTCACCGGCGTCGCCTTCACCACCTACACGTCGATGAGCAACGCCACGGTGCAGCTGGCCGCTCCCGACCGGCTCCGCGGCCGGGCGATGGCCTTCTACGGTTACATCTTCACCGGGGTGCCCGCGCCGATCGGCGGTCTCCTCGCCGGGTGGTTGAGCTCGGTTGGGGGCACCCAGCTGGCATTCCTGGTCGGCGGTGGCGTCAGCCTGGCGGCGGTGTCGGCGGCTGCCGGTGTCCGGCGCGGGGGCATCCGGATGCCGAGGCGCCCGAGCATTCCGGCGACGTCCGGGAGGGCGAGGTCGTCCTCAGGCAGCGCCAGGCCGGCACCCGCCATGGCGGCGAGCAGCAGCACCTCCGTCACGAAGTAGTAGTTGAAGAACGCCTGCTTGGCGAGGATGAAGGCGGCGACGTTGAGCAGCGCAGCCTGCAGAGCCAGGTCACCCTCGCAGCGCGGACGCCCGCGCCAGGCGATCCAGGCCGCTCCCACCGCCAGGGGAAGGAAGGGGAGCACCGTCGGCAGCTTGATGCGGGTCAGGGAATAGAGGAGCGCGGCGAGGCTCAGGGAGTCGGTCCGGAAGGGCAGGTTGAGCTGGTAGCCGACGAGGCTGTAGACGAAGGTCCCAACCCCAGTGATGAGGGCGAAGGGAACCATCACCACCAGCGAGAAGAGCACCGCCAGCACGATCTCGCGACGGCCCCGCCTCGACCACAGGAAGGCGGGCAGAAGCAGCACCAGTGAGGTGAACTTCACCATCACCCCGGCGGTGAGCGCCACCGTCGCCCAGCCGCGGTGGTCGCGCCGCAGCGCCAGCCACCAGACGATGCCGGCCATCATGTAGACGTCCACCCAGCCCTGGTGGACCATCCCGACCCAGAGCGGTGACGCGAGTGCCAGGGCGACGACCCGGTGGGCGTCGGAGGTCGCATCGCCCTGCTCGGCGAGACGCCAGAGACCGGCCACGGTGGCGAGCACGCAGACCATCGACATCACCCGCACGTCCCCGAGCAGACGGCCCGGGACCGCGAGCAGGGGCACGATCGGCCCGTACGGGAAGTGCCCCCAGACGAAGTTGGGCGCGACCGTCCTGAAGAGGTTGGGCTTGACCTCCACGAAGTAGCGGAACACCGGGCCATAGGGGTTGTGGCCGTGGATGAGGGCCTCTGCGGCGCCCTGGAGGGCCGTGAAGACGTCGATGTCGGCGGACCCCCAGAACATTCCGGCCGCCGTCAGTCCCACCAGGGAGACGCCGGCCAGCCCGAGCAGCACCCTGCTCAGCCGCCCCCGGGGCAGCCACGCCGCCGCCGCCGTCAGGGCGGTGAGCAGGAGCGCAAAGAGCACCTGGAGGTCCGGCTCGTGATGGAAGCGCCGGGTGTAGAGCAGGTTGGTGAGGCCGCAGCCGATGGTGATCACCATCCACCAGCCCCGACCCTGGCGCCAGCGGCCCCCGCGCAGCGCCAGCAGCGCCAGCCCCGAGGAGACCAGCACCATCAGCAGGCCGAGATGGGAGAGGATGCCGAAGCCCCACATCACGCCGAAGCCCATGGTGCCGACCGCCAGGCCGCACAGGGTCAGCCGGCCGGTGCTGGCCCAGATTCGGGAAGCGGCCGCGATGAGGCGGGCGGACCAGTGCACGGCGGGCATCCTACTGAGCCGGGGCCACGCCACGCATGCGCCCTGCGCTGCGGGCGGGCGGGGCGGGCGGCTCACCCTGCCATAGTGGGAAGCCATGGACGACCTCTACAGCGAGCATTCCGACACGACCGGCGAACAGCAGGTTTCCTGGCTCGACGTCCCCGCGCACGCCCCCGTCATCGCCAGTGACGGCACGGAGGTGGGTCACGTCCTCGAGGTGGCGGCACTCGCCAGCGAGGACATCTTCCACGGCATCGTCTTTGCCCACAGCGCCCACGGGCATCCCTGTCTGGCACCGGCGTCGGACATCGCCCGCATCACCGACAGGGCGGTCTACCTCTCCGTGGACACGGCCGCGGCAGGCGCCTACGGCGAGTTCCAGCAGCTGCACGTCTCGCGGCTCGGCCTGCGCGGCATCTCCCGCTGGAAGCACCTCGGCTGGAAGGAGTCGTCCGAGTAGGGGTTCGTCCCGCGGCGATCAGAGAGCCGCGCCGGACCCCATGCCCATCATCCCCGACCATCCGCCGCCCGAGGGAAGCGTGGAGGTGGCAACCGGCTTGGTGACGGTCACCGCGGCGCCGTAGTCCGAGACGTCGAATCCCAGGCTGAGGCTCACCCCCAGCGTTCCCGTGGGCAGCGACGCCGACCCGGACGAGGGCGCGAGCAGGCTGCCGAGCGCGGAGGCCGCCGCGCCGACGTCCACGGAGAGCGACCCAGAGAGGGTCCCGCGCACCAGGCTCCCGTCCCGTGTGCTGAGCCAGAGGTCCACCGATCCGCTGCCGGTCACATAGGGTGCCAGCATGGCGAGCACCGGGGCGAGCTGGGTGCTCCCGGTGGCGCTGCCGCCCAGGGCCTGGGCCAGCTTCTCGAGGGCGGGGAGGGTGATCGAGGCGGAGTAGCGCTCGGTGCTCACACCGCTGACGGTGGCGGGGCCCTGGTCCTGGAAGCTCAGCGCCGCGACCGCGGTGGTCAGGTCGGTGGAGCTGATGCCGGCGCTGGAGGGAAGCGTGCCGGAGACCTCCGCGTATCCGCCGCCATCCTGGCTGACGTAGCCGTGGCCGTCGTACTCGACCAGGCTCACGCTGCTGCTGCCGGCGCTCGCCGTGAGCTGGCGGCGCGCGCTGCTCTCCTGCTTCAGCTGCCCCGTCGCGGAGCCTCCGCTCCCGACCTGGCCGAGCGCGCTCTGGATCGACGCCGGGAGACCGCTGAGGCTCGCCGTGTTCAGGGTGAGCTGGCCGGTGAAGCTCGCCTGCAGCGGCGTGGACTGCACCGCCTGGAGGGCCGCGGCGACGGCCTGGTCCGGCGTCTCGGCGGTGAGGACCGCTCCGGGACCGCAGGCGGCCGCGAGCAGGGCGGCGGCTCCGGCCGCGAGGACGGCGAGGCAGCGACGGGAGACGTGGGCTTCCATCTGAACCCAGCATACCCCCGCCTCCCCGAAACGGCCTCATACGGAACGACTACGCTGGGCCCGGCGTGCTCTCTCTCGACGGTTCTCCGCTCAGCCTCCGCGACCTGGTCGGCGTCGCCCGCGACCGGGAGGCGGTCGTGGTCGGCGACGCCGCACGCCGGCGGATGGCGGCGTCCCGGGCCCTG
>Ga0224557_1000422_pt1 | contig 47671 bp, 44 predicted proteins | sample 714S31014metaG_FD_180677 | JGI IMG/M metagenome (GOLD analysis project Ga0224557, IMG submission 180677) | Peat soil microbial communities from Stordalen Mire, Sweden - 717 S3 10-14 | ecosystem: Environmental > Terrestrial > Soil > Wetlands > Peat | place: Sweden: Norrbotten County, Stordalen...
GCCTTGTACCGATCGAACCTTGACTGGTACCGCGGGATGTGTCGGGCAATCAAAACCACCGTGATGTACCGTGCCTGCGGTGTCGAAGCCATCATTCCGCACATCTTCGCTTTCTACGCCGGGGAGCTGAATCCAAACCTGGAATTGTATGGTTGGGACCTGTCCTCCACCAACGGCGGCATCCCGCGCGGGCCGCATCCCAAGACCTCAGCTTTCCTGATGACGTGCTATTGGTTGAATGGCGCAACGCTGGCTAATTACTTCACACCCGGCACAAATGTGTTCTTGTACGCCTGGCAGTTGACCAATAACACGTCGCTGGTGTTTGCCTGGGCTGCAGAAGGACAAACCGTGTCGCTGATCAATACAACCCTCGCTGCCACGGACCTCTATGGCAACAGCGTTCCCGTGAGTGCCTTGACGGAGATGCCAGTGCTCTTCCAGTCAACCAGCCTCAGCGCTTCGGCACTTCTGACCAATGTCCTGGCGGCCGTGCCGCCGAACCTGAGCCTTCCGCCGGTATTCTCCCCCACCGGAAGCCAATCCGTCTCGGCGGGACAAACGCTGCAGTTCACCGTCTCAGCGACAGATCCCAACCATTATTCACCGACATACTCGGCCACGTCATTGCCCGTCGGCGCGTCGTTCGATACCGTTACGGGCGTATTCTCGTGGACGCCCACCGCCAGCCAATTGGGAACTTATCCCATCGTGTTCACGGCGACGGACAATCCGACTACGAGCGCCTCGATTTCCGTCTCAGTCAGTGTCGTCGGGAATCTATTGGACGGGCTCGCCAATTACTGGAAGTTCGACGCGAACGCGGGAACCATCGCCGCCGACTCCGCCGGGCTGGCGACGGGGACGTTGTCAAACATCCCGCCCTCCGGGTGGGTTCCGGGCAAGTACGGCTCGGCCTTGAGTTTCAACGGCACAAATTCGTTCGTGGTGCTGCCCAGCAGCGCGCTCTTCTTTACGAACAATTTCACTGTGGCCGCGTGGCTTTACCCGCGCAACGCTGCGGTATTTGGCGCCTTTATCTCTGTGCGATCCGTCTACCTGACGAGCGGATTTCGGTTCTTCATCTTCAACAACACCGTGTTCGTACAAGGGCAAACCACCGCTGGCTACCAGGAGGCAACTTTTAACAGTGGCACCATCCAGAACAGGAACTGGTACCATGTGGCAGTCGTCTACGACAATTCCACCATTCTGGTCTATGTAAACGGCGCCTTTGTGGGAAGCGCCTACTGGGGCGGGGACATGATCATGAACCCCAATACCCCCAGCCGGATCGGAACCGAAGGGGGCTATTACTTCAACGGAGTCATTGACGAGGTGATGCACTTCACTCGCACCTTGGGCCCGAGCGAGATCGCACTCTTGTATCAAGGAGTCTACCAACTGCCCACGCCTACCATTACTTCCCTGAAATTGACTGGCTCGAATGCGGTAATCAGTTTCACGACCGTGACGAGCGCAACGTACGAAGTGGATTACAAAAACGACCTGACGACGGGCACCTGGTTGAGTTTAACCAACGGCGTCCCCGGCACCGGCGGCATTCTGTCGAACACCGACCAGGGAGCCGTGAGTCTGGGCAGGCGATTCTATCGCGTCGTCGCGCATTACTAAGGGCATATAGGCTGACGGCTGCTCGCCGTAAAGCGGGACACTCCTAAAATGCGAAAGTGCGAAGTTCGCAATCCGTTCGACACGAGGAACCAATCGCCCGGGGAACTCACCGGCGGCGGCTCTCGACAATTCTGTTTCCCCTGCTACTATCGCGATTCGCACTTATGGTCATGCCCAAGGTTTCGATCGTCACGCCGTCTTTCAATCAGGCCAGGTACCTGCCGCTGACGCTTCAATGCATCCGCGAGCAGGATTACCCGGGCATCGAGCACATTGTTGTCGATGGTGGCTCGACCGACGGGACGCTGGACATCCTGCGCGGCGCGGCGGGCATTCGCTGGGTTTCGGAACGCGACCGCGGACAGGTGGACGCGTTGAACAAAGGCTTCAAGATGTGCACGGGCGAGATCCTGGCGTGGCTCAATTCCGACGATACGATCGATCGGAATACGGTGAGCGCGGCTGTGTCGGCCCTGCAACGCACGGGTGCCGATCTCGTTTACGGCAACCTGGAGATTGTGGACGAACACGGCAAGTTTTTGCGGATGTCCTATGGCGTCCCTTTTGATTTTCGCATCCTGCTATGCGGGATCAACTATATCGGGCAGCAGACGGTTTTCTTTCGGCGCGAACTGCTGGAGCGGGCGGGCCCGCTCCGTGAGGAGTTCGACAACGCCTTTGATTACGAATTGTGGCTGCGAATGGCACAACACGGGAAACTCGCGTACGCCCCAGAAGTTCGCGCCCAAATACGAGTCCACCCCGCCGCAAAATCGGTGGCGCGGGCGGATGTTAGCCGTGCCAATGGCGAGAGCATCCGGGCGGAGTATTGGGGGCGCAGTGGCCTGCCCTCGGTTCTGCGAATGCCACTTCTATCCTCGGCGACAAATATTTATTACCGGGCCAAGCGAAAATGGCTGATACAAGGCTGAGGCGGGTTGCCAGCGCGGCTGAAATAACTCGCACAGACGGCGGGGATTTGTAATATTCAAAATCGAGGCGGTTGGCACGGGCAGCCATTTGGTGCTGAAGCCGCGGATGAACTGAAATCAACGGGCAAACGATCGGGGACTTTCTGGAATGGCACAAAAGCGAATAAAGATTCTGATGATCGGCTATCTGCCGCCGCCCTTTTTTGGGCCGAGCACGACCTATACAGCTTTGTTGCGCTCGGAGTTTCCGCAACGCTTCGATGTCACTTTTCTGGACATTACGGTCGCCAAACATGTCCGCGATCTCGAGCACTTCCGTATTGGCAAACTGTTCAAGATGCTGCGCTTTCTCCTTCGTGAGTGCTGGCTGCTGGCGACCCACCGGTTCGATTTCGCCTGTGCGCTCGTGTCGGTCAACCGCAACGCCTTCATCAAGGACGCCGCGCTGCTGGGGTTGGCGCGCGCGTTCGGCGTGCCGACTGTTCTTTACGCGCATGGCAACAACATTCCCGATTTTCATGACCGGTCCAAGCCGTGGATGCAGCGGTTGATCGCGCACACCTGCCGGCAGGCGGCGGGCGCGATCGTGTTGGGCGAATCCTTACGGTTTAACTTTGATCGCTGGCTGCCCCAGGAAAGGATATTCGTCGTGCCAACCGGCTTTGTGCCGATGTACGCGATCCCAACCGCCTCGAAACAGCCGGGGGTGGTGACCGTGGTATATCTCGGCCTCATGTTGCGAGAAAAAGGTGTCTTCGTGTTGTTGGAGGCCGCGGACAGAATCGCGAAACAGCGCCGCGACATCCGGTTTACGTTCATGGGCGCCTGGTTTCACGCGGAAGAAGAAGTGGCCGCCAGGCAATTCGTCGCTGACCATCAAATTGGTTCGCAAGTAACGTTCCTCGGGCCGGTTAGCAACGAAGTGAAATGGCAAACATTGGTTAATTCCGACATCCTGACTTTTCCGACGTTCTATTATTACGAAACGATGGGCGCGGTGCTGCCGGAAGCGATGCAGGCGAGGTTACCCGTCATTGCGACGCGGCGAGCGTCCATTCCCGAAATCGTCGAGGAAGGCGTGCACGGGTTGCTCATCAACGAGCAAGACTCCGCCGACCTCGCCGCGAAGATCCTGAAACTGGCCGACGACCCCGCGTTGCGAGAGAAGATGGGGGCTGCGGGTCGGATACGGTTTGACAGTTACTATACGCACGAGCATTACGGGCGGCGGATGATCGGGGTGTTTGAGCAATTGGCGGCCCGCCGTGGCCGATGATATGTGTCCCCAGGAGAGCGGGCCGAACCCGGTGCTATTTCTTCGCCAGCGGCAGCGGCTTTCTTCGCAATCCCAGAACTCTTGCGAGCTTTTGTCCTCCGTAATAGGAACCTCTTCCCCAGAAAGTCTTCGGGGCTGGCAGGGGTTCAACAAGGCTGAATTTTGAGAGGAGTTGAAATAAGCGGCCAGTCGCCTGATAAGATTTGGACTCAAAATCAAAGATTTCAGAGAATCCCAGCTTCCCAAAGTATTTCTTCATGACCGGGGTTGAGTAGAAATGTATGTGGCCTTCTGGGGCGATATAACCATCCAGGGAATCTTTGATACCGAGACGCCACTTCCTGTAGAAACCGTCGAAATTACCGGTGGTGTAGTAGAATGTCCCTCCTGGTTTCAGCGATCGATGAATCGCCGACAGACATTTCATTGGGTAGGAACAATGCTCTAATACTTCGACGGCGGTCACGACGTCGTACTTTTCAGCGGGTATTTGATCAAGCTGACCATAGACCTTGGACTGGTTGGCACTGGCAAATTCGGCAGCGAAACCTGAGACTTCAAATCCTTCGACCTGGTATCCACGCCGGGCGGCCTGACGCATGAAATCCCCGAGGCCGCATCCAAAGTCCAGAAGCGCAGCGGGTGGAGGAACAAGCTCTTCGATGATGTTTACCATCCCGGCTGGATGAAATACCTTATCGGCGTCCTCTTGTTTGTCGAAATCGGCGACGTAATTGACATGGGGATCAAAGCCTTTTCCATTGTAGTAATCCCGGTCATACAATTCCTTGATCGCTTGTTCTCCCAGCCTGGGGTTGAGGTAGATCAAACCACACGAACGGCACCGAACCACCCGAAACGGATAATTTGTGAGACTTCCGCGTTTCGTGTAGAGAAACTCTTCGTTCACTTCACCACACAGATCACACGGAAAATTCTGCACCAAAATCTCACCTTGATTCATCCCAGGATTCTTTCAGGCTGCAAAGGTTCATGACAACATTTTGACGGGCCAATCTGGCCCGCGCAGATTAGGCCAGGGCAATTCACGCGTCAATTGGATTTCCAGCGTCACGGCAGGCCCAGTTTTTGGTCCCTATCCATCACCGTCGCAAAACCACGGCTGGCGGGATGACGGCATCGTTGACAACGTCCGCGGATTGCTTAGAATCCTCATCCCTGTGCAGGCTCACAACAATGAAATAACCCGTCCCCGGGTGCCTCGGGGAATTGTGGGCGTATGAGTATGTTCTTCGTCACCGGTGCCGCGGGATTCATTGGTAGCAATCTTTTAGACCGTTTGCTGGCCGAGGGCCATCGCGTAGTTGTCTACGACAATTTCTCCACGGGTCAATCCGAGTTCCTCGAAGCCGCCTCCGGCCACGCAAACTTCCGACTCGTGCGGGGGGACACCCTCGACCTGCCGGCTCTCACGGTAGCGATGAACGACTGCGAGTTTGTGTTCCACCTTGCCGCCAATGCCGACGTGCGCTTTGGACTGGAACACTCCCGCAAGGATCTCGAACAAAATACCATCGCCACCTTTACTGTACTGGAGGCGATGCGAGCCAATGGCATCACCGGTATCGCTTTCTCATCAACGGGCTCAATCTACGGCGAGACGGATGTGTTCCCAACACCCGAAAACGCGCCTTTCCCCACCCAAACCTCCCTCTACGGCGCCGCCAAACTCGCTGGTGAAGGACTTATCGAAGCCTACTGCGAAGGGTATCAGTTCGAGGGGTATATTTTCCGCTTCGTTTCGATTCTCGGCGAACGTTACACGCACGGTCATGTGTTCGATTTCTACAAGCAATTGCTCGAACACCCCGACCATTTACGCGTGCTCGGTGACGGCGCACAGCGCAAATCCTATCTTCACGTCCAGGACTGCCTCGACGCAATTCTCCACGTGATTACGCGCCACACTGCCGCGGACGCACCTCATCGCTTGCAAATTTACAATCTTGGAACCGACGAATACTGTCAGGTCACCGACTCGATCGGCTGGATTTGTGAGACGCTAGGCCTCAAGCCGCGACTGGAATTCACCGGCGGCAAGCGCGGCTGGATCGGTGACAGCCCGTTCATATTTCTCGATACCGCCCGGATTCGGGCCACCGGCTGGAAACCCAGGTTCACCATTCGTGAAGGTGTGGTGCGCACACTCCACTGGTTGCAGGCAAACCAGTGGGTGCTCAAGCAACGATGAGATGCCGGCCATGAACCTCGTCATTACCGGCACCAGTTCCGGCATCGGTCAGGTACTCGCCCAACACTTCGTTGCGTCGGGTCATGGCGTTTGGGGCCTGGCGCGCCGCCCCCAACCGGCCATCGACCGTTTTCGTACCGGCGTGTGCGATGTCGGCGATCGTCGCGCCGTCGAGCAGGCCGCCATCGCCATCGCTGCGCAGTGGCCGCATGTGGACGGCCTGATTTGTTGCGCGGGCACGCAGGGTGCCATCGGCCCGGCCATGACCGTCCCCCCTGATCATTGGGCCGCAACCGTTCATGCCAACCTGGCTGGCACGTTCTTCACTATCCACGCCTTTTTCGCTGCACTACAGCGTTGTCCGCGCCGCGCGAAAGTCGTCTGCTTCAGTGGCGGCGGCGCGGCGGCGGCCCGGGAAAACTTCTCCGCCTACGGTGTCGCCAAAACCGGCATTGTGCGGCTTGTCGAAACACTGGCTGTTGAATGGCGGAAGCTACCTCTGGATATCAACGCCGTTGCCCCTGGCGCAATCAACACTGCGATGACCGAGCAGATCGTGCGCGCCAGCGCCGCCGCCGGCGAGAAGGAGGCGGCCGCGGCGCTGAAACAACTTGAAACCGGCGGCCAGTCGCTGGACAAGGTCATTGGCCTGGTCGAGTTTTTGTTGTCGCCGGAATCGGACACGCTTAGCGGCAAACTCCTCAGCGCGCAGTGGGACGATTGGAAAAATTTTCCTGCGCGGCGCGAAGAGCTGGTGAAATCGGATATTTACACACTCCGCCGCATCACGGAGAATACTCGACCATGACTCGGATTCGCTACGCCATCGTGGGTTGTGGGCTTATCGGCCGGAAACGCGCGTCGACCCTTTCGCCCGGGCAACTCGTTACGGCGTGCGACATCGATCTGGATCGCGCACGGGCGCTGGTGGCTGCCGCCGGTCAGGGTGTCGCCACGAGCGATCCTACTGAAGCCATTCAGCATCCTCAAGTGGAGGCGGTGATCGTGGCGACGGTCAATGCTGCGCTCGCCCCGCTGAGCCGACAGGCCATCGAAAACGGCAAGCACGTGCTGGTCGAGAAACCCGCGGGGGTGAGCGTTGCGGAAATCGAGGCACTTGCAGCCGCGGCCAACGCTCGTGGCGTGCGCGTGCGCGTCGGATTTAACCATCGCTATCACCCGTCGTTTCGGAAGGCGCGCGAGTTGGTGGATGCCGGCGAGCTGGGGCCGTTGCTGTTTGTGCGCGCCCGCTACGGCCACGGCGGGCGGGTCGGCTACGAGCGCGAATGGCGCGCAGACCCGAAATTGTCTGGCGGCGGCGAATTGATGGATCAGGGTGTGCATGTGATTGATCTGGCGCGATGGTTTCTCGGCGAGTTTGCGGAAGTGGCCGGGCATGCGGCGACCTATTTCTGGAAGATGCCGGTGGAGGACAACGCGTTCGTCAGCTTGCGCACGGCGACCGGGCAGACGGCGTGGTTACACGTGAGTTGTTCGGAGTGGAAGAACATGTTCTCGTTCGAGCTCTACGGGCGCGACGGCAAACTCCACATCGAAGGACTGGGGGGCAGCTATGGCGTGGAGCGGCTCAACTTCTACAAGATGCAGCCCGCGATGGGGCCACCGGAGACGACGATTTGGGAATATCCCGGCCCCGACGATTCCTGGCAGCGGGAACTGGAGGAGTTTGAGCAGGACGTGGCACTGCGGCGCGAGCCATTCGCGGGGTTGCCGTCTGCGGGAGCCTGCTTGCGGGTCGTGGAAGAGATATACCGAAGGTCGGGTTACCCCAAGGGGGCGTCATGATCATTGCGCGGTCACCGTTGCGTATTTCATTGGGCGGTGGAGGGACGGATCTGCCCTCCTACTACCGCAAATTTGGCGGCTTCTTGATCGCTGCGGCGATTGACAAATACGTGTACATCACCGTGCATCGGACGTTTGTTCAGGAGTTGATCATTAAGTATTCGAAACTGGAACGTGTAGCATCAGTGGGCGAAATCGAGCATCCCATCATTCGGGAGTCGCTGAAGCTGCTCGGCTTTGACACGCCGTCACTTGAGATCACCTCGATGGCCGACATACCGGCCGGCACGGGTTTGGGATCATCAGGTAGTTTCACAACCGCATTTTTAAAGGCGCTGCACGCGTATCAGAAAAATCCGATCCGACCCGACGCGTTGGCGGCGGAAGCTTGCCGTGTCGAGTTGGACATCCTCAAGGAACCGATCGGCAAGCAGGATCAGTATATCGCGGCGTACGGGGGCATCACTTGTTTCGAGTTTCAGCCCGACGACCAGGTCCGGGCGTGGCCACTGAAGGTAGCGGAGGAAACGATTTACAATCTGGAAGACAACCTGCTGCTTTTCTTTACGGGCTTCGCGCGCTCTGCCTCAACGATCCTTAAAGAGCAGGACGACAAGAGCAAGCTGAACAACCCGGACATGCTTGAAAACATGCATTTCGTGAAAGACCTCGGACTCAAGAGCAAGGCCGCGCTCGAAACCGGCGACCTGATGGAGTTCGGCCGGCTGATGGACGTGCATTGGCAACACAAGAAGAAGCGCTCGGGTGCGATGTCCAATCAGCAGATCAACGCGTGGTACGACTTGGCAATGGCCAGCGGCGCGGTCGGCGGCAAGCTCATCGGGGCTGGTGGCGGCGGCTTTCTGGTGTTCTACACTGAGGACAAAGCTCGCCTCCGGCATGTGATGCGCTCGGCTGGCGTGCACGAAGTGCGTTTTCGTTTCGATTTTGAAGGCACGAAGGTCCTGGTGCAATGAGGTCACTTGACCTTCCGGTTGCCATCCTGAGCGGCGGTTTGGCCACGCGTTTGCGGCCCGCGACGGAAACGATCCCGAAAGCATTGTTGCCCGTGGCGGGCCGGCCATTTCTCGCACACCAACTGGACTTGCTCCAGAAATGCGGCGTGCGCAGTGTCGTTCTGTGCGTCGGGTATCTCGGCGAGAGGATTCGCGAGGCGCTGCCCGATGGCAAGCCATGGGGGATGACGCTTCAGTACTCATTCGATGGCCCGACGTTGTTGGGCACGGGCGGGGCCGTGCACCAGGCGTTGCCGCTACTCGGGGAGAATTTTTTTGTGCTCTACGGCGACTCCTATTTGCCCACGGACTACGGAGCGGTCGCGGAGGCATTTGTCCAGAGTGGCAAGCCCGCGTTGATGACGGTTTTCCGCAACGAAGGTAAATGGGACACGAGCAATGTGGAATTCCGTGGCGACCGCATCGTTACGTACGATAAACGCCACCGCACCAGCGAGATGCAGTATATTGATTACGGCCTGAGCGTACTCACACCCAGCGCATTCGCTGGACTGGAGGCGAAAAGGCCGCTCGACCTAGCCGAAGTCTTCCAGAAACTGGTTGCGATGGAACAATTAGCAGGCTATGAAGTGCACGAGCGCTTCTACGAGGCTGGCTCATCCGGCGGCCTGGCAGAACTCGAAGCATTACTCGGTAAACACCCATGAGCTACACACGGCAACACCTCGACGAAACCGGTACCATCATCCAGAAACTCGACGAATCCGCCATTGAACGCGTGGTGGAAGCGCTGCGCACGGCACGCGACTGCGGTGGGCGGTTGTTCATCCTTGGCGTCGGTGGCAGCGCCGCCAACGCCTCGCACGCGGTGAACGATTTCCGTAAGATTTGCGGCTTTGAGGCCTATGCGCCGACCGATAACGTAAGCGAACTGACCGCGCGCACGAACGATGAGGGCTGGGCGAGCGTCTTTGTCGAATGGCTCAAGGGCAGTCGACTTACTCGCAAAGACGCGGTGCTAGTGTTCAGTGTCGGTGGCGGCAACCTCGAAAAGAATGTCAGCCCGAATCTCGTGAGTGCGTTGCAGTTGGCGAAGGAGGTTGGCGCGACAGTGCTCGGCGTTGTTGGGCGCGACGGTGGCTATACAGCCAAGGTCGCCGACGCCTGTGTGATTGTCCCGACCGTGAATCCAGCCAATGTGACGCCACACAGTGAAGCGTTTCAGGCTGTGGTATGGCACCTGTTCGTCTCTCATCCACGATTGAAAACACAGCAGACCAAATGGGAAAGTACGAAGTAGCCGCGTTGCACCGTGGCGTGTTTCTCGACCGCGATGGCGTCATCAATCGCGCCCTCCTCCGGGATGGCCTGCCGTATCCACCGGCCACACTTGAGGAATTTCAACTGGTAGACGCCGCCGCCGAGACATGCCGCCGTTTGAAGATGGCTGGTTTTCTACTCGTGATCGCCACGAACCAACCCGATGTCGGGCGCGGTACGCAATGCCGGGAAGTAATCGAGCAAATGCACTCGCAGATTTTGCGAGAGCTGCCGATTGATCGTATCGAGGTATGTTACGACGCCGGTGATGCTCCGTCGGAGTTCCGTAAGCCCGCACCGGGTATGTTGCGGTCCGCAGCCCGTGAGCTGGGTATTGACCTGACGCGCAGTTTCATGGTCGGTGACCGGTGGCGGGACATTGACTGCGGGCACGCCGCAGGGTGCACGACAATTTTGATTGATTACGGTTATCGGGAGGCGCTGCGACAACCACCCGACTATCGGGTGAAGACCCTGCCCGAGGCGGCCAACGTCGTCCTTGCTGCCACGCAGCAGATGAGTTAGATTACGCGGCGCATGGCCACCAAAAAACTTCAGCAACTCAATGTCAAAATCTTCGCTGACGGCGCCGACAAGGCTGGCATCCTCGAACTCTACGCCAACCCAGTGCTGGCCGGGCTGACGACGAACCCGACGCTGATGCGCAAGGCGGGGATCAACGACTACGAAGCCTTCGCGCACGACATTCTCCAAACCGTCAAGAACAAGTCGATTTCATTCGAGGTGTTTTCCGATGACTTCGCCGAGATGCACCGTCAGGCGCTCAAGATCAACGCCTGGCAGGCAAATGTGTACGTCAAAATTCCGATCACCAATACGCGTGGCGAATCGTCCCTGGCGCTAATTCGCGAGTTGGCCGCTCAGGGTGTGAAGCTGAACGTTACCGCCATCCTGACATTGGAGCAGGTTGCCGGAGTGGCCCAAATGCTGAATCCACAAGTGCCCGCGATCGTTTCGGTGTTTGGCGGTCGGATTGCTGACACAGGATGTGATCCGGAGCCAATCATGCGGGCGAGCCTTGCGTTGTTGTCGAATCTGCCAAAGGCGGAATTATTGTGGGCCAGCGTGCGCGAGGTATTGAACATTTTCCAAGCCGAGACGTGTGGTTGCCACATCGTGACCGTGCCGCATGACATCCTCAAGAAGGCCCTCAAACTATGCGGGCAGGAACTCGCCGCGATGTCCCTGGACACGGTCAAGATGTTCGCGGACGACGCTCGTGCCGCCGGGTTTAAGCTGTAGCCTGCGGGAAGGAGCCAGCGTTTTGCACTTCCTTTACAGGGGTAGTCTAGAAGTTTCCAAGGGAAAAGCCTTGAGACGCTCATCCAGTTCGTCGCGGGTCCAAATCGACCACATCTTGATTTCATGGGCGAGTTCATCGGTTCTCAGGGCCGCCCCTTTCGTGGTAGGATGAACTGGCGTGTCGGCGAAGTGTTCCAGATTCGTATCCGCGCCGAGGTTGGGATCTTTGAGAACGGGCATCGTCTCGGCGACCTCGCGCAGGAATCGCAGGTTACAACTTTGAAGGCGCTTCAAATCCACTGGTTTGCAATATGCCCATGGGAGTACGTAGGCTGCGCGGACATTGCGCTGATCGCACCAGTCGCGCAGACCAATCAACCAGGAGCGCCCATCCTCTGAAAGCCTTGTTGGGGCTGTTGCGCGAGAAGCAATGGCGCGTCGCGCCCCGTCTTCCCACCAGCCACTTGGGTGTACCTCAGATACCAAGTAGGGATAAAGTTTTTGGCCAAGAACAACCTTGGCAATCAGCGTGAATATGTGATAGCCGCCGGGCCGCAAATCCAGCAGTACGGAAGGCCAGTTGACGCGATGGGGATCTCGCAACAGTGACGGCTCACCTATCGAAATGCTAAACTGAGCGCCGAGCGACTCGATTCTGAGTGGCTCAGCCAGCAGATCTGGCTCGAGGGCGACGATCAACGTATCGCCGGTCCGCGTTGCGGTTTGCGCGTAATGGGTGAGGACGATTGCACCCATGCCCGCGCCCAATCCCATGTTCACTGTCGGCAGACCGTACTGATTGAGCATCCGTTCGCCATCCACAGACGAGAGACAACTTGATCCGCCAAAGGCCACGACCTTGTTCGTGTAATTGAGGTCAAGCTTCTGCACCCACAGTTGCTTTACTGAAGCGCAGTGGTGGAAGAACACCACCTCTGGATTCAAGCGCACCATGTAGAGAGCGCCCAACACCCATGTGACTACAGCCGCGCCGAGCAGTTGCACTGTCTTCCAAGGCACGCCGCTGCTAGAATGCGAAGTAGATGAAGGCATTGGTTTTTCCAGGCGCGAGCAACAGGGTCAAAGCCACGAGCACCCCCAGTGCGAGTGGTTGCCGGAAGTAATAGTATTCTTCATTTTTGTCCGTTACCGAGAGCCATTCCACCAGAAGCGTTAGGGCTGTAAGTAAGAGAAACCCTCCCAGTGCGATCCCGTCACCGGAAGCCAGTCCCCGTATCGCCTCGTGCAGGGCTTCGCCGTTGTAGGCCGACGGCATTAGCAACACTTTCGATTTCTGAAGCAGCACATCGGTGCGCAGTTCGTAAAAGCTCAACCAGGCATAGAAGCTCCCAACCATCGTGAGCCCCCAAGCCAGCAGCCGTGGGACATTGAGTTTGCCACCCAGCCGGTTGGCGATCAGGAAAAGACCATGGAGTGCCCCCCATAAGATGAAATTCCATCCCGCGCCATGCCAGGCACCCGACACTATAAACACGACCGCTATGTTAAATGCCCACCACTTCACGCGTCCCCCACCCATTGGGATATATACATAGTCGCGAAACCATCCGCTAAGTGTGATATGCCAGCGCCGCCAGAATTCGGCGAGGCTAGTCGAACAGTACGGACTCCGAAAGTTCAGAGTCAGGCTGATACCAAGGCAGCAGGCCAGGCCCACCGCCACAAGGCTGTAGCCCGCAAAATCGTAGTAAATCCGTAACCCAAAGATGAGGTTGGCTTTCCAGATCAAATATGGATTCGTGCGGGAACTACCGTTGAAGTATCCCGCCAGGTTGTCGGCGAGGCAGCATTTGAAAAACAAACCGACAACGATCCAACCGGCTCCTTCGTTTATCTTTTCAGGCAACCACCGAAAACGAAACTTCTCCATCTGTGGCAGCAAGTTCGCCTTTCGTTCGATCGGTCCGGCCACGATCTGTGGGAAAAAACCAGCGAAATTCAGGTAGTCCAAGAAGCGCGGTAACGGCGACTTCAGTGCGAGTGTGTCGATGACGAAGGCGACTTTCTGGAAGGTGTAAAATGAAATCCCGACGGGAATCACGAGATTGCGAAATGCGTCCACATTGAAACCCATCACCCGGTTTACAAAAAAATCGCCGTATTTATAATATACGAGCGGCAAGATTTGCAGCGGAATCAGGACAAACAGGTATTTGGAGCCATGCTTCGCATGATATTTCAAAATCCACGCCAGGCCCACGTACGTTGTGATGGCCACTGCCAGGAAAATGAGGAAGGTCACCCAACTGACGCAAAGTAGCAGGAACAGCCCCAGCGAGAACAGCGCGATTTTATCGAATGTCGCCAGCGCCGAGCGCGCCAAGTGCGCGCACAGATAACGCACAACGAGAATGACCGTCAAAGCACCGAATAAAAACTCCCAGAAACGCAACTCAGCGAAGTTCATCAACCCCTCAATCGAGACTGTCTCTGTTTCACCGTCAAGGTGAAGGTGTTCCGCAAAGTCTGTTTCTTGCAGTCGACAACGATGGCGAAAAAAAGTATTCAATGTGAACTCACAAGTCAAGCCCTGATGCTTGATGGAAGCTAGCGCACCTTCGCTTTTATGGTATACTACTGGCCCATGAATCAGGATCCCGTTGCTGCGCGCTGCGCCGTCGTTGTGCGTCAGCAACCTCGATACGATCCCGACATTGTTGCCTCGTCGGTGCGTCGGGCAATCGAGGCGCTGGGTCTGTCCCGGGGCGACCTGGCACGAGCGGGTGAGCGGGTGCTGTTGAAGCCGAATTTTATTCGCGAGTCGCACGCCGGCCGGTCGGATGAGTGGGAGCAGATTACCACGCACGGCACCGTCATTGCCGCCGTCGCGTGTGAAGTTGCCGCGGCGATGGACGGGCGGGGCACCATTACCATCGCCGATGCACCGCAGACCGATAGCGATTTTGACGCCATATGTGAACATGCGGAGATCCCGCGGTTGCGCGAACTGTTACGGCGCGAATTTCCCCGCCTGCAATTTGAGGTGCTCGATTTGCGGCGGGAAGCCTGGCGCACGAAGCGCGGTGTGATTGTGGAACGCCGTAAACTTCCGGAAGATCCGCGCGGTTACACACTGGTCGACCTCGGCGAACACAGTTGTTTCCACGATAAAAAAGGGCGCTTCTACGGCGCGGACTACGACACGGCGTTCACGGCGCAGCATCACTCTCACGGCAAACACGAATATCTAATTTCCCGCAGCGTAATGGATGCCGATGTGTTCATCAACCTGCCCAAGCTCAAGACGCACAAGAAAGTCGGCGTCACCCTCAGCCTCAAGAATCTTGTCGGCATCAACGGTGACAAGAACTACCTGCCGCACTTCTGCATCGGCACGCCCGACGAAGGCGGTGACGAGTTTCCCGACAGCAAGGCGGCGACGAAGTTTCAGAGTCGTGCCATCGGCGCGTTCAAAGCCGCCGCGAAGCGCAGTGGGGCCGCCACCAAACTCTGGGCACCCATCGCCAAGCGTGTTGGCTCACGCGTGTTTGGCGACACCACGAAGGTTGTGCGCAGCGGCAACTGGTGGGGCAATGACACTACGTGGCGCATGACGTTGGATCTGAATAAAGTGCTATGGCATTTCGACGGCGCCGGCAAGCGGCGCACAAAACCCTTGCGCTACCTGACCATCATCGACGGCATCATTGCGGGCGAGGGCAACGGACCGATGGAAGCTGACGCCAAGCCTTGCGGTGTCCTCATCGCGGGCGCCAATCCAGTGGCCGCCGATCTGGTTGCCACGCGGCTGATGGGTTTCGATTGGGAAAAGGTGCCGACCATTCGCGAGGCGTTTCAAATCCCCGATCTCAAGTTGGTCGATTTTGGTCCGGACGATGTCAAAGTTGCACCCGAACTTGGCGAGGTCTTCCGTTTCCGTCCGCATTTTGGTTGGGTGGGTCATATCGAGGCAACATGATCCCCGGCAAAGGCATATACGATTCGTTGCCCGTATGGGCGCAGACCCTTGCTGTCAATCTTGCCAGTCGGCGCAATTTCCAGGACAAGTATGGCCCTGGCTTTCAACGCTACCTGGCGCAGCTCGAGGCCAATGAGAAGAAGTCGCTCGATCAACTCGAGGCGGAGCAGCAGCAGGCGTTGCACGAATTGCTGCGTTACGCGGTGGCCTACGTGCCGTTCTACCGTGACCAGAGGCTGCCGCCGGATGATTTCGCGGCGTGGCCGATCCTCGACAAACAAACGGTTGCCGCCTCATCCGGGAGTTTTTTGTCGAACGAATTTGACCCGCGCCTGTTGATGACGATCAACACCAGTGGCACCACCGGCACACCGCTGACCGTGCGGTTCGCGAAGGAATACCATCAAATGGAGATGGCGTTCCGTTGGCGGCACAAGGCCTGGGCGGGTTGCCCGTATCTGAGCAGCGGCGCGTACATTGCCGGCCACCCCGTCGTCCCACCCAACCAGAAACGGCCGCCGTTCTGGCGTGTCGATCGCAGCGAACGACGGCTGTTGTGCTCGTCCTACCACCTCATGCCGGAAAATCTGCAGTCCTACGTTGACGCCATCCGGGAGTATGGGCCTGATTTCGTCCATGGCTATCCGTCATCACTGTACCTTCTCGCAAAACACATGCTGGATCATGGTGTCACCACGTTGCGCCCGCGCGCGGTCTTTACCGCGAGCGAGACCTTGTTGGATTTCCAACGGCTCGCCATCGAGCAGGCGTTTGGCACGAAAGTTTTCAACTGGTACGGCAACACCGAATTCACCGGCAACATCATTGAGTGCGAGGCCGGCCGGCTGCATCAGCGGCTCGACTATGGCTTGCTGGAATTGCTCAATGATGGCATGATGATCACAACGGGGCTAAACAACCGGGCCATGCCCCTGATCCGCTACAAGGTTGGCGACAGCGCGACGCGCCAGGACGGCGCGTGCCCCTGTGGTTGCGCGTTTCCGTTGATCGAACGCATCGAGGGGCGCATTGAGGATTTCGTGCATACGCCGGATGGTCGCCTCGTCGGTCGCCTTGATCATGTGTTTAAGGACGTGCAGCACGTCCGCGAGGCACAAATTGTCCAGACGAAGATTGACGAACTGGTGTTGCGCATCGTCCGGACAAATGGTTTTGGTCCGAAGGACGAATGCATTATGATTAACGAAGCCCGGATGCGGCTGGGGGATTCGATGCGGATCCGCTTCGAATTTACGGAAGTCATCGAACGCACTGCTGCCGGTAAGTTCCGCTTTATCGTTTCGCAACTGCCTTCGAACCAGCGCGAGGGCGAGCGCGGGCCTTACACTCGCAACCTCGGGCTGGAGTGGTGACAACGCAAGGGATCATGCCAAACAACCAACCTAAGAATTCCTCCCAATCGGAACGCGTGCGGGACCTCTTCAACAAACGGGCCACCGCGTGGAGTGAGTTGTATCGGGAGAACCAAAAGCTGGTGTGGCGCCTGGAAGAGTTTTATACCAACTTGGCGAAACATGTTCCGCAGCCGGCGAACGTGCTGGATTTTGGCTGCGGTGCGGGCAATCTGGCCACGTGCCTGTACGTGCACGGCTACCAGGTCACCGCTTGTGACATTGCCGAGAATATGATCGCCGAAGCGCGCCAGACTTTTGCCGCTACATCCATTGAATGGGTGAATCTTCCGACTGAGTGGCGGCGTCTGCCCTTCGCAGACAACGCTTTCGATGGTGTCATCGCCTCAAGCGTTTTTGAGTACCTCGAGGATTTGGATCTTGCTTTTGGCGAACTGGCGCGCGTGCTGCGACCTGGCGGGGTTCTGGTGTTCAGTGTACCGAATATGGAACACCGGGAACGCAAATTTGAGCAGTGGATCAATCACCTGGCCGTGGGACGCTGGATTCATGGTTTGGCCCGTTCCATTCCACAAGTCCGCAACTATCTTGACTACTTGCGGTTGTCGCGGAACCGTTTTCTCCCCGCCGTCTGGGAGGAACGCGCCGCCGTTTATAAATTCCACAGTTGCGGGGGCGTCAGCGACTTGTCACTCGAACGCCCGTTGTTGTTGCTCTCACTTCAAAAAATACCTTAGAATTCTCCACCATGAAACAGCTAGTCCAGGACTTCAAGACGGGTGACATTAAACTCGTCGACGTACCGCCGCCGGTGGTTGCGCCGGGTTGTGTCCTCGTCCGCAACGCTTTTTCCCTCGTGAGCGCGGGAACGGAGAAGGCCACCGTGGCGATGGCGCAGGCGTCGCTCGTGGGCAAGGCACGGTTGCGTCCCGATCTTGCGAAGCAAGTGCTGGGGACGCTCAAGCGCGAAGGAATTGGCGCCACGTTGCGCAAGGTCCAGTCGCGACTCGACCAGTGGAAACAGCTTGGCTACTCCTCGGCTGGAACGATCCTCGAAGTCGGTGAGGGTGTGACCGGGTTTGCCGTGGGTGACCGCGTGGCCTGCGCGGGACAGGATTACGCGAGTCACGCGGAAGTGGTGTTGATCCCCCAGAACCTATGCACCAAGCTTCCCGAGGGCGTGACCTTTGAACACGCGGCATATTCGACGCTGGGCGCGATCGCCTTGCAAGGAGTCCGACAGGCCGACGCGCGGGTGGGTGAAGCGGTTGCGGTCATCGGGCTGGGGCTGGTGGGTCAACTGACCGTGCAGATTCTCAAGGCAGCCGGCTGCGTGGTGTTCGGCGTCGATGTCAGTGAAGCGGCTTGCGAACTCGCGAAGACCTGCGGCTGCGATGCCGTGGCTGTGCGGCCGCGCGACGACGTGGAGCGCATCGCCGCGAAATTGAGCAATGATTTTGGCGTGGACGCGGTCATCATCACCGCGTCAGCCCCGACGAACGATCCAGTCGATTTGGCAGGCAGGATTTGCCGCGAGCGCGGGTGCGTGGTGATGGTGGGCGTGACCGGCATGGAAGTGCCTCGCGACATTTATTATCGAAAGGAACTGGATTTCCGCCTTTCCCGTAGCTACGGCCCCGGCCGATACGACCCGCTTTACGAAGAACAGGGTGTCGACTATCCCATTGGTTATGTGCGCTGGACAGAAGGGCGCAATATGGAGGCATTCGCGCAGCTACTCGCGGCCAAACGGATAGACGTGGCGGCGTTGACCACGCATACATTTCCCGTCGACGACGGACCGAAGGCATACGAGCTCATTACGGGAAAGACTGGCGAACGGGTTGTGGGTGTCCTCATCCAATATTCGCCAACTGTGGAACGTCCGACGGTCACCATCCCGAAGGCGACCAGTACCGCGTCGGCAAAGGCGGTGGTGTTGGGCGTCATTGGCGCGGGCAATTACGCGCAAGGTGTTCTATTGCCGCTGTTCAAGGCGAGCGCGGACGTGACGTCGCGGACCGTCTGCACGGCGACCGGCGTGAAGGCCCAGAAGGTAAAAGAGAAATTCGGCTTCGAGACGTGTGCCACGGATTGGCACGAAGTGATTGCCGATACGGCGATCAATACGGTGCTTGTTGCAACGCGCCACGACTTGCACGCGCCGATTGTTTGCGAGGCGTTGCGTGCTGGCAAGACGGTGTTTGTCGAGAAACCGCTGTGCCTGCGCGGCGAGCAGTTGGACGAGATCGTGAAAGTGATAAATCAGACCGGCAATACGCGTTTACTGGTCGGTTTTAATCGTCGTTTTGCGCCGTTCGCCGCGGAAGCGCGTAAACTAAGCGGTCCACTGGTGATGCGGTACCGCATTAGCGTGACGCCACTGCCACGCGAGCATTGGGTTAACAATCCTGATATCGGTGGCGGTCGCATCCTCGGCGAGGTGTGCCACTTTGTGGATTTCCTGCAGTTCGTCTCCCAGTCGCGACCGGTGTCAGTCTTCGCCCAGGGTTTTGGCGCCGACAACGTGCAGGTGGCGCTACGGTTCGCCGACGGGTCGGTTGGCGCAGTGGATTACTTCGATGTGGCCGATGCGGCGCTGCAGAAGGAATACTTCGAGGTATTCGGAGGCGGACAGCATTTGGTGGTGACTGATTTTCGCGACAAAGGGCAGGCCGAAGAAGTCCGCAAGTTTATTGCCGCGGTGAAAACGGGCGGCCCGATGCCAATGGGACTCGAAGAGATTGTCAACAGTACGCGGGCGACGTTGGCCGTTCTTCGCTCGATGCAGAGCGGGCAGGCGGTCGAGTTGTAACCGCCGATGGACGCGAACGAAGGCGAATCCCTGCCGCAAGTCTTTCAGAAGCTGCATGACTTCTGTTCGGCCCGTGAATGGCGCGGGTATGACCCGTACGACGGTTTGAACTCCCCGCTGGCGCGCTTTTTGTATCTTCGTACCACGCCGATATTTCCCCGTTTTCATAACGACGCACACTACGAAGAGTTCACCATTCGTCGGTTGCGCCCACAAACACCGTTTTGGCACACCAGCCTCGATGGTCAATGGGAATTTCGCATCAATGCGCAGGGTTTTCGGGCGGACAAGAACGACGACTACGAAAAACCCCCGGGTTGCCAGCGCGTGCTTTGCCTGGGTGATTCCCAGACCGAAGGATTTGAATGTCGGCAGGAGCATACCGTTTCGGCAATCATCGAGCGTTATTTCGCCGTGCGTAGGAAGTGCGTCGAGGCGATCAACACCGGGGTGTCGGGTTTTGGCACGGCCGAGGAGTTGGTCTTGTTGGAGAACGAAGGGGTGAAGTTCCATCCGGATTTCGTGGTGCTGGTTTTTTTTGGGAACGATCTGGAGGATAATACTCGCTGTGATATTTTCGGAGTGAAGAACGGGGCTCTGGTTACGAACACAACCACCTACATTCCCGGGGTGAAGATCCCGAACCGGATCGATAGTTTCGCCCTGCTTCGTTGGCTCAGTCAATACTCCTATCTGTACTCGCGGGGAGTCAACGGTGTTTGGGAATACGAAAGGAGCAGATTGGAGACGCAGAATGAACGCAAGTTGACCTCAGAAATGGCAGTCCAGAACACCAACACCACGACCTATGTTGCAGTGTATCAGAAAGATTTGGAAGCGACCCTGCTGCGACGGATGTGCGCCTGCTGTCAAGCGCACGGCGCCAAGCTGATCATATTGGATATTCCTGAACTGGTGGATCCTAGCAGGCCTAGCCCTGACTTTAAACCGTCAATTCCCCCGGACTTGCGCGACACGTTTCGGCAGAATTGTGACGTGTTGATTGAGAGCGAACCGACACAGGCGGAATATCGGGGCTCAATAGCGATGCATGTGCCCCACGGTCATTATCACTTGTCGGAAGAGGGGCACCTCCTTTTTGGTATCCAAGTCTCCAAAACGATGGAACGTTTATCGGAACAGAAACCAGGATTATGAGCACATTGCCACCTCGTCGACCACCTGAACTGGCATGGAAGTGGCCGATCACCGGCCAGAACAGGGAGACTGCATCTCTGAGCGTGGGGCATGTTGTCATTCAGGCCCTCGTACCGGCGGCTATAGCGGGTGTGTTCTTTCTCCGGCACCACCGCATCATGGGATGGATTGTTTTGGCGGTGGGCGGGTGTATGCTCGTCAGTGGTCTGTTGTTGCCAAGGGCATTTTTGGCGTTGGAACGCGCATTGAAGGCGTTCGGTCGTCTCGTCGCCCTGGGGCTGACGTGGCTGCTGCTGGTGGTGTTTTTCTTCCTGTTTTTCCTGCCGCTCAGCCTGTTCTTGCGCCGAAAAATGCGGGCGTTACTCGCTCTTGAATTCGACAAAAATCAGACGAGTTACTGGCAGGATCGCTTACCTGTCAGCAACGCGGAACATTTCCAGAGGCAGTACTAAATGAATATCCTCGGTATTAGCGCCTTCTATCATGATTCCGCTGCGGCCCTGGTGCGGGATGGGAAGATCATTGCCGCCGCCCAGGAAGAGCGGTTCACGCGCAAGAAACACGATGCCGGATTTCCGTTCCACGCGGTCCGCTACTGCCTCGGGGAAGGCAAGGTAGGGCCGAAGGAACTCGATGTTGTTGCCTTCTACGACAAGCCTTTCAGCAAATTCGGTCGCATCCTGCAAACCTACCTTGGCATTGCGCCGTCCGGGCTGGAGTCGTTTCTCATGGCGATACCCCTCTGGATGAGGGAGAAGCTCTGGACATCGCTGCAAATCGAGCGGTCGCTGCGCGAATGCGGCGTGGAGATGCCCGCCAATTTCTATTTCCCCGAACATCATGAGTCACACGCCGCCAGCGCGTTCTATCCGTCGCCCTTTGCGAGCGCGGCCATCCTGACGCTCGACGGGGTCGGTGAGTGGGCCACCAGCGTTCTCGGTCGCGGGGTCGACAATCGCCTCGAACTGCTGAAAGAAATGCGTTTTCCCCATTCGCTGGGATTGCTCTATTCCGCCTTCACCTACTTCACCGGTTTCAAGGTCAATTCGGGGGAATACAAACTGATGGGCCTGGCGCCTTACGGTGAACCCAGGTACGCCAAGCTCATTTACGATCACCTGCTCGACCTGCGTCCGGACGGTTCCTTTCGCCTGAACATGGACTACTTCGGATATCTGAATCGACTCATCATGACCAACGACCGATTCGCGGAGCTGTTCGGCGGTCCCGCCCGATCGCCGGAATCGGACATCACCCAGCGGGAGATGGACATGGCGGCGTCGATCCAGAAAGTGACGGAGGAAATTGTACTGCGCATGGCCCGTGAAACCCATCGGTTGACGGGCGAAAGGAATCTTTGCCTCGCCGGCGGCGTGGCCCTCAACTGTGTCGCCAATGGCCGGCTCCTGCGCGAAGGACCGTTTGAAAAGTTGTGGATTCAGCCGGCGGCCGGCGATGCCGGCGGTTCGGTTGGGGCGGCACTGCTGGTCTGGTATTGGATTCAGAACAACCCGCGTCAGGTTGATGGCGTGCACGACCAGATGAGCGGGGCATTCCTCGGTCCCGAGTTCAGCGACGCTGAGATCGAGGCGTTCCTCGGCGCGCATGGGTATCCTTACCGCAAACTGCCGCCGGAGACCTGGGGCGACGAGATCGCCAGCGTGCTGGCGGCGGAACAGGTTGTCGGGGTGCTGCAAGGTCGCATGGAATTCGGCCCGCGCGCATTGGGTGGGCGTTCCATCATCGGGGACGCGCGGGCGCCCAAGATGCAGTCCATCATGAATCTCAAGATCAAGTATCGCGAGTCGTTCCGTCCCTTCGCGCCAGTCTGTTTGCGGGAACGCATGGGCGATTACTTTGAGTTGGAACAGGAGTCACCGTATATGCTTCTGGTCGCGGACGTGCGTCCTGAATTGCGCTGCCTCTTGTCAGACGAAGAGCAGCGGATCATGAAAGACCCCGATCTGCGCAAACGGGTCAACATCGTGCGCTCCACCATTCCGTCGGTGACGCATGTGGACATGTCGGCGCGTGTGCAGACCGTGGATGCGGAACGCAATCCGCGTTTTCACGAGCTGCTGAAGGCGTTCGAGCGGAAAACCGGTTACGGAATCCTGATTAACACCTCCTTCAACGTCCGTGGCGAGCCGATTGTTTGCACCCCCGAAGACGCCTACCGCTGTTTCATGCGCACGGAAATGGACTACTTGGTGCTCGGCTCGTGCCTGCTTGACAAGAAGCAGCAGCCAAAGCTGGCTGACCAGCAGGATTGGCGCAAGGATTTCGTACTTGATTAGAACGTTCCGAGTGTAGAACACTGGCCCCATGCAATTCTTGAGACATTTACTGTTGCTGTTCAAGAACTTGTTTGGGTTTGCCCGTCAGAACAAGGCTTGGTGGATTGTGCCAATCGTTGCCGTTCTGCTCGCACTGGCCGCGGTCATGATTGTCGGCCACGCCATTACCCCGTTCATCTATACACTGTTCTAACAGTTTCGCATCCAACACGAGCGTCGTGTCAGCCATTTCCAAATCGGGCATCAACTCCGTGCGCCTGCGCGAGATTTGGCAGCGCTTGCACGATTTTTGCGCCGCCCAGGACTGGCGCGGGTATGATCCATACGACGGTTTGAACTCCCTGCTGGCGCGGTTTTTGCCTGGAAAAGGGGCGCGACAGGCGTGGACGCAGTTCCACAAGCGCAGCCTCATCAATCTTCGTCCCCTGTGCGGGATCCAACCCCAATTGAACTCAATGGCGGTGGCTTTGTTTGCCATGGGCAGTGCCGACGAGCGGCTTCTCGATGTGCTCGACTCCCTGCGCACTCCGGAAGGCGGTTGGGGATATCCGTTTGGCTGGCAATCACGCGCCTTTTACGCGCCGCCGAACACACCTAATCTTATCTGCACGGCACTCGCGGTGAAAGCCTACCGGCGGTTCGGACGGGAGTGCGATACCGGTTTCGTGGAAGCGCTGGTCACCGAACGTGGCGGTGAAAGGTGGATTCGGTACATCCCGCAGTCGGACACGCAGGTGCACAATATCAACCTGATGGGTGCGGCACTGCTGGGGCGACGGGATTGTGTGGAGTTTTCGGTGAAACGACAGCGGACGGACGGTTCGTGGTGGTACGGTGAGGCCGAAAACCAGCGGTGGATCGACAATTTTCACACCGGCTACAACCTCGTCGCTTTGCGCGAGTACGAACAAGCGAGCGGCGACGCCAGTTTTGCGGATGCGGCCCAACGGGGATTCGCCTATTGGGACGAGGTATTCTGGCTGGCGGACGGATGCCCGCGTTACTATCACAACCAGACGTACCCGATTGATGTTCACTGCTGCGCACAGGGTATTTTGACTTACCTGGCGTTTGGCGATGTGGCAAAAGCCGAAGGGGTGGCACGCTGGGCGCTGAAGAACATGTGGGACGAACGCGGCTTTTTCTGGTATCAACACGGTCGTCTGGCCATTAACCGCATCCAGTACCTGCGCTGGTCGCAGGCGTGGATGTATTATGCGTTGGGCGAATTGATCAAAGCAAAAATCGAATGAAGCTGAAAATTGTTAATGTCGTCGGGGCACGTCCGAATTTTATGAAAATGGCTCCGCTGATGATGGAGTATCGGCGGCACTCCGACAGGTTTGAACCCAAACTTGTGCACACCGGCCAGCACTACGATGACAACATGTCGACGCTCTTTTTTGAGCAATTACATCTCCCCAAACCCGATGTCTATCTCGGGATCGGTTCCGGCTCGCATAGCGAACAAACGGCCAAGGTCATGATAGAGATGGAGAAACTACTGACCGCCGAACCTCCCGATCTGGTTGTTGTCGTCGGTGACATCAACTCAACGATGGCGGCAACAATTGCAGCAGCCAAGCTCTGCATCCCCGTAGCGCACGTTGAGGCCGGCCTTCGAAGCTTTGATCGGGCGATGCCTGAGGAAATCAACCGTCTCGTGACGGACGCTTTGAGCGACTACTGCTTCATCACGAGCCAGGATGCCGACGAAAACCTCCGCCGCGAAGGCGTCGCGCCAGAAAAGATATTTTTTGTTGGTAACGTGATGATTGACACACTGTTACAGCTTAAGGATGTGGCTCTGAAGTCCGATATTGCCCAAAGGCTTGGCCTGCGCGATTCGTACGGGTTTGTGACGCTCCATCGTCCCAGCAATGTGGATGACAAGGAGGTGTTCGCGGAGATTCTTGCAGCACTCGACACCATTCAGAAGGATTTACTGCTGGTGTTCCCCGTTCACCCACGGACAGTCAATCGTTTGAAGCAGTTTGGATTCTGGGATGAACTCCAAGGCAGGAAGAACCTGAAGCTGATCGATCCGGTTGGCTACCTGGATTCACTATGTCTGATGGCCAATGCGAAGCTGGTCCTGACTGATTCGGGGGGTGTGCAGGAGGAAACTACGGTTCTGGGAGTGCCCTGCCTGACGATTCGTAATAATACCGAACGACCGGTCACGATTACGGAAGGCACAAATACGCTGGTGGGCACGAGCCAATCCAAAATAGTCGCCGAAGCTAGAAAAATACTGGCCGGCAACGGCAAGCGGGGACGCGCGCCCAAATTCTGGGATGGCAAGGCTGCTGAGCGAATTGTCGAATGTCTGTTGGAACACCCACCGAAGCGATGAACCAGCAGACCAACAACAAGGCGATGCTGTTTGGCGTGCCGATTGACAACTTGACCTTGGAGGAAACAGTTGGTCGGGTGGAATCGATGATTCGCGAAGGCGGGACCCATCAGCACGTGGTCGTCAATGTGGACAAAATTGTAAAACTCCAGCGTGATCCCGAGTTACGCAGCGCGATTTTGAGTTGTGACTTGATCAATGCGGATGGGCAACCAATAGTCTGGGCGTCAAGAGTATTGCAACATCCTATTAAAGAACGAGTTACTGGTGTAGATTTGTTCGACAGCTTGGTGGCAAAGTGCGCTGAAAATGGGTATCAGCCCTATCTGCTGGGTGCCCGTCAGGAAGTAGTGGAGAAGGTGGTTGAGGTTCTGAAGCAGCGGCACCCCGCCTTGAAGATTGCCGGGTACCGAAACGGATATTGGCAGCCGGCCGAAGAAGCTGAAGTGGTACAAGGAATCAAACGAACGCGGCCACAAATATTGTTTGTTGCGATGGGTTCGCCGAAGAAAGAGATATTCCTGAACAAATGGAAGGCTGAGTTGCAGACGCCTTTTGTCATGGGTGTGGGCGGGACCTTTGATGTCGTCGCCGGATTGGTAAGACGCGCGCCCCGATGGATGCAAAAATGTGGCTTGGAATGGTTTTTCCGATTGATCCAGGAACCGCGAAGGATGTGGCGGCGGTACTTGGTCGACGATATGGCTTTTTTCGGTTTGGTATTGCGGGAATGGCGAGCGCAACGGCGGTCATAGCGGTTTCCCCCTACTTCCCCGTGCTTCCCCCTCTTTCCCGCTTGCCTTTTCGCCTCGTTTCACAAGAATAGCGCGACTGAGTTGACGGAGGATCATGGCACAAGACATTCATAACGATTTACGCATAACCGACCAATTCGACCTCGAGGTTTTTTGGGCGGACCACGGGAAACAGATCAGCATCGCTGCGGTGGCGATCATTGCCGCCGTCGCGGTCTTACTCTATCATCAATATCAATCAACTGCGCAGGCAGAACAGGCCGCATCCATGCTGGCGAATGCCAGGGACACGGGGTCCTTGGAGCAAGTAATTCGGGATTACCCAAACTCATCTACCGCTGCGGAAGCGATGTCACGACTTGCGGACGTGTACTATCAAACTGGCAAATATCCCGAAGCGGCAAATACTTATGAAAGAATTGCGAGGGAATTTCCGTCGCATGTATTGGCGCAGTCTGCCAAACTTGGTCTAGCAATCGTTTTGGAAGCCCAAGGAAATGTGGAGGGTGCTAAAACACAGTATTTGCAGATAATCAATTCCGGCCAAAGCAGTTACGTCGTGAATGCGGCAAAAATGGGATTGGCTCGGTGTTTGCAGGTTGGCGGTCAGAGCAAGGAAGCGCGACAGTTGTACGAGGAAATTATCGGCTTGGGTCAAAATTCGCCGTGGTTTACGCAGGCGTATTTGCAGTACGTTGTTTTGACCCGCGATATGCCGCCCGAGAAGCCGAGCGACTCGGCGACACAATCGGCCACACCACCAGCCACGAACGTCCTGCAACTGCCATCGCTAACGACAGCGCCTTAGTAGGCTAATTCAAGCGTACAATTTCAAGTCTTGACAGGTGATGGGGCATTCTTATATTCAGTTTCCAGTTACAGGAAGGCAGGAGTCTCAGGGTTAATCGGTTGTTTTAGCCGCCGTAGGAATGGCAAATAGTCAGATTATTGCCGGGTCATGAGCGTAAGTTTTGGGACTTGACACATTTTGAGCCGAGCCTATACTCGGCGCTTAAGTGGAGGATGGGGGATTAGGAGTATGGTCTGCTTCAAGACGGATATTCGCATCGGAGAGATGGGAAGATTTGTCCTCAGATCAGCCGTGGCCCCCGAAAACTGAAAATAGCAGATTTGTGCTTTGCGCACAGCGAACGTAAACAAAACGAAGGAGGACACAGAGTGAAGAAACTATGGCTAGTAGTCGCGCTGGTTGCCCTGGGGGGATTGACCAGCAAGACATTCGCCGATGTCCAAAATATCCGCCTCAGCGGTGATATCCGCATCCGCGGATATTTTCTTGATAGCGCGGACAATGACGGCACAGGTGCTCAGGGCACGGGGAATGCCTCATTCATCTCGCAACGAACACGGGTTTCGGTAGAAGCTGACCTCGAAGACCACGTGCTCGTGGTGGTCACACTCCAGGCCGAAGGTGAATGGGGTGCTGATAGTGCCACCAGTGGTTCAACAGGAGCTGGTTCGGCCGGCGTGAACGGAAAGCTCAGCCGCGCTTGGGATGTTGGTGTTGCCGAGGCCTACGTTCAGTTCAACGAACTCTTCTACACCCCGGCGACGCTGAAACTTGGTCGCCAGTACCTCCAATACGGTCGCGGGCTGATCATTAGCAGCGTCGAACAGGAATACAACTATGACGCCGCACGGCTCGTGCTGGATTACTACCCGCTGACGATTGACCTCGTCGGTGGAGAATTGGTGAACCATCAGGCCTTCAGCGCACAGCCAACGCACGCGGGTGCCTCGGATCTATTGTTCGTGAATGCCCGGTATGAATTGAGCGACTCGGCCCTCAAGGACGTCGAGGCGTATTTCGGTTGGGTTTCGCAGGGCTCCAGTGGCCCGATCGTCTCGAGCCGCGTGCCGCCGACCGTTAACGCCGGCTCTCCGCTCATCCTCGGCGCGCGCGCCGATATCAATCCAGTGGACGCTCTCCAACTTTGGGTTGAGGGTGCCTACGAATTCGGCGCGGATGGCGGCCCCCCGGCCGGCGGCATTCCGGCCGGTAACAGCATTAGCGCGGTTCTCTTCAACCTGGGCGCCAAGTACACCCTGAAGAATGTGCAGTGGGTGCCGGTGTTGAATGGCAACTACATCTTTGCCTAGGGTGGTGGCAAAAACAATGTGGATGGTTCGTTCGTTCCCTGGTTCGACTATGCGGATGGGTACAATGGCTATCTGTTTGCCCCAGCGCTCACGGACATCCACATCTTCAACGTGGGTGCTTCTGTGAAGCCCTACGAGAACACCACGCTCGCGTTGCAGGTGTACTATTACCTGAAAGCTGACGGGGATGGCATCGCTGGAAGCAACCCGAATGTTGATTTCGGCGGGATGTCTGTCTCCCCGAATTCGGGATCAGACGCTCGCGACATCGGCTGGGAAATCGATGGGATCCTTGGCTATGACTACAGCAAGGATGTGCGGGCTCAACTCGTTTATGGTGCATTCGTGCCGCAAGGTGCCTATCGGCAGGCTGGCACGAGCGCTGTGGCCGAGGAAGTCCGTGCGGAAGTCAACGTCAAGTTCTAACCGCAACGGTTAAACGCTAACCGAAGACCCCCCGATCCGTCGGGGGGTCTTCTTTTTTCTCGGCTTGGGTTGCCGTGTGTGTTTTGATGCGCCGCATGGCAAAGTCGGCGGCGGACGAGATCTTTGATGTGGTTGATGAACAGGACCGCGTGATCGGTTCGGCCCCGCGCTCCGAGGTGCACCGGCGGAAGTTGCGGCATCGAGCTGTCCACATTTTTTTCTTTAACACGCGCGCCGAACTTTTTGTGCAGAAGCGCTCGGCCGCCAAGGACACCTTTCCCGGCTGTTTTGATTCCAGCGCTTCGGGTCACTTGAATAGCGGGGAGGATTACGACATCTGTGCCCGACGTGAGACCCAAGAGGAACTCGGGTTGGTGGTGCCCGTTGGACGGCTCTCCCGCCACTTCAAGGTCAAAGCCTGCGAGCAAACGGGGTGGGAGTTTGTGTGGGCCTACAGTGTGGTCACCGACCAACCGCTGCGGATCAATCTGGATGAACTTGAATCGGGCGAGTTCTGGACCTCCGAACACACACGATCGCTGCTGGTAACACAGCCGCAGAGGTTTGCGCCCGGTTTTGTGCTGGTCTTTAATGAGTTCGACAATCGCAGTCTCTTTCCCTTGAAGCTGTAGCCCCGCCGAAACCGTTGCAAAGGGTGGCGCTTTTTCGTATACAGGTGCGGCACGGTCCGGGTGGTCATGGTCTGTATCGACAATCGCAAAGGAGATTTATGCCGACGGTTGAGTTTTTGAATGCTGGCAAGAAGGTGGATTGCGGGCAGTATGCAAACCTCCGCAAGGCAGCGCTGCTCCATGATGTCCCCGTTTACAAGGGAATTGATGAAACCCTTAACTGTCAGGGGAATGGTCTGTGTGGCACGTGCGTCATGGAGATCATCGAAGGTGCCGAGAATCTCTCGCCCCTGACGCGACGTGAAAAGCTGCGACTGAAGGGCCCGACGGCGAATCGTCGCCTGAGTTGCCAGTGTCAGGTCATGGGCGATCTCGTCTGCATCACCGCGCCCGCCTTGGATTGACCGCACGAACATGACTTGCCTCCCACGCTGTTCCCACGGTACAATTGATCTTCAGTCGGATCGCGTCAGCAGTTTGGGAGTACGCGCAGCGACGGGAATTGCCTTGAGGGGCGAGTTATGGATTTGAAAGCGTCGGTCGAATTGCGGGAAATCGCGAAGAATCTCCACGGTTGGACAAGTTTTCACCCGCAATGGAAGGTCGATTTTAACAGTTATGCACTGAAGACGGGCGAGGGAGTTGTTTTCATCGATCCGTTGAAGGTCGAACCCGCCGTTCTCCAGCAAATCGAGGCCCTCGGCGAGCCAATCGGCATTTTTCTCACCAATGCCCACCATGACCGCGACTCCGATTGGTTTCGTAAAAAGTACGGGATCCAGATCTATGCTCACGAAAAGGCCAAAGCCGACTGCGACACCAAGATCGATGTGCTGTTGATGGACGGCGAACGTTTGCCAGGAGGAGTGAAGGCGGTACATCTTCCCGGCTCCTCTGCGAGTGAGACCGCCTATTATGTCAAGTCGGGTGGCGGCATCATTCTGATGGGCGACACCCTGCTCAATCAAGGCGACAAGGGACTGACGTTGTTGCCGGAACCTTATATCGAGGATAAGAAGCAGGCCCTGAAGTCGCTCCAGAGACTGCTTGTCCTCGATTTCAAAATCATCACGTTCGCCCACGGCAACCCCATCGTGGGAAACGCGAAGAGCGAAATCACCAACTTCCTCAAGAAACCAAAGAAGAAAAGCTCATGAGCCAACAATACAACAAAGTTGAAAAACGTCGCCGTCGCACCGCCTACCTCAGGCGGCTGAAAGTAAAGCGAAAGCAGGCCAACCCCAAGAGTGCCAAGTCAACCGCTGCCGCCTCAGCCAGCTGAGTCCCGCGGCGCCCGCTTTCGCCTACGCGGCGGGAGCAACGCCGTAGTTTCGCGAGTGGAGTTCTGTCAGGATGGCCAACTCCGACGGGGTCAGGCTGGGCGTGTCGGACGCGGCCGCAAATTCGCGGAGTTGCTGCTCGTTGTAGATGTTGGGCAGCACCGAACAAATGCTGGGCTCTGTGAGGATGAACTGGATCGCCGCTTGGCCCAGTGTCCGTCCCGTGTCCTGCGTGAGGAATGAGATCTGTTCGAGCTTTTTCAGCCCATCCAACAGCCACGCCTTCTTCTTTTCATTGTCCGCGACGCGGAAGCTGCGATGGTCGTCCTTGCTGAAGGTCGTCTTCTCGGAATAGCTGCCTTCCAGCAATCCGGAGCTGTGCGGCACGCGTGTAAAGACATTCAAATCACACTCGTGGGCCGCGGGGAAGATAGGTTCGCCGATCATCCTCTCGAACAGATTGTAAATGATCTGCACGTGCGCGCCGCGCTCGCGCAACGCCGCGATGCCCTCCGCTATCTGGCGAGGATCAATCGCCGGCCCCAGTGCCACGCCAAACGTTAGGATCTTGCCCGCCTCGCGCAGTTCCTGCAGGGTGTCGAACACGTCGTCATTGCGGATTGTCTCGAGGCGCGGGTTATGAAGTTGGTAGAAATCGATGCGGTCGGTCTTCAATCGTTGCAGGCTTCGCTCGCAGGCCTGGCGGATGAAATCGGGCGACCAGTTATGCGGACGCTCCCGTTGCCCGGGCTGCACACCGGGATGATTGTAAAAGTCATAACCGAATTTCGTGGCGATGACGATCTCATCACGACGTCCGTCAAAGGCCTGGGCCAGCACCACTTCACCCTTGCCGTCACCGTACACGTCCGCTGTGTCGAAGAAATTGATGCCGTGATCGAGCGCCAGTCTCAGCAGGCGGACGCCCGTGTCGTAATCTTCATCGCTCACGCCCCACATCTTCGTGCCGACCGTCCAAACGCCAAAGCCGACCTCGGAAACGTTGTGAGAAGTGCCTTTCAGAGCGCGGTATTTCATCGTGATCCTGTGACTTGCCCGCCCACATCTTATCGGGAGTGCGAGCCTCCCGGCGAGCCGAAAAGGCGACTCCAGTGGTCACCGGGGACACCTGGCTCATGGAATCCACTCACGGTTTGGGCGCGGACGGAGCGACGGGTGCGGGCTGCGCGCCGGCGCCAGCCGTCGGTTGTTGTCCTTGCGTGAACGCGCGTTGCCAGTATTCATCAGGGTACGTCACCCGCGGGATGCTGCTCCAGAAACCGTTAATTACCGCGCCTTGCGGGAGATGGTAGATCCATGATTCACCGCTGCGAGTGTCGATAAGAAACAACGCCGCGCCGCGATCCGACTCGTTGGCGACGACGATTTGAAATCGACCCGAGCCGCTTGGCTGGTCAAGTCTCTCCTCGATATGACTGAGGCGCTCCTGCGTCTTGCCAGCGTGTTGCTCGATTGTGTCGAGCTTGGAACAGGAGGTTGTCAGTAACAGTCCCACTACGGCGGCCGAGTACGAAGCAAGGGTCAGGCTCGAGGCGCGATTATTCATGGCAACGTGCTCCGGTTCCTCTGGGTGAACGAGACGAATCCGCACGGAATGCCAGCCTTTGTAACAGCGGCGCCCGGGAACTGTCAAGCGACGGGATTTCCGGGTGGACACGCCGGGGTGGATGCGCTAAGTAGTAGGTCGGTCATGCAAGTGAGTTCCAACATCGCGTTCAAGGAGTGGGCTGTCGTAGTGGATGCACTGGGACGGGGAGAGCAGGTCGTCATCCTCCGCAAAGGCGGCATCCGCGAGCAACGCGGTGAGTTTCACGCCGATCACCATGAATTCTGGCTGTTCCCGACGCAGTACCACGAAGCCGAGCGTTCCGTCATTCCGTCAAAACGCCCCCTCTTGCGCGAAATGGCCGCCGCCGCGCCCCGGGACTTTGTGGACATTGAGTACTATGTGGTGGCCGATACGGTCTTGACGATCACGGACATCGAATGCGTCAAACGTCTGCAGGGGCGGCATATCTGGAGCGAGACGGTCCTTCAGGAACGCTTCCAATTCGGCCGCGAGGCGGGATTGCATGCCTTGTTGACCCGCGTCTACCGGCGCCCTACGCCGGAGCGATTCGCACTGCGCGAGTCCTATGGCGGCTGCAAGAGCTGGGTCGAACTCGAGCGAGGGTTGTCCACTGAAGGCTTGACGCCAGTGCTCGGGGATGCTGAATATAGCGTGCAGCGAGAAGGAATCGTGGAACGGTTATCTGATCATGCCCTTGCTCATTCATAAACGGCCCGACGGCACCGAGAAAAGTCTCGAGTTTGCCAGCAAACCACTCATCGTCGGTCGCCTCCCGGAATCGGAGATCTCTGTACGTGATGCGTTCATCTCGCGTGTGCACTGTGGTATCAGTTACGTTAACAGTCAATTCACCCTCAAGGATCTGGGCTCGACCAACGGCACCTACCGCAACGGCGCGCGAGTCTTCGAGTGCACGCTCGCCACGGCCGACAAAATTCAGGTCGGCAACACGACCATTGTCTTCGAGGTCGAGACCAAGAGTGGTAACGCGATCCTGCGCCAAATCCCACAAATGGTGGCCCCTCCGTCAACTCTCGGGGGTTCAACGCCGCCGCGTCCCGACCTCCGGCAAATCACCGTGCCGGTCAAGGAGCCGCTGGTCAAACCCTCACCGCCAACCCTCCGTCCCAAGTAGTCCGAGCGGAGCGCCTTATGAACGTGGCGCACAAATCCATCCTGTCAGTTCTCATCACCGCCGTTGTTGTCGTTGCGTCCGCGACCCGCGTCGGATCGCAGGAGGCAACGAACCTTGTCAAGTCGTCCGCGGAAATCGCCCGTGACGAGGCCCGGCAGCGACGCGTCAAAATGCCCATCGCCAAAGGTGCCATCAAGGAGATCGATTTGCTGCGCCACCAGGTCAAGCTCATGACCGAGGATGGCCTGCGGACGTTCACCTACACGAGCCGGACTTACATCTTCCGCGACAAGCAGAAGATCGCCGCAGACAACCTGAAGGTCGGCGAGATCGTTGCCTTGCGCTTCAATACGGACAAGGATGGCAACGTCCTTGTGTTGCGCATCAAAGCCCGCACGCCGTCTGAACTAATGGAACCGCCCTCACCCGGTCCTCCCACTGCGACGAATTCTCCGGTCGGCAAGCAACCATGAAAAAAGTCCTGGTTCCTCTGGCGCCCGGCTTCGAGGAAATTGAAGCGATTACTGTGATCGACATCCTGCGGCGCGCCGGCGTTGAAGTGACAGTCGCCGGTACCCAGTCAGGTCCGATCGAGGCCTCACGCCAGACCAAACACATTCCCGACTGCACACCCGCTGACGTCCGCACGGAGGATTTTGATATGCTTGTCCTGCCCGGCGGTCAGCCCGGCGCCACCCATCTCCGCCACGACGCTCGCCTCAAGCAAATCATCGAAGTGTTGCGGGCGAAGAATTGCTGCCTCGCAGCCATTTGCGCCGCGCCGACCGTTCTCTCGGGCTACGGCATCTTGAAAGATCGTTCCGCCACCAGCCATCCCACCGTCCGCACCGAGGTCGCGGCGGGCGCGAAAGAGGTTTCCAATCAACGCGTCATCGTCGATGGCCCCATCATCACCAGTCAGGCTGCCGGTACCGCGATGGAGTTCGTCTTCAAACTCGTGGAGATCCTCTGCGGCACGGACAAAGCCACGGAAGTCAACCTTGGCGTCCTCGCCCGACTCTGAAGATTTCCGCTATGTTGCAATTCCCGACCCAGAGGGTAGAATCCCCGCCGGTGGCTGGGTGAACCGGAGAAGCACTACCGCAATCGCTCTCACTGTCGCTGGATCGGACGGCGGTGGCGGCGCCGGCATTCAGGCCGACCTAAAAACTTTCCACGCACACGGCGTCTTCGGCACCAGTGCGATCACCTGCATTACCGCGCAGAATCCGGATCGTGTCAGTGCGGTGCAAGCCCTCGCGCCGCGCCTTGTTGCCGAGCAGATGGATCGCATCTTCGAGGCGTTCCCCATCGGCGCGGCGAAGACCGGCATGTTATACGACGCGGCGATCATTACGGCCGTCGCGCGCGGTTTTGCCCGCCGCAAGTTCCGCAGGGTTGTTGTTGATCCTGTAATGGTGGCCAGCAGCGGCGCACGGCTGCTCAAGAACGACGCGATCACAGCGCTCGCGGTTAGTCTTTTCCCGCAAGCCGCCGTCGTAACTCCCAATCTCGCGGAAGCCGAGGTGTTGTTGCGGGGCTCTATCCGCACGCTCGATGAACTACGCGAGGCGGCGCGGCTTTTGGCGGAGAAATTCGATGTGCCATTCCTCGTGAAGGGAGGACATCTGCTCCGCGGGAAGCCAGCGGTCGATGTGCTCTTCGACGGCAAACGCTTTTACGAATACCGTGCGAAGCGGGTGCCGCATATCAAGACCCACGGCACGGGCTGCACCTTCTCCGCCGCCATCGTGGCCAATCTCGCCCTCGGTCACAGTTTGTCGGAGTCCATCGCCCGGGCAAAACGATTCATAACCCGCGCCATTCGCGGCGCGCGAAAAGTGGGGCCTTACTCCGTGCTGCGGATATGAAGCGTCCGCTTACAGGACTCGCAGTCGCGTATGCTGCGGGAATCTGGATTGGATCGCTGGTGGGTTGGCCAGCGATAATATTGTGCGTCGTGGCGGCGGCATTGCTCGCCGCCTTTTTGTTCCTCCAAAGAACACGCTTTGGTTTCGTGACGCTGCTGGCGGCGGTTCTCGTGGCGGGGATTTCCAACTACCGTGAGGTCGTGACAATTTCCTCGCCCCACGACATCACGCGTTTGCTTGAACCACGCGATCAGAATGTCCAGATGCAAGGAGTTATCGTCACCGACACGGGTAATCGCGCTGTGCCCTTGAATGAAGACGATCTGGAACGGCAGCGTTTTGAACTCGAATTGACCGCCTTGAAACACTATGGCCAATGGCAGCCCGCCGTCGGTCGCGTTCTCGTCTTCGTCAGCGAAACGCGGGATGCCGAGCCCCTGCAATACGGTGATCGCCTCACATTCTCAGCTGTCCTGCACGTGCCGACGCCCGCGCGAAATCCCGGCGTGTTCGACTGGCGGATCTGGCTTGAGCGGCGCGGCATTTATTTCACGGCGACGATTCGGAAAACCGATTTGATTCATGTTGAGGCTCACAATCAGGGCGATCCCGTGATGGCACTATCGCTGCGGTTGAGCGAATATCTCGAGCGCGCCTTGCAGCTTGGGCTCGAAAACGAACCTAAGCTTGCGGGCGCTCTAGCCGGCATGGTGCTCGGGAAGCGGTCGGAAATACCGACAGAAACATACGCGGACTTCCAGCGGACCGGCGTGTTCCATGTCTTCGCGATCAACGGGCTACACGTCGGGCTCGTGACGGCGGTGGTGCTGATCGTATTGCGTCTGGTCAGGATTCCGCGCCGCTGGTGTGCGGTCGCGGCAGTGCCGCTATTGATTCTTTACGTGTTCGCCACCGGTGCGCATCCCGGCGCAGTGCGGGCGTTGGTGATGGCCTGTGTCTGGTTGATTGGCTGGATGCTGGTACGACCTGCCGATTCCTTGAACACCCTGGCCGCCGCGGCACTCGTAATACTTGTTTGTGCACCCACGCAACTCCTGGATGGCGGATTCATCCTGTCATTTTCCGTGGTGTTGGCGATTGTCACGTTGACACCGCGCCTCGAGGTGCTGCTGCTGACGCGGATTGCGCCGGACCCATTCTTGCCTCGGCAATTTGTACCGGAGTGGCGGACGAAACTGGCGGGTGGCTTGCGCCGCATCGTTCAACTGCTGAGTTGCTCCATCGCCGCATGGCTGGGTCTGTTGCCACTAATGGCGGTCTACTTCCATTTGTTCACGCCAATCAGCATCGTAGCCAATTTGCTGGTCATTCCCTTGCTGGGCGGCATCCTCGCGCTGGGTTTGTTGGCCGCACTGGCGCATGTCGCTTCGGCGTGGTTGACGCTGACGTTGAACAACGCCAACGCTTTTCTACTCAGCGTTATGATTCGCAGTGTCGAGTGGCTCGGCCATGTGCCCTTCGGCCACCGCTTTGTGCCAGCCCCGCCCCTGTGGCTTGTCTGGGCGTATTACGGACTCGGCATCCTCCTGCTAAGCAAATGGATTCCCGCGCCACGGCGGGGATTGATCGCGGCCCTGGCGTTGCCGACAATTGTCGTGGCGCTGTTCCTGAGCGGTGGTAGCGCCGACAAAGTTGAACTCACCATCTTGTCATTGAACGACGGTATGTCCGTCTTCATCGACGCGCCCGGCGAACGCAATGACATGCTGGTCGACGGCGGTGGTGGTTGGAGCGGGGCGCACATTGTGATCCCGTTTCTCCGGGCGCAAGGAGTGAATCAACTCGCCACGATAGTCCTCACCCGTGGCGACAAGGCGCATGCGGCCGGATTGGATGACGTCGCCAATGAAGTGCCCATCCGCGAGGCGCTCTACAGTGGAATCGGCTCACGCTCGAAGTATTACCCCCAGTGGCTCGACGAAATGAAGGCGCACAAGATTTCTTTGCACATGGTCAAAGCGGGGGATGACCTGAGCGCCACACCGAATGTGCATATCCGCGTGCTGAATCCTCCACCCGGCGTGACGGCCAGCCGCAGTGAGGATAACGCGCTCGTGCTCGAGGTCGAATTTGGACCGACGCGTGTCCTGTTAATGTCCGATGTGGGTGAGACTGTGGAGAAACGACTCTTGAGAGATTTTAGTGATTTGCATGCTCAGGTCATCGTGAAAGGGCAGCACGGTACCGAATCGTCCTGCACCGCTGAGTTTCTCGATGCTGTTCACCCGGAAGCTGTCGTGCAAGTGGTCAACCTGAACGACAGTCACCGCTATCCTGAACCGAGTCTGCGCGATCGTCTGGCGCAACGCGGTGTTCCCCTGCTTCGGAGCGATGATCTAGGTGCGGTCACAATTCGGCTGACCTCCAACAAGTACGAGATCCGTACATTCCTTAGGTAAGTTCATCCGCCGCCGGAGCATTCTGACTTGTCTGGGTAACCGGGCCTCGCCATACTGCGGGGGTCATGGTGGTCATCATCAACGGCCGTGTTGTCGGCCCACACAGCGTGCTGGAGCATCATTGCGTAGTTATCGACGGCGGACGAATTAAGGAAATCGCACCGACCGCGCAAGTGCTTTGGTCGGAAGACACGCAAGTCATCGACGCCGGGGACGGGTTTGTGGCTCCCGGTTTTGTCGATATGCACGTTCACGGCGCGTTGGGCCGTGATACGATGGATGGCACGGTCGAGGCGCTGGCGCAGATTGCGAGATTTCACGCTGCAGGCGGCACGACAGCGATGACCCCGACTACCACCACGCACTCCTCCGAAAAGATCGCCGGCGCGCTTCAGGCAATTGCCGATGCGATGGGGCACGACTTTGGGGGAGCCCAAATCATCGGTGCGCACGTGGAAGGGCCCTACATTTCGCGGGAGCGTCGCGGCGCGCAACCCACACAGTTTATTCGTGACCCCGTCCCGGCGGAGTATGAACCGTGGCTGGATCGTGAGGGATTGGTGACGCAGATGACACTCGCGCCGGAATTACCGGGCGCCATGGATCTTATTGACGCACTATTGGAGTGGGAGATTTTACCGAGCGGTGGTCACACGGCAGCGACCTACGAGCAAGTCCGCGCGGCGGTTGAGCGCGGCTTGTGCCACGCGACGCATTTGTTCAACTGCATGTCGAGCACGGTGAAGTCGGGACCGTTTCGTTTGCCGGGCGCACTGGAGATGTTCCTGTCCGACGAACGAGTGATGGTGGAATTGATTGCGGATGGGCAGCACGTGCATCCGGAATTGATGCGATTGGCGGTGCGGGCGAAAGGAATCGACAAGGTGTGCCTGATCACTGATGCGACCGCGGGCGCGGGCCTGGCAGAGGGCGCCGAGTTTCTGGTGGGGGAAACGCGCGCCGTGGTGCGCGCGGGCGTTGGGATGGTCGTGGATGGCTCAGCCTTGGCGGGCAGCGTGTCGACAATGATCCAGATGGTTAGAAACATGGTTGAGCTTGGTGGCTTGTCGTTGGCCGACGCGGTGCGCATGGCTAGCTTGAACCCGGCGCGTGCGCTGGGAATCAGCGGAAGAAAAGGCAGTTTGGAGGCGCGCAAGGATGCGGACATCGTGATTTTCTCGGGCAACTTCGAAGTGCTGAAGACGGTGATCGGCGGTCGGCTGGAATACGAGGCAAAGACAACGTGAATGACATGAGCCAGATGGTCGCAAGATGATTATTATTACCGGAGCGACGGGGTTTGTTGGCGAGGAAATTGTCAAACAGGCCCGGTTCGCGGGCTATTCGGTTCGCGCCATCGTACGTGACCCACAGCGCGCGTTGTGGCTGGCGGAGCGCTATGGGGTCGAGCTTTTTCACGGCAACGTCTTGTACGCGTCGTCGATCGAGGGCGCGATGCAGGACGCAAAGTGTGTGATTCACCTGGTGGGCATCATCCGCGAATGGAAGGAAAACACTTTCGAGCGGGTGCACGTCCAGGCGACGAAGCACGTGATTGACGAAGCGAAGAAGGCCGGGGTGAAACGATTCCTGCACATGAGCGCGCTCGGCACACGTGAAAATGCGCCGAGCCACTACCAGCAGACGAAGTGGGCGGGGGAAGACTGCGTGCGCAAGAGCGGCATGGCCTGGACGATTTTCCGTCCCTCGTTCATTTATGGCCCGAAAGACAAGGCGATCAACACACTGGCGAAGCTTGTGCAACGCCTGCCGTTTGTGCCGGTTTTGGGCGGTGGCGACACGAAGATCCAGCCGATTTCGGTCACCAATGTGGCCCGCGCATTTGTCGGAGCGATTCGGAATGATGAGAGCGTCAACCGGGTCTACGATCTCTGCGGGCCCGAGGCCTTCACGTGGAATGAACTCTACGACAAGTTACAAGGAATTCTCGGTACGCGAAAACCAAAGTGGCATCTACCGATGCCGATCGCCCGTGCGCAGGCGGCGCTCTTCGAGAAGATTCTGCCGAAGCCGCCCTTCACACGCGACCAACTCCTCATGTTGCAAGAGGACAACATCGGTGACCCAAAGCCCGCACAGCGGGACTTCCTGCTGGAACAGGAGAGCTTCGAGAATGGGGTCGCACGGTATCTCCGGCGCAACGCATAAAAAAACAGGGAATCCGCGAAGGATTCCCTGTTGTGATATCGAGATTTAAGGAAGTATAGCCAGTCCTTGCTTCTCTACTAATTATTCCGTCTTCTTGGGAGCATCGGGTGGCCCGATCTTGTGGGCTGTCGCTACGCCGTTATCCTCGGTGTAAGCGACCTTGACCTTGTCACCCACCTTAATGTCCGTAATCGCCGCTTCCTTCTTGTCAGCGGTGGCGTACTTGGTCTTGTCGCCGATTTTGAATGTCTTGCTGGCCGTATCCTTCTTGATAATGACGGTACCCGCCTTCGCGTCGATGGATTCGACCAACCCCGTGAACACTTGTTTCTTGGGCTTTGGTGGTGTTTGGGCCGGTGCCGGCGTTGTCCCATCTTGAGCCCGTACCGGCGCTGTGAACGTGAACGCAACCGCCGCAATACTTAATACCATAACTGCCCGTAGCAGATGTTTACTCACTTCTTTCCTCCTGTTGTTGTGAGGGTTCTATCATTTATATCCCCGGAAGCCTCAATCGGTGTTTAGAGCAAAACCCCCCATCCGTCAAGGGCTTTTTGCTTGATTCGCTCGGCCTTCGGGTACAATGTTAATGGGCCTCGCACTGCGCGAGTCAGACGGAGTCTTACAAGGTAAACCAGTTTTTCGGGAGATTCTCCAAATGCCAGTCGATACTTCGAAGATTCGCACCGTAGCCATCGTCGGCCATGCTTTCAGCGGTAAAACTTCCCTGATCGACGCTGTGCTGTTCATCTCCAAGGCCGTGAACACTCATGGTCGCGTCGCCAACGGGACCAGCGCCGCCGATTGTCTGCCTGACGAACTCGAACGCAAGATGACCATCCACGCCAAGTCCTTCCACTGTCAGTGGCAGGGACATTCGATTACCTTGCTCGATACGCCGGGCTTCGCCGACCTTTTCGGCGATACACTGGCTGCCATCCGCGCCGCCGACGCGGCCATTGTCGTCATCGACGGCGTGGGCGGCATCGAAGTCGGCGCGCGGCGCATCTGGAAAATGCTTGATGAAATGCAGAAGCCGCGCCTCGTGTTCGTCAGCAAGCTTGACAAGGAGAACAGCGACTTTTTTCGTTGCGTGGAGCAGATCCGTAGCGCGTTTGGAAAGAACTGCATTCCGTTTGAATTGCCGGTCGGCCAGGAGACGGGTTTCTCGAAGGTGTTGAACCTGCGCACGACGCCCGAGGCGGACGTGCCCGCCGAACTGCGCGAGCAGTTCCACAAGTGCCATGACAGCCTGGAGGAAGCCGCCGCCGAGCAGGACGACAAGTTGCTCGAGGAGTTTCTCGGCGGTCAGGCACTCACGCTGGAAGAAATCACGAAGGGTACCCATGTCGGGGTCGCCCGCGGCACGACCGTGCCAATCTATTGTGGCTGCGCGGAGAAGGAGATCGGCGTGCGCAACCTGCTGGAAGGCGTCACCGCGTTGTTGCCATCGCCTGTGGATCGCGGCGCCGTCGCCACCGAGGACGACGGGAGCGTCGAGCCCCTGACGAACGCGCCGTTCAGTGCCTTCGTTTTCAAGGCGACCGTTGATCCGTACGCGGGACACCTGGCCTACGTGCGCGTGGTTTCGGGCACTTTGAAGGCCGATATGGACGTATTGAATGTCACGCGGGGCGTGAAAGAACGGATCCCGCAGTTGCTGAGCATGCAGGGCAAAACGCAGACGACCGTCGCGGAGGCCGGCCCCGGCGAAATCGTGGCGCTGGCCAAACTCAAAGACACACACATCAACAACACTCTGTGCGATCCGTCCAAGCCGGTGAAGTTCCCGCCGATCAAGTTCCCGCGGCCCGTGATGAGCTATGCCATCCATCCACACACGACGAAGGATGAGGAGAAAATCAGCATGGCACTGCATCGGTTGACCGAAGAGGACCCGACGTTCCACATGGAACGCAACCCCAACACGAAGGAATTGATCATTTCGGGCATGGGCGATCAACATCTCGCGGTCGTGGTGGACAATCTAAAGAAGCGACTGGGCGTTAACGTCGATCTCAGCACGCCCAAGGTAGATTACAAGGAAACCATTACCTCTCAGGGTGACGGCCATTACAAGCACAAGAAACAATCGGGCGGCCATGGCCAGTACGGCGAGGCCTACGTGAAGATTGAGCCACACCAGCGCGGCAGGGGTTTTGAGTTCAGCAGTGAGGTGGTCGGCGGCGCCATCCCGCGCAACTTCATTCCGGCCGTCGAGAAAGGCTGTCTCGAAGGAATGCAAGCGGGCGTCGTGGCGGGTTATCCCGTCGTCGATGTCCACGCGATTGTGTACGATGGCTCGTACCACGACGTCGACTCCAATGAGATCAGTTTCAAGATTGCCGGCCTGCATGCTTTCAAGGAAGCGATGCAAAAAGCCCGGCCCGCGCTGCTTGAGCCGGTCATGAACATCACCGTCTATGTGCCCGACCAATACATGGGCGACATCACCGGGGATCTCAATCACCGCCGTGGTCACATTCTCACCGTCGAGACCGCGGACGGCATGCAAGCCATCAAGGCGCAGGTGCCGCAGGCGGAGTTGTTCAAGTACGCCAGCGAGTTGCGCTCCATCACTGCCGGTCGTGCCTCGTTCGAGATGGAATTCTCCCACTACGAACAAGTCCCCCAACACGTTGCCCAAAAAGTCGTCACCGAAGCCGCCAAGAAGACTGGGTAGAAAAGCTGATTCTGCGGGGTTTCTCCATTTCTTTGAATAATCCCGCAATCTAACCGTCAATCTGAATAGGCCGGGGTTGGATTGACGATGCGACGATCATTTGGTACAATTTTAGTGCATGGTCCGAGGCGAGGCAGCATTCTCGACCATGAGGAATTTGTGCCAACTCCACAACTTATTGACACTCCACCGGTAGAGTCCCTCGAAAAGGCGACGAAAGCGGATATGGTGCGGCCCAAGTCACCGCCCGTGGTCGCGCCGACGGAACGGGTCGTGACGGAGGGGAAGGGTTTTCGCGTTGGTTCACAGAAGTTTCACCCGCGCGGGGTGACCTACGGCCCATTCAAACCCGACGAAACCGGCAACACCTTCCCGAAGCCCGAACAGGTGGAACATGATTTCGCGTTGATGAAGCAACTCAACGCGAATTGCCTGCGCGTCTATCACGTGCCGCCGCGCTGGTTCCTCGACCTGGCACAGCGGCACGGATTGAAGGTGCTGGTGGATTACTACTGGCCCAAGCACACCTGCTTCCTGGAAGATCGCGAGACCGTCCAGTTCGCGCGGGATGCGACGCGAAACGCGGCCGAGGCACTGGCGGGTCATCCTGCCGTGTTCGCACTCACACTAGCCAACGAAATCCCGCCGGATATCGCCCGCTGGTACGGCGCGAGACGCCTGGCGCATTTCATCGACGAACTCGCCGCGATCGTCAAGGAAGTGGACCCACAACGGCTCGTCACGTTTGTTAATTTTCCCACGACGGAGTTCCTGCAGCCAGCCAGTCTCGATTTCGTCAGCTTCAACGTCTATCTTCATGAACCGCGCCCCTTTGCGAACTACCTCGATCGCTTGCAGAATATTGCGGGCGACAAACCGCTGCTGCTGGCCGAGTTTGGCGTCGACTCCATGCGGGAGGGCGAGGACGCCAAGGCGCAGATTCTCAGTGGCCACATTGATATTGCCTTCCGCGCCGGCCTGGCGGGCATGTTTCTCTTTGCGTTTACGGACGACTGGCATACCGGCGGCCATCAAATTGAGAATTGGTTTTTTGGGCTGACCACACGCGATCGCCAACCGCGTGCGGCGTTCCACGCGGTGGCCGAGCAGTACAAGCGCGCGCCCTACTTCCCGCTGCCGGTGTACCCGAAGGTGAGTGTCGTGGTGGCGAGCTACAACGGTGCGCGCACCCTGCCATCGTGCCTCGATTCGCTCACCCACCTCAATTATCCCAACTACGAGATCCTCCTTGTAGATGATGGTTCGACGGACGACACCGCGCGCATCGCGGCCCATTACCCGACCGTGCGCGCGATCCACCAGCCGAACATGGGCTTGAGCGCCGCGCGCAATACCGGCATCCAGGCCGCCACAGGTGAGATCGTCGCCTTTACCGACAGCGATTGCCGCGCCGACGAAGACTGGCTCTACTACCTTGTCGGGGATTTGCTCAAGACCGATGCGTGCGCAATCGGCGGCCACAATTTTGCGCCGCCGGAGGACAATCCCATCGCCGGCTGTGTCGCGGTTTCGCCAGGCGGCCCGGCGCACGTGATGCTCGACGACCGCAACGCGGAGCACATCCCCGGCTGCAACATGGCTTTTTGGAAATGGGCGCTCGAGGAGGCGCACGGGTTTGACGCGCAATTTCGCGCCGCGGGCGACGACGTGGACATTTGTTGGCGCTTGCTCCAGCGCGGCCGCAAGATCGCATTTTCCCACGCGGGTTTTGTCTGGCATTACCGTCGCAACACCATCCATGCCTACCTGAAGCAGCAGCGTGGTTACGGTGTCGCGGAGTCTCTGTTGCGACGCAAACACCCGGAATATTTCAACAGTCTCGGGGGGATGCGCTGGCGCGGGCGCATTTACAGCCCTTCGAAGATCGCCGGATTCTTCGGCAAGTTCGTGATTTACCACGGCACTTTCGGCAGCGCGCTTTTTCAGACGCTGTACACACCCGAACCCAGTGGACTCCTGACGGTCTTGACGAGCCTGGAATGGCATGTCTTATTTACGGTGGGCGCATTTCTGCTCGCGACGGTATGGCCGGCCTTGTGGCCGCTGCCCGTGTTGACGGTACTCGCGAGCCTGGCCATGGCGACGGCCGCAGCGGTGCGCGTCGAGTTGCCGCCGTGGCAGACGCGCTGGTGGTCGCGACCGCTGGTGGCGATCCTGTATCTGTTGCAGCCGATTGTGCGCGGGTGGCCGAGATACGGACGCCGGCTGCGCCGCTCCGAGACGCCGATCGCAGCGCGCGAAGCCGTGCGCAAACTGGCCGCGCAGTACGAAGGACTGGGTTCCGTGCATACGCTCAATTATTGGAACGAAAAGAGCATCGAGCGCTTCACCTTCCTGGAAGCGCTGCTGGAATTGCTTGACCGCGATCAATGGCAGTCGCGCGCCGACAGCGGTTGGGATGAGTTTGACGTGACCATCTACGGCGACCGCTTCAGCAAGGTGCTCGTGAAGACTGTGTCAGAGAACCACGGCGGGGAGAAGCGCCTGTTGCGGGCGCGCCTCGACGGCGGCTGGACGTTGCTTGGAAAAATGTCCTTCTTTGGGGTGGTGGTCGCCATGTGTCTCGCGTCACGATTGTGGTGGTCGCTGGCATTGCCGGTAACGCAAGTTCCCCTGTGGATGCTGTGGGGGTTGACGGCCTTGCCGCTGGTGTTGATCAGCATCTGGGTGAGTTACCTTCATTTGCGCACCCGCCGCACCGTGCGGCTGGCGACGGCGGTCCTGGATCTCTGCGCCAAAGACCTGAAATTGATCAAACTCAGCGCGCCGAAAAAGTTTGTGAAACCCGATTAGCGCGGTACCGCAAGGTCACACGCCTGCAGTATCGCCCGCAGCACTTTGTCCGAATCGAAATACTCTTCGGCAATCTGTCGCGCCGTCCGGCAGTTGCGTTCGTAATCCTTCCCGATTTCTTCCACGGCGCCCGCGACATCGTCCGCTGTCTGGAAAGCGAAGAGTCCTTCACCACACGGCAGGAATTCGCTGAAGCCGGTGTCCTGCACGATCACGGGCTTGCCCGAGGCGAGATACGCGACTGTGCGATCGCTGAACCAACCGCAACGTGTCTTCACGTACCCGTCCTTGGCTACGCTGAATTCGCCCCGTGAGTCGCCGAGATAATCGAGATAGGCGTTCACACTTCGTGTTGCACCCAGGGCCTCAGTGATGATCCAGCCCGCTGCCCCGAGTTGTTGCGCGGGAGCGGCAACGCCGCCGAGGGCGATCTCGAACACCTTGCCCGCATGTTGGGGAAGGTCGAGGAACTTGAGCATCTCGACGTTCTTTTGCCCGTACGTCACTCCCTGATAATCGACACTCCCGTAGGCGGTCCAGCTCATGACGGTCGTAAACCGCGTGGCTTCGGGGGTGTATCGTGGCTGGATTAGTTCCCGCGCCAGTGGCTGGCGAAACGGCTGCCAGCGTAGTCCACGCGTCGGAATCGGGCAATCTGGTTTGCCGATGCGTTCCCCGAAGGTGAAGTGAAAATTGAAATCGTACGGTGACGCATAGCCGGCGCAGGAAGTGTTGGGCGTCGGCGACATTTTGAATTGCGTGAAGCCCGGATCGATATCGACAAAGATGCGCGTGGGGCAGTCGCGCAACTCCTCCAGCCACGTGGTCGAGGAAGCGCACAGGACAAAATCCGCCCGGCTACACAAATTCTTCACTTCATCACATTGCAGGCCGTGCCATTTCCCCGTGGTGTCCACGTAGCACCAACGCCGGATGCCGATGCGTTCGAAAAATGGCAGGATCTGACCGAGCCCATAGGTCGGATCATCACTCATCGTGTTGGTGCGCGGGTCGTAACACGCCTGGTCCCAGCCATGGTGCTCAAGGAAGACGACTTCATAGCCGAGTTTTACGAGGCCCGCGAGAAAGTGATATTGCGATAGCAAATGACCACCGAGCGGATAACGAGTCAAGTAGCCCGCCACTATGGCAACGGGACGGCTCAAGCGCCCGCCTGTGTGATGAGGTCGGCAAGAACCTGACGCGCGTCGAACATCTGTCCGGCCAATTGACGCGCAGCGCGGGAGTGTGCGGCGTAGTCGGCGTTGACCGCCGCGATGCCCGCGAGCGCCTCGTCGAGGGTTTGGTAGGCAAACAGCCCGTGGCCCGTTGGATAAATGTGGCTCCAGCTGGTATCCTGTAAAACACATGGACGACCCAGCGCAAGGTAACAGGCACTACGGCAACTGAACCAGCCGCTGCGGGATTTGACGTAGCCTTCCTTCGCGACGCTCCATTCGCCTTTTGAGCGGCGCAAGTACTCCCGATACGTCCAGGGATCGGGCAAATGCTCGGCGGGTTCGATGATCTGCCAGCCTTTTTGCTGCAGCATCTCGGTCGGACGTTTCATGCCCGGGCCCATGCCCATCGCGATCTCGAATTTCTGCGCCGTTCGCTCCGGCAGATCGACGAACTTCAGGAACTCAACGTCCTTCTGTCCCCACGTTTCGCCGTTGTACTCGCAACTCTTGTACGAAACCCAGTTCATCACCGTCGTGAACACATCCCGTGGCGGCTCTGCGGGAACTTCCCACCAATCGAGCACGACCGGCTGGCGCGTGGGAATCCAATCGAAACCGGCGTTGGGGATGCGGCAATCCGCTGCGCCGATATTCTCCGCAAAGGTGAAATGTTTGTCGTGCGCGCGGATCCGGTCGATCACATCCTGTTTGCCAGAGACGAGCGCGACCTGGGTGAACATCGGATCAGAATCGAGAAAGACCTTGCACGGAATCGACAGGTACTCGGGGCGCAGCCACCCACAACCCGATACGTTCAAATAGAGGTCCGCCGACGCACAAATCTCCTTTGCGGCCGCTTCCGTGTGGCCGTGATAACTCGCGTCGGGCGCGCTCCGGTAAATCCAGCGGTCAGCGAGCCCGAGTTTCTCCATGGTACCGCGAAGGTAGCCGACATTGTAACTGGCATCCGCGGAGACGGTATTCTGGATCGGGTCATAGGGCCACATCTCGGTGTCTTCGAGGTAATACACATCGTGTCCCAGTTGGCGGAAGCCTTCGACGTATTGCAAATAATCCCAGGCTACCCCACCGAAGGCGTATTGTCCGACCAATCCCGTGACCACGATGCGCATGGCGGCATTTATAAACTGCTTTTGCACTCGACACAATCATGGGCGCATTTCACAGTACGCCGCATGCGCAGCGACAAAGAGCGGGCGATAGCTACGCTGA
>Ga0224557_1000423_pt1 | contig 47663 bp, 38 predicted proteins | sample 714S31014metaG_FD_180677 | JGI IMG/M metagenome (GOLD analysis project Ga0224557, IMG submission 180677) | Peat soil microbial communities from Stordalen Mire, Sweden - 717 S3 10-14 | ecosystem: Environmental > Terrestrial > Soil > Wetlands > Peat | place: Sweden: Norrbotten County, Stordalen...
CGACTGGCAGAGGTTACGGTGGGGTCAGCCTGCCAGTCGGTCACGGAATTTATGCCCATCTTGGCGAATCCAAGCCACAAAAGGTTTCCGGCCTGATACCGTTAGACGCTGGTCAGGTGGCGATCACATCGGAGAATTTCTACTTCGCCGGTCAAAAGAGCACATTACAAATTCCGCTTCGAAATGTTATTCGGTATCAGCCATACCTTGATGGCATCGGGATTTGTGAATCCCACGGCGCACCAAAAGTATTCACATTCAACCAGAGTTGTCAGTTTCCAGATGGTCGCTACTTGACCGTCGATGTTCAGTGGGATTCCGGCTGGTTTCTGTATCCATTCTTAACGGCTCTGACGAATCGACTCAACGTGTGAGGAACCCAAGACTAGGAGTATTGGCCAGGGATAGTGGGAGGGAAGACAATGAAGAACGACCCGGAATCGGTCGCATGGAGAGAAAAGATGAGAACCGGATTACACTACGACCCGAAGACCGAAACCATTACGCCGATACCGAAGAGCGATGCAGAAGCAGGGCATCCGGCCCATTCCGAAGAAGTCCCCATCGAGCCAGCCGTTAAACTTCTGGAGAGCATTGACAAATCGAATCGGGCGCTGCGAAACCATCTGGAGTGCATCGACGAATCGCTCGGGACGATCAAGCACGTCCTGGTTTTCTTTTTCTGGCTGACGATTATCGGAATGATCGTGGGCTTGATAGCAGCGATCTCGCGCTAGACGACGGCGAAAGCTCACGATGCGACGACTCTTTCTGATTCTCACCGTTCTCAGTTCTCCCTGCTGGTCGCAACCTTCTGCACAACAACCGGCTCAACCGCCGATATTGGTCAAAGTCGAGATGCCACCAGCGCCACGTCGTGACTGTCTTGAGAGGCTTGGACCGCTGATCGCTGCTGGCGTTGCGCTCATCGTAGGGTTAACGCAGTTACTACTGCAAAGGAAAAGCTTGAAGCAGAACTTGTTCGACAGACGATTCAAAGTATATTCAAGCGTCGAGGCTTATCTGAGGTTAGCTATTGAAAAGGACGGCAAGACCGACGTTCCCGCCTACAGTCAGTTTCGGGTGGACACCGATCCGGGCGAGTTTCTTTTTGGCGCTGACGTATGGAGATACATAGGCGAGGTAGGTCAACTCGGCCTCGGGTTTAGGCAAGTGCAAGGGCGTCTAGAATTCTGTAACAATGTTCTCAACGGCCTTGTGACCATCGACCCAAGCAAGTATGTTGAGATTCAAGAGGAGCAGCCAAACTTGCTACTTGAGGTACGGCGTTTCAGGGGTGACGTTGGAGACGCCTTTATCGGACGAACAAGAAGTGTGTTCCGTGACTATCTTCGGCTTCATCACGACGCAAGCTGGCCTACACGACTGAAGGCTCGTATCGACCGGTGGATGGAATCGGAAGTCCCGGCCAAGTTTGCTTCTAAGGCAAGAGATTAAACGCTTGACTCCGGCAAGGAAGCGGTTCACAATAACAGGCATATGCCCATCGACATCGCAGCCGGGTTAGCGCTCTCGAAGAATGCGCTTGACATCGTTATGGCGGTTCGCAAGGCGATTCGTGAGAAGAAGAAGCTTACCGATGACGAGATGCGAGATTATCTGGACACCCTACAGGATAAGCTCGTGGATGTAAAGACCGCACTCATGGAAGCTGATGAAGAGAATCGGAGCTTGAAGGGCCAGCTTGCCGACGCAAAGCGTATGGCTGATTTTTGCGCTGCGTTTACAAAGGGTGAAGGTCTGTACTGGCATGACAGCTTTCCCTATTGTCCTACGTGTTGGGACACCAGGAGGGGGCCGGTGCGGTTAGGCGGTCCAGTTGACGGCGATGGTGGCGAGTATTGGCTGTGTCCAGTTCATAAGGTTTACCACGTTACCCAACAGAGATATTAGGCAACTCCGGGTCCTCGTAGATGTTCCCGACGACCTCGAAGTTGTTTAGGGCCTACCGACCGAGAGCCTTCGATTCAGCCGCCGCAAAAGGCTTCTTCCGTTTGCCTTGCGGTTTATGGGCACGACCGGTCGAAAAGCAACGTAACCGAAATCTGCCCTGCGACTGCCGCGGCATGGGGCTTACAGCCCCCCGTGGAACCGTCCGAAACCGTAGGCGAGCATGAGCGACATGATCAGGATGCCCGCCCCGAGGACCAGCACGTGCCCAGTCTTGCGCAAATTGAAACAGCCGACACGGCAGACAAGCAAGTAGCCGACGGCAAGGTTGAAGAGTCCCCAAAGGACATTGACCATCGCGGAAGACAATCCTACTCCGGGTGGCGATGCGAAGGGGCTCTGGAAGGAATGGCCGGAGATCCCATTGCCGAGATGAGGCAGGGCGTTCGCGAGGAATGCGCCCCCGAGGAAGTACGCCACATAGTGATGCCAGCGCGTGGTTGCTCCTTTCTGGTTGCCAAGCCAATGGTAGCAGGCCCCGGCATTAAGATCGACGATAATGACGATAATAGTGTTTAGACGATGATCATCGCGCTGGGGCAAATCAACACCACTGTCGGCGACCTCACCGGCAATGTGGATCGCATGATCCGCGCCGCGCGCGAAGCCGCCGCCGGCGGCGCCCAAGTCGTGGTTTTCCCGGAACTCTCCGTCACCGGTTATCCGCCCCGCGACCTGGTCGAAAAGCCGACATTCGTGGAGCGCTCCGGCCAGCAGTTGGAACGTCTGGCAGCCGAGACCGCCGCGCTGCCGATCGCTGTGATCGCCGGATACGTCGGCCCCTCTCCATCGCCCACCGGGAAGCACGCCACCAACAGCGCCGCCGTGCTGGCGGGCGGCAACATCCTGTTCCGGCAAACCAAGATGTTGCTGCCCACCTACGATGTGTTCGACGAGGCGCGCTACTTCGTCCCCGCCGAGTCCCAGTCGATTCTCCTTTTGGATGGCCGCAAAATCGCGCTCACCATCTGCGAGGACGCCTGGAACGACAAGCAGTTTTGGGAGCGCCCGCTCTATCGCCGCGATCCTGTGCAGGAACTGGCGCATTCCGGCGCGGAACTGCTGATCAGCATCAACGCCTCGCCTTATCACATGGGCAAGCGCGCGCAGCGCCGGCAGATCTTCGCCGCCACGGCTTGCCGCCACGGGATTCCAGTCGTATATGTGAACCAGGTGGGCGGCAACGATCAACTGGTGTTCGACGGCGCCAGTTTCGCCATGGACGCCACTGGACGCGTGGCCGCATCCGCCGCTTCCTTTTCCGAAGACCTGGTGCTGTTCGATTCCGATACCGGCGCGGGGGACCAACACGATAACCTGGCCGAAGAATGCGAAGCCGTCTACGCAGCGCTGGTTCTGGGCACCCGCGACTACATCCGCAAGTGCGGCTTCGAACGCGTGCTCATCGGGCTGAGCGGCGGCATCGATTCTTCGCTCACGGCCGCCATCGCGGTGGATGCGCTGGGAGCGCGCAACGTCACCGGGGTGGGCATGCCCGGACCCTTTTCATCGGAGGGCAGCGTCCACGATGCGCGCGCGCTGGCCGAAAACCTGGGCATCCGCTTCGAGATGGCGCCCATCTCGCCCATCTACGATGAGTTCCTGCGCGTGCTCGATCCCTTGTTCGCCGGCGCACGGCAGGATGTCACCGAGGAGAATCTGCAGGCCCGCCTGCGCGGTGTCACGCTGATGGCGCTCTCCAATAAATGGGGCGACCTGGTGCTGACCACCGGCAACAAGAGCGAACTGGCCGTGGGCTACTGCACCTTATACGGCGATATGTGCGGCGGCCTGGCGGTGATCAGCGATGTGCCCAAGACGCTGGTCTACGATCTCTCGCGCGCGGCCAACCGGCGACATCCCGGCGCCATCCCGCAAAGCGTGTTCGACAAGCCGCCCTCGGCGGAGTTGCGCCCCAACCAGAAAGACAGCGATTCGCTCCCGCCTTACGAAATCCTGGACCAGGTTTTGCGCGCTTACGTGGAAGACTACCAGGCCCCGCGGCAGATCGCGCAGGACCTTGGCCTGCCGCTCGAAACCGTGGTGGACGTGGTGAACAAGGTGGACCGGAATGAGTACAAGAGGCAGCAGGCCGCGCCGGGCTTGAAGGTCACCTCCAAGGCATTCGGCATCGGCCGACGCTTTCCCATCGCCCAGAAGTACGCGGAGTAGCGTGCTCGGACTTGGCAGGCCACGAAAAACGATGGCCTGCCCCACAGCTAATCTCTTAACGCCGCTCTTCTCTGCGCGGCTCCGCACGGCGCGCCGCGTGACGTTCCACGCGGGGGCCCACCGGCCGCGCCACGGGCACCGCGTACGAGTGTACGTATCTGTCGCGGTTCGCCCAAGTGCGCACCCACGGGCGATGATCGATCAGGATTTCGTGCGTGCGCCATCCCAGCGCCGGACCCGACCAGCCGAACGGCGCGAACGCCCCTACAAAGATCCCAGGTCCGAAAGTGATGCCAACCCCGGCGAAGAAGCCGGGCCTCGGCGCCACAAATACAACCGCCGGATTGTAGTAAGGCACGTACACATAGCCTGGATTGACGGGCAAGATTTCGATGTCTCCCGGGCCCGCAACTACCACCCGATCTTGCGCGTTACTCTGCAGATAGCCGTCGTCCATGGCTTTTTCGCGCATGCGTTGCACGGCGTCCATCACATCGGGGCGCTGGCTCAATACGGCATTGCCCAGCGCCTGCGTCCAGCCGGGATCCCTGGCCATCATGTCGAGCACGGATGGAAAGGGAATCAGCGCCAATACGCTGGGATCGAACGGCAGATTGTCCTCGTACATCGCCCGGGACAATTCATCGGCGCGCAGATAACTGTGCTGATTCGCCCAGGTAGCTGCGTCGGTGATCTCGTTCCAGTAAGTGGAACCAGTCAGCACCTGGGCCAGCAGCGGGTCTGGATAGAGCGCGATGCGCTCCACGAGGTTATCCAGTTGCTGCGGCCCGAGCAGGGGAGCCTGCTGCTGCGGAGGATACTCCTGCTGCGGCGGAGGCGGGCCTTGCGCCAGCACCGCGGCACACAAAACACCGGCAATTGCACTTGCCCACAGAACAGTTTTCACAGACATAAAATGATCCCCTCTCGTAACTTCGCACCACCCTAGCGCCAGCGTCCCCACCCGCGTCCCCACCCGCCGCGACCCCAATAGAACCCGAGGCCCGGCCCCCAATAATACGGGTACCCATACCCATAAGCATACGGATACGAGGCGTACGGATACGGGTAGTTGGAGCCGTCGTACGCTCCATTGGGCGGCCTGGTGCGATTCTGCACATCATACGGCCGTTCGTAATCGTTCGGGCTCACCCAGCGGAACGCTGGCGGCGCCGTCTCGGTGGAAACCGTAACGGGAGCTTCCACCCGGAACGTCAGAATCTGCTCCGGATAAAGATAGGTCGGCCGGCCCCGCGTCACCAGCACCCCAACGATTCCAACGAAAGCACCCGCGCCGGCGCCAATCGCCGCGCCAGTGCCCCAACCGGCTGCCGCGCCGATCATCGCGCCAGTCGCGGTGGTCGCGCCCACGGCGCCCACATCGCGGCCCACCGAAGTCGGGCCATTCTTGCTAAACAGTTGCGTTTGGATCGGCACCGGCTGTCCATCAGACAGGCTGAGGTCCGTCAGTTGAACCGCTAACCGCGAGACGCCCTCTACGCGCCCCGCTTTCTTGGCTTCCGTGACCTTTCCGCCGAGGGTCTGACCGCGATCCGCGACCACTACGCCATCCACCACAACGGGCTTCGCCAGGGTGGCGGAAAAGCCATCCCCAACCTTATTGCGGTCGGACGACAAGCCCTGGCTCAGACGCACGGTGATGTAGGTGCCGGGCTTGATCGTCAACTTCGCTGGAATTGGACCGCGATTGTAGTTGACCGCCGGTGGCTGACTCCCATATCGCTGGCCGGGATAAGGCTGATTCGGATATGGTTGATTCGGATACTGCTGCTGGTTCGGATACTGCTGCTGGTTCGGATACTGCTGATTCGGATACTGGCTAGGGTAAGTCGCCGGCGGCGCACCCTGGGAATAATTCGGATCCATGGTGGCGCGCGGAGCGGGCTCGGCCGGCGGCGCCGCCTCGGCGGGCTGAGTTGCCGGCGCCGGCGGAGTTGCCTCCGAGGACTGCGCAGACGCCGGATCCCCGGCCTTGCGCCATTGGCTATTGGCCGGAGCGCTCTGCTGTTGGTTATCGGCCGGTGGCGGCCCCGCAGGCTGGTCTTGCGCGAATAGCGCGCTCGATCCGGCCAGGAAACTGAGTGCGACGGAGCAAACCGCCGTACGAACCGGGCTCATGCAATTGCTCTTCATATATAGCTGCCTCATTAGTGACGACGGCCTGTTATATGCATCCGTTGCGCCAATCCAAAATACCCGCTAAGTATATGAAACCATGAGATCAAACATCCACATTTTGTGGCCGCAATGCACCGCAGCTGGTGGATTTCAGCCACTAGAAACCGAAATGCGTCAGTGCTAGTCTATAAGGCAGGTGACTTATGAGAAAAACACTCATTACGTTCGCATGTTTGCTATTGGCCAATGTGGCTTTTGCCGCATCGGGTCACGGTGGCGGCGGTGGTCATGGTGGAGGGTTCGGCGGAGGCGGCGGTCACGCCATGATGGGAGGCGGCGGCCGCGGCTTTAGCGGCGGTGCGGCCAGAGGGTACAGTTATGGTGGTGGTGGCCGCGGGTATGGCGGCTATCGCGGCGGGTATGGCGGCTACGGCGGCTATGGTGGCGGATATGGCGGCTACGGCGGCTATCGCGGCGGATATGGGTATGGCGGCTGGGGCTGGGGCGGCTGGGGTCTTGGCTTGGGCTACTGGCCGGGATATTACGGATACGGATACTATGATCCCTACTCCTATTCCGATCCCTACGACTATCCTTACCCGTCCGTGTATGCCAACCCTTATCAGGGCTATGGATATGGCTACGGATATTATCCGAACGCATATGCGTATCCGGGACCCGGTGTGGGCGTAGTGGTGGGCGTCGCGGACGGCAGGTGGCATCACTTCGGCGTGCGTCGCTAGGTGGGGCAGTCCAGCGGGGTGCCGCATTCCGCCTGCTAGAATCACGTCTTGATGCGCACCTGGCTCACGCTGCCTAACCTCTTCACGCTCGCCAGGCTGCTGCTCGCCCCCGTGATTGTTTCCGCCATCTTGCAGCGCCGCGCGTTCGCGGCTCTCTGCCTGTTTGCGGTCGCCGCGGCCACCGACGTGATCGATGGCTACCTCGCACGCCATTTCGGCGCCACTACGGCCGCCGGCGCGTTCCTCGATCCCATCGCCGACAAACTGCTGCTGACCGGCGTTTACCTGGCACTGGCCTTGGCCGGCAGCGTACCCTGGTGGCTGGTCGGCGTAATCTTCGCGCGCGATTTGTTCATTCTTGCGTCAGCCGCCGTGGCCCTCCTGGCTACGAGATTGCGTGCATTTCCGCCCAGTATTTGGGGCAAGGCGAGTACTTTTTTTCAGATCCTCACCGCGGTTGCTTTTCTGGGCCGCGACGCCTTCGCCTCTCCGCTTTTGGCCGCATCATCCGGCGCCCTGATCTGGCCTACCCTCGCCCTGACCGTCTGGAGTGGGATTCACTATGGTTGGCGTGGCGCACGCCTCCTTCGGGTGGATTGACGGGGGCGCGTCGCGGGAGTAGTCTATAATTGGACGGGGAAGATGACTCGCTACACGCCCGCGCGGCACTATCTAACGTTCGGAATCGTAGCCGTCGGCTTGGCGGGCTTTTCGGCCTGGCTGGGACTGGACTGGATTCCCGCATTCGTTCCCGCCGTGCTGTTTTTTCTGAGCGCCGTTCTGCTTCTGGCGCTGGCCTTGCAACCCGCCATCGAGATCCACGAAGGATATTTGGCGGTGGGTAAGCGCATTGTGCCCTGGATGGATATCCGGCGCCTGGATCGCCCGGGAAACTGGTTGTCGCCCCTCATCGTCCGCATCACCCTGTTCGACGATTCGCGTATGATCCTGGTCTATCCGGGAGACCTGGATTCGTGCAACAGCCTGCTCCGGCATCTGCGCCGCCTTTCGCGCGACGCCCTCATCGACGGCATTCCATACCGCCAGTACTGGGGTGAAGTTCTGGCGCCCGGCGGAGACCGCCGGCAAGGCCCGCCGCCCCGCTACCGCATGCTGCTGCCGGAGGACGAGGCGGAGGTCGAACGGCTCTATCAACGGCTGAAGACCGTCGGCCATCTCGATCAGAAGAATTCGGCGGACGAGAAATAGTCCGTGGCGCGCCCCTTTTCTCTTTTCCTGAAATCCATCGTTTGTCTCGTCGTGGTGTTGGCGCTGGCGGTTGCCACGCATTCCTGGTGGCTGGCGGCCCTCGGCAGAACGCTGGTGCGCGACGAGGGCCCCGCCCGCGCGGAGATCGCGGTGGTGCTGGCCGGCGATTATTATGGCCATCGCATCGTGCGCGCCGCGGAACTCGTAAAGCAGGGATACGTGCCTAACGTCCTGGTCAGCGGCCCCAACGATCTCTACGGCTTTGACGAATGCGACCTGGAGATTCCGTTTGCCATGAAGAACGGCTATCCGCAGAGTTGGTTCATTCACGCACCCAATCAAGCCCGCAGCACCCGCGAGGAGGCCGCCGCGATCTTGCCGGAGTTGCGCCGCCGCGGCGTGCATCGTTTCCTGTTGGTGACCAGCGACTATCACACCGCGCGCGCGGCCCGCATTTACCGCGCCGCCGCTCCCGATCTCGATATCCGGGTGGTGGCCGCGCCCGACGAATACTTCCGGGCCGACGGCTGGTGGCACAATCGGGAAGGGCGCAAGATATTCCTGGTCGAGTGGCTCAAGACCGTGGCCAATTCGCTGGGGATATAACGCATGTGGGAATCCCTGCGCACGGTGCGGGTTTACCTGTGGCGCTATCGCGCGGGCCTGGCGCTGGGCTTGGGCGCGCTGGTGTTGAAGGATGTCGCCGGCGCCGTGCAGCCGCTGGTGATCCGCGCCGCCATCGATACGCTTTCGCACGCCTTCGGCCTCGCCCGATTGCTGCGCTTCGCCGGCTTCCTGGTGGGGCTCGCCGCCATCAAGGGCCTGTTCCAATACTGGATGCGGGTGATCATCATCGGCATCTCGCGCGACATCGAATACGACCTGCGTAACGACTTGTTCCGTCACCTGGTGGAGCTTTCGCCGGATTATTACGGGCGTGTGCGCACTGGCGACATCATGGCCCGCGCCACCAACGACCTCAACGCCGTCCGCATGATGCTCGGCCCCGGCATCATGTACTGGACCGAGACCAGCCTCACGTTCCTGCTGGCTATCGTCATCATGGTTACGGTGGATTGGCGCCTGGCCGTGCTGGCGGTCCTGCCGGCCCCGCTGGTCAGCCTGGCGGTGATCTTCTTCGGGCGCGCCATTCATGCCCGCTTCGAGCGCATCCAGGCCATGTTCTCCGATATCAGCAGCCGCGTGCAGGAGAATCTGGCGGGTGTGCGCATGGTGCGGGCCTTCGTGCAGGAACAAGCCGAGCTGCGCCACTTCGAGAAGTTGAACCGCTCCTACATCGCGGAAAATATCCGGCTGGTGCGCATCTCGGGCGTCTTCCAACCGCTGCTGGAGGCGCTCATCGGCCTGACCTTCCTGGCGGTGCTGTGGTATGGCGGCGGGCAGGTGCTCACCCACCGCATCTCGCTGGGCAGCTTCGTCATGTTCAATACTTACATGGGCATCCTGGTGTGGCCCATGATCGCGCTGGGATGGGTGGTGAACCTGATGCAGCGCGGCGGCGCATCGCTCGAGCGCATCAACCAGATCTTCCAGGAGAAGCCCACCATCGCCGCCCCGCTTCATCCGGTTCCGCTGATCCGCGTGCGCGGCGAGATCGAGTTCCGCAACGCCTCGGTGGCCTATCCCTCCGGGCGGGCGCTCGACGACGTCAGCCTGACGATTGAGGCAGGCGCCACCGTCGCGGTGGTCGGGCATACCGGCTCGGGCAAGAGCACGCTGGTCGGCCTGGTGCCGCGCTTGATGGACCCCACCGCGGGATGCGTGCTGCTGGATGGCATCGACCTGCGGGATCTGGCGCCCGCCGAATTGCGGCGGCACATCGGATTCGTGCCGCAGGAAACCTTTCTGTTCAGCGCGACCATCGCCGGCAACGTCGCCTTCGGCGTGGAAAGCGCCACCGAAGCGGAGATCCGCCGCGCCGCGGAGTTGGCCGGGCTGGCCTCCGATATCGAGTCGTTCCCCAAGGGTTACGAGACCATGGTGGGCGAGCGCGGCATTACCCTTTCCGGCGGCCAGAAGCAGCGCACCGCGATCGCCCGCGCCATCCTGCGCAACCCGCGCATCCTGATTCTGGACGACGCGCTTTCGAGTGTGGATACGCTGACCGAGGAGCGTATCCTCGAAGGGCTGGCGGGCGCCATGCGCGGCCGCACCGTGATCCTGATCTCGCACCGCGTGTCGACCGTGCGGCAGGCGGACCGCATCGTGGTGCTGGAACATGGCCGCGTCGTGGAGCAGGGCACCCACGCGGATCTGGTATCGGCGGGCGGCTACTACGCCGACCTTTCGCAGAAGCAAATGCTGGAAGAAGAGCTGGAGGCGATTTAGAGCGCGATACTGTTGACTTGGGTGGGGCAGACCATCGCACTTCGTGGTCTGCCGCCATCGTCTGCCCCACCGAAACATCATTGAGTGAACAGCATTGGGTTTAACCCTGACGCCAGGGTATTGCCGGTATTGCCGGTATTGCCAACCCGCCTTGACTTTGAGGCCTGCTTTCGAGAGCATTCGGTAATGAAGGTAACGTTCAAGCTTTTATTAGCGGCATCCGCCCTTACGGCTCTCATTGTTTTGAGTGCCGCAAGCGGTTTCGCGCAGGGCCGGCATCCGGCATACCTGCACGCCCTGACCGATCTACGGCACGCCAGAGCCCACCTGGAACGCCCCGCTCACGGAGAACTGCGGGAACAGGAGAAGAAAGCGATCCATGAGATCGACGAGGCCATCGGCGAGATCAAGAGGGCCGCGATTGACGACGGCAAGAATCTCAACGATCACCCGCCCATTGATTCCAGGCTCGACTGGCCTGGCCGCCTGCATCGCGCTCTTGAACTGATCAACAAGGCGCACAACGATATCTCGCATGAAGAGGACAATCGCTTTGCGCAGGGGCTGCAACTGAGAGCGCTGGAGCACATCGACAAGGCGCATCATCACGTCGAAGAAGCCATTCGGATAGTTAGAGACCGCTGATCGGCAAGCAAGTTTGCAATTGGAGGGCGGGCAATCTTGCCCGCAGCCGGCTTTCAGCCGGCTCTGGCCGCCTAAAAAGGCGGCTGCGGCCAAGATTGGCCGCCCTCCAACCTAGTTTTCATCGGGCCTGGAGGCCTGCCCCACCAGGACCTCCTGGTCCTTGTACTGCAACTGATACAACTTCCAGTAAATGCCCCGCAGCGCCAGTAACTGCTGGTGCGTCCCGGACTCGCGCAAACGGCCCTTGTGCATCACCAGGATGCGGTCGGCGCGCTGAATGGTGGAGAGCCGGTGCGCGATGACGATCGACGTGCGGCCTTCCACCATGCGGCTCAACGCTTCGCGCACGCGGAATTCCGTCTCCGTATCCACGCTCGACGTCGCTTCGTCCAGGATCAAAAAGCGCGGATTGTGGGCCAGCGCGCGGGCGAAGCTGATCAACTGCTTCTGCCCCGTTGAAAGGCCGCTGCCGCGCTCGCGGATGGAATGCTCGAATCCGTCGGGCAGCGAATGGATGAAGTCCAGCAAATTGACCTGCTCGGCAGCTTCCTCCACGGCCTCCCGGCCGATCCCGTGCGTGCCCAGCCGGATGTTGTCCTCCAGCGTCCCGGTAAACAAATACGGGTCCTGCAAGACCACGCCGAACTGGCGCCGCAGCTCTTGCGGATCGAGCCGGCGGACGTCGCTGCCGCCGATACGGATAGCGCCTTTCGTCACGTCGTAGAAGCGCAGCAACAGGCTGATGAGGGTGGTCTTGCCCGCGCCGGTGTGGCCCACCACGGCGATGGTTTCGCCAGGCTCGATCGAGAAGCTCACGTCGCGCAGCACCCAGTCCGGGTCCACTCCCTCACGGTCGTGGCTCGGTTCAGATCCCTTGTAGGCGAACCACACGCCATCGAACTCGATGCGCGCCGAGGCCGGCACCGGCTCCGGGTTGGCGGGCGGCAGAATGGCGGCCTCGGTGTCCAGCAGCTTGAAGATGCGCTCGGCCGACGCCATGGCGCCTTGCAGGATGTTGTACTTCTCGCTCAGGTCCTGGATGGGGCGGAAGAACCGCAGCCCGTATTGCAGGAACGCCACCACCACGCCCAGCGTCAGCGCGCCTCGCCCGACGCGAAAGCCGCCATAGGCCAGGATGCCGGCCAGCGTCAGCATGGAGAGAAACTCCACCACCGGGTAGAACCAGCCGTAGGCCAGGATGGCGTCCTTGTAAGCGTCCATGTGCTCGCGATTGACGCCGTCGAACTCCTCCCGGCTCTTGGCTTCGCGGTTGAAAAGCTGCAGCACCACGATGCCGCTGACATGCTCCTGCAGGTAGGAGTTGATCTTGGCGATGGCGATGCGGATGCGCCGGTAGCTCTCGGTCACGCTGCGCCGGAATATGGCGGTCACCAGGATCACCAGCGGCATCACGCCCAGCATCAGCCCGGTCAGCCCAGGGCTCAATTGGAACATGATGGCCACAATGAAGCCCAGCACCAGCACGTCGCCGAGGATGGTCACCAGTCCGGAAGCGAACAGATCGTTGAGCACGTCCACGTCGGTGGTGACGCGCGTCACCAGCCGGCCCACCGGGTTGCGGTCGAAGAAGGCAAGATCCAGTGTCTGCAAGTGCGCCATGAGCTGCTTGCGCAGATCGAACATGGCGAGCTGGCCGGTGTATTGCATCAGGTAGACTTGCGCGAATTCGAAGATGAAGGTGCCGAGCAGCACGCCCAGGTAAAGCATGCCAACCGCCGCCAGGCCGTCCCAGGGGCCCGCCGGCAGATACCGGTCGATGGGCGTGGGGACGCGCGTGGGATTGGGCGCGAGATAGCGGTCCACGGCAATCTTGGTCAGCAGCGGACCAAGCACCTGCAGCACCGATTGCAACAGCAGGAAGACGAGCGACAGCGCCACGTATCCGCGGTATGGGCGCATGTATCCCAGCAGCCTGCGCATCAACCGGGAATCGTATGCCTTGCCGAGGACCTCTTCTTCCACTCTTCTCAGTTTAGCGTGGCAGTTGCGGCGGAGCGGGCGGCGGGACTGGCGGCTGAGCCGGCGGCGCATTGGCTGCACCGGCGGCACGGAAGCCCAGCACATAACGCTGCATGCCAAATTCGAACCAGCTCATTCCGTACGACGCAGCTTCCCGCAGGGCCCTTCGATTATTCCAGCCATCGTGGGTGATGCGGTAGCAGGCGATCACCGTACCGGTGCGGTCCGATCCCCGGCGGCAGTGTACGAAGACGGGGCTCGGGGAGTCGTCCACCAAGGCCAGCACCTTCGAGATCTGCTTATTGGACGGCGCCCAGATGTCGCTGAGCGGCACGTTGGCATAGTGCATTCCGGCCGCTTCCACCGCCAGCTTTTCCGCTTTGCCGGAATGCTCGTTTGTCTGGCGCAGGTCGATGACGGTCTTGACTCCCAGCTTAGCCAGGCTGTCCCAGCCTTCACCTCTGGGTTGCGCGCCACGGTAGATGCGCTCGTTGACTTGGTGAAAATTAGGGACGTCCGCCACCGCCACCTCGGCGGCCCCAGCCGGGATGGACAGTGCGGCATTACCAGCGAGTAGGAGGAGGGGCATTCCGCGCAAGGTTTGCATTTGGAGCGCGCCGAAAAACCCGGCGCTACTACCAGCATATCACCCGCGCATAGCCAGTGCGCGAGCCTAGAAAAACTGTTGGGTATGCCCATCACTCTGTTTTAGGCCAGCAGGTCCGCCACTTTCCAGATGCGATTCGTCAGGCCCGCTTCCATCGCAGGCGTAACGGGCAAAGTCTGGTGAACTCGGCAGAAGTTGTTATTCGCTGGGCGACTCCTCATCCGGTTCCCAGTGCTCGCTTAGCGCGCTCTTAACAATAGCTATCTCCCGGTCATTTAGCATAATGGAATTCTTTGCTATTTTCGCTACCAATTTCAACCGCTCGGGGGATAGCGCTCCCTCTACCGTCACGCGCCCACTATTCAAATAATTGGACATTAGAATGTCGTCGAACGAATACAGTTCCCTGCAATCAACGACACACGCCTTTCGGAAGCATTCGCATCCCATTGGAATAACGGGTGTTATCTGGCTCGACAAGTACGGATTCTCGATTAACCACTCGGAGGTTGAAGTCGTGAAGCAAAAGAAGTCCGTATCGCTTAAGCCAACAACTATGAAGTAGCGGTCCTTGGTTACGTTGTGGCCTTCGAAGTCACGATGATAGAACACCGTCCCTACGGTTAGCGTTCTACGGCTGATGGCGGACGATGACGGTGGCATTCCTTAGAGATGTCCCTGATTGGCTGGTCATATTCAACCAAGGCTCGGATGGCCTGCACCTCTGGCTCATCAAAGAACAGCGCGTAATCAATTCTCCGATTCCGCTGAGTCTCTAACCATGCCTTGTCGCGGTGGCTGAGAGCGCTTAGGTAGTTCGCGCCTCGCAGGCCGTACCGATCAATCACGGCATTCAATACTTCGATATCGGACTTAGATAGCAGATCCGTCCCGGCTGATGCGCGGACCGAGAGGTACATTCCAGACACTTCGACATGCTTGGCAAACGCATCAATAACGCTCTGCGGCCACCTCTCTAAGTTCGCCTTCACCAAATCATACGAAGCGGACGGGACCGGCCCCTGGTCCATATTAATGTAATAGTCCCTGAGGATCGGTCGGGCATACTTTACGAGATGCTCTTTGTCTGCGAAGTACAGAAGCTTAAACAGCTTTTTTCTCGTCATAACGGGCGGGCAGCGCGAAATGACGTACACCGCCGCTTGGGTGAACTTCTCCGGGTCAAAACTGAAGGCGATACGCCCGACTGGGGCCGGACCTGTGACAATCGATTGCTGAGGCAATACCGGTGCAGCGCTTGCCATTATCTTCGTTCCCACTTTTCTACCATCCCGATGTGCGGTAAGCACGCCATGTGCCAGTCCTTTGCTCCCATAAGGTTGGATGCCAGCAACCTGGCAGTCAAGTGTAAAGTTTCGTCAAAAGATCTCGCCAAATTATTAATAAGAGTATGCTTGTAGTATAGCGCCTGTCAAGGCCTTTGAAATACTAGTACCTTACGTTGACGCCGGGTCGATAGGCTTTAGACCAGCCGTGAACCTGTTTTCCTCCCCCGCAATACACTGATCTAAAGACTGAATAATCATACACTTAGAACGGCAACGCACCCCGTGACACTACCAAGCGGCGGATTTTGCACCCTCACCGTTAGATCTTGGCGGGACGTGCAGACCCGCCCTGCGCTTCGCCCATTAGGTAGGCACCCGTGCCCGCGCCGGCCGGGCACCCACAAATAGCGCACCACCGAAATCCGCGAGTCACTCAAGTTCGGCCGGTCCTAACTCACTGAAAAAAAAAGCGAAGCAGAGCCAGATCCCCAATCCCAAGAAACTCCCGTGCTACTCTGATGTCGGACAAGGAATATCCACCCTCCGAAAAGGCTCTCCGCACTCGCCGCAAGGTGTTCTGCCGGGAACCCCCTCGTTCTTTGACAATCTCGATCGCAGCCGGCGGCGATTCTGGCCAGCCAGCCGCCTCCAACGCAACAAATGCAACCGGATGCAACATGAAATCGAAAAACCCTCACCGTGTAACGGCCTAACAACCTGGGCGGGGGCGAGTCCTGGCAGGCCAACCCGGCTTGAACCACTCCGCAAGAGCGCAACGAAACGCAACACAAATCACAGAAACGGCCACGCCGTAGCAGCCCCCACGCGCCGTAGCCCAACCATCGCACATTACGAAGCGAACCCAATTTCCCCAACCACCCAACGTCAGCCAAAACTTTAGATAATCCTGGCAATTACAACAAAAAAGATAACTTAGATATCAGATTTTAACGATTGGCATTGCTCGACAGATTTCGCGTGGCCGCCACTACGTGCACAAAAACGCCCTGTTCTGCACAATTACGCATAAAAGTGCCCAATCCGCACCCGGCACGAGCGCCGGTCGCGGATCCCCGTGGCGTCTCCCTCCCCACCGGCGGTTTCAGCAACGGAAGGGTGGCGTGGACGCCTGCCCCACAGGAGTTTTCGTCAGTAGCCGTGGCTGCCGGCCATCCGAACAGACCGGGAGGTCTGTCCCACGTTAAAATACCTCCTTATGCAACTCAAGCAATGCTGGCAGACGGCCGGCTTGGCGCTGCTGTGCGCCATCCTGCCCGTCGCGTCCCTCGCCGCCGAGCGGCCCGCCATCCTTTTGGGCGCCGCCTGGTATCCGGAGCAATGGCCGGAGTCGCGCTGGCCGGAGGATCTGAAGCTCATGGAGGCCGCGCACATCCACGTGGTGCGCGTTGGCGAATTCGCCTGGAGCCGCCTGGAACCGCAGGAGGGCCAGTTCGATCTCGACTGGCTGGATCGCGCGGTGGCGCTGGCGGCCGAGCACGGCATCTCGGTCGTGATTGGCACGCCCAGCGCGGCCCCGCCCGCCTGGTTGACGCAAAAGTATCCGGACACGCTGCGCACCGAGCAGGACGGGCGCAAGGCGCAACATGGCAATCGCCAGCAGGGGTCGCCCACCAGCGCGCGGTATCGCGAGTTCTGCCGCCGCATCGCCGACCAGATGGCGCGCCGGTTTGGCCACCAGCCGAACGTCATCGGCTGGCAGATCGACAACGAGTATGGCGCGTTCTCCTGGGACGACGACACCCATCGCCAGTTTCAGGACTGGCTGCGCCAAAAGTACGGCACGCTGGATGCGCTCAACCGGCACTGGACCACCGAGTATTGGAGCCAGACCTACACCGATTGGAGCCAGATTCCCATGGGTCCGGGCGGCAATCCGGGGCTCGACCTGGAGTTCAAGCGTTTCCTGACGGCTTCCATCCGCGACTTCCAGCACATCCAGGTGCAGGCGATCCGCGCAGCCAGCGACAAGCGCCAGTTCATCACTTCCAATTTCATGGGCTGGTACGACGCGTTCGATCATTACGTCCTTAGCGAAGAACTGGACCTGGCGTCGTGGGACGACTACGTGGGCAGCGGCCATCTGGACGCCGCGCGCAACGGCATGACCCACGACCTGACGCGCGGTTTCAAGCGCAAAAACTTCTGGGTGATGGAGACGCAGCCAGGTTCGGTGAACTGGGCGCCGGTGAACAACGTGTTGGATCGCGGCGAAGTGCGCGCGATGGCCTGGCACGCCATCGGGCACGGCGCCGACGCAGTCAGCTACTGGCAGTGGCGCAGCGCGCTCAACGGCCAGGAGGAGTACCACGGCGTGCTGGTGGGAGCGGACGGCACTCCCGTTCCGCTGTATGACGAGGTCGCGCAGATTGGCCGCGAATTCGAGCAGTCGAGCGAGGCGCTGGCGGGCACCAGTCCCGTGGCGGACGTCGCGATTCTGCACTCCTATGACAGCCGCTGGGCGATCAATGGCCAGCGGCACAATCAGGATTTCGATCCGGTCGGGTTGCTGGCCAGCTATTACAAGCCGGTGCGCGAGATGCTCCAGCAGGTCGACGTCGTGAGTGCGGACGCGCCGCTGGCGGGGTACCGCATGGTGATCGCGCCGGGATTGAACGTGATGCCGGACGATATGGCGCAGCGTCTCACTGAGTATGTGAATGGCGGCGGGCACCTGGTGCTGGGACCGCGTTCCGCCATGAAGGACGCTTACAACGCGCTCCAGCCGGCGCGGCAACCCGGCCCGCTCGTGCCGCTGCTGGGCGGCCGCGTGGAACAATTTTACGCGCTGAACGAAGACGTGCCCGTTTCCGGCGCTTGGGGCAGCGGCAAGGCGCGGCTGTGGGCCGAGCAACTGAAGGCGCAAGGCGCGGACACGCTACTCACCTATGGCGAAGGTAACGGCTGGCTCGACGGACAGCCCGCGGTCCTTTCCCGGAAAGTTGGAAAAGGCCGCATTACGTATGTTGGCGCATGGCTCGACAATAGCCTGATGCGCGCGGCAACCGAGTGGATGATCCGCCTCGGCGGGTTGGAGCCGGCGCTCGGACCTGTACCGGAAGGCGTGGAAGTGTCGCGCCGCGTGGGCGCCGGCAAGGAAGTGTTCGTGTTAGTCAACCACACGAAGACGCCGCAGCACGTCACGCTACCGCGCCCCATGCGCCGTGTGCTCCACGACAACGCCGTCACCTCCACAGTCGACCTCCCGCCGCGAGGAGTGGAAGTGCTACTACTAGGAGGGCGGGCAATCGTGCCCGCAGCCGGCTTTTAGCCGGCCACATCTTTATTGGGGGACGTGCATGCAGCTTGGGATGATCGGTCTGGGACGCATGGGCGCGAACATGGTCCGCCGTCTGATGCGCGGCGGGCACCAATGCGCAGTCTGGGATCAGGATCACGCGAACGTAGAGAAGCTGGCGGGCGAAGGCGCCACAGGGGCGGCCACGCTCGACGATCTGTTGAAGGCGCTCCAACCGCCACGCGCGGTCTGGTTGATGATTCCCGCCGCTGCTGTCGATGGCGCGCTGGCGCAGCTTTCCGCCCACATGGAAAGCGGCGACATGGTCATCGACGGCGGCAATTCCTATTACATCGACGACATTCGCCGCGCCAAGGAACTGGACGCCAAAGGCCTGCACTACGTGGATGTCGGCACCAGCGGCGGCGTCTGGGGACTGGAGCGCGGCTTCTGCCAGATGATCGGCGGTCAGCCTGAAATCGTCCAACATCTCGATCCGATCTTCAAGACACTGGCGCCCGGCCGCGGCAACGCCGAACGCACGCCTGGGCGCGAGAAGGCCGGCGGCACCGCCGAGGAAGGCTATCTGTATTGCGGCCCATCCGGCGCGGGTCACTTCGTGAAGATGGTGCACAACGGCATCGAATACGGCCTGATGGCCGCTTACGCCGAGGGGCTGAATATTCTGAAGCACGCCAATGCCGGCAAGCGCAGCCGCGACACCGACGCCGAAACCGCGCCTATGCGCAATCCCGAAAACTATCAATACGACCTCAACCTCGCCGACATCGCCGAGGTCTGGCGGCGCGGCAGCGTAGTGGCCTCGTGGCTGCTCGACCTGACCGCCGTCGCGCTGTTCGAGCAGTCCGACTTGTCCGGCTTCTCCGGTCGTGTCTCCGATTCCGGCGAAGGCCGCTGGACCATTACGGCAGCCATCGATGAGTCGGCGCCCGCTCCGGTTTTGAGCGCCGCGCTCTATCAGCGCTTCAGCTCTCGCGGCGAGGAGGACTTCGCCGATAAGCTGCTTTCGGCGATGCGATATCAGTTTGGCGGGCACGTAGAGCGCAAGGCGGGAAGTTAGCATACTTTCCCTGTAGCCGAGCTGCTGCCGCTGGCTGCTAGACTAAGGAAACCACGGGTATCCCGATGGCTAAGAGAATTGCAATTGTCGAGGACGAGGCAGAGCTGGCCGCGTTGCTCGACTATAATCTGACTCGCGGCGGTTATCAGTCATACGTGCTGGCCGGCAATAAGGGCACCCTGAAGGACCTGGAAGCCTGGAAGCCCGATCTGATCGTGCTGGACGTGATGCTGCCCGGCGACGATGGGTTCGAGCTTTGCCGCCAAATCCGCCAGTCGCCCGTTCTGGCGCGTACGCCCGTGCTGTTCCTCACCGCCCGCTCCGACGAAGTCGACCGGGTGCTGGGGCTGGAGATCGGCGGCGACGACTACATGACCAAGCCGTTCAGCCCGCGCGAGCTGGTGGCCCGGGTGAAGGCCCACCTGCGCCGCGCCGAGCGTGACGAGGAGGAAGATACCGCGATCGAGGCCGGGCCGTTTAAGCTGGATCGCGGCGCGCACCGCGTTTTTTTGAGCGGCCAGGAGCTGAACCTGACGTCCACCGAGTACAAGCTGTTGGAGTTCTTTCTGACACACACGGGACGGGCTTACAGCCGCGATCAGCTTCTGGAAGAGGTTTGGGGCCAGCAGCGCTTCGTCACGCCGCGGACGGTGGATGTGCACGTCCGGCGACTGCGCGAACACATCGAAGCGGAGCCGGATAATCCGCGTTACCTGACCACCGTCCGCGGATTTGGGTACCGGTTTGAAGGACTCCCGTAAAAGCAGTGGCTGGTGGCTGGTGGCAAGAACTTAATCCCCAGTTCACGCTTCCGTAACGCAGCGTTAACCATTTGTTGTTTACGCTCAAGGGTGGACGCATCGGAAAGGCGGCTGCCCCATGAAGAAAATCCTTCTGATTGAAGACGACACCGATCTGTTTGCCCTCTTAAAGTACAACCTCGAGAAGGAAGGATTTGCGATGGCCGGCTCCCAAACCGGAAAAGGGGCGCTGGACCTCTGCCGCCAGGTGCGGCCCGATCTCATCCTGCTGGATATCATGCTGCCGGATTACGACGGCCTGGAGATTTGCAAAGCGGTGCGCAAAGACCCGGACCTGCTCAGCACGCCCATCATCTTCCTGACCGCGCGGGCGTCGGAAACGGACCGTATCGTGGGCCTGGAGTTGGGCGCCAACGATTACGTGGTCAAGCCATTCTTCGTGCGTGAATTGATCGCCCGCATCAAGCTGCAGTTCCGCAATCAGACCGCCCCGGCGCGCGTACTGGAGGCGGGTGGAGTGCAATTGGACCGCGGCAGTTGCCAGGCGCGCCTGAATGGGACCCTGCTCAACCTCACCGCTACGGAGTTCCGCCTGCTCGAGTTTTTGATGAGCCGTCCCGGGGTAGTCTTCAGCCGCGAGCAACTGTTGAATGCCGTCTGGGGCCAGGATCGCGCCATCACGGACCGCGCCGTGGACGTGTATGTCCTGCGGCTGCGGCAGAAGATCGAGATCGACCCGGCCAATCCGGGGCTGATTCATTCCGTGCGGGGATTCGGCTACACCTTCGAGCCGCGCGTTTCCAGCGCCACTTCCGCTGCCTAGAATTCCTGTACAATAGTTCCTGTACAATAGTTCCTGTACAATAGAGTCGAAAGGAGGCCGGATGGGAACCACTAACGCGGTCTACGCCCTCGCCTTTAGCACGCAGGACATCCTCCTGGTGGCCTTGGTGGCCATGCTGTTTTTTGGCGGCAAGAAGATTCCGGAGATTGCCAAAGGCTTCGGCGCTGGCATTCGCAACTTCAAGGACGCCATGAAGGGCGACGACGAGAAGAAGCAGTAGGCTACCGGAGGCTGCCCGCAAGTGGGGCGGATCTTATTCAGGCTCCAGAAATCTCGATCAAAAAATCCCCGCGGGCATGCGCTAAGGCTCGCGGGGATTCTGCTGTTGGAGTTGGTAGTTCCGCCTACTTCGCTTTCTTGGGCGGGACGATGGAATCCTTGGCGGCTTTCGCCACGCGGAATTTCACCACCTTCTTGGCCGGGATCTTGATGGATTCCCCGGTCGCGGGATTGCGGCCCACGCGAGCTTTACGGTCCTGGCGTACCAGGCGTCCAATACCCGGCAGCACGAAGACCCCGTTCTTCTTCACTTCCCCGATTGCCAGGCTGGCAAGGGAATCCAGGAACTGGCGGGCTACTTTGTTGTTGACTTCGCAACTCTCGGCGAGGTGTCTCACTAGTGCCGTCTGCGTCATACGTTGAATTGCCATAGATCTCCTTTGGTTCTCACCATCGATTCACACTCAAGGGCCGCCGCTAACGGAGGTCCCCCCATACGCCGTCCATCGAAATTAGGGCGCCGGCCGCGCGCCCGTCATGAGCGGCGGCTTCGATTACGTATCAATAATAAGTGAATGCGAAAGTCGATGTAAAGAGAAAATACGTGCGAAACGGCCTGTTTTTGGGCTTTTTTTCGAGGATGAGCCGCGCGAGGCCCGTCAAACGGCCTTTTTGACGGGGTTCTCGGCGCCGGCAGCCGCTGCCGCCGCCTTGCGGGGCTGTTCCTGCAGGTTGTCGAGGCCCAGTACCTTGCGCAATTCGCCGTCCAGATTCCCGCATAGGTCGGGGTGCTCCCGCAAGAACTGGCGGGCGTTATCGCGCCCCTGGCCGATGCGCTCTCCATGGTAGCTGAACCAGGAGCCGCTCTTCTCCACCAGGTTCTGGGTCACGCCCAGATCCAGCAGGTCGCCCTCCCGCGAGATCCCTTCACCGTAAAGGATGTCGAACTCCGCTTCCCGAAATGGCGGCGCGACCTTGTTCTTGACCACTTTGGCGCGGGTGCGGTTGCCGATGGCGCTGTCCCCGTCCTTGATCGCGGCGATGCGCCGGATATCCACGCGCACCGAAGCGTAGAACTTGAGCGCCCGTCCGCCGGTGGTGGTTTCGGGGTTGCCGAACATCACGCCAATTTTCTCGCGGATCTGGTTGATGAAAACCATGCACGTGCCGGTGCGGCTAACCACGCCGGTCAGCTTGCGCAGGGCCTGGGACATCAGCCGCGCATGCAGCCCCATGTGGCTATCGCCCATCTCGCCTTCCAGTTCGGCCTTCGGAACCAGCGCCGCCACCGAATCGATCACCACCACATCGATGGCAGCGGAGCCGGTCAGCGCCGCGGCGATCTCGAGGGCCTGCTCGCCGTGATCCGGCTGCGACACCAGCAGGTTATCCACGTCCACACCCAGTTTGCGCGCGTAGGCGGGGTCCAGCGCATGCTCCGCGTCGATGAAAGCGGCTACTCCGCCGGCCTTCTGCGCCTCGGCGATCAGGTGCAGGGTCAAGGTGGTCTTGCCGGACGACTCCGGCCCGAAGATTTCCATCACCCGTCCGCGCGGGAAGCCGCCCACGCCTAGCGCGACATCGAGCGAGATCGAGCCGCTGGGGATCACCGCCACCGGCACGATCGTGCCGGATCCCAGACGCAGAACGGCGCCTTTGCCGAACTGCTTGTCCAGTTGTGAGAGCGTGACGTCGATGGCGTGACGCCGCTCGCGTTCGTCCATGAAGATTCCTCCTTGCAGGAAGCAATCTCGTGGCGGATGGCGGGAAGTTCTCTCCGGAAAATTTTGGGGGGATGAGTCAAAGAAGCAGGAGGACCTGGCCTTCGGGCTAATCGGACGGTTGAGTGAATCTTGCCAAGAGAATGCCGGTCGCCTCCGGGCACAATAGTTCTTGCGTTACAGATTTCGCCTGTTGGAAAGCAGTGGGACGTTTTACGGCGTCCTAAACGCTGCCGGCCCGGTTTGTACCCGGGCCGGCCAATCCAACGTTTAGGCGAAAGGAGGCAACGGATGTTAATCATCACGTTGACCGTTATGATCGCCGCGACTACGGCGATCACGGTGACGATCCGCGTTTCGCGGCGTCGTCGTCGAAAGTAACCGCAAAGCCACGGCCGGGAAACCGGTCGTGGCACCTCCTTAAACTTACAACTTTGCGGACCTCAGCGCAAGCTTCTTCCGCGACAGCGCGACAGCTTCTTCCGCGACAGCGGTGACAGACCGCGCATTGGCCTTCCGTGTATTCCGCCCTGCCTGGCAGCCGCAGTACTGGCGTTCCGCCGATTTGGCTCTGGTTCTGGCCCGCGAACTGTCGACGAGGTGCTGCCGAATAGAGACATCGGCCGAATCAGGACGACTTCACCAGTTCGCGCGCGGATCCGATCCGCTCCGTAACGTATTTTACTCTGGAGAATTTTGGGGGGCGGGCACCCACGGCCGGGCGGTGTCCTACTGGTCCAGCGCAAGGGCACGGCGCAGAACCGCTCTCAGGGCGGTTTGATCGGGCTCTGCGCGTTCGCCAAGGCGGCGCACAACGTCACCCTTTGCCAGCACGGTCAGCTTGTGTACGCGAACTGTCGAGGCCGTATTCAAGCCGGCCTCGCGCCATTGTTGAATAGCGACATCGAAGTCGGAGGTTCGGAGGCGGGAGGTGATGGGAGCGGCAACGAAATCGTCGTCGCCCGAATCGAGGAGCACCACGGCTGGACGCAATTTGCCGCCCGGCGTTTGGTGAAACTCGATCCGAATCGGCACGACTTCACCGGGTCGAAGTGTCATGGATCAGCGACTCATAGATCGAGTCGGGAGCATACGCGGCCTCGAACCGTCGCCGCCCCGCTGCGCGCCAAGCGGCATCGTCGTCTGAGATGCCCCATTGGAGCACCACCTGAATCTGTTCTCCCGGCGGAACCGGGGCGGCGACGTCGGGTGGAACGGCAACCTGCCCGTTCGGCGTGAGTCGGCTCTATGGCCGACTAAGGTCGACAGTCACAAAACTGGAGGGGCGGCCAGTCGGCCAAAAACGCCGCTGCTACTCGCCACCCTCGAAGCCGAAGAACACGTCCAGCCGGCGTACCGCTGCGGTACGTTCGAATATCGCGGCGCTGGTAGCGGCATCGAGGTTCAGCCCTTCAACCGTGTGGCTGGAGCCGTCGGCAAGGGCGATCTCGATCCGGCGCGGCCCGGATCGATGGGCCACCACGGCCGCCTGGCAGGTAGTGAACGCCATGCTGCCAGGCTCGAGGCGGAGGCCGTGCTCCAGGCCGTCGAGACCGTAGAAGTGGAACGTCCGCGCCTGCGGCAGAAACTCGCCGCGGCTGACCAGATGCGGGCAGAAACCGAGCCGTCCGTCTGCGACGGCGACGCCCATCTCGCCCAGCCGCGAGATGAGATCCTCCTTCACCTGACCGGTCATGCCGGGTTGCTGCACTCCCGCAAAACCGGGCGTGTGGGAGTATGGATCGGTGGGGATTGCGCCATACAGTTCCGGCGGCTTGTGGACGCCGATGCCCTCACGGATTTCGTAGTAGTGGCTTCTGAGGCGCTCGACTAGAGCGGCGTCCTCGCCCGCACACCCGGCCCGGTACAGGACCTCCTGGACCGCCAGAAGGAGCTTTGAAACCATGTGCCAGTAAATGCAGCCGAGTCCCTCATATTTATAAAACGTGCCCGAGCGCCCGGTGAAGGACTGGTGATCGAACACCTCTTCATACAACGCCAGGATCTGCGCGCGCTCATCGGCCGGCAGGCTCAGGGCCGCGAGCGCTTCCCGCAACAGCGTGCCGTTCCGGAAGGCCGCGTTGAAGTGAGCCACGCCGTTGGAATCTCGAACCGCGATGCGGCGGTCGCCGCGCTCGATCATAGCGGCCAGCGATTTCGATTTCGCGATGGCCGCGTCCGGGATGTTGTTCTTCTCCCAAAAACCCGGCAGCTTGCGGTCCGGATACAGGACGTAGCTGTTCTGGTCGGCACGGTAAAGGTGGCTGCCGCGCAGCGCGTCGAGCAGCGCCGCCGATTCCTGCGCGGAGAGAGCGCCCGAACTCAGCACGGCCATCTGGCCTTCGAGCATCTCATAGAGGCGGCGAATGGCGATCCCGTCGCCGTCGACCTTCATGAGGTTGTAGGCGTGATAGAGGCCGTCCTCCCGGCGGTTGGCGCGAATGGAATGGTCGATGTGCCGCAGCGCCACGTCGCAGAAGGCCATCAGCTCGGCGACGCTAAGCGGCGTCTGGCGGCCTGAAAACCCGTGGGCGTAAATTCCGGCCCGGTAGCCGCTTCCCACGCTGCCCAGGAGATCGAGGACGGCCTTGCGTTCCCGGTCCGAGATCGGTCCGCCGAGCAGGCCCGCGTGCCGTTCCAGCGCCTCGGCCACTCGTCGAAAAGCCTCGGCGACTTCCGAGGACACCTCGATCGCCGGTGTGCCGGCGGCGCCGAAAATGTCCCGGCAGAACGACAGAAACCGCCGCAGGAAGTAGAGCGTCACCATGGAGACGCCGGAGCCGACCAGCGCGTTGTTCGCGTCGTTCCACTCGGGCCGCTGCGTGTTCATCCACAGGCCGGCCTCGGGGATGTAGTTGAAGAGCCGGGCCAGCACCAGGACCAGCAACTTTTCCGCCAGGTTCACGCGGTAGGGCGCGCCGTCCGCACCCGGCAGGGCTTTGCCGTCCGCGCCCATGGCTGCCGCCCGCTGGCGAATCTCGCCGTCGAGAGCGGCATCGAAGTCGATGGTGTTGCGCGGATCTTCGAGCAGCGCGCTGTAGGGCTTGATGCGGTAGGGGACGTTGGCGTAAGTGAAGACACGGCGCGTAAGCAGGCCCGCCAGAGCGCCGGGATGGTAGCGCGCCGAAACCTCGAGCAACTTCAAAAGGTAGACCACCTGGTGGTCGCCCCAATAGCCGATGTAAGACCAGGCGTCGTGCGGGTCGAGCACCTCCCAGTCGAAGCCGTCGCGCATGATGCGGTACGGATTGTAGCCATCGGCGGTCGAGGCGCCGGCAAACTTGAAGATCATGCTCTCGACGTAACCGGGAAAGGAGAGCGCCAGCGCCTCCCAGTTCTGGAAAATGTCGCGCCAGTTGCCTTGGTAGTTGAGTATCCGCTCGCCGTGCTCGGCCTTCACCTCGATGGAGAAGATGTTCCAGGGGCGGCTGGGGTCGCCGTGACGGCGGCTGAAGGTCAGCGGCAGGTACTCGTGCGCCAGCCTCTCCAGGTCCGGGTCCTCCTGCTCGCGTGCCAGCGCCAGAAGGCGGCTGTGCAGCAGCGTTTCCGGCAGAGCGTCGAGGAAGCCGGCCCGCCGCTCGGCTACCGCGCGGTTGGCCTTGCCGATGAACGACCTAAAATCGGAGCGGGAAATCTGGTAGCCGCAGTCGGGGATTCCGCCGCGCATGATGTTGAACAGGGCGTTCGCGAAATGCCGGTCTGCGCTGAGGTCGTCGCCCGTGAGTTGTAGACCGTCGGCGGCGGCCACCATGCGAACCAGGTTGCGCGTGCCCCGCTCCACTTCCTGGTCAAGCTGCGCACGCAGGTCCCCACCGGACTTGATGAGGCTGACCAAGGCCGCGACGCTGGCGGCGTCCTGATCGACCTCCGCCACGATGCTCCACTCTTTGCGGCCGCTTGCGGGAAGCGCCAGGACGGCGTTGACGAAATACGCGCCACGGCGGCCGCGGATCAGCGTTTCCTGGTCCACCGCATTCCGCCGCCGGAAGCGGTCAAGCTGCGCCGCGCACAGCAGCCGGCGGGCGGATTGAATGCCCTCCGACCAGACCGTGGTCACGCGCAGCGCCTCATTGGGCTCGGGCCGGTCGGATGGAACGGAGCTCAGTTTGAAGAGGCCCAAACCAGTTTCGGGATCCAGTTCGTTCTCCTTGTAGCCGTCCGCCAGGGTGCTGTATTCCATTTGGAAGCGGCGCGTGAGGCCGTGGGGCAAGAGGTTCTGGATGCCGTCCAGGAGATCGACCTCGACCGGCTCCGCGCCCAGGTTCACCAAAGCCGCGCGCCGTACGAAGCCGAAACGGTCGCTGGTCATCCAGGCGCAGGAGAAGGACAGCGCGAGGTCGTGGTTGATCTCCTCAAATATGAGCTTGTTGCCGTAGACGCTCTTCGAGAGGCTGCGCGTGATGCGGTACAGCCCCTCGTAGCGCTGCGAGAAAGGCTCCCACAGAGCCGTGCGCCCGGCGCGGGCGGCCAGCAGGATGGTCTTGCCGCCGGTCTGGTCCTGGCTGTCATGGATGCGGTCGTCGGTGCAGTAGGGGAACAGGGCGTGGTCGGGATCCCGGCGGCCGGCGGTCAGGGCGCCGGTGCTCGAGACGAACATCCAATGATCCGAGTCGCTGACCAGGCTCATCAGGAACGGCGCCATGGCATCGTAGTTGACGATCCGGTAGAAACGCTCGCCACCAATGTCGAAGGGGCCGCCCTCCACCGCGCCCGCGCGGAACTGCAGGGGCGTTCCACCGGCGAAGGCTGCGCTCATTGGCTCTCCTTGGCGGCTGGAGCGGCCGGCGGAGGGTAGCTCGGCGAGGTCGGCCCGTCCGGCATCAGGTCCGGATACAGCGTCCGCATCGCCAGCTTGGCCTTGCGGCCCTCGGAGAAGAGGCCCCAGTGGCCCTCGGTCCCGCTTCCCTTCCAGGGCTCGTCAAACGCCTCGAAATAGAAGACCGTCACGTCGTTGCCCTTCGCCCAGGCGGTGAGTTCTTCGTAGTAACGCTTCTGCTTCTGCTCGTCGCCGGCGCGCGGGGCGTGCTGATCGCCGACGGTGTAGGAGGCCCAGCCCGCCTCGCCCAGCACGATCGTTTTCCCCGGATGAGCCTTACGCACGCTCTCGTAGTTCTTGATGGTCGAAGGCATGGCGGTGTCGATGTCTTCGTGGCCCCACATGGGATAAGTGTGCGTGGTGATGAAATCCACGACGTCCGCCAGCTTGGCTTGCGGCTGCCGCCAGTAGAGCGAGTCGTCGGCGACCGTGACCGGGCAGGTCACCGCCTTCTTAACCTGCGCGACGTACTCGATGGCGCGCTCCTCGGTCAGCTTGTGGTCGGACCAGGACACCAGAATTTCGTTGCCGACGCTGACAGCCAGGACGATGTCCTTATAGGCGTTGGCCAGGCGGATTCCAGTGGCAGTCTGTTCCGCGTTCTCGCCTTCGCGGCCCGCCCTGCCGTCGAGCCAGATGCCCAGCAGCACCTTGAGCCCGATCTTCTCACGCCGGATGACTTCCAGAACGTCCTGGGAGTGCCGGTCGCCTCCGTAGAGCCGGATCAGCTTCCAATTCCTCTCCAGGATCTTGAGATCTTCGAGAATCTGCGCCTGAGTCGGGAACCGATTCAGTTGCGGGTTCTGGCCCGCGCGGTAGCCGGAGTAGCAGACGCCGTTGCCGTGCCATTTTTGCACGGTCAGATCGACTGCCAGCGCCGAAGACAGCAAAGCGAACACACCAACGAACACACAAACAAAAGTTGTCTTCATGCCTCGATCTCTCCCCGCCGCGCCTTCAGGTCTTGCTCGATCTTCACCATCAGGCCATCGTCGAGCGGATAGAGCGCCATGGTGGCGGCAGCCAACACCAACAGCGCGGCCGGGATCCAGCTCATGGACAGGATGATCCCGTGGAGCGAGCCGGCAGTTTGCTCTACGTTGGCCACGTACCCGGAGTATGCGAGGATCAGGCCGAACATCCACGCGCCGATGGCCACGCCGATTTTGGTGCTGAAGATGGCGGAGGCAAACACCAGCCCCGTGGTGCGGCGGCCGGTGCGCCATTCGGCATGGTCGGCGGTATCCGCGAACATGGCGAAGACCAGCGGCGAGTTGAACCCGATGATGAAGCTGGAGAGGATCTGCAGCGCGAATATGAGCCAGAGGTCCGAGGGGCCCGCGAGCCAGAAGAATCCGACTACCAGACCGCCCACTCCGATCGCCATCATGAAGAGCGGCTTCTTGCCGAACCGCTTGGCCAGGAAGGAAGTGACGGAGACGGCTACCAAAAACGCCAGGCCGTTCGACACCAGGAACAACCCCAGGAGATCCTGGCGCTTCAGGAAGTACTTGAAATAGTAGGCCGAGGCCGAGCCTTTAATCACGAACGCCGCCAGAATCAGCAGCAGCACGCCGACCAGGACCAGCCACGGCCGGCTGCCAAACAGGTCGCGGAGATCGCGTTTGATGTTCGAATCCTGCTGCGGGGGCGGAGTGACACGCTCGCGGGTGCTGGCGAAGCACAGCGCCAGCAGGACGATGGCGAGTATGCCGTACAGCACCATGGTGAACTGCCAGCCGCGAGTGTCGTTACCGCCGCCGAAGAACTTGACGAAGCTGAGCGTAAAATATTGGACGAACACGCCGGCGGTAAAGGCGCCGATGAAGCGTATCGAGGAGATGGAGGTGCGCTCCTGCGAGTTCGGCGTCATCACGCCCATCAGCGCGGTGTAGGGAATGTTGACCGCTGTATAGAGGAACATCAGCAGAGCGTAAGTGATGTAGGCGTAAACGAGCTTGGCGCCGCCGGTAAGATTTGGCGTGGTAAAGGTCAGCACGCCCGCCACGGCGAGCGGGAGCGCGAACCACACGATGTAGGGCCGGAAATGGCCCCAGCGCGTCTTGGTCCGGTCGGCAAGAGCACCCATGGCCGGATCCGCCACCGCGTCGGCGATGCGCGTGACGAGCAGCATGGTGCCGACGGCCGCGGCGGAGAGGCCGAAGACGTCCGTGTAAAAGATGATCAGGAAGAACTCGAACGTCTTCCAATACAGATTGGAAGCCGCATCTCCCAGGGAATATCCGATTTTCTCCTTGAGGGAAATGCGGTCGGCCAATGGAACCTGCTGCGTCGTTGCGCTCACGCGAACCTCCTCGTGGGGCACGCCTCAGTGTGCCAACTGCCTGAGGGGATGAGGGATGGGGAAGACTTCATTATTGTGCGTGCCTCCGTGAGTCAATGTATCAGGCCGCCGAAGGGAAAGCCAGTGTATTCAGAGTAGCCGGACTTGTTATCCGGATAATTTCAGATCGGGTGGGGTGAAGGGGTTGGGCCTGGGGTTGCGCCCAGGGTTGCGCCCATGCCCTGCTGCCTGGCCAAACTCTGTGGTGTCCCTACCGGCGCAACCCGACCAAACGACTTATGAATGGCGTCGCCTCCGCCCGAAAGGGTTGATCTGCCGTCCACCCAAAACCAATCGCTACTTGGTCACTCCTTACGGCTGGAAGGTCGCCCGGCTGTTTTCGCGGCTGGAAGCCCTAATTGCCGCGACCCTCCAGATACGTCAAGACCGTCTTGGTCAAATCCTCCTCGACGCGGTCGGTGAAAGGATTCGTTTGGGTCTCGTAGCCGCCCTCGGAAAAAGCCTGCCGGGTGGCCAGATAACCGAGCCAGCCGTTGGCATAGCCGAAATAAAACGTATTCGGATAGGGCGAGCGGCTCCGCACGTGCATCGAAATCTCGCAGAATAATTCGACCGGGGCCGACCACAGCGCGAGGCTGTCGTTGACGATCGCAAACCGGATTGGGAATCGGATGGTGCCTGCTTCGCCCTTGCCGGCCTGCAGATAGTTGCCCAGGGAATCGTCCCAGCCGAAGCCCTTGCGGCGAGGGGTCTCTACGAATCGTTCCCCCTCCCTGATGCCGACTTCAGCGCTGGCCGGCGCGAGCGACCGGTTGGCGGCCAGGATGCGGTCGCCGAGGAGCACGTTGAACTCCGTGATGTGCGCGGCGCGGAAATCTTCCTGAACGGTGTAGATCGGCGCCAGGTTCCCGGCGGCCCCGTTGACATATAGCATGGGAGCGCCGAGTTTCTCTTCGACGTAGGTCTCCACGACCCCGGGCGCATCGCCGCTGATCAGCGTGTTGTGCGGGCCGAGGGCCGTACCGTGCATCGAGTAATTGGCGATCAGCGCGACGATAGAACCGTCCGTGCGCTCAAGCCGGATCAGGCCGATCTGCCGGTCGGCCGGTCCGTCCGGATTCAGGCCGAGCGATATCTGGCCGTCTACGTCGCGCGCGCGGCGGTTGATATTGGCGGCCGAGTAGCCGGTGCCGAAGGCCAGACGCGCCGGCACAAGTTCGCTTCGGGCTTTCTTGATGCCGTCGATCAGGGATCTCTCCACCGAAGCCGTGTACTCACGGTCCGGTTCGTGGGTGTACCGCTCGGGCATCATGAGCTTCAACAGGCCGTGCGGTCCGACCTCCGGCGCGGAGTGCGTGTGGGTCACGGTCCACCAGACCTGGACCGGCTCGATGCCCGTTTCCTTTTTCAACTGCGCGGTAGCCTCGTCGTACACCGACGGCGCGAACAGGCACAGGTCGGAGGAAACCAGGAAGAACTGCGTGTGTCCATCGTCCATGGCAACGATGCGGTGGTAGAGGCGATCGTGCACGCCCGTGGATTGCCGGGCCGGATAGCCCGCCAGCCACTTGCTGGCGGATGGAGTTATGTCCACCTTCACGGCCGAGGCGCGAAATTCCGCGGCCGGCGCCATCAGGGCGCAGGCTACGATGAGCCCCAACGGTAGGGGCGATCCAAATCCGGACATGCCCCAGCCTAGCATGCAACGGAATACGCTAAGGTTTGTCCGTATTGAGCGCGGGGTGCCTTGGAGGGCGGCCAATCATGGCCGCAGCCGCCTTTTTAGGCGGCCCGAGCCGGCTGAAAGCCGGCTGCGGGCAGAATTGCCCGCCCTCCAACAGGAGGTGAGAAGTGTTGACGAAGTATTCACTCTTGTTGGTTGTCACGGCAGTCAGCGCGGCGCTATTCCATCCGCCGGCGCTTTCTGCGCAGGCCGGCGGGGAATTGCCCGCATACCTCGACTCGAAACAGCCGGTCGAAGAACGAATCGGCGATTTGATGCGCCGCATGACGCTCCCCGAGAAAGTCGGGCAGCTCAATTTGCCGTGTGTTTATGTGAATGAGCTGGGGAAGGATATCCCTGAAAAAATGGAGGCGTGCCGAAGGTTCGCCGCCGGAACCTACACTCGGGAGATTGGTCCGGGCTGCGGCTTTTTCACGCTCGCGAATGAGATTCTGCACAACGGCGCCCGCCAGCAGGCTGAGTACTTCAACGAGCTGCAGAAGATCGCGCTCACTCAGACGCGCCTGAGAATACCTCTCCTTGAGGACGAAGAGGGCACGCACGGCGCTATGTTTCCCGGCGCGACGATCTTTCCGGAGGGCTTGGCCATCGGCAGCACGTTCGACCTGGACTTGGTGAGATCCGTCTACGCGGCGGCGGCGGCGGAGGCCAGAGCCGTCGGCATCCACATGCTCTCGACTCTGGTGCTGGAGCTGGATCGCGACCCGCGTATGGGTAGAAACGAAGAAGCCTATACGGAGGATCCTTACCTTTACTCGCGTATCGCGGAAAGCATTGTCCAGGGCGCGCAGGGGACGAACATCGCGGCCGCGGACAAAGTAATCGCCGTGCTGACGGATTTCCCTACCCAAAGCGAACCAGCCAGCGGCCTGGAACGTGGCGCCATCGAATTATCGGAACGCGCTTTACGTGAGAACTTTCTGCTTCCCTGGGCTGCGGCAATCGCCAAAGCCGGCGCTCTCGGTGTGATGGCTGGATACCCGGAAATCGAGGACGTGCCCGCGCACGCTTCCGAGAAGTGGATGAACGATGTCCTCCGGCAGGAGTTGGGCTTCCGGGGGGTAGTGGTGAGCGAGGGTGGCGGATTCGGAACGTTAGTTTACGAACACATTGTTCGCACCCAAAAAGAGGCGGGCGCCCTGGCCTTGAAAGCGGGCGTGGATGTGAACATCACGTATGAACCCGCCTATATGGGCCCGCTGATTGAGAACGTGGAGGAGGGACGGGTGCCCATCGCGTTGGTGGACCGCGCGGTGCGCAGAGTTCTGGATCTCAAGTTTCGCCTGGGTCTTTTTGAGAAACCCTATGTCGATGTGGATCGCGCTGTACGCACGGTTCACTCACAAGCGTATCGGGACCTCGCTCTGCGGGCCGGCCGCGAAGGAATCGTACTGCTGAAGAATGAACGAAACCTTCTGCCGCTGAAGAAGAACTTGAAATCGATTGCGGTCATTGGTCCGGACGCGGAAAACCTCATGAACCAACTCGGGGACTATTCACCGCACAAGATCCTGCAGCACGTCGTCAGTATTTTGGAAGGCATCAAAAGCAAGGCCGGTCCGGAAGTCAAGGTTGTTGCAGTGAGAGGCTGTGGAGTGTTGGGCACCGACAAGAGCGGGTTCGCCGAAGCTACGCGCGCCGCGAAAAGTGCGGATGCAGCCATTGTGGTGGTCGGAGAAAACCAGGGTCAGAACGACGTAGACGAGGAGAAGGACCCTCCCACGGACGGAGAAGGCCACGACGTAGCCAGTCTGGACCTCACCGGCGTGCAGGAGGACCTGGTTAGGGCGGTTTACGAGACGGGAACACCCACCGTCGTCGTGCTGGTGAACGGCCGGCCTCTTTCGACCCGCTGGATTGCCGAGCACATGCCGGCGATCGTAGAGGCTTGGCGGCCCGGCGAGCGCGGTGGGGAAGCCGTTGCCGATGTCCTATTCGGCGATTACAACCCTAGCGGCCGGCTGGCTATCACGATTCCCCGCCACGTCGGTCAACTGCCGGCTTATTATAATTACAAACCCGGCAAAGCCTACTGGTTGCGCGACCTGAAACGCGGCTACGTCGATATGCCCGCGACACCTCTTTTCCCTTTTGGTTACGGCTTGAGCTACACACAGTATGAGTACAGTAACCTTCGCATCGACCCGCCCCAGATCCATCCGGAGGGCATGGCACGCGTCAGTGTGGAGGTAAAGAACACGGGCGACCGCGCAGGAACGGAAACTGTGCAACTCTACATTCACGAGACCGCGGGTCCGGTGGCAACACCGGTAAAACAACTGCGCGGATTCGAGCGCGTGGACCTGAAACCGGGCGAAACGAAAAATGTCACGCTGACCCTGACGCCGGAAGATTTGCAATTGCTCGACCGCGACATGCATTGGCGAGTGGTTCCAGGCGATTTTGAGATCATGGTGGGGAAGTCGTCGGAGGATTTGCCGCTCCAGGGAGTGCTGAAGGTGGTGCCTTAGCGACTTGAATTGCATAATGGTGGAGGAGGAATAGCATGATCTCGAACCGATCGATACCTCGCGCCACCGTAATCCCAGTGCTGGCGTATCCGGATGTGAATCAGGCCGCGGCCTGGTTGTGCGATGCATTCGGATTTAGCGTGCGTCTGCGCATCGGTGACCATCGCGTGCAGTTGAATGTGGGCGATGGAGCGGTGATCGTGAGAGAAATACGCCCGAACGAAGTCAACGCGGCGCTGGGCATGGGGCACTCGCTCCATTCGTGTCGAGGACGCCGATGCCCACTGCAACCGGGCAAAGGCTCACGGGGCGAAGATCACACAAGAGCCGGTGACTCACCCGTATGGGGAGCGGCAGTACAACGCGGATGACTTCGCGGGACACTCGTGGACCTTTTCGCAGTCGGTGGCGGACGTGCACCCGGAGGAGTGGGGCGGGACGGCGGAGCAGTTGTGATCGTTGCCGCCAGTCCTGCGATTACTCCTGCAACCCGGCCTTGCGATACACCTGCTGGACGCGCGCGAGCTGCTCGTGCCGCTCCTCCAGGCCGAGCGAACGCACCATCTCGCGGATAGTCATGCGAGGGTCGTTCGACCAGAAAATGCCCCGGTCTTCATCCTCGTAGTAGTGGAAGGCGACCCTTTCGCCGAACTTCTTCTGCAACGCTTTCCCGTTTTCCAGCTTGGCGCTCCAAGGGAGGATCGCGTAGCTGAGGTCAATCTCATAGGTCAGCACGCTTTCCGGCGGCCGGATTTGCGCGGCGATTCGCCCGCTCGGCTCGAATATCGATGCATTGTGCCGCCACGTGCTGGAGACAACGTAAAACCCTCCCCGCATGGCGCGGAATGCCGGAGTGGCAGTCTGCGGCGACTGCGTCGGCCATGCCACCAGTTCACAGCCCTGCCGCGCCAGTTCGTTCCAACCGCGATCGAATTCCATGTCGTAGCAGATCTGGATCCCGAGTCTGCCGAAATCGCACTGGAAGACCGGCGCCTCCGTCCCCAACGTACAACCGCTCTCCATGGTCTCGCTATCCGGCGCGACGACCAAGTGCACTTTGCGATAGATCCCCGCAACCGCGCCGTCGCGCCCGAATAGAATCGCGGCATTCGAGCACCGCTTCCCGTCCGCTGCGAGCAGGTAAGTGGGAGCCACGATGTAGCAGCGATGTTCGCTCGCTTTCCTGCTGAAAGCCTCACGCAATTCGCCCTCCAGCGGGACCGCACAGGCATGCACATCCTTACCCGCCTCCCCGGTGACTGCCGTTTCGGTCAGGATGGCGAGGTCTGGGCCCCGCCCGTACCTCTTGCCGGATTGCTCGACCATCCGGTCCACGAGCCTGGTGAGTTGATCGAGGCGCTGCCGCAGTCCAGGGTAAGTGCCCCAAAGATCCTGGATCGCGGTGCCGACGACTACCTTGCGCGGCAGTGTATTCGACGTGTCGCGGATGCCGGCCGGCGCACCGGCGGCAGTAGAGAGTGCCGCTCCGGTAGCTGCCAGACCACTCACGCTCGTGAGAAATGTTCTGCGGTGCATGTAATAGTCTCCTTCAGCCTGATTTGACACGACCCGGCGCCCGGCCCGTGGTGACCGCCGCGTCGAGCCGTGCCCCCAACGTGTCGAATCCCGCCTGGGGGCCTCGCCATTGCAGTTCATCCACGTCGTCAAACAACCTAATGTCGGTGCGGAGCGTTGCCAGCGTCCGGAACAGCAACGCACGGTCGCGTTCGCGGGAGAGCGTGCGCGCGAGGGCGCCCGCGTTGGCGGCGTTTACGCCCCATTCCCCGCAGTCCGCCGGGATGGATTCGAGGTGGACGAACTTGGCGAGAACGGCAGCCGACGACTTCGCTCCCCAGCCTGGCAAACCGGGGTAGCCGTCAGCCGCGTCGCCCACCAGAGCCAGATAATCGGGAATCGACTCCGGCGAGACGCCGAATTTTCCAACGACGCCGGCCTCGTCGAGCGTCACGCGTCTCCGGCGATCCAACTGCACGATACGCGTGCCGCGCACGCATTGGGCGAGATCCTTGTCGGGCGTGCAGATAATCACGCGCTCGACACGCGCATCCCGAGCCGCCGTCGCCGCCCCGGCCGCGAGGGCGTCGTCCGCCTCGAACTCCATCATGGGCCAGACTACGACGCCGGCCGCCGGGAGGACCTCTTCGAGCAACTCAAACTGGGCCAGGAGGTCTGGTTCGATGCCTTCACCGGTCTTGTAGCCTGGCCATAGCCCGTTGCGGAAGGATTCGATGACGTGGTCCGTAGCGACGGCAACGTGCGTGGCGCCGCCGCGAATCATTCCCAGAACGGACCCGAGCACGCCTCGCACCGCGGCGACCTCGCGGCCGTCCCGATCTCGCGCGGATGGCAGGGCGTAGTAGTGCCGGAACAACTCGTAGGTGCCGTCGATCAGGTGGATTTCCAAGGTCTCTCGCAAGTTTACTTCGCCGGGGCGTCCGGTCCTGCCGAGCCGGACAGGACCTTGAGCGTGCGCAGCCACGTTTCCACGCTCAGGGGCCACGCCGTAACCGGCAGAGCGGTGCGTCGCAGGCCGTAGCCGTGTCCGCCCCCGGCATAAATGTGAAGCTCCGCCGGAACCTTCGCGCTCTTCAGGGCCAGGAAATAGACCACCGCGTTTTCGACATGGACCGGATCGTCCTCCGCCTGGACGATAAACGACGGCGGGGTCTGGTCAGTCACGTGAATGTCCGGATTTGGAGCGAAGTCTTTCTCCGCGAGCGCCAGATAACCTGGATAGACGATCACGGCGAAGTCGGGACGGCAACTTACACCGTCAGCGGCATCCATTGGATCGTACAGCCGGCGATCGAAGTGAGTACTGAGGGCGGCAGCCAGGTGAGCCCCGGCGGAAAAGCCCAGGACCCCGATTCGGCGCGGATCGATGTGCCACTCGCCGGCGTGAGCGCGCACCATCCCCAGAGCGCGCTGCGAATCCTGTAATGCAGCGGAAGACTTCGGGTAAGGCCCGGAGTCGGGCACGCGGTATTTTACCAGTACGCAGGCGATGCCCGCGGAATTGAGCCAGTCGCACACCTCGGTCCCTTCGAGGTCAATGGCCAGGATGTGGTAACCACCTCCCGGAAAGACGACCACGGCCGCGCCGGTGTTGTTGGAGCGGGGAGTGTACAGCGTGAGGGTGGGACTTGAAACATTGCCGAGACGGATCAGCGGCTTGCCCGCGATGAGGTTGTCTTTCGCCGTTGTGGTATCCACCTCCGGAGCCGGATTCGGCGCAGCACCTGGCGCCCCGTTTGGCCAGAGTGGCAAGGTCAGATGCCCTGGAGCAGGCTGCCAGGCGGGCTTTTGGGCAAACAGACTGGCGGAGCCGCCGATAAGGGTGGCGAGAATCAGCAGACGATTTTGCATCATAACGATCTTTGGATTTAGCGTTCACAGCAATCATCGCAGCCGCAGGGACGCTTCCGCAAGGGAAAGAAACTCAAAATGACGTTACAGCCCCAAGCGGAACTCGGGCGGGGGGTTGACGAATTGGCGATCGCGCCGCGGTTGAATGGGGTCCACGATTCAAAGCCCTTCTCCGTAAACAGTTTGTTCGCGAAGGCGGTGTTGGCTTTGCAGTGTGGCCGATCTCTCAGATTCACCCCGCTCGTGGTACCGGCTGGGGAAAATGGTTCTCAGTCCGGCCAGAAATGCATACGCCAGCGCCGCCGCTCCGAGCGCGTAGAACAGCAGGAGGTCGAGCAACCGCTTCGCTGCCGGGTTTTTCGCCGCTGCGATACGCGCTGCTCCCTTTTTCGTGTTACAACCTGCACCAGGATGCCCGGCTGGGCGTCCCGGCCAACCGGGATTATAACCGAGGCACGTTCGGGCCTTCGGCCGCCCGGCTCCGCCAACGCGCTACCGGTGAACACCCGACTTTCCGGCGTGCGCAGGCAATCCGGGGCGCACCGGAGATGCCGCGCCGTGAACCTGCCCATGGCAGACCAGGTTGCAACTATTCTTCGCGCGGTTGTACGAGATGGGCGCCAGTCCATTGGGGGCCACCACATTGGCGTCGAAGTTCACCAGACGCTCGCCGGAGATCGTAGCCGAGAAGCTACCCATGCCGTGCGCGGTGTGGCATACCGAGCACGAGAAGCCGGCGTTGATGTGCCGCGCGTGCGCGTTGAAACTGGTATTGGCGAGAACCAATTTCAGGTCGTGACACTTGCCGCAAAGGGCGTAAGGGCCGGCTACGCTGAGATCCGGATTCGGGAACGGATTCACAATCGGCAGGCCGGGTCGCGGGGCCTGGGTCGCCTCGTAGCGGCGTTCCAGAATGTGCGTGAATTTGGAGCCGTGCGGGCCATTCGGGCCGGCCCCGCCGAATTCGCGATTGTCGTCGCTGTTGTGGCAGTCCGTACACAGAAGGCGCACTCCCATCGCGCGCCCCTGGGTCGCTCCGTCCAGATTCAGCATGTAGGGGCGCAGACTCGGCTGCGGCAGGCTGCTGTTGCTATCGTGCGTCACCGGATGGCTGGACGAAGCCGTCGCGGCGAACTGCGGGATCAAATTGAGCGGATCGCCTGCCGAAATCGTCCATACTGGCAGGTACCCGAACACGCGGCTGGCCGTCTTGCCGGTGCTGGCGCCGTGACAGCGCAGGCAATTCTCATATTGATTCACGGCCCCCGGCTTCACCGTGCTGACGCCATCGGAGGCACTGATGCCAGCCACGTTGTTCTGGGACAAGCGAATCGCCGGCGGCGGCGTGAATGCGGTCACGCGCACGGATGAGTGCGGATTGTGACAGTCCACGCAAGTGGCATGCCGGTTTTGATTCAGCAGCGCGCCCTCGCCCGCCGTGTGCTGGTTATTGCTCGTGGGAAACGGGTGGCCGGTCTTGGCGAATTCCGCGGCAATGTTGGGGATGGCCGGCGAGATGTTGGAGCCGCCGCCATGGCACAACAGGCAGTCCAGTTCGTTGGGCGCGCGCAGCAGACCCGCTGCCGCCGGCGCGTTATGCACCTGATGACAAGCAATGCAAGCGTTCTGCGCCACCGTGCCATAGTCTCCGACGGGCGTCGCAGCGGCATTTCTCACGGTGTTCGTGGCGATGGCATGCGCGCCGATGGCCCACTGCCAGAGCTGGTTGTCCGCTCCGGTGACTACGCGGCTGGGATCGTGACAAGCCAGGCAGAGTTGCCCGCTGGAACCGTCGCGAACCAGGAAGTTCTGCGCCACCTTATCGGTGGATTGCACGTGCGGATTGTGGCAGGTATCGCACTCGATATTGCCCTTGATCAGCTTGACCGCGGGGTCGGCGGTCTTCCCCGCCCCCACCAGCGACTTCACTAGTTCCGGATCGTCTTTCAAAGGCAGCACCAGGCTGTTCGGATGCGAGCTTTGCAAGCTCGGGCCGGATGCGCCGCTAAGGATATCGGCCGGCTTCATGCTTCCGGACATGGAGATCTTTCCGTAAGCCTGCGTCTGTCCGGGCGCCACTGTGCCATCGTGGCAGCTCAGGCACAACAGGCTATCGCTCGATGGCTGCAGTTGCGCTTCGCCCGTCTCCTTGTAGGTGGAACTGGTATAAGTCGAATAAGTCGCCTTGGAAAGCTTCTGGTTAAACAACGGCGTCTGTCCTCCGACGCCGTTGTGCGGCGCATGGCAATACATGCAGGAGCCCGGCAATGCGCCGGTAGTCGGCGATCCGCTGCCCCTGGAAAGGTCGTGCATGCCGATGACATCGCGGGTCTGGGCGGAAAGGGCGGCCGCGGCGAACAAAGCTGCCAGACAAAGCCTCATTGCCCGCCTCCCGCGGGCGGCTCGGCCGCACCAAAATAATGAAACACCTGCACGCGCCTGCGGTTAGAATCGACCACCAGGATTCGTCCGGAACCATTCACCGACAGCCCGGCGGGTAACTCGAAGTCGCCGATGCCCGCCTCCTTGCCGAAATAATAGAGCAGGTTGCCGTCCCGATCGAAAACCTGGACCAGATGATGGAGCGCATCGCCCACATAGAAGTGACCTTCGGAATCGATCCCCAGTCCCTTAGGGCGGTACAGATCGCCAAGGCTGCCGCCGGCGCGGCCAAACCCGTAGCGGAAGTTGCCGGAACGATCGAAAACCTGGATACGGAAATTCATGGCATCCACCACCACCAGATCCTGGCCCTGCAGGCGCAACTCGGTGGGGAAATTGAATTCGCCGTCCGCGCGGCCCAATTTGCCGATGGTCCGCAGGACGCTGCCCTGCATGTCGAGCACGAAGATCCGATCTCGCCAGGTGTCGCTGACATAGATTCGCTGGGCATCGGAATCCACGGCGATCCCCGTGGGCCGTTTGAAAATGCCCTCGCCGCCTTTCAAGCCGCCGATAACGCGCTGGAATTTCCCATCGGCGCCAAAGACAAAGATCTTGCCCGCATCGGAGTCCGTGACGTAAATGTTGTCCTGCTTGTCCACGGCGACGCACTGCGGGGCGCGCAGCGCATGCTCTCCCTCACCGTGCGACAGGAACTTGTATTTCTGCTGCGCGAAATTGAAGACATGCACGCCGTAGGCGCCCGGGTCCGTGATGATGATGCGCCCCCGGGAATCCTCCGTCACGCCGTACGGGCGCACCAGGCGGCGATAATCCGGTTCGCCGACCACGGCGTCCTTGACCTTGGTCCAGAAGCCGCGCTTGGTTTTCACTTCGCGCTCGGAGCTGAAGCTGCGTTCGAATACCAGGCGGCGCCCGCCGTCCATCAGCAGCTCGGGCGCATCCGGCGTCACGGGTGTCTTCGGAACGGAGCGTGCCGCGGCCAGCCCCGGCATCAGCAGCAGCAGGGCTAGCACTCTGTAGCCCAAGTTCCGGCTTGTGGGGCAGGCAATCCTGCCTGCGGACGCGCTTTCCAGCGCGTCGAAGCCGGCTGGAGAGCCGGCTTGCAGCCAAGATTGGCTGCCCCACGCGAGTCTTAGAAAAAGCTGAACCATCGTGTTAAACCGAAATATAAAGAGCCCAGCATGCTGGGCGGCGTGCCCGAAGCGCTAAAGCCCTGGACCAGCCTCGCATAGCCCGCCTGGAAGTAAGTCTTTCTCACGCGGTATAGCATGGTCGCGGTCAATTGCGACGTGTTGTTGTTGGAGTTCGCGTCGCCGTTCTCCGTGTTGCTTTGCGCCTGCGAGTAAGCGGCTGAAAGCGTGACGCCCCGCGCCAGGTTAGCGCCCACCCCAAACGAGTAGGCGTGTCCTCCGTAGAGAACTACGGCGGCCGCGCTCACTACGGGGAGCGGAACCGGCGTGGCCACCAGGCCCGACCCGGTCAGAATCGCGTTGCCGCTGGATCGTGAATAGGCCATTGTTCCGCTGATCCACCTTACGAACACCGACGTGGAATACGACTGGCTGGAACTGGTGGAACCCGACTGACCCGCCAATCCGGATTTGGAACCGCTGGCCACGCTGGTCCATGTCGACCTCCGGCCGATTCGGCGCCCCGCGCTGCCCGAATAGCCCAGGGTATTCGTCAGGTACGAAGCCAGCAGGGTCTGTTGGTCTTGCGCGTAGTTCACGAATCCGGATAAGGACCAACGCCGGACTTCCCGCGAGTAGTTGACCGAGCCGATGAAGCCCAGGCGCGTCGCATTGGTTGGGCTGATCTCGCTTCGCACGGCGCCCACCGTGGCGTTCAGCGTGCCTCCCATGAGAAAGTTTGAGTAGGTCGCCGATCCCGTGAACGAATCCGACTCCGAGGCAGCGCCGGCGAAGCGTTGCGCCTGGTACTGATCGGTCCCATTGAAAGTCATGTGGAGGACCGGCACGGCATAGGCGGCGAACCCGGTGAGATCCAGGGAATGCGACGATTCTGCGGGCATCTGCCCCTGTGCGGCGATACCGCCCGCGGAGACGATCGATTGATAAAGCTGGCCTGCCAGGTTGTCGAGGTACTGCGCGTTGGCTCCAAAAGTCAGGTGGTCCACCGGATTGAATATGAGACCCGAATACGCCGTGTCGAGTGTGCCTTTGTAATTACCTTCGGTGCTGCCATAATCCAGATCCGAGCGGATGGCTCCGGCCGTGAATGTCCCGTGGAACGGGAGCGCATGTCCCAGGCCCAAAGAGTACGAACTGGTATCGGAATCGGATTTCTCCGGCTGCTGATCCGAATACAGTTGGGGTAACTGCGATTGAACGGCCGAGTAATGATAGCCTGCGTTGAAATTGAAACCAACCAGCGAGTACGAGGCATTGGCCACGAACGAATGAAAATCGGAGGTGCTGTTCGTGTCCGTCCCATAGATCGAGTATTGGTTGCTTCCCTGCTGATAGTTGAACGACAAGTTGGGGAGCTTGGCGACGTGCTCACCCCAACCGACACTGAAAACATCGGAGTTGCCGTGACTCGTGTAATTGGCGACGCCGGGGACCCCGAAGTTTCCCTCGCCGTTGTAAACGTTGCTGTAGCTGATCGATCCGGGAAAGTCGCTCCCTCCAAAAATCGAGGCGGTAGCATTGACGCCGCTGGCGTCGGTGATGGATTGGAAATCGGAATTGGTCCGGGATTGATTGTAGAAAGGCTGGATGTTGAAAGAGAAAAACCCGGGGTTGTAATACGAGCCGGTCAAGTTCGCCGCGCCGCCCGCGGTGATGCCATGGTCGGAAGCGGTGAGGTTCCCATAATCGGCGGTGTAGCCGGCTGACAGGGAGCCGCTCAGGTCGGCGCTCAGCTCCCCCGTCCGAAGCTGCGCCAGGGCGTGCGGCGCCATGACCGCCACTAACACACAAATCGCTCCTGCTGATGTTTTCCCCACGGCAGCCTTCTACTCCCACCCTCCTGCGAAGAATCAGAGCTCCTCGATCTTTGCTCTGCTCCGCAGCTTCTTGCCGAGCGCCGTCCTAAGCTCTTCGGTTTTGGCTTTCTCGAGTTGCTTACGCAATGAGTCCTTCGCTTCGTCGAATCCCCGTATACCGGCGGGCGTGTGCGCGTTCAGGCGGACGATGGTGAATGTCTGCTCCACCTGGATGACACCGCTGATTTCGCCGGGCCGAATGGCCTGGAGCGCCTGCACGATGGGTGGCGGCAGCTTGGCGCGATCCACGGCCTTGTGATCGCCCATCATCACGCGGTAGTCGTCCTCTGAGATCTTTTCCGCCAGCAGGCCGAACTGTTCGTACGTCCTGGTTGCCTGCGCCTGCTTGAGCGCCTTGGCGGCGCTTCTGCGAGCTTCCTCCACTTGGGCTGGCGTCGCCTTGCCGGGCGGGACCATGGAGATGGTCTGCACCGAAAACGACTCCGGAACGCGGAAGGCGTCGGGATGCGCGTCGTAATAGACTTTGGCTTCCGCCGAGGATACGGCGGCCTTGTCCGACACCTCCATCTTGATCATTTGCTCGACCAGCAGCGACCGCCGGATCTTGGTCCGCGCCAGATCCTCGGAGCCGTTGACCTCCGTCTTCAGGAATTGCCGGTAAGCTTCCGGCGTCGGAAACTCTTTGCGAAATTCCGCCCACGCCCGATCCATTTGGGCGGCCGGCACGCTCATCTTTAGCCGCAACGCCTCCTGGTATACCAGTTCTTCGAACACGATCATCTGCAAGGCGCCTTTGCGAATGCTCGGCTCCATGGCCTTGGGAAAGTCGCCGCCATGCTGGGCGGCGTACGGGAAGATAGCCAGCATCTCCCGGCGAAGATCGCGGTCTGTCAGAATGGCTCCGTTGACCCGCGCGACGGGCCTGCCCGCCGGTGGCGCCGCCGAAGGTACGCTGGGCGCGCCAGCCTGGGCGGACAGCGCTGAGACGAGTAGAGTGTAAATCGAGAACCGCGTTTTCATAGATTTAGGAGAGCGGGGGGGGAAATCCCCCCCTGGAACTCTCGCATCGACTAAATATGGCTGTTGCCGGTCGTCGGAACGTTCATGAGACCGTGCATTTCGTTTGACTCTCCACCATGGCAATTGCGGCAGAACTGCGCCGCGTTGTTGCCGCCGCCAGCAGGGGTGTACGGCCCCCGCACGAAGAAGGAAGTGTTCCAGTTAGCCTGGACACCCCCGATCATGCCCGCGTAAATAATCTCGCTGTGCTGATCGTGGCAACTGGTGCAAGTCACCGTCGGGACGTTGTTGACAGCCGACAGCGACACCGTGAAACCATAATTGGTGTTCTTGAAAACACTGCTGCTGGGGCCGGTCATCTGGACTGTGCCGGTTGCCGAGATCGTGCAGTCCCAGTTGTACTGACCGCCGCAGCCGAAAGCGGCCTGCGGTCCAACCGGGTGGTCGTTGTTATACTGGCCCGGGGTCGAGCCATCGTTTCCGAGCAGCGTCGGGGCGTTCCCGCCGACGATCGGCAGCGTCTCCACAGTTGTGCCTTTCATCATGCCGACCTTCGCCACGTTGCCGTCGTGGCAGCTCAGGCAGGCAATGATCACAAAGTTGGGGTCGTGTGCGCCGGTGAAGCCAGCGATACTGGCGGGAAATGTGACGGAGTACCCGCCCGCGTCGCCGAATGCGACGGTCTTGCCGTAAAGGGGCGCGAGGTCCTGTCCCCAGAGAGCCAGGGTACCCGTTCCCGGATCGACCGTGTTGACGTCGTTTCCGCGAGCGCCGCTATGCGGAGCGTGGCAGGCAACGCAGCCACGCCCATAGACATTGTGCGCTCCAAGGACGTCAGTCTGTGCCATGGCGGTCATCGACACCAGAGCGACGATGAGAACCATTAGCGCTAATCTATTCATAAATATAAAGGCCTCCTAAGCCTCATCTTGTTGCTTCACTGCGGACGTGGGCTTCGCCCCGTCATCCGTTTGGCTCCTCCCCGGAACCAAGTCCTATCGCGGCGCATGCGCCGCGGAACCTTGCGCGTTAACAGGCGCGATATGTTTTTGGGCCGGCTTTCCCGGCGCTGCTTCCCCGCCATCCTGCTTCTTGCGGGCTTCTTCCGCCTCGGCGTCAGTCACGTACTGGAACGCCTGCACGCGGCCGGGAAACTGCTCGGAAACGATGACTCGATTCTTCTGGTCGATGGCGATGCCATAGGCCGCTTGAAATTGCCCGGGATACTGTCCCTGCTCTCCGAAATAGATCAGCAGGCGCCCTTCGCGATCGAAAACCTGCACGCGGCTCTGGACTTCGTCAACCACCCAGATGTGGCCGTCGCCATCCACCGCGATGCCCTTGGGACGAGCGAACCGCCCCGGACCGTCGCCAGCCTTGCCAAACTCGCTGATGAAGTTTCCCTCGGCATCGAAGATTTCCACGCGATTGTTCAGCGTGTCGGTTACATAAAGGTTGCCATCGCTATCCACCGCCACATTAGTGGGGAGAGAAAAGTTGCCGGGATCCGCCAGCGTATGTTTCTTTCCCGCGACCCCGATAGTGCGCAGAACCTTGTAACTATCGGCGTCGAAGACCACCACCTGGTCTTTGTCGGTGTCCACCACGTACAGGAACCGGTTCTCCCGGTCGATTGCCAGTCCGCCCGGATCCGTCAGCACGCCAGTCCCGACGATGGCCTCCTGTTCGTGCTTGGAATTGAACACCAGCACGTGGCGCAGTTTCGAATCCGATACGAAGAGCCGGTCGTTGTCGTCCATCGCCAGTCCATTGATCAGGCCAAAGCGCGCCTCTTTGCCGTTGCGGATCAGCGTGGCGTCCTTGGTGGCCGGGTCGATGATGAAAACCGCGCCCACTGCCTGGTCGGCCGCATAGATATTGCCTTTGGAGTCGGCGGCAACCCCGTACACCCGGATGAACTGAAAGGGAATCTTGACGCTCTTCTCGGTTTGCGATTGCGCGCCGGCCAGCACATCCTTCCAATTCTTTTTCTTATTCTTGGGCTTGTCCAGAATGGCCGGGTCGAACTTCTCGCCGGTGTACATGGCCAGAAAGCGAATGCGCGCAATCTCCGGCGGCTGCGGCCACACCAGGTTGCGGGTATCGATGTTGATCCTTTGCGGAGCGCTCGGCTCGGGATCCGAATTCCTCTTTTTCTTGTCGGCGGCAGCCAAGGGCAGAGCGGTCAGCAGAGCCAGTGCCGCTATTGTCCGCCACATCCTAGTTGCCCCCCACCCGCGTGCTCTTCAGATTCAGCCCGTTGGTATGGCAGGTCTTGCAGAAGTCCATGTTGTTGGCCTGATCCTTCACCAGCAAGCCCGGCTTGGCCGATGCATGCGGCTGATGGCAGCTCGCGCAGCTTATAGCGGTCAAGACCTTGGATGTGGCCGGGTCCACCACGTCCTGCACCGGATGGCGGGTGGTCGGGTGCCCCAGGCCGTACTTCAACGGCAGGACTGTCACCTTGAGGAAGTAATTCTCGGGCAGTTTCACCTTGCCATCGAAGATCGCCACCAGGTGCTCTTTTTCGAGCTTGGCGGGAGCCGCATCCGGACCGTGGCACTCCAGGCACAATTGGTTCTCGCTCTTGGCGCGCAGCAGTTTCGGGTTTTCTCCGCCATGCGGCTCGTGGCAGGTCGCGCAACCTTGTTCATACGCCGGCTGGTGTACATGCCCTTTCTTCTGCAATTCGGCCTGATCGCTGTGGCAGCCCAGGCAGGCGGTCACCGGATCGGGACGAATGAAGCCCGGCGTCTTACCCGCGTGCGGGCTATGGCAATCCGTGCAATCGCCTTGCGCGCCGGGATGCTGTACCTTGGCGCTCGCGATCTTCTTGGCCTGCTCGTCGTGGCAGGTCACGCACAGTTCCTTGACGCTGGGGGCGGTGAGCACCACCTTGCCGTCCTTGGCCGGCTGATGGCAGGTGTCGCAGGATTTCGACTCAAAGGGGCTGTGCAGGAACGCCCGCATCAGCTTTGGCGTGGCCGACTGATGCGGATCGTGGCAGGTGAGGCAATCCGCCTTTTCGATCGGCTGGCCCTGATGGGCCTTCGCGATTTGCGCGTCCTTGGGATCGTGACATTCCGTGCAGAGCGCGGGGCTGGCCTTGGTAAGGTGATACCGGAACTCGGCATCCGCCGAAGCGCCGGTCTTGTGGGTGACGTGGCAGGTTTCGCAGCCGCCATCGAGCGCGGCGTGGCGGCTGCCGGCGGCTGGAACGTTGAGCCCCTGGGTGTGGCATTGCAGGCAAAGATTGGTGTCTTTGGTGGCGCCGTCGGTGGCCTTTAGCAGTTGGTTCTTGAAGGCGGATGTATGCGGATCGTGGCACTTGAGGCAGTCCCGAACCGCCGGGCCGTGCACATGGCCTTTGACTTGGCTGGCGTCCTTGTCGGCGTGGCATCCCAGGCACAGCTTGACGGGTGTGACGGCGGTCAGCTTGATACGGGTAACGTCTTTGCTTACACGCAGTTCGTGGCAGCTCAAGCATCCCGTGGCGATGGCCGAATGTACCGCCTTTCCCTTGGTCTTATCCTCGTGGCAGGTGATGCACTTGGCGGCGT
>Ga0224557_1000424_pt1 | contig 47623 bp, 35 predicted proteins | sample 714S31014metaG_FD_180677 | JGI IMG/M metagenome (GOLD analysis project Ga0224557, IMG submission 180677) | Peat soil microbial communities from Stordalen Mire, Sweden - 717 S3 10-14 | ecosystem: Environmental > Terrestrial > Soil > Wetlands > Peat | place: Sweden: Norrbotten County, Stordalen...
GCACCACCACCACCGATCTGACACCCGACAAGATTCACCAGCTCGGTCTCGACGAGGTGAAGCGCGACGAGGCGGAGATGCTGGCCATCGCCCAAAAGCTCGGGTTTGCCGATCTGGCAACCTTCCGCGCCAGCCTCAAGACCAATCCCAAGCTCCATCCAGCCTCGCGCGAGGCGCTGCTCGACGCCTATCGCGGCTATCTCACGCCCATGCAGGCCAAGCTGCCGCAGCTTTTCGGCCGCCTGCCCAAGGCCAAATTTGAAGTTGTCCCGGTTCCGGATTACCAGGAGAAGACAGCCGCGCCTGCGTACTATGAATCCGGCACTCCCGACGGCGCGCGTCCCGGACGCCTCTTCATCAACACCTACAACGCAGCCGGCCGCAACCTCTATTCAGCCGAGGACATCGCCTACCACGAAGGCATTCCCGGCCACCACTTGCAAATCTCCATCTCCCAGGAGCAGGAAGACGTTCCCACCTTCCGCAAGTACAACGGCAACACCGCATACGTCGAAGGCTGGGGCCTGTACGCCGAGCGCCTCGGCAAAGATGTCGGCTTCTACCAGGACCCCTACTCCGACTACGGCCGCCTGGAAGGCGATATCTGGCGGGCGATACGGTTGGTGGTAGACACCGGCGTCCACTCCCAGCATTGGACCCGCGAGCAGATGGTCCAGTACTTCCAAGACCACTCCAACATCGACGATACCAGCATCCAGTCCGAGGTCGACCGCTATATCTCCATGCCCAGTCAGGCCCTGGCCTACAAGGTTGGCCAGCTCAAAATCCTCGAGCTGCGCGATCGCGCCAAATCCGCTCTCGGCGCCAAGTTCGACATCCGCGCCTTCCACGACCAGGTGCTCGACACCGGCGCCCTGCCTCTGGACGTTCTCAGCACCCGCATCGACGCCTGGATCGCCAGCCAGAAAGCTGCCGGCCCCGGCGAGTGATGAGGCGATTTCGCGTCAAGTGACCCCGTAAGTGCGCGGGGTCAACTACCGGTTTGCCGACGGCTTGGGAACAAATAACTGCAAGATCAACAGGTATCCCAGACACTAAAGTCGGGACCTGAGGCATCGGGCTATTTCGTCATGAAGGCGACAAGCTTTTCTGACAGTTGTTTTGGATAGCGCAACTCGCATTGCTGCTGCGGCCTCATGCTCTCTCGGTGTCAACGATATGCTGCCCATCTGTTCGCGTAACCCCTTAACCTCAATGGCCAAAAAGTCGTTGCGCTCGGGCGTGGATAACCTAAAGTCATACCCACACCCAAGCCGGGTGGTGTTCTCCAATGCATAACCATGAAACTCGGGCAGGTTGGGCTGAACGGATTCGAAGTATTGTTCTGCAGCCAAACCGATGATCAGCCTTTTCGCAAAACCAGAGGAAACGTCCTCGCGTTCTTCCCCCTCCTGCACCTCGCTCAATACATTTTCGTCGTAGCCCACGAAGGACTTAATCAGGCCCGTGAACAATTCGGAATCTAGATTCTTATATTCTTCAAACACTCTTAGGCGATTCTCGCGGATCGGGCGTTTGTGCCATCCCTTGCGGCGGTTTGGGAATAATGGGTCGAACTCATCCCTATAATTCTTGATGGACGCAGGCTGGGAACCTAGCGCGTATCCGATCACATTGTATGCTTCAGCAAAGCTCTGGAATCCGAGCCATTCTAGCCCGTTGGAATCGAATTTAGATAGGTACATCCCAGCCAGAATTAGCTTTTCTCGATTCGTAATCCGTTCCGGGTTGAGGATCATATCTTGAACGCCCTCATTGCACGATGCGCTATTCGAGTCCTTCATGCTGGTCTTGGCCCGCCATCAGGCCGAGCATGACCGCCTATCCTCCAACTCGTTTTCCACCCGATCAGCGCACGATCCGCAGAGGCCGTCCCACCCCTCTCCATTGTCGGCTGGCTGGCCGCATTCGGAGCACATGTCTGCCTCATCTTTCGGCAGCTGATCCACTAATTCCTTTGCCTGCATTTCCTCTCCCCTCCGGGCGCTTTAGGAACAGGTTTCCTTGCAAACCATTTTGGTGCCGTTCCGCATACCCATGCATAAAATCGCGCAAGACGTCGGATGCGGGAAGGCCCTGAGCTCGGCAAGCCTCAACGAACGACTCCCTCAGCCCCTTCTCGACGCGTATCCGTATTCCGGCATCTTTCGCAGGCATCAGAGACACAATACCACTTGGATGCACGTTTGTGTATCCAAAAAACACGGGGTAACCAAGATTATCTTTCTGGCTACCGGACGCCATCCAGAGGAGCGTATCTATGCCCTTCAGTATGTGCTATTTAGATAGGTTATGAGCAAATGTAGGACTCCGGCAGGTGGCCCAAGTCACGGGAGGAAGAACCAGAATCGGGGCACCCAATATCCGGATTCTCGGGCCCGGGAAATCGCCAAGTCACTTGCCGCAACAGGCCAATGCGCTCTGCGAACGCGACTCTGTCGCGCTGGTTGATTCTCGAAAAGTGTGGATGGGCCTTTGCCGGCGTTGAAACCCCGGCCTCCCCAAACGCGGCAGCATCGAATGATCGAGAGGCCACTGCAACGCGGGTGCCGCTGGCCGTGCCGCAGGGGTTTGCAGATGATTTCGCTTCCAGCGCGCACAATGGAAGAATGAACCAGGACCGAAGGCGCAGGCTGTTCCTGATCCCTGTTCCCGGTCCGTACCCCCCCTGTACCCCACCCCCCCTCCCCCCCAAACAACGGTTTTTGAAAAGGAGGTTTCAAGTCAAGTACCAAAGAATCAATGATTTGAGTAATCGATCCCATGTACTTATCAGTAAACATGAACCCCTGAAAAACCCCGGCTTTTGACTCAAGAACCGGCTTTTTGGGTCAGCTTGAGAGGAAAAAACGGCCTTTTACAGCGCTCCCTTGAACCATCCAGGGGAATTGCATCATCGGGCTCACATGGGGAACAGAGGATTGCGTCCTAATCGTCGTCGTCCTTGGTCTCTCTCTTGTGCCGCTGCTTGAGCATCGCAGGCACCGCCGCGTCGCCCATGGCATCCCTCCACAGAATCACATTCAGCTTCTGCGCGTCGGCGCGGTCCGCGTGGCGGAAGTCCATCTTCATGCTCTCTTTGGCGCCCACGGCCGTCTTGGCGTTCGCCGTGTAGATGAGGCCGTTGTCGCGGTTGGAGACGTCCGCCGTATAGGCCGGTTGATCGCCCGCGCCGGTAAACTCGCTCGAGATCAGCGGGCTGAATGCATCGTTGTTGTTCATCGGAGGCAGCCCGAGCAGCGACTCCATGGTCCGGACGACACTGACGGTCGAGTAGAACCGGCTGTCGATAAAAGTTGCGCCGCCGGCGCCATGCGGGGCAAACTTGCTGACGATCAGCGCCACGCTGCGGTGCGCGTCCACGTGGTCGCCGCCATCCTGCGCATCGTCTTCAAGGATGATGATCGCCGTATCGTCCCAGAAAGGCGAGTGCGAGACAGCCTCGACGAGGCGGCCCACGGCCAGGTCGTTATCGGCCACCGAGGCTCTAGGCGTGGGACTGCCCGGGCGCGTGCCGGCGGTGTGGTCGTCGCAGAGCCGCATGTTGATGAAGGACGGCATGGTGTCCTTGCCTTGTTCCTTTTCCGCAACCCACACCTTCAGGTGCCTGAGGAAGACGTCCGCTCTTATTTGGTCCGGCACCAACAGGTTGAAGTCCGGCGCCTCCTCGGCAAAGTGCCCCACCAGTTGCGGCTTGGTGGCGATATTGGTGGCGATCAGCGGAATCGGCCACGCGAACTTGTTCACGCCACCGCCCCACTCGGCGGGAATCGCCTCACCCGGCGCAATGGCCTTGCGCGCGCAGTTGCGGCCTTCGAGCATTGGGCCTTGCTGCGGGTTCGCGGTCTGCGCCTCGTTGCAAAATGTGGTGGAAATGAATTCGGCGAAGTGGTAGTAGGTCTTGCCGTGCGCAGCCAGATTGCCCCAAAGATATCCGCTGCCGGGTTCGTCCACATCGGGGATCTTCTGCAGCAGCGGATAGCCCTCGGCCACCACGCCCTCGTAGTCGTACGTCCTCTGGCCGCCGCGATAGTTCTGCTGCCAGGTCTTCTCAAGATAGTCCGAGCCGATGGCCGCGTTCGACCAGACATGGCCATCGCCCGACACCTCGCCCGAGTCGTAGAAGTTATCCAGCACGCCGAACTGCAGGGCGAGCTTATGCTCATTGGGCGTGATTGTCTGGCCGTACATGGTCAGGCTCGGGTCGCCGTTGGCCACCGGCTTTCCATCTTTGCTCAGGTCGCCGAGAATCTGATCGTAGGTCCGGTTCTCCTTGATGATGTAAATGATGTGCTTGATCCGGTTTTGCGTTTCGCCGGCAAAGGCGATCTTCTCCTCCGCGGCTTTCATCCGGTTGGATTCAAGCACCACCGAGGTCCATCGCGGCAGATCCTTCTCGATTTCAGCCGCATCCAGCGTGGCCAGGGAGCCGTACAACAGCGTGGCGATGTAGGCGGTCTTCCTCAAGTTGCGGCTGTTTCCCTTGGTCGACTCGGTCGGTTCGGCCGGTCGCTGGGCCATGTTGTTCGGCCCGGTTCCCTTGCCCTTCGCCGTGGCAACATAGAGCTTTCCGCCAGACGCGGACGGAAGAAACACCATCGACATCGGCATCCACTCGGTGGGCACGAATCCGATCGGCTCCGCCATGCCGGTGCGGGCCGTCTTCGGCGTCAGCGACGTTGTGTCCAGCACAGCAACGGCATCGCTAGCCGCATTGGCTACATACAAGCGGCTGCCGTCGGCGTTGACCGCCAGCGCCTCGGGCTCCGCGCCGAAGTAGCTTTGGCCCGGCAGGCGGGTATCGAAGTACCCTTTCACTGAGAACTGTCCCGCACCCACATTCACGGCCGCAACGGCATCGCGATTGGCCAGCGCCACGTAGACCGTTTTTCCATCGGGCGAAAACTCGAACGCGCAGGGATGCGTGCCCGGAGCAACGGGGCTGGACGGCTTGAGCAATGCCAACTTTCGCCCCACCACCCGCTTGGCCAGATCGAGTTCCACAATCTCAGAAGCATTCCACAAGGCCACAAACGCGCGCTTGCCGTCCTTTGTAACCGCGAGCGCAACGGGATAGGTGGAGGGCACCGCGTCGCTCTCAGATAGATCAAACTGCTTTTCGATCGATCCAGTGGCGGCGTCGATCAGCAGCACATTGTCAGAGAGGTTTTCGGCGACCAGGAGCTTTTCCGCTCCGGCTGGACCGACGACCGCAATCGCCGCCGGGAATGGCACTCCCTTGTCGCCTTCCACTCCGCCGAGCAGCTTCGTCTTTCGTCCCGCGGCCAGGGTCTCGAGCGGCAAATGGATCAGCCGCTCCGGCGCGATCTTTCCCGCCGTGAAGCTGTAAACCACCACAGCGCTGCCGGTCTTGTCTTTCCCATCGCCCAGCGGGTCGGTACTCGAGGCCATGCTTGCGTACACGTGACTGCCGTCGCGGCTGAACGCGAGACCGGAATAGAGCGTCTGTTTGGCGAGCTTCGCTACCGTGCGGGCATCGGGAAAATCCGCCAGCATACCCGTCTGGGTATCCAACACAGCCAGCGACTGCTCATACTGCGACTCGAAAGTCCCATACCCGGCGTTCACCGTGACCACGTAGCGCCCGTCCGGAGAGACAGCCATGGAGATCGGCAGGCTGTTCAGCCTTTGCGGATGCCCCGGAATCTCTCCGATCAACTGTTTGCTCGTGGACAAATCGACCGTCTGTGCCGCAAGCAGCTCCGGCCCGAGGACCAAGGCCGCTCCGGCAATCGCGCAAATGAACTTCATATTCATGACAAAACCATAGCAAATCTGCCGCCACTTGCGCTTTACATCGCTGTTAGATTCCGGCTCCATTCGAATTCATGGCCGGCAAGGACGTATCCACGTCGCAGACCCATTACCAAAGCGACACTATCCGTAATCAGGCGCTTCCGGCGGTTTACGCTTAGAATCTGCTCATGAACGAAGCTATTGATTCCCTTTCCCGGATGCTTTCCGACGTCATCCTGCCCAACCTCAAGTCCGTGCAGGCGAGCCAGGGCGAACAGATTGTTGCCAATGACCGGCTGGAGCTGGCCGTTGATGAGCTGCGCCTGCACATGAATTCGCAGTTCGCTCACCTCGCGGCCCTGCTCATCGCCTGCCGGGCCGAAGTCGCCGCCACGCAAGCGGTCCTTAGAGCAGTGCAGATGCAGGGTGGCTCGCGCCCAGCGGGCAGCGACACGCTCATTCACTAAGGGAACACCGAATCAACTGAGGTTCCCGGGCTCCACTCATCAAGGGGGACGAGCGCGGCCTGAACCCGGCGCACTCGGTTCGCTGAGCCTGCAATAATATCTTTATATGCGCACGGTGCTCACGGCGGAGAAGCTTTGGAACGGGATCAGCTTGATCGACCATCCTGTGGTCGAGATTGAGGACGGGCGGATTGCTTCCGTCTCCAGTCGAACGGACGGCAAGTTGCCCGCCCACGCCGTCGTCCTGGACTATTCCGGCGCAACGCTGGCCGCGGCGTTTCTTGACGTGCATATCCACGGTGCAGCCGGCCACGATGTCATGGAAGCCACACCGCAAGCGCTCAACACCATCGGCCGTTTTCTGGCCTCGCACGGGACGGGAAGCTATCTGGCCACAACGGTGACTGCTCCCCTGGATGTGACCCTCCGCTCGCTTTCAGGATTGGCCAGGCTGCTGGCAAAGGCTCCGAATCCGGCTGACCTGGAAGCCACGCGCATGGGCATTCATCTGGAGGGGCCGTTTGTTTCCCACGCCAAACGCGGGGTGCATCCCCCTGAGTACCTGCTGGCGCCGGACACCGGTGTATTCGACCGGCTGTACGAGGCCGCTGAGGGTCACGTCCGGTTGATGACGCTGGCGCCTGAGCTGCCCGGCGCGGCGGAACTGGCTGCCCACGCTACCGCGCGCGGCGTCCGCGTCTCCGTGGGCCACTCGAATGCAACCGCGGCGGAAACCAGGGCCGCAATTGCCGCCGGCGCCGTGAGCGCGACGCATACATTCAACGCCATGCGCGCCCTGGACCATCACGAACCCGGCATCCTGGGCGTCGTTCTCACCTGCGATTCTCTGTTTGCCGAGCTGATCTGCGACGGCATTCACACCGATCCGGAACTGGTGAAGCTGTGGTGGAGGGCCAAGGGCCCGAAGCGAGCGATTCTGGTAACCGACGCGATGAGCGCCACGGGAATGCCCGACGGGGAGTATCAGCTGGGCGGGTTCACGGTCCAGGTAGCAGACGGGAAAGCCTCGATGGGCGGTGTTCTGGCGGGAAGCTTACTGACCCTTGACCGCGCGCTGACGAAGTTTCTTGCATTCACCGGCGCGCCGCTGGAGCAGGCGCTGCAGTTGCTCACGGCCAACCCGGCTGCAATGACCGGCCTCGGCGATCGAGCCGGCTCTCTTGCCGTGGGCCAGCCAGCCAACTTTGTTGCTGTGGATGGCCAGGGTGCGCTTGTGGCTTCCGTTTTGGGGGGAAAAGAAGTTTCAGCCATGCGCTGAGCGAATTCTCATAACCAGTCCAGGGCATTTTCAGGGATCTTGTGATGCGGGCTTCATGCCAGGTCCGTGACCGGATGAAGATGTTCTATCCAATGAATGAACGTGGGCCGGGAGGCCCACGCTACAGCCGGCCAGGAGGCCGGCGCTACATTTCCAAAAGGAACATTTTCATACGGCCAAAGACCTAGGCCCGCGACCGGATGAAGATGTTCTATCCAATGAACGAACGTGGGCCGGGAGGCCCACGCTACAGCCGGCCAGGAGGCCGGCGCTACATTTCCAAAAGGAACATTTTCATACGGTCAAAGAACTAGCCGACACTAGCCTTAAAAACAGATACGCGGCGAGAGTGGGGCTATGACCTTACACGATCGGCGAAAATGCACTCAGGACGGCGGCGTCGTTTCCTCAGCGGGAATTCGGTAACGGATCAGCTTTGCGGGCACACCACCCACAATGGCATTCGCGGGAACCGAAGCCGTGACCACCGCACCCGCGGCGACCACCGCGCCTGTGCCGATCTTGACCCCTTCAAGGATGACTGCATTTGCGCCAATCCAGACATCTTCTCCGATGGAGATCGGAGTACTGGTTTCGCAGGGATCGCCGCTGTGAACGCCAAGCGCCGTGCCGTGATTATGGTCAACAAAACGGCAGCCGCTGGCAATGGCGCAGTAGTTCCCGATCTCGATGCGATCAGTGATATTGAATTCGCAACCTGAACCGATGAAGCAACGATCGCCGATCAGGATGCTCGGTCCAGGCTGAAAGATCCCGTCAAAGTGAAAGTACACATCGTGCTCGATGATGCATCGATTGCCGATCCGCACCTGGTGAGGCCAAGTGACATATAACGAGGAAAAGATCGTTCCTTTGCCGATCTCCATCCCTTGCAGTGACCAATATGCGGCTCGCATCGGGCGCAAAACCAACGTGCTCAAGCGATCCCGCAAGCGGAAGAATATCCTAAAACGCAGCTTCTTCCACGCGCTATCTTCCTTCGTTGCTTCATGCGCTGAGTCTGTCATTCCGTTCCTCGCTCGATAACCAACCCCGCTTGACGCTGCAATCGCCGGCACGGTTGCGTCACTCCGCCAGCCGCTTCGCCCGCCACAACGCTCCGTCCAGGGAGACTATGGCCTCCGCCCCCACTTTCATATCCGGCGCCGCGGCATGGAGGCCGGAGAAGAAGGCTCCTCGCACCAGGGTCATCTTCTCGACCACGCCGCCGGTCCAGGCCACCGGAACCTCGCCCATGATCGCGTGTTTGCCGCGCAGCTTGGAGCGCACCAGGAGCACAAACTCGACCAGGTCGGCGGCGGCCTGCTTTAAAACGCCCACCGCAACCGGGTCGCCAGCCTCGGCCAGCTCATTGATCGCCGGCGCAAGCGCGGCAAAGTCCGGTCCCGGTGTGCTGTCGCCCAGACTCACAAGGTCTTCAAGGCTCGGCGTACCCCAAATCTCGCCCACCTTTTCGAGAATCTGTGTCGGCTCTCCGCGGTCATAGGCATGGAGCGCCCGGCGCACGCTGTTGACCCCAATCCAGTAGCCCGAACCCTCGTCTCCCAGGCGCGAACTGTACCCGCCCGCACACTCCCGGGTGCCGTCTGGCGCGCGGCCAATGGTGTTCGAGCCGGTTCCAGCGATCTGCAAGATTCCGGGGCCGCCCTGGAAGGCCGCATCGAGAGCGATGACCTCATCGCCAACGACTTCAGAGCGCTCGGCGCCAAAGTCCTGAAGAACCGCGGTGATCCACTCAAGCGTCCCCGGCATGCTGGCGCTGGCCACCCCGACCGAGGCCGCGCGCACGGCGGTTACGCCGGCCTGGGCGTACACATCCTTGAGCAGAGCGCGCAGATTCCGCTCGGCGGCCTCCGCGCCCACCCGCAAGCGCTTGATGGAACCGCTTTCCGCATGAGCCAGTACGCGCCCGTCCGCAATGATCGAGGCGCGAGTGCGTGTCCCTCCGCCGTCAATTCCCAAAATCGTCTGCACTTTCTTTGCTCCTTTTGACTTGCTTCCCACCCTAGCAGTCCGTGGTAAAATTCGAAAATTCTGAAAACCTTCCCTCAGGGGCTGAAGCCCATCCTTTATTTTCAGTCTTGCGGCACGACTAAAGTCGTGCCCTTTCAAAACATTACTTTTGCCACAGGCTGCTAGCCACAAAAACAAGAACGTGGCGAGGGTGGGGCACCCACTTTCCAGTCAGATTGAAGACGGTCTACTTTTCGCCCTCGGCGCCGCCGTCGCGCAACGTTCCGGCCAATACGTTCAGGCTGCCATCGGTCTTTGGAGGATTGAGTCCAAGCATGTGAGCCAGCCAGGGATACAGATTGACATTCTCAAACGGTGCAACTGTCTTGTCTGCAACAATATCAGGGCCGGCGGCAAAAAAGCTGGCCTTCATTTCAGGCAACTTGTGGGGATCGAATCCGTGCATGCCGGCGGTCGGCGGAGTATCCGGCCGGTCGGCCGGAGGAGCGTGGGCGCGGATGGCGTAGGGGCCAGTGGCTACCACCACGGGGTCGCCTTCGCGGGGATTCTGGCTGTAGTTGAGATCAGCGGGCACGTTCTTGCGGCGGTAAACGACAAACTGGGACGAGGCCTTCTTGAGCTGGTTGTAGACGCGGACGCGGTCTTCCTCGGTCTTGCCGTAAAGCAGGGGCCCGACGGCCTCAAAGCCCGTGAGATCGGCGAATTGGTCAAGGTTGATCCAGCCGCCTTGGCTCTTGACCATTCCATGATCGCTGACAATCACCAAATCAATGGGCAAGCCGGTTGCATCCAGGGCAGCTTTCAGCTTGCCGACCAGGCCATCCATTTTGAGGACGGCTGCTTTGGTTTCCGCGGCGTTGGGACCGAATTCGTGGCCTTCGTGGTCGGGCTCGGAGTAGTAAATGGTAATGAAATGCGGACGATCCGCCTGGGGAAGGTTGAGCAAGGCAACGGCGTTGTCGATCCGCGCCTGCTCGACGGCGTCTGTGGCTTCGGTTTTGGAGTCGAACTGCGCGTACCATGTGGGGCGGAAGCCGGCGATTTTGGCCTCAGAGCCGACCCAGAATAAGCTGGCCGTCCGCATCCCCTGGCTCTCGGCCAAGCTCCACAAAGGAGTGCCGTTATACCAGGTTCCGTCGTTGACTGCCTGGGTGTCCCGGATGGCATAGCGGGCCTGCTTGGTTTCGTCGTAGAAGCCGTTGGCGACCAGGCCATGGTGCTCGGGATAGAGCCCGGTGACGATGGTGAAGTGGTTGGGAAACGTGAGCGAAGGATAGCTGGGGAACATGCCCTTCGGGGCCCAGACGCCCTGTTTGCCGAGGGCCAGAAGGTGGGTGGCGCCGTAGAGTTTGGCGTAGTCCCAGCGGAACCCGTCGAGCGAGACAAGCACCACATAGTGCTGCGCTTGTGCGTTGGCGGAGTTGGGCCCGTTGTCCACATGAATGAGCGGCAGGGCCGGATTTTGACCCTTGAATGCCTCCGGCTGCTGGGCAGCCAGTACGAGCCCGAAGGCCAACGCAAGCGATGCGGAAGCCAGCCTGCTCCAATTCCGAAGTCGCATGGAGAATACCCCCGCACCAGCTTACCGCACGACAGGGATCAGGGATCAGGGGTCAGGGATCAGGGGTCGGCCGCAGCGGCGTGCTATCCCACCCTGGGTCCGTGACCGGATGAAGATGTTCTATCCAATGAACGAACATGGGCCGGGAGGCCCACGCTACAGCCGGCCAGGAGGTCGGCGCTACATTTTTTACCGGTACATAACCAGATGGTCAGAGACCTGGTTTCCATTGAGGACGAGAAGCAATTAGTCGGGGATCTGGAGCAGCCAATAATGGAAGCCGTCTACGATGGCCATGAGTGCGGCCTGGTTCAAATCGCTGCTGACTCCGGCGGTTTTCCACGGTTCGTGACCATCGGCGTTGAAGCTTACAGTTACGCGAACGTGGGCCGCAGTGTCGTGGGCGGTCACGTCAAGAGCGGTGACGCTGAAGGTGCCCAAACGCATCTGCGCAAGAGACGGGTACCATTTCTCCAATTCGCGGCGCATGGCCTTGGTGAGCGCATCGACGGGGCCGGAGCCCTCGGCTCGCGTTGTAGCGATCGCGGAGTCGCCGATGGAAAGCAACATGGAGGCCTGCACGTATCTGTTGCCGGTTTCGTCCGATTCGTCGAGCACTCTCCAGCTTTTGACGGTGAAGCGATCGCGCAGGGTCTTGAGCACTTTCATGCAGGCGAGTTTGAACGAAACTTCACTGGAGGTGAAGCCGCCGCCTTCAATCATTGCCTGGTTGTCGTCCATGAGAACCTGAGCCTGTGCGGAATCGAGAGCAACACCGAGCGATTGAGAGAGCAGAAGGATATTGGCTTTTCCCGATTGACCGTTCACGCCGATCACCGGGCTTGCGCCGACTCTGGCGGGATCGCACCAGAGGTAAGCGCCTGGGTTCTTGCGCTCGCTGCTGCCATGCATTCCGGCCCAGGTTCCAAAAGCGCCTGGTCCAACAATCGGCGAACCGTGCGGGGGCTCAAGCGAAAAAGCCGCGTAGGCCGAATGCGCGAGGCTGGTAAGGCCCGCGAGCGATTCAGGAGAGACAAACTCAGCTTCACCCCTGAGTTGCATGCTGGCGACGACGGTGGTGAGGTTTACGTTGCCGCAGCGCTCCCCGGTTCCGAGAAGAGTGCCTTGGATTTGAACGGCGCCGGAAAGAATGGCGGCTCGGGCATTGGCAACGCCAAGACCGCGATCGGTGTGGCCATGAAATCCAAATTTGACTTTGGGGTAAGCGAGGGTCAGGCCGCCGATCAATTGACTCACTTCTTCAGGGCTGGCGCCGCCGGTGGTGTCGCAAACCACCAATCGGCTTACTTGCTGGCGGACGCATTGCTCGGTCATCTGGTGGAAGTATTCGAGGCTGCGCTTGCTGAAATCGGCGTCGCAATTCTCGCCGTTTTCACGGCGGCCACACGCGGCGTCCATGGCGTGTTCAAAGTCCACGATGACCTCAAGGCCGTTGTCCTGAAGGCACTGAACGGTTTCGCTGGCCATGAGAAGGTTTTCTTCCGGAGTGGTTTCCAGGGACTTCATGACATCGAGCAGCCTGGATTTGACGACGACGACGGCAACGGAAACACGCTGCTTGTTGGCGACGATGAATTGCACATCGGGCCATTGCTGAACGTTGGCGCCACGGCCGCGGGTCCGGCCAAACAAGGCCAGCTTCATGGGGCCTGTGTCGGCGGAATGAAGTGCGCCGGTCAAGTCCGCAATGAATTGGTTTGCGCCGGCAAAACCGATTTCAGCAAAGTGAACGCCAAAGGCGGCCATGCGCTGCAGAAGCCCGACAGCGTTGGGGACGGAGATTTCAAGGTTGGGCTGTTGCATCCCATCCCGAAGACTTGTCTCGAAGAGCTCGACTTTTCTGGTTCCAGTTTCTTTCATTTTTCCTTGACGCCGATTGCGAAGGTGCTCATCGCAGAGGATGGTTTTCGAAGCAGGGTTACGAGTTCTCATGATACCTCCATGGAGGGTTCCTGGAGGGCAAGGAGTCTTTGATCAAGGTCCAGAATCAGGGGGGTGCTTCGGCATGGACACTCCTCAGGGGCTAAACAGGCTGCGGAAAAGGGCCTGTTCTGGGTCAAAAGCGGCAAAAAGCATACCGCAGGGGCTGAAGCCCGCGTTGATTCTGCTGCCTTAGTGCCAGGGATAAATCCCTGGCCTACCGCCCGAAGGAGTTTTTCCGCAGCCTCTTAAAGCCCGCGTTGATTCTGCTGCCTTAGTGCCAGGGATAAATCCCTGGCCTACCGCCCGAACGAGTTTTTCCGCAGCCTGTTAAGCCCCGGAAGGACGCTCAGTGGAATCCCAGGTCTCAAAATCGAGACCCCCCTTCGACTTAGCTCAGGGCAGGCTTTCGGCAGCGCTCAGGGCAGGCTCTGGGGAACCCGGAATTCCCGCTCGGGAAAAGCGATTCGCGGTTGCGGGTGGATTGGTGATATTGTCACAATGACTCGGATTCAGCGAACGACGGGATTTTCTCTTCAACCCATCAGCCTGCCACCAACCGTTTTATGCTTCGTCCATTGGACGGCTTGCACCTTTGCATTCTTGTCGAGGCGCGGCACAAGCGTCGACGCGTTTTCCTGAGCAAACCTCGAAAGGCGAATCCCGATGACCCATTCCGACCCGGCAACCGACGCCAGTCTTGTTTTGACTCTGGAAGAGATCACGAACCTGACTCAGGAGGGCGGGAAGGCGGCCGATACCCTCATGAATGTTGTTGCATTGATCGCCATGCGGTTCAAGACCGATGTTTGCTCAGCGTATTTGCTTGAGCCGGATCGATCGAACCTGGTGTTGGCGGCGACACTTGGGCTGCACCCGCGATCGATCGGCAAATTGCGCATGCCGCTCAGCGAGGGGCTTGCCGGGTTGGTGGCGGAACAAGTGTTGCCGGTGGCCGTGGACGACGTGAAGAATCATCCGCGATTCAAGTACTTCAAAGAATCGGGGGAAGAAGAATACCGATCGTTCCTGGGCGTACCTCTGATCGACGGCGGGATCTTGCAGGGAGTTCTGGTTGTGCAGACCAAGGACGCGCGGATCTTCCGGGAGAATGAAATTCGCATGTTGGTGGAGGCGGCCAACCAGGTGGCGCCGGTGGTGAGCGAGGCTCGCACGCTGGACAGATTCATTGCTCCGGCGCAGGAACGGCTCTGGTCGCTGGCCCGCAACGTTTGGTGGAGCTGGGACCACGATTGCATCAGCTTGTTTCGCGATCTGAATCCCACGCGCTGGCGGCAACTGAACCAGAATCCAATCTCGCTGCTCAGCGAGATTCCATTGGGAGAGATCGAGCGGCGCGCTACGGAACTGGTTTTGCATAGCCGCATCAACTATGTTTACCGGCGGCAGCAGGAGTATCTAAACGCAGACCGAACCTGGGGCGCGGCGAATGCAGGCGTACTGCGGCCTCGTCCGGTGGCTTATTTTTCAGCTGAATTCGGGCTTCACGAATCGCTGCCCATTTATTCCGGCGGCCTGGGCGTGCTGGCTGGAGACCACATCAAGAGCGCATCGGACCTGGATATTCCACTGATCGGGATCGGTTTGTTTTATGGGCAAGGATACTTTCTGCAGCGGCTGGACCAGAATGGCTGGCAGCGTGAGGAGTATCTGCAAACCGACGTGAATCAACTGCCTATGCAACCGGCGATCGGGGAAAACGGCGAGCCGGTGGTGGTGGAGATTGCCACACGCGGCGCTGCGATCCGCGCGAAGGTGTGGCGTGTGAAGGTGGGGCGCATCGACCTGCTGCTGCTCGACTCGAACGTGGCGGGGAATGCACCCGAAGATCTGGAAACGACCTCACGGCTGTATGGCGGCGACGCACGGACCAGGATTCGTCAGGAGCTGCTGCTGGGCGTGGGAGGATTCAGGGCGCTGAAGGCGATGGGCATTTCTCCTGGAGTTTTACATCTGAACGAGGGACACAGCGGCTTTGCGGTGTTCGAGGCGATTCGCAATCGGATGGTGGAAGAAGGCATCGACTTCAACACGGCGGCGAGCCAGATTCCGCGCGAAGTGCTGTTTACCACGCACACTCCCGTGCCCGCCGGTCACGACCGGTTCCACGCCGATCTGATCGAGGAGCACCTTGGGCCGCTGCGCGAACAACTGGGGATTTCACACGAGAATCTCATGGGCTTTGGCCGCGAGTATCCCACGGACAGCGGGGAGAAATTCTGCATGACGGTGCTGGGGCTCAAGCTTTCGCGGCGGGTGAATGCGGTTTCATCTCTGCATGGCGAGGTGTCCCGCGCAATGTGGAAGGGCCTGTATCCGGGCAGGCCGGAGGATGCGGTGCCGATCGGTCATATCACCAATGGGGTGCACGTGCCATCGTGGCTGGCGCCGCAGATGTGCCGGCTTTACGATCGGCACCTTGGGGTTGGCTGGCAGAGCAACAGCGGCTCGGCGAAGACGTGGGAAGAGATTGAGAATGTGGACGACGGCGAATTGTGGGAGACACATCTTAGCCTGAAGGCGCAGCTTCTGGAATTTGTGCGGCACAGGGCATGGGAACAGGCCAAACGCAGGGACGAGTCGAAGGAGACTCTGAATAAACTCTTAAAGGTGCTTTCGCCGGATGCATTGACGATCGGGTTTGCGCGGCGGTTTGCCACATACAAGCGCGCAAACCTGCTGCTGGCCGATATGCGGAGACTGGCGTCGATGGTGAACGATCCCAAGCGGCCGGTGCAATTTCTGTTTGCCGGCAAGGCTCACCCGCACGACGAGCCGGGAAAGAAAGTGCTACAGCAGATTGCCCAGATGATGCGCAATGCGGAATTCGCAAACAAGTTTGTCTTCGTCGAGGACTACGACATCAATGTGGGCAGGTACCTGGTGCAGGGCGTGGATGTGTGGCTGAACAATCCGCGGCGTCCGCTTGAAGCGTCGGGCACCAGCGGCCAAAAGGTGGTGCTCAACGGAGGCTTGAACCTTTCGGTGCTGGATGGCTGGTGGGCTGAGGCGTACGACGGGCTGAACGGCTTCGCCATTGGCGGAGGCAGAACCCACTCGAACTTCGATGTGCACGACAGCCGCGACGGCGAAGACCTGTATCGCGTGCTGCGCGACGAACTGATTCCGCTCTATTATCAGCGCGACCGGGACGGCTTGCCGCGAGGCTGGATCAAGCGCATGAAGCGGACGATTCGCACGCTGGGCTGGCGGTTCAATGCGGATCGCATGGTGATGGATTACGTTCTGAAGGGTTACATTCCGGCGGCGGGGGGCACTTCAAGCGAGATCAGGCCGCCTTCGTAGTTGGGGGTGGGGCGGCCATTCGGGGGCTGGGTTAGCAGGATCGCGCGACTTTTAGAGAATCGCCTCAAGCCCCTTGCGGCGAATGACGTTGAGCAACGTGAGCGCCGGGCCTTTGGGTTGTTTTGTTCCGCGCTCCAACTGCGAGACATAGCCCGCGGTGAGATTGAGATAGCGGGCAAACGCGGCTTGGCTCAAGTTTGCCCGCTCTCGCAATGTGCGGATTTCCGCCCCGCTGATCGGCTCGGCCGTGCTGAGGGCCAGCGGGCCAAGGTGGCGGATGGTGATCTTTTCGTACGTGGCCTCGTCCATGATGCCGCTGCGGCGCATATCGGCAGCCGTCTCAAGGATGCACTCGACCACACTGCTGGTTTTCCCGGTCATGCTAGATCTCCTGTAAAGTGCCAGCCTCTAGATTCTCTCGAATCTTCGCGGCGTCGGCAGCAAGCAAGCCCTCTGCGATCTCCCGAAAAGACAGCAATTCGTCCGGGTCAATGTTCTCGCGTTCGTTCTTGGCAAAGCCGTAGAGAAAGACGGCCCGGCTATTTGCCCGATAGGCAACGATCATGCATAGCCGCCCGATCGCCCCTGTCCTTGCCGGGCGACGCGCTGCTTGATGAGGCCGCCGCCAAGATCAGCGTCGATCATGCCACATTCGGCCCGCTCGACAGCATCGCTCAGGCTCTTGTCCGCTATCCCCTCGCGCCGTGCAAACCGCGCAAGCCATTTCATTTTGAAAACCTGCACGTAGCCGCCCTAACACTATGAACTATAGCACATCGAATTATATTTGTGGGCCGTTTTTATGCTGACTGGATGGCGGCCCTGTGTGGGCGCTTCCCTGATAAGCCGGATGCGAGGTTGCGGGCGCCGGCTGAAAACAACTTCGCGCCTGAAAATCGATCCTGGTGCGGAGAGGGCGGCGAATGTGGTATACGTTTTCAAATGAATCGCCGCATGGTTTTCATTGCCGCTGTTTTTTTCGTCCTTGCCTTCACTGCCGCGCAAACAAACGCTCAGAACGTTGCACCTTCGCCGCCGATGGGGTGGAACAGTTGGGATGCGTACGGGCTGACCATCGATGAGGCCGATTACAAGGCCAACACCAAGGTGCTGGCCGGTGTGGTCGGATTGGGATGGAAGTACTCGGTGATTGACGAGGGGTGGTACATGGAGAATCCCTTCGGCGCGCACGTGTTGGACAGGAAGTATCTGTGGGATGCGAATGGGATCCTGATTCCGGTGGCGAGCCGGTTCCCTTCGTCGGCGGGCGGGGCGGGATTCAAGCCTCTGGCGGACTGGGTTCATGCGCAGGGACTGAAGTTCGGCATCCATATTGTGCGCGGGATTCCGAAACAGGTGGTGAAGGAAAATCTGCCGATTGCGGGGTCAACTTTTCATGCGGTGGACGCGGCCGATACGGCGGACACCTGCCCGTGGGACGAAGGCAACTATGGGGTGAGCGATACGCCGGCGGGGCAGGCTTACTACGATTCCATGCTGAAGAAGTATGCAGGATGGGGCCTGGACTATATCAAGGTGGATTGCATCAGCGCCCATCCTTACCGGATCAGTGAGATCATGCAGATTGCCGAGGCGATCAAGAAGACGGGGCGGCCGATCGTGCTGAGCCTTTCGCCGGGGCCGACGGCTTTGGAACATGGAGCAGAGGTGGCCGAATATGCGCAGATGTGGCGCATCTCCGACGATCACTGGGACGGCTGGACGTTCCCTCACAAGGCCGGGGACGGAGATTTTCCATCCGGAATTCTTCAGGCCTTCGACCTGCTGGCCAAGTGGGCTCCGTATGTCAGGCCGGGAAACTATCCCGACGCGGACATGCTTCCCTCGGGATCGCTGACGCCGCATCCGGGATGGGGCGAGCCACGGCAGTCGCGGGAGACGCAGGACGAACAGCGCACCGAATTCACGTTGTGGTCGGTGGCGCGGTCGCCGCTGATTCTGGGAGCCAATCTGACCAAGCTGGATGACTTTACGCGGTCGCTGATGACGAACCAGTCGATCATCTTCATGGATCAGAATGTGACGTACAGCCATCCGCTCGACGCTGCAAGTCTGCCTGCCGGCTTTGAGCACGCAAAGGTGTGGCGGGCAACGATCGACGCTCCAGGGGCAAGAAACTACACGGAGTTCTTTGCTTTTTTCAACCTGGACGAGACCCCGGTTACGCTGCGTGCTACCTGGAAGCAGCTTGGCCTGGATGGGGCGAAGCATCAGGCCCACGATCTTTGGACCGACAGCAGCGGAAAGGAAGCGAAGGAGATGGTGGTGACGTTGCCGGCGCATGGGAGCGCTGTGTACCAGGTGCAATAGGGCGGATTTCACGCGAGGGTTCCAACCGTGGAGCGGCGAAGCGTTCTTGGCGGTCTGACGGCGGTTTGGATTGCGGCGGGGCAGTTTGGGCGGGCGTCCGCGACCAATGGGCAACGGCTGGCGGATGCGGCTCGGGCGCAGGTGGGCGTGACCACGGGCTACGACCCAACCTGGACGCACCTGACGTATCCGGGCGGGGACGTGCCGCGATCGACAGGCGTGTGCGCGGATGTTGTGATTCGGGCGGCTCGCGACGGGCTGGGACTGGACCTGCAAAAGCTGGTGCACGAAGACATCGTGAAGGACTTCAACGCTTACCCGGCGCGCAAGGCGTGGGGTTCGCGCGGGCCCGACGCAAGCATCGACCACCGTCGAGTGCTGAATCTGGAGACATACTTTCAGCGTGTAGGGGCGCGGCTGTGGGCCGCTTCGGGTCCGGTCGCGGGAGACGCTTTTCCGCCACCGATTGACGTAGGCGACATTGTGACCTGGCTGCTGGACGCGCGGCTGCCGCATGTGGGGATAGTGGTCGCTGCCGGCGAGCACAAACGGGTGGTGCATAACATTGGCCGCGGAGCCGAAGAAAGCCCGCTCGAGGACTTTTCCCCGCACCGCGCGGCGGGCCATTATCGCTGGCCGGTGCGGGAATGATGAACGGATTCCCTTGAGCTCTATGGTTCCCTGGGCCTTAAAAGTGTGACCTGAAAAGCCACCCTTCGTCTGTTGTGCGAAACTAAAGTGTTCGGCGTATGAGTCCCACGCACGACTCCGGCCGGCAGGATCGCTTCTATGCCTCTATTGCGCTCCGCCTTTATCGCACTCTCCCGAAATCGAGTTTTGCGGAACTTCAGCGAACGCTCCATCGTGGGCCGGCGGATGAGTTCGCGGTTTGTGGCGGGGATGGAGATCGACGACGCTCTGCGCGTGGCCGAGGCTGTGAACCAACAGGGCATGGCGGTGACCCTGGACTCGCTGGGCGAGAGCGTGACCTCAGAGACGGAGGCGCACAAGGCAGCCGATGTCTACCACCAACTGCTGGACTTGATTGCCGCGCGGAAGCTGAACGCCAACATCAGCGTGAAGCTGACACAGATGGGTCTGGAACTCTCACCAAAGCTGGCCGATACGATTGCCAGGAGCCTGGCAGAACATGCCAGCCGGTCGGGCAGCTTTGTGCGGATCGACATGGAAGACTCGTCGCTGACGCGGGTGACGCTGGACATTGTGCGACGGCTTCATGCGCGGCCGGACTTGCGCGGGGCCATTGGAATCGTGATCCAGGCGTACCTCTACCGGTCAGAGGCGGACATCGAACAACTGGCTGCGGACGGCATCCGGGTGCGGCTGTGCAAGGGGGCGTACAAGGAGCCGGCGGAGGTGGCGTTCGCTCGCAAGGCGGATGTGGACGCGAGTTTTATCCGGCTCAGCAAGATCCTGTTGGAGAGCCCGGCGTATCACGCCCTGGCTACGCACGATGAGGCCATGATTGCCGCGGCAAAGTCGTTTGCCAAGCAGCGCGGGATCGACCCGAGCCGCTTCGAATTCCAGATGCTGTATGGCGTGCGCCGCGACCTGCAGCGCAATCTGGTGCGTGAGGGATATAACGTGCGGGTTTACGTTCCCTTTGGCAGGGAGTGGTACCCCTACTTCATGCGGCGGCTGGCCGAGCGGCCGGCGAACGCACTGTTTTTGGCGAGGAACTTCTTCCGGGCTTAGGGCGCATTCGGGTTAACTCTTTGCCGTCGAGATGGACATCATAGCCCGCCCACCCATTGTGCAAAGGACGCACAATGGATGGGGCACAGCTGACGTGTTAACACTTGAGTTGAATATGCTCTAGAGTCGTGCGTCTGAAATAGGGATGTGCGGGTGAAAACCAGCGCAAGCCAGTGAAGCGGCGCAAGAATTCCTTGGAACTTTTCGCTGAGGATCCCGGACGCGCCGCGCCCTTGCAACGCTTCAGCCTGTTTTGGCCGCGGATATGCCAGAGGGGACACGGCTAGAGGGTTTTGCGAAGCTGGGGTCTTGCGGGTGCGAATCTGCTCGTTTGGACTTGCTTTTCCGCAGGTGGCGAACCTTGTACAGAATGGGTTCTCTGCATAGGGGACATTCCCAGGGATAGTAACCGAACCTGGGGTAGACTTTTCGTTGCAAGAAGCTTTCCCGCATCACCCGACGCATTTCGCACCCGCAGGTTACGCAGTACATGTCAGTCTTCCTTATCAGCTGGCGTTGAAATCCTGGAGAGCACAACCCAAACTCCGAGACTCTCCCAAGGCAAATACACCTGACAAACCCATTGGGTTCTCTCGACCCTCACCCACAGGCTTCCTCCTGGCCCCATCGACTTGCATACCAGGTTCTTAATGGTTGTACGAATCTCTATCTTACCGAATGGAGACGAATTGGGAAAGAGAATATTCGCCGAAAGTCCCGACAAAAAGGTAACTGCCCGGCTTGCAATCGAGTTTGATCCATTGCAGCGAAAGGCCTTTTCCGCATTCAGCAGGGGGGTGAATCCCGCAACCGCCTCAGTCCCTGCCGCGCCAGGTCCGCGACCGCTTTGGCAAGGGTGGCAGAGGCGTTCAGGGACTCTGGCCGCTCGAGCCGAATGCCGAGCTTGGCAGCAGACCCGCGGAAGAGAATATCCACGTCGTAAAGAATCTCGACGTGGTCGCAGAGAAAGCCGATGGGCTGGAGGAGGAGCGTGCGCACTCCCTCGGCGGCGAGGGCGTCGAGCGAGGCCTCGACAGTGGGACCGATCCATGGGCCACCGCTTGCGCCCTGGCTCTGGAAAGCGAAACTCCATTGGGAAATCTCAGGGACACGCTCGGCGACGAGGGCGGCGGTGCGCTTGGCCTCCGCGGCGTAGGGGTCTGGAGAGGTGTTGGGGCCTTCGCCCGGCCAGAGGCGCGGCTGGGCTTCGCTTTGATTCGCCGCTGGGGTTTGGATGGTGCGGCAGGGGACGCTGTGGGCGGTAAACAGCACTCGCACCGGCGCGCCCACCTCTGCACTGAGCTTTGTGAAGGCGGGACGGAGACGTTCGGCAAAGGCCTCGGCGAGGAGCGGATGCTGCGCCCAGGCGGCGGTAAAGTCGATGCGCAAAACGCCGGCTTCGGCCTGGACGGCACGGCGATAGAGGCCCACGCTGGTGCGGGAGTTTTGTGGCGCCATGCAGACGACCGCTGCTTCTTCGACGCCATCGGCGCGCATCTGGCGGACGACGTCGGCAATGTAGGGACTCCAGTTTCTCATGCCGACGTAGACCGGAGTGGGCTGGCCGACGCCGGCAGGTTCCGTTTCGGCTAGTTCCATGGCTACAAGGCGAGCCTGTTCGAGGGTGATTTCAGTGAGCGGGCTGCGGCCGATGAGGGAGTAGCGGTGCTGGATCTCTTCGATGACCTGCTGCGGGAGCGGGCGGCCGCTGACCACGTTGCGCAGGTACTCGGGAATCTGCTCGACGGTCTCAGGGGTTCCGTGGGCGAGCAGGAGGACGGCTTGTTTAGGCATGCAAGGGTTCACCATGCTGAGAAGTTTGTGGGTTCCCACCCATCGCAGAGTGCGCGATGGATGGGGCACCCAGATCATTGGTTTGTTTAGGCATGCGAGGGTTCACCATGCTGAGAAGTTTGTGGCTTCCCACCCATCGCAGAGTGCGCGATGGATGGGGCACCCAGATCATTGGTTTGTTTAGGCACCGGACTCCTCCAGACGGAACTCCTTGACCATGCGCACGACGGCCTGGACGTTTTCGACGGGCGTGGTGGGAACGATGCCATGGCCAAGGTTGAAGATGTGGCCGGGGCGGCCGTTGGCGGCACGCAGAATCTCTTTGACGCGCAGTTCCAAGACTTCAAGGGGCGCAAAAAGCGTGATGGGGTCCAGGTTGCCTTGCACGGCGTGGCCGTGGCCAACGGCGCGCCAACCTTCATCGAGGGGCTGGCGCCAATCAAGACCGATGACATCCGCGCCGGTTTTGGCCATTTCGCCAAGCAGGCCAGCAGTTTCAACGCCAAAGTAGATGACCGGCACGCCCATCTTCTGGACAGAGTTAACGAGGCGCAGGGAAGCGTCGAAGGCGTACTCGCGATAGTCGGCGAGGCCGAGCGAACCGACCCAACTGTCGAAGATCTGAATGACGTCGGCGCCGGCCTGCACCTGGAGGCGGCAGTACTCCTCAAGGACCTTGACGATCTTGTCGAGCAGCAAGCGCCAGGACAAGGTGTCGCGGTACATCATCCGCTTGGTGTGGATGTAGTTCTTGGAGCCACCGCCCTCGATCATGTAGCTGGCCAGGGTGTAGGGTGCGCCGCAAAAGCCGATGATGCCCAGGCGGTCGCGGAAATGGTTTGCGACTTTCTCGATAGCGCGGGCTACATAGGCGAGGTCGGCGGCGCGGTCGGTGCGCAGGACGCGAACGTCCTCAGCGGTGCGGACGGGATGGTGGACGACGGGACCCTCGCCAGCCTGGAACTCGAAGGGCAGTCCCATGGGTTCGAGAGGCAGCAGCAGGTCGGCAAAGATGATGGCCGCGTCCACACCGAGCTTTTCAGCGGCAGTGATGGTGACTTCGGCAGCCAGCTCGGGCTGCTTGCAGATTTCGACCAGGGTGTGGTGCTTGCGGACATCGCGGTACTCCTGCATGTAGCGGCCAGCCTGGCGGAGAAACCAGACGGGTGTGCGATCGACGGGACGGCGGAGACATGCGCGGACGAAACGGCTGCCGTCGAGGATGGAGTCGGGAGTGGATTCCACGACGGCTGGGTTCGGGGTGGTTGGTTCCATATAGAGTCGATTTTACCGGGCTGGGGCTGTGCAGCCTACAAGGCGGCGCGCAAATCGAACTTCTGCGCGACGGGCTCAACGATCTGGACCACTCCGTGGCCGGGATTGACCCGCTCACGAAGACGGATCATTCCAAAGCTCTTGAGCTTGTTCACGTCGCGGGTGACTGAGCCTCGATTGCGACCCAGTTCCTCTGCGAGCGCTGAGATGCTGAGCCGCTTCTTCCTCGCGACCTGACAGAGCCGGATGCGTTGGGGGGTCAGGCATTCGAGCATATCGAGCGGGTCGGCGAAGGTGATGATTCTCTCCGGTTCGAGGCGCTCGCCGTTCTCCCGTCTCTGGGCGCGTTCCAGGGAACGCTCCACATGGCCTTCAAATCCGTCGGCGAACACTTTGGTCTTCATGGTTTCTCCTGATAGCTTTTTCGCAAGGCCACAACTTCTCGATAAAAGCTCCTCGCAGCGGCCGAATAGCTCTTGAACTCGACTGGGCTGACCTCGCCCATGAAATGGCGCTCATGAATTCCATGTGCATTATCAAAGCCGAGGATGCGGCCATTGTCGACTGCAGACAGATGAGGCATGAGAAAGGCAAGATTGTATTGGACGACTTTGCCCTCTCCATCGACCCAAACCTCTTCGCGCAGAATGCCGGTGCCGCCTGCACAGGGAAAACGAGCTTCATCATCCGTATCCTTGCATAGGTCAGCTCGTCTGCCCATGGAAGGATTCTCGCACAGGTGATGCGTCTGATGCAACACCTCGTTTGCCTTCAACGCACCGTCGTGTCCAGGATTCCACGGAAGTGAGAGGCGCATAGGGACGGCACGCTCGGGTTACGAACTGCCGGTCGCTGCTTGTGCCCACGTCGTGTTGCGCCCGCGGCGAAACGGTCTTGACGAAAGGGCGTCACCCTAAACTCGCCCTCACTTAGATTCGGCTTCAACGGGATTGACGTTTTTGCCTGTTGCTACAATATTTTGGCTATGGCAAATGCTGTTTTCGAAGAGTACGAGCTGTTCCGCCCGGTCTGCAATGTGACTTTCAAGCAACTGGTCGTACTGCATTAGGTACCCAAGGGCTTCAAGATCGAGCCTTACCTGGCCGGCATGGTGGAGCGTCACGACCACGCGGCGTACCAGCGGCGAAGGCGCAGAGAGAAAAGGCCGGCGACGGCGAGCAGAAGCGGAAGAGTGCGGAACAGCCCAGAGCTTGCTAGGAATTCCAGGCCCAAGACGATTTTGCCTGATAAGAAACAAGGTCGTAAGTTTAACAAAACAAGACGTCGGCATGGAGTTCTACGGACTCCCACCCATCGGACAAAAACAAAGACGTCCGATGGATGGGGCACAGTTTCATCCCCTGTGGGTCGGCGAAGCCGGTGGGGAACTAGGTCCGTGACCGGATGAAGATGTTCTATCCAATGAACGAACGTGGGCCGGGAGGCCCACGCTACAGCCGGCCAGGAGGCCGGCGCTACATTTCCAAAAGGAACATTTTCATACGGCCAGGGAACTAGGAAGAAACAAGATTCCGATTGTGCTGCAAGTTCAACAATCCAAACGGAGACAGCGTGTTCGGATAAAGGCAGCGAGTTAGCCCCCGCTGAAGCGGGGATAGCGAGTTAGCGGCGGCATCGCTGGACGCAGTTTCATTCCCCCCGCGGGTCGGCAACACCGGTGGGGAACTAAAAAGTATCCCCGGCTGGGCGAACTCGAGGCAAGGCCCGCCCTCCAGCACACAATTGCGGTACCAAAAAAAGGGCCCCCGGTTTAACGGGGGCCAAGTTGCCTTGGTTCTCTCGTTTTGCGAGAGCTTGGTTGGCGGCCGAACGGCGCGGTGGCCGTTGGCGTGGAAAAGTGCCTCGGGGGAGGGCTACTGCCTTACGGCTGCTCCGCACCATTCAAAGAGGCAACACCCTGTGGGGGTGCGGCTTCCTGGGCCGCCAAACTGTTTTCCATCAACCGGATGCTTACGCTGCTGGTTCTGACCCGAGCCGGCGTGGCATTCTGATCATCGGCTGTGGCGACCAAAGCATTACCCAGGGCCACGGCGTGTAACCGGTAGACGGGAATCTGATGTTCGGTGACGAGGTAGCGCTTGACCGCTTCAGCCAGACGTTCGGAGTTCTGGATGCCGATGCTGCCGGCTGCGGGGGAGTGCGCTTCCACTTCAAGGATGTAGCCCTGATGGCCGGTAACGCTGGCCGCCAGATCGTCAAGTTGCTTCCTGGCTGCCACAGACAAGGTTGGCACGCCGCCACGGAAGGCAACTTCGACCGCTGTGACCTGGTGGTACTGGTCGAGGCCGTTAACGGTTGAGTTCAACTGGTTGACATGAATGTCCGCTCCCTTGGCCGTGTTGCCAGCCGTTTGCGCCTGCATGCCAGCGGCGGTTGCGGTTTCGTTGGCGGCGTCCGCAGCGGACTGCGCCTGGTGAATGCCAGCCTGCGCCCTGCCATCCACGTCCTTGATATCTTTCGCATTTTTGGCGTTGACTCCATCCAGTTCGCCCAGCCGGTCATTGATTGGATCTGTCTGCCTCTTCACCCAGGTCTTGCGGGCGAAGGGATTGACGCGTCCCCAGAAGCCCTCCTTCGCGGGCGTGTTCGACGGCGAAGCCACGGAGGGGACCTGCTGTAGTGCCGCGGAAGGAGGTTCGCTCTGGGGTGTCCCGCTCGTCTGCGCCTGTTGGGCGAACGCGGGAATTCCGACTGCAGTTGCCAGCACGAGTACAGCTAACTGGCTAGGAAACAGATTCCGAGTTGAAAATTGGCTTTTCATTTTGTATGTCCGGCCCTCGCCGATTCGTTCTTCGCAGTTGATCTGCGGAATGAGCGATGATGTCTGCTCTCACCCGTACCTATAGCAATGCCCGTGCCAATGCGGTCTTTTCGCGGCTGGAATTAGCGATCTGGTTCATATTGCTTGGGTTACGGGAGGGAGGCTGCGCGGGCAGGGAGAAGAGATTGGCCCTGGCGAGCGGCTGGGAGGTGTAATTTTTGCAGGGTTGAGTATTTTGTACAGGGTAAAGAAGGGGGTCGCGGGCTATTTGGTTTCGACGTGGAGGATGCGGACTTCAGGGTAAGCGCCGTCCCAGTCCGGGGCGACCGCGTCGAAGATGAGCCGGAAGTCCTGAGCGCCGCCGGGTTTCAGCGGCGCCGCGGAAACCGGCTCCAGGTCGACGTAGGGGTCGCGGATGCGGATGAACTTGAGCGGCTGAGTCTCATTCTGCGCCACCTCATGGGCAGAGGTGCGGAAGAGGACCTGCACGGTGACGCCGGTGACGGTACGGCTGCCGGTGTTGGCGATGTGCCCGTCGAGGTAAGTGACCTTGCCGCCGGCAAAGTTGGCCGCCTCGCTCATGGCCAGGTTGGTAATGGGCAGGCTGGAGGCATAGGCGTCCGGCGCGGCGGAGATGGGCGCGACGTTTCTTTGGGGCTTGCCGTGTTCAAGAACCAGTACCAGAACCGCCGCGCCGATGAGGACGACCGCGGCAGCCAGCGCCAACGGGAGCCAGTTGCGTTCCCGTGATCCGGTGGAAGGGACAAGATGGGGACTAGAACTCACGAGCGAATTTTACACCCGTTACCAAAGGAATAGTCCGGCAACTCCCGTTCTTGCTATTTGTATGGACGTTTTTGTCGCAATTCGCCAAGATGCAGATGGAGAGCCGGACTTGACCGAGTCTCCAAGTTTTATGGACAACTTTGGCGGGTGAACGGGGTCTAATGATTCATTCAGTGGGAACCGGCACGGTTTCATCCCCGTAACGCTTGTTGAAAGGCAAAGAAAGACAGGTCCACGATGCATTCCCTCCCCCAAACCGCATCCGATTCTCTGCCCACGCCCCATGGGACGTTCAAGCGGCCTCGCAAGCCAGAAGACGTGGCCTACCAGAGCTTGACCGTGGCAGCCATCGTGCTGCTGCTGGGAAGCCTTTGGGTGTTTTGAAAAGCAGCTTCTAGCCTCTAGCTCCCAGCCTTGCTTGCGCGCTGGCTGGAACGGCGCCGCACCTGGAATGTATCGAAACAGGACACTCGGCCTGGGTAGACTTTGGGAGAGCCGGACTGTATCGAAACGATACAGCGCCCTGAGAGCGTGGGTCAGCCGAAGCTGGCTCGCTTGACGGTCAGGCGGAAATCTTTGCCGGTCATTTCGACGGACACGCACATCTCGGCCAGGCGGGACCTCATGCGGTCGCCGATGCGGTCGCCGAGAGTGGGTTCGCGGGCGGCGCGTTCGGGGTCGGTGAGGCCGCCGCCGGCCGCGGGCAGGTCAGCGTAGTTGGTGGTGATGATGGTGGTCTGCTTGTCGTTGTAGCGGGTATTGAGGATGAGGGCGACCGTGTCCCAGACCCACTCATTGGGTTTTTGAGCGCCCAGGTCGTCGAGCACCAGCACTTCGGCCGCAAAGACCGGCTTGAGCAATTCGAGCTCGGTGGTATGCACCTGCGGGTTGTAGCTGTTCTGGATGTTCTTGAGCAGCTCGCGGTAGTCGCAGAAGAGGCCCTTGACGCCGCGCTCCTGAACCAGGCGCCGCAGCACACCGACGGCCAGGTGGGTTTTGCCCACGCCGATGGACCCGGTAAAAAGCAGCCCCTTGCCCGCGGTATCGACAGGGTAGGCCTCAACAAACTTGCGGGCGGTGAGGTGCGCGCGACCCAGCGAGGCGTCGGCTCCGCGAAAGGCGGTTTCATAGCCGTCCAAGGTGTACTGGCGGTAGCGGTCGGGAATGTGCGCGGCGTCCAAGCGGCGCTCTTCACGCACCATCTCCTGGCACTGGCAGGGACGGGAAACCCATTGCCCGCCGTCGTTGACCACGCGTACCAAGCCTATTCCATCGCAGATTTTGCAGACACTCATCTGCATTCAAGCGTAGCGCAAACGGCGCGGGGATGCGGCAGTGCAGGGCCGGTGACGCTATGTGGAAAAAGACGTTGGCCGGCGCTCGGCGCGATTGCCTACAATCGGAGGCGCGGGCAAGGGGGGCTTTCTGTTGGCCTGTAAGCCCCTTCCGGGTCAAGAAATGGAGACATACCGTGAATCGAATGGTTTTTCGCACTGCCTTGTTCACCGCTGCGACCCTGGCCGGGCTGTTGACCCCGGCCCGGCTCACTGCTCAGGAACCGGCAAGCCTGCCGGAGACCAAGGCTCCGGCGCCAACGCAGGTAGCACCAGCACAGGCGACACCAACGCAGGCGGCGCCAGCGCAGGCCGCGCAGGCCGCCACGCCCGCGCTGTCGCCTAGCGGGCACCCGCTGAACGATTACTGGATTGCCCACGACAACCAGTTACTGAACGACTTCGGCTGGCTGGCCAGGTTCAAGGAGGCTGATTTGGCGCTTGGTCCCCCCGCGGCAGGAGAGAAACGCGTCGTGTTCATGGGCGACTCGATCACGCAAGGCTGGATGATCGAGGGCGCGGAGGGGTACTTCCCCGGAAAGCCTTACATCAATCGCGGGATCAGCGGGCAGACCACGCCGGAGATGCTGGTGCGCTTTCGCCAGGATGTGATCGGGCTGAGGCCCAAGGTGGTGGTGATTCTGGCGGGCATCAACGACATTGCCGGGAACACTGGCCCGGAGACGCTGGAGCAGATTGAAGACAACCTGACCTCGATGGCCGAGTTGGCGACAGCCAACCACATTCGCGTGGTGCTGTGCTCGGTGATGCCGGCATTCGACTTTCCCTGGAGGCCGGGACTGACGCCGGCGGAGAAGGTTGTGGCGCTGAATGCATGGATCAAAGGCTATGCGCTGGAGAAGGGCTACGTGTATGTGGACTACCACTCGGCCATGAAGGACGAGCGCGACGGGCTGCCGGCCACACTGAGCAAGGATGGGGTGCATCCGTTGCCGGCGGGGTATGCGATGATGACGCCGCTGGTGGAGGCGGGAATTGAGAAGGCGCTGGCGCAGTAGGGTGGGCGAGTGAGTGAGCGAAAGGCAGCGATTGACCCAAGTTTCATTCCCCATGGGTCGGCAACGCCGGCAGGGGACGAAGCTGAACAGCTCTCCACAATGTTGTCGAGCGGAAGCTGGCCTTGAGCGTCTGTGTGGATAGAAGGGGCCATGGCGTCAATCGATATGCGGCCGGGCGCGTTCAGACAAACCACTTTGTGAGGCGAGAGATGAAATTGAACGGTGACGGAACTGGAAGACGAATGATGAGCTGTGTCCAATTGGCTGTTGGACTCACGCTGGCCTTGATGCTCTTTCTACCGACAGCAGGTGCACAAACGCAGACAGCAGACCAAAAACCCGCGGACCAAAAGCCAGCCGAATCGAAGGCCGGTCCGGAAACATATCAGACCATTTACCTGACCAACGTCGGTCAACAGAACGACGCCAACGATCTTGTGACGGACCTGCGCAATATGCTCCCGAAGGCCAGGACGTATTACCTCCCATCGCAGGGCGCCATCTCGATACTCGCTACAGCTGACGAGTTGAAGCTGGCGCAGAAGATTCTCTCCGATCTTGACCGGGCCAGAACGATCTACCGGCTCACTTACTCGATCTCTGAGACTGAAAGCGGCAAGAGCACTGGAAAGCAACATTACTCCCTGATTGCGGTTTCCGGAGGGAAGGCAAATTTCAAACTTGGAAACCGCGTGCCAATTGTGACTGGGACAGTTGAGGCTGCAGGCGCAGGCCACAACTCCCAGGTGCAGTATGTCGATGTCGGGCTGAATATCGAGGCGTCGCTCGAAGGGTACCTGGATGGGTTGAGATTGCGCACAAAGGTAGAAGAGTCGAGCCTTGCGGAGGACAAGTCAAGTCTCGGAGGGCAAGACCCGGTGTTTCATCAAGCCGTTTTGGAAGACACGTCGCCCCTGGCGCAAGGCAAGCCTCTGGTTCTGGGATCGCTCGATATCCCGGGCAGCTCGCGGCGTCTGGAAATCGAAGTCGTTTCAGAACTCGTTCAGTAGGCTTGAAGAGCGATCATCGACCATCTCGTCGATTGATTGCGGGTGGATCGGGAACAAACCGGAAACTGGCGGCTTCCAGGACTTGGCGGCAAATTGCTAAACCGTCAAAATGCCTCTACAATAGAAAGATTGCAGGAAAGGTTTGTAGATGCCCAAGGAAAAGATTCATCCCAATTACGCCGCGGTGCAGGTTAAGTGCGCCTGCGGGAACCACTTTGAGACCCGGTCGACCCACAAGGGCGACATTCACGTGGAAATTTGCTCGGCTTGCCACCCGTTTTTCACCGGCAAGCAGCGCCTGGTGGATACAGCAGGGCGCGTAGAGCGGTTCCGCCGCAAATATGCCAAGGCCGGCGAGGTATCGGCGGTCAAGTAGACGGCGCTGAAGGCAATCGGCAAGCACGATTGGGCCTCCGCTGCGGCGGGGGCCTTTTGGCGTCGTAACTGTGCGAGGATGCCTGAATGAACGCCGTCGAGGTCCAACACTACAGAAACCGTGCAAGAGACTTCCTCGACGGGATGAGATACCTCGGGGACGATCTGGAGGCATTTGGATACTCGTCAGCGCTGCTGGGCATTCATGGGGCGATCTCATACGCGGATGCCCTACGAATCGGTATGGGGAGCAAAAGGCTTTTCTCGGATAATCACCTCGACGCGGCAAGAGATTTGGAATCGCTTCTTGGCTCTCGGAGGTTCGATCAGCAGCAAGGCGTCAAGCACCTTAAACTGCTTCTCGGCCGAAAAAGCAGGATTGCCTACGCTGGCGCGACAGTGAGAAAAAACGAGGCTGAGGATATTGTCAAGCGTGCCGTGCGTTTCGCGGACTGGGCAGAGGAAACAGGTAAAGCGCTGGAGATTGAGGGGTGGTGAGATGACTGAAGTTCAGGAACAACAACTCGGTAGGGCCATGAACGCTGTGCAGGAATTCCTGGTTCACAAGCTGCTCTTCCCAAAGGTCTATCTCGATGCCGACTGGAACGGCAATAAGGTGGATGTGCTGGCCATCGATCGCGCCGGCGCGGGCGACGTTCATGCCGTTCGACTCGTACCGGTTGAAGCGAACGGTGAACCTGACTGGCAATTCCTGGTTACAAGGGCAGCTAGTCTCATAAACGATCAGATCGAGTTACTGTGTTCGTTGCTATCACAGTACAGGTACGTCGTTCTGGTCAGTTTTTCTCCTGGAATGGAACGATTCTATCCAGCCGCTGAGTTAATCCGCAGGATGCTCGCCAAGGATGGCGTGGGCCGAATCGGGATTCTGCATGTGGATTTGGCCGAAGATGATCCTTCGGTCCGTGTCATCCTCAAGGCCGAGCGCTTCCGCTCCTCAAAAGAGATCGTCGAGCTTGCCGACCGCTTTGTTGCCGAACACACAGCAAACTGGGAGTACCGCGAGGAGCTTTGAACGGATGACGATTCATGGCCAATAGTTGGGCCGATCATCGGTAATCAGCGAGCTGTCAACTCGGAAGATCATCATGGCTGGCAAGGGATTTACCGTCAAGAAGGACTGGGACAACCCCAGGGAGCACGCGATGCCGGCGGGGACGCGGGTTCCGGCGGAGGTGCGCTTGGGAACGGTAGTGGTGGCACCGGCCACAGTGCTGGCTCCCATGGCCGGGGTTACGGATACGGTTTTCCGGCGGTTTATTCGGCACGCGAGTTTGTTTAGCGCTGGCGGCGATCAATCCCAGGTCTCAGAATCGAGACCTGGGGCACCCGAATTGTTTGATGGTGTCGAGGCAGCAGTGACGAATTCCCAATCGGGCTGCGGGCTGCTGATGACGGAGTTCACTTCGGCCGACGGGCTGGCGCGGATGAGGGAGTCCAAGCGGCGGCGCTATCTGACCTTCTACGACGACGAGCACCCGATCGGGGCGCAACTGTTCGGGTCGAACGCGGAGACGCTCGCCGAGGCGGCGAGAGTCGTGGAACAGACGGGCTTCGACCTGGTGGACCTGAACCTGGGCTGCCCGGCCAAGCGTGTAGTGGGCTGCAATGGCGGCTCGGGGCTGCTGCGGGACTTGCCCAAGATCGGCGAGATTTTTCGTTCGGTGAGGAAGGCGGTGACGATTCCCTTCACCGTGAAATTCCGCATGGGCTGGAACGAGACGCAAATCGTTTGTGTCGAACTGGCGCGGATGGCGGAGGCCGAGGGGCTGAACGCCGTGGCGCTGCACGCCCGGACGCGCGAACAGGGCTACAGCGGCCAGGCGCAGTGGGAGTGGATCGCCCAAGTCAAGCAGGCGGTGGGGATTCCGGTGATCGGGAACGGGGACATTACAACTCCAGAAGCCGCGGCGGCCATGGTGGCCGAGACGGGCTGCGATGCGGTGATGATTGGGCGGGCGGCGCCGGCCAACCCGTGGATCTTTCGACAAATTGCCCAGTACACGGCGACGGGCACGTACGAGCGTCCGACAGTCGAGGATCGCTACCGGATGATTCGCGCTTACTTTCAGATGCTTTTGGATGAGGCCGAGGCGACGAAGGATTTTCCTCGTGACGGGCGCATGGGCGAGACGGCGGGCAAGATGAAGCAGTTTGCCACGTGGTTTACCCACGGCGTACCGGGCGGAGCGAAGCTGCGGGCGGCCATTTACCATGCGCGCACCGGGGCCGATGTGCTGGAACAGGTGGAGCTGTTCTTTGCGGCAAAGCGCGCGGAACCGGATTGCGGCCCGCAGATGGAAGAAGGAGACAGGCAGAGTTTCCCGGATGGTGCGCTGATCTGCGACTAGGTCCGTGACCGGATGAAGATGTTCTATCCAATGAACGAACGTGGGCCGGGAGGCCCACGCTACAGCCGGCCAGGAGGCCGGCGCTACATTTCCAACCAGGAGGCCGGCGCTACATTTCCAAAAGGAACATTTTCATACGGCCAAAGAACTAGTGGATTCTTTCGATCCTGTGATGTGAGCTTCATGCGATCCCACCCATCGCAGAGTGCGCGATGGATGGGGCACCCGACTTCTGATGACGTTGGAGCTGCTTTATAGCTGGGCGATGGGAAGGCGAATGGTGGCGCGGGCGCCATCGCCGTCGTCGCGGTTTTGGAGGCGGATTTCGCCGCCGTGGGCGCGGGCTATCTGCTGGGCCAGGGCGAGGCCAACGCCGCTGCCTGCCGGCTTGGTGGTGTAGAAGGGGACAAACAGGTTTTCAGTGTTGGCGATACCGAGGCCGCGGTCCTCAATCGTCACCAGAAGGCTGGAATCGGCCAGGGTCCAGCTTGCACGCACAGGCTGTGAGCCGTTGGCCAGAGAAGCGTCGACGGCGTTGGCCAGCAGGTTGATGAACATCTGCTCCAACTGATCGGGATCGGCGTGGAGAATGGCGGCCGGTCCGGGTTCGAGTTGAATCAGCAGGCTCTGGTCAGACAGGTTTCCCCGCTGGAGGTGTACCACCCGCTCGAGCAGCGGGCCCAGTTGCACGGGCTTGAGATGCGGAGGAGGCAACTGGGCAAGAAGCCGATACGACTGAACGAAGCGGTGCAGCGCATCGGCGCGGCTCTCCACCACACCCAGGCCGCGGCGAAAATCATGCAGAACAGCGTCGTCCCCTTCCATGTTGTCCACCCGCGCCAGCAGGCTTCCGGCGATGGACTTGATGGGCGCGAGCGAGTTGGAAAGCTCGTGGCCGAGCACGCGGATCAACCGCTTCCAGGCGATCTGTTCCTCCTCCTGAAGCGGGAGGCTCACGTCCGCCAGCAAGAGCAGCGTATGGGGCACGCCGTCCTGGCGAAAGACGGCCTTGCGCAGGAGCCAGCGCGTGGGTTTTGAACCGAAAGTGTGAATCGACTGGTCCGGCGCGGCCAGCAGGTCTTCCAGACCGAGTTCGCGGGCGGTGTGTCCAAAGGAACGGGCATACGTGAGGCCCAGCAGTTTGACGCCGGCGTTGTTGACCAGTTGAAGCAGGTTTTCGCGGTCAAAGGCAAACAGGGGCGCGTGCATCACCTCAAGGATGCGGGCCAGCAGCGCAGTGGCCTCGAGCGAGCGCACGCGCTGTTTTTGCAGGAGATCGGCGAGAGCATTGACCTCGGCAGCCAACTCACCAAATGCGTCTTGAGAGCCGGCTCCGCGGGCGCGGAAGGAGTAATCGCCTTCGCGCAGCGACGACACGACATTGGAAAGCGTCTGCAGCGGACGGACCATGCCTTCAATCAACGCCGCGGCCATCAGCACGAGGTAAAGCAGCAGGCAGCCCGCGATAAGAAGCGCGGGAGCGAGGTCGATTGGATGCTGGTAGAGAAGCAGAGCGGCGAAGACGAGCGCGGGCAGCGTGAGCAGCAAACAGTAGAGCCACGCCCGGCGAATGGCCGAGCGCCGACGCCGGCGGGCATGTTTTTCAGAGCCCATATTTTTCGATGCGGCGATAGAGCGCGGCGCGGCTGAGGCCGAGGGATTCAGCGGCCTGGGAGATATTGCCATCGCAACGGCGGAGCACCTTCTTGATGAGCAGGGCCTCGACTTCGTCGATGCTCATGTTCTCAAAGGACTGGGAAGAGGACCGCGCGGCAGCGATGGCGAGGTTGGCCGGCTCGACCTGATCGCCGCGGCAAAGCAGCACGGCGCGTTCGACGGTGTGCTCGAGTTCGCGCACATTGCCCGGCCATGGATACTGCATCATCTGCTGCATGGCGGCGGGAGAAAAGCCGTTGACCTGTTTGCGATAACGAGTGCGATTGCGGCCAAGAAAGTGCATGGCGAGGAGCGGAATGTCTTCGCGGCGATCGCGAAGCGCGGGCAGATGAATCTCAACGGTGTTGATGCGGAAGAGCAGATCTTCGCGGAAGTTGCCGGCCTTGGCCTCCTCGTCGAGCAGTGCATTGGTAGCGGAGAGAATGCGCACATCGACGCGACGGGTTTGCGAAGAGCCCACGCGCTCCAGTTCGCCGGTCTCAATCACGCGGAGCAGTTTGGCCTGCTGGCGGAGGGGGACGTTGGCAATCTCGTCCAGGAAGAGCGTGCCGCCGTTGGCCAGTTCGAAGCGACCGATGCGATCGGTCCGCGCATCGGTGAAGGCGCCCTTTACGTGGCCGAATATCTCGCTCTCGAAGGTTCCCTCGGGCAGCCCGCCGGCGTTGACGGCCACCAGCGACCGGCTGGCGCGGGGCGATGCGGCGTGAAGCAGCTTGGCGACGATTTCCTTGCCGGTGCCGTGTTCGCCGGTGATGAGCACGTTGGCGTCGGAAGGCCCGACCTGCGCAATCAACTCAAGCACCGGCTGCATGGAGGGCGCGCCGGCCACAAACTCCGGCATGCCTTCGGCACGGAGCAGTCGATTCTCGAGTTCCAGTTGGCGTGCGCGGCGCAGGGCATGATGCAGCTCGGCGTGAACGCGGACGAGCGAGAGAAGCCGCTCATTCTCCCACGGCTTTTGCACAAAGTCGCGCGCCCCACGCTTGATGGACTCGACGGCCAGATCGATGTTGCCCCACGCGGTCATCACGATCACCGGGATGCGCGTGTCGATCTCCTGGATGCGGGCGAGCAGATCGAGGCCTTCCTGGCCGGAGGTTGTGTCGCGGGTGTAGTTGAGGTCGATCAGCAGGACGTCGTAGTCGCTCTGGCCCATGGCTTCAAGCAGGAGCCGGGGCGAGCGGACGCAGGTCACGTCGATGCCTTGCGGGGCGAGCAGCAGCTCGACAGCCTCGAGAATGTGGGGCTGATCGTCGGCAACCAGAACACGAATTCGCTCTTGCTTATTTGGGATTTTCCGCCTCCACTGTGCCGGCTCTGGCGTCGGCAATCGAGATGCCGTATTCCTCAAGAATGGATCCAGTGGCGCGCCGAACCTCGATCCGCGCCTTTTCGTAGGCGGTCTCGGCGGTCACCAGCGCCAAATCGGCCAAACTCAAATCATGCTCGGATGAGAGGGTCTGCTGGTTCGATCCGACGCCGAGTTTCTGCTCCTTCTGCATGATATCCAATGTCTTTTGTGACAGGTCGCGTGCCTTGCGCGCCGCATCCACGCGGCTTGCCCCTTGCTCCAGAGCATAGCTTGCGTTGCGGACTTCAATGCGAATCTGCTTCTTCCGCTCCTCGAGATACACCTGCGACTGACGATACTCGAGCTCGGTGCGGTACTGATCGGCCTTGGCAATGCGGTTGCGCAAGGGCACGTTCAACTGAAGGCCGACCTGGTATTCAGGCGAGGAGTAGTTCAACGCGTTCTCCACCGCCCCGCCAAAGCCGCCAGGGACGGTCGAGCCGCTGGAGGGACTGGTTGTGCCGCCGTATCCCGTTCCGGCATAGAAGCCGTACGCGGAGAGCGTGGGCAACAAAGCGTTGCGCGCGGTCTTTCGACTGAGTTCACTGTTTTTCAGAACCAGGGTCGACTCCTGCAGCTCAGTACGATTCTTGAGCGCATCCGCAATCATATCCTGCACCGACTCGGAGCTGGGCTGAATCTGAGTGCCGATATGGTCAACCGGGACCACCGGCATCTCCTGCAAAACAGGATCGTCGAGCGAGCGGGTGACGGCGTTCTTCATATAAAGCTCTTGCAACTCAAGATTGGTGCGGGCGACAGTCAGATCCTGCTGGCGATTGGCAACTTCCCCCTCCGCCTTGAGCACATCCATCTCCGGAATTGCCTGCAGCTCAAGCTGTTTGCGGCTGAGGTCAAGGGTCTGGGTGGCAAACTGCACCGAGCGTTCATCCACCTGCTCCTCATCATAAGCGCTCACCAGATCCCAATAAAGATTGCAAATCTGAGTGACGGTGGCGATGACCTGGGCGCGAAAGGCGATGTCGGAAACCTTCTGATTGGTCCTGGCGATGCGCAGAAAGCGCAGGTTCGGCCCCAGTCCAAAGCCGGCCAGCAGTTGCTGTTGGACTAAGACCTGGACATAGGAAGTCAACTGCGGATTGATACTTTGATTGGGGCTATTAAAAGTCTGGCGGTTGTTGTTCCACACGACCTGCAGACCGCCTCCGGTAGGAAACGCCTCCTGATAGGAGAAATTGCCCAGGATGGTGTTGTCGTGGATGACTGGGACGCCGTAGACCGTCTTGTTGGGCAACAGTTGCGTGAGGTGATCCACATAGGCGTTGGCAGAGATGAGCGGATCGTAGCTAGAGACGGAGGTTCCAGTACCCAAGGTTGAAGTAACCAGGCCCGAAGCTCCGGCGCCCGCGCCTCCCGCGCCGCCGCTGGTGCCGCCGGCCCCGCCTCCGGCGCCACTGCCGAAGACACCGGCGCCGGCTCCGCCGGGGGTTCCCGAAACGACGCCGGTATTGACGCCGCGCACGGAACCACCCGCCTGGGTGCGCAATATGTCCATCTGCGCAATGGGGATGTTGTAGCGGGCAATGACCAGATCGAGATTGTTTTCGAGGGCAAGATCAATAGCGTTTTGAAGGGAAAGATAGAGCTTGCCGTCCCGCACCAGCGAATCGAGGCGCGGAGAGTTAGCCAGGCTAGGCGGGGCAACCGACATGCCGCGATAGGCGTTGATGGGGTTGCGCGAGGGCCGCAGCATTTCGTTAAAAGGAATCTGCGCGGCGGGCGCCTGCGAGGCCGCGGCTGCCGGTGCGGGCGTCTGCGCGGACGCCGGCGAGGGCGAACTTGGCGCAGGCGCTGCCGAAGGCTCGACGGCAAGGGCAAGGTTCACCTGCAAAAGAAGAATCGCAGCGAGGGCCTGCATGAATTTTGCCGGTTTTGCTTTCGCTTGGTTCACTTGGCGTTGACCTCCGTTGCCCTTGGTTCAAGCGCCTCATCGCGCGTGAGCCAGCCGTCGCGCAGTTCCAGGATGCGTTTGCCGAAGCGCGCATTTTCCTCGGAGTGAGTCACTTGGACGATGGTTGTGCCTGCGCGGTTGAGTTCGCAAAAGAGATTCATGATCTCGCGCGCCTGCGTGGAATGCAGGTTGCCGGTGGGCTCGTCGGCAAGCAGCAGCGCGGGAGCGTGGACGACGGCGCGCGCAATGCCCACCAGTTGCTGCTGCCCTCCGGAGAGCTGCGAGGGAAAGAGATCTTTTTTGGCGACGATCTGGAAGCGGTCGAGAATATCGGCCACCATCGCCTGCCTTTCCTTGACGGGCAGATTCTTGTAAGAGAGCGGGAGGTCGATGTTTTCAGCCACAGTGAGATCGTCCAGCAGGTGATAACTCTGGAAGACCATGCCGATACGCTGGCGGGCGAGATCGGCGCGCTGTTTGCGGTTGAGTTTGTGGACAGGAGTTTCGCCGAACCAGTACTCGCCGAGCCAACTGTCATCGAGCAGGGCGAGCACGTTGAGGAGCGACGACTTCCCTGCCCCGGATGGGCCCATCACGGTGACGAACTCGCCTTCCTTGATCGTTATGCCAATGCGGCGCAGCACCCAGGTTTCGGTGTGGCCGGTTTTGTAACTGCGTTCTACATTTTTCAATTCGATCATGACGATGTGTTACTCCGATCTCAAAGCTAGAATGGGGTCAACCGCGGCGGCGCGGCGAGCGGGCAGCCACGCGGCGATAAATGAGGCGGCAGCAAGCACGAGCACCACCGCGGTGAAGGTGAGGCCGTCGTGGGCCTGGACGCCAAAGATGTAGGTGCGGGCGAGGCTGACCGCAAACCATGCGAGTATTCCGCCTGCAGTTAGTCCGAACGCGACCAATAGGAGAGCGCGCCGCAAAACGAGGCGGAGGATGTTGGCCTGCGGAGCGCCGAGGGCAATACGCAGACCAATCTCGCGGGTGCGCTGCGCAACGGCGAAGGAGAGCAGGCCATAGAGGCCGACGGAGGCGATCAACAGCGCGAGGCCGGCGAAGGTTTCGAGCAAGTGCGCCGTCAGGGTCTGGCTGCCGAAGGAGTCTTCGACGGCTTCGTGAATTGTCTTTACATTGGTGGTGGTGGCGTCGGGAGCGACTTCATGGAGGGCTTTGTCGAATTGCGCGCGGAGAGAATCGGCGGGGATTGCGCCGCGAATGGCTACCTGAATGAAGGCTGTTGCAATGCCATAGAGCGGGGTTCCGGGCTCGGTCTGCGCCAGACAGAAGTAGATCTCCGGCTTGGTGGCATCGGTGACCTTCAGCTGCTTCACGTCGCCGATGACGCCCACGATCTGCATCTCGGCAAACCGGCCCTTGCCCATAAAAAAGGTGTGTCCCAGGGGATCCTGATTGGGAAAGTACTTGTTGGCAAACGCCTGATTCACGACCACCACCGGGGGCGCGGAGGCTGTATCGTCCTCGGTAAAGAAGCGGCCTCGCAGCATCGGAATCCCCAGCGCATCCACAAGGCCCGGCGAAGCCAGGCGGCCGTCTCCCCGCGGCGTCTGTCCGCCCGGAGCGTCCTTGTGATCGATGTCCCCCATAATAGTTACCGCAAACTCCGCGCGCATAGGCAGTACCGAGCTGAGCGCGGCCACCTGGACGCCGGGAATCGCCCGCAGGCGCTCGAGCAGCGGCAGATAAGAGCCGGACACGATATTGGTCTTCGTATCGGCCGCATCGTCGGCCTGGTGGGCGGTTCCATTCAGGATGATGCCGCCAGTGAGCACGTTCTGCTGGCTGAAGCCGAGCGGAACCTGACGCAGGGCGTGAATGGTGCGCAGAAAGAGACCTGCGCCAACGAGGAACACGAGAGTGAGTGCGAGCTGCGCTACGACCAGCGCTTCGCGGGTGCGATTCTGGCTGGCGGAGGCGGTGGTGGTGACGCCGTGAAGGCTGCCCTGCACATCGCGGCGCATGGCGCGTAACGCGGGGAAAGCGCCGACGAGAATTGCAGTAAGAAGCGTGAGCGACGCGAGGCAGACAACGACCCGCCAGTCGAGATGAACGGTATTGGTGAGCGGCAGGTTGCGGGTGATTTGATGCCATAGCAGTTTGATGGCGGATTGGCCGAGGAGCAATCCGAAGACACTGCCAATGCCACTGAGCAAAAGGCTCTCGACGATGGTTTGTTGCAGCAGACGAGCGCGGCTGGCGCCCAACGCGGCGCGGACGGCCTGTTCGCGCGTGCGCGAAACCGCACGCGCCAGCATGAGGCTGGTGACGTTGAGGCAGGCCAGCGCCCAGATGCCGAAGACCACGGCATAGAGCAGCATGAGCGGCGTGCGAACCTGCTGGCTCAGCGACTGCTGGTACTCCGCGACCCCGATTCTAGGGGGTATGGATGGGCCGTCGGTGGTGGCCTGCTTGGCGATGACGGCCTGCGTGCGCGTGAGCTGATCGGTGAGCTGGGCAATCGTCACGCCGCTGGGCAACCGCGCGTAGAGATCTCCCCACGCCGCCTGATCGCCACTCATTGAAGAGCGGCTGGCCGGCTTGAGCGCGGCGGGCGACCATATCTGCATCTGCTCGTCAAAGGGAAATGAGTAGCCCCTGGGCATGACGCCGAGAATGGTAAAAGGCTGGCCTTTGATGGTGAGCGTCTTGCCTGCGATTTGAGGATCGGAAGCGTAGAACTTGCGCCACACATCCTCGCCAATGAGCACGACGCGATTGCGGCCGGGATCGTTTTCATCGTCGCGGAAGGAACGGCCGAGAATGGGCTGCACGCCGAGCATAGAGGGCAGGCCGGCGGTGACTTCAACCTTCTGCGCCTGAAAGCGGCCTCCGGGAGCGACGATGCTGGCCATGGAGCGATTCATGACCGCACCGATCCGCATTCCTGGGCCCACGGCGTCGCGCAATTGCAGCATGTTGGCGTAGCTCATCATGTAATACTGTTCGGAACCCGCGCCTTTGATTTCGACGATGTGTTCCGGCTGCGCGTAGGGCAGCGGACGCAGCAGGATTCCGTTCAACACCGTGAAGACGGCGATGTTCGCGCCCAGGCCCAGCGCCAACACGGTCACTGCGGTGAAAGTGAATCCAGGCGACTTGCGCAACTGCCGCAGCGCGTATCGCACATCCTGAAGAATCGATCGCATCGCAAGTCTCCTTTTTTATTCGGTTCGCAGCGCCTGCATAGGTTCAATGGAAGCGGCGCGGCGGGCGGGGATGAATGCCGCAGCGGTGGCGCAAAGGACGAGCATCAAGGGTGCGCCGACAAGGGCCATCGGATCGTAACTGCCTACGCCATAGAGCAGGCTCTTCATCAGATAGCCGGCATAGAGCGCGGCGGGAATGCCAAGGAGCAGGCCCACAAGGATTTGCCAGAGCGCACCGCGCAACACTATAGCTACTACGCTGGAACGCGTAGCGCCGAGGGCCATGCGGATGCCGATCTCACCGGTGCGGCGGGCAACGAAGTAGGACATGACCCCGTATAAACCGACGGAGGCGAGGATCAATGCAAGGACGCCGAAGAGACTGGTGAGTTGCGCGCTCATCCGTTCCCCGTTGAAATTGCCGGCTACCTGCGCATCGAGAGAACGAAGATCCATGACGGTTAAATTGGGATCGATGCCGGCAAGGGTACGACGAATGAGCGCGTCGGCATTCTGCTGCGGCTGGTTGAAGTTGAGGATGATGGCGTTGATGAACATGGACTGCGTTTCCCCCGCGTTCATTTCCGGCTCCTTGTATCCGGTGAAGGGTTGCGTGAGCGGACGCAGGTAAACCGGGCGCACCTCGTCGCGCGGGTTGTTCATCTTGAAGTCGGCGAAGACGCCTACGATTTCAAAGCTTGCGGAATACTTCACGTCGTCGATGCCGAAGTGCTGCCCGATGGGGTCTTGATTGGGGAAGAAGCGCTTGACGAAAGTCTGGTTGACCACGGCAACCTGCGGCGAAGTGGCCGTGTCCTGCGCGGTAAACCCGCGGCCGCGGACCATGGGCACGCCGATGGAATCGAGGAAGCGGGTATTGACGCGGTCCCAGGTGGAACCGCATTTGTCGCCGGGGTGCGGCGCAGGATGACCCTGTTGAATGACGCACTCGCCCCAGTTGTCGCCTTCAAGCGGGCTGTAGAGAGCCATGCCGGCGTTGGTTACTCCTGGCAGCGCGGAGAAGCGGTCTTCAATTTGGCGATAGAGCGCGGGCACGCGGTCGATGGTGTAGCCGGCGCCGGCGGGATCGAAGTGCAGCACGTAACGGTTGGATGTAGCGATGCCGAATTTCTGGTGTTCCAGATGGTTCAGCGACTTGGTCATCAGGATTGCGCCAGCCAGCAGGACCACCGACAGGGCCGCCTGAAAAACGACGAGAGCTTTTTGCGGCAGCGAAGAGCGGTCGCGCATTGATCCGGCGCCCCGATTGACGCCGCGCAATGCTTCGGCGGGCTGCGCATGGGACGACAGCCACGCGGGGCCGGCGCCAAACAGAATGCCGGTGGCAAGCGAGACCACAAATGCAAAGCCGAGTACGTACAAGGATGGATTGGCTTCAATGGGCAGGTTTGTTGCATCGGGAAAGGCCAGGGCCAGAATCGTGCGCGATCCGGAATAGGCAACGGCCAATCCCGCAAGCCCGCCGATGCAACTCAACAGCACACTCTCGGTGAGAATCTGGCGGATGACGCGGCTGCGGGCCGCTCCGAGGGCCATGCGCAGGGCTACGTCCGCGCGCCGCGTTGTGGCCCGCGCCAGCATGAGGTTGGCGATGTTGGCGCAGGCGATGAGCAACACGACCGAAGAGAGAATCATCAACATCTTCAGGCCCTTGCCTGTCTCCTGCTGCAGGTTCTGGATGCCGCCGCCGCCGGGCGTGAGAACTACGTGCATTTTGGGGATGATGGCCGTTCCACCGTTGGCATTGAGCTGCGGGCGCGAGTAGAGCCATTGCCGCAGCGCCGCGGTGAGCTTGGTCTGCAATGCGCCGATGTTGGTTCCGGGACGGACTCTCCCTATTGGATAGAGCCAATGGGATTCAGGATGATGGAGGATGGCGCTGGCTCCACGCACGTATGGCTCCGTTTGGATGGGCATCCAGAAATCGGGCGGAGAATCCGTGACCCGGTCGCCGAAAAATCCGGGTGGGGCGATGCCGATGACGGTGAAGGGCCGTGTCTGAATGAAGATCGTCGACCCAATGATGGCGGGATCGCCGGCATACTCACCCTGCCACGCCTTGTAGCTTATAACCGTTGCGGGTGCGGAGGTGGGCGTGTCGTCGCTGTCAGTGAACACACGGCCCGCATAGGGTCCAAGGCCCAACGTCGAGAAGTAGTTGCCGGAGACGAATTCGCCGTGCAGGGATTTGGCTAGCGCATTGCCACGGCGCACACTCCACATGCCTTGCCCGGCTTGCACCGCAGCCAGTTGCTCAAACTCCGGCGCGGCGTTCTTGAGGTAGAGAAACAGATCGGTGGAGAAAATGGAGAAATCGCCCGTGTCGCCGGCATCGCCAGGGAAGCCGCCCTCGACACAGCAATCGTCATTGTCGCCGATGCGGTAGAGTTGTGCGGGATCGGCGACGGGCAACGAACGCAGCAGGATGCCCTGGACCAGCGTGAAGATGGCCGTGTTTGCGCCGATGCCCAGCGCCAGCGTGATGATTGCGGTCAGCGCGAATCCCGGCGACTTGCGCAACTGGCGCAATGCGTAGCGGACATCCTGAAGCAATTGATTCATCGTGTAAATCCTCCGTTGGCTTTTTCGGTTGGCGTTCCGCGATTCCGTGATCCGAAGTTGCGTGCTACTCGTTTCTGAGCGCTTGCATGGGCTCAATGGAGGCGGCTCGGGCGGCTGGAATCAGCGCGGCGATCAAGCCCGCAGTAAACAGCAAGAGCGCCAACAAGGCGAAGCCGCCAGCCTCTTTTTGCGCTTCGAAGTAGATCACCATGCCGATGAGCTTGCGAGCCAATATTGTGAGCGTCAAGCCGGCCACCGTGCCTGCGGCAAGCATCCATGCCACGCGGCGTAGCACCATGCCCAGGATGCGGCTGCGAGTAGCGCCGAGAGCCATGCGGACGCCGATGTCGCGCGTCGATTGTTCGACTTCGTGGCTGACAAGGCCGTAGAGGCCCACCATGGCCAGCGTCAGCGCCAGGCCGGCAAAGATGCCGAACAGCCGGCTTTCCATGCGCTGAAAGACGAGGGTGTCGTCAACCACTTCGGTCATCACCCGGGGATTGTCGAACGGGACGGTCGGATCGGTTTCGTGGAAGGCGCTGCGCAATGCGGAGACGATCCGCTTTGGGTCGCCATCGGTGCGCAGGGCCAGAGACATGTCGTTGAGGGCTCCGATTCTGTCCGCCACGGGAAGCTGCTCGGCGAGATAGTCCATCTCGGCCATGGGGCTGGCTTCGATGTCCTGGCGCACGTTGCCCACCACGCCGACGATTCCGGACTTCTGCTCGGATTTATCGCTGTCGTCGATATGCTGCCCGACAGGATCGATTCCGGAGGGCACGAACTGCTTGACAAACGCCTCGTTGACCACCATGCTCGACGACTTGTTTGTATTGCGGTCGAGGGATGGCGAGAGGAAACGGCCGTTCTTGATGGGAATGCCCATGGCCTCGAAGTATCCCGGAGTCACAAATCGGAGTTCGGCAAGCGTCACCTGGTTGGGCGGATAAGGAGGCTGACCGGTGAGATGCACCTCGGAGTTTGTGTAGGCGCGATCGATGGGCATCATATTGATGACGCCGGCGGCGCGCACGCCGGGGATTTGCCGGATACGCTCAAGCAGAGGGTTGTAGAAATTGGTTAGCACATCGCGATGCTGATAGCTGGCCTGCGAGACGGCAATGCGCACGGCGAGGATGTGGGATGGATCGAAGCCCAGATCGGCGCTGCGATAGCGGACAAGCACGCGCACCAACATACCGGCCACCACCAGCAGCACCATGGTGAGCGCCACCTGGGTCATCACGAAAGCTGAACGTAGGCGGTACTGACCGCGTTGCTTACCCGCGCCGCCGCCCGCCTTCAACACGCGGTTGGGATCGATTGCGGAGAGGCGCAGCGCAGGAAGCAGGGAGGCGAGCAAGCTGGTGAGGACGGCGATGGCCAGCGCCGCTCCAAGCACCGTCCAGTTCATGTGAATGTCGGCGCCGCGTTGCAGGGCCTTGACGAGGAACGCACGCATCAGATCAAGCATGAGCGAAGCCAGCAGGACGCCCGCGGAGGCTCCAAGCAGAGCCAGCAGCAGTCCCTCGGTAAGCACCTGACCGAGCAGCCGGCGGCGACCCGCGCCAATGGCTACGCGCATGACCATCTCGCGTTCGCGCTTGACTCCGCGCGCCATTAGCAGACCGGCAATATTCACGCAACCGATGGCCAATACCGCAAGAACGGCCGCAAGCAAGGTCCACAACGGGCCTTTCGCCTTTTTGTCGACGCTGCTGGCAAGGGGACCAACGGAACCGGTTCGGCCGTTATCGGAGTCCGGATGGAGACGGCCGATCTCGCTCAGAACATGATTGCGCTCAGCCTGCGCCTGCTCGAGGGACAGGCCATCGTTGAGCCGCCCCACCAGGCCGAGCCAGTGATGGCCGCGCTGTTGCATCCAAGGCTTGTCGATGTGCAGGGGCCGATAGACAGCGTTGCTCGCCGAGAGCGGGAATCGAAATCCAGTGGGCATCACGCCGATGACAGTGTTGGCCACTCCGTCCAGCCGAACGCTTTGGCCAATAACGCCGGCCTGGCCGCCAAACTGCTTCTGCCACTCTTCGTAGCTCAGCACGATCACGTCGTTGCGCCCGGGCTGCTCTTCGCCGGGAAGAAAGGTGCGGCCAAGCAAGGGCCGCACGCCAAAGACATCGAAGAAATTGTCGGTGGTGGTAATTGCGGTCAGCCGGACTGGGCCGGAGCCTGTCTCCAGGTTGGCTAGATTGTTGTTAAAGGCGGCCAGGGCCTTGAAGGAATGAGTCCATGCGCGTTCATCGCAGTAGGAGGGCCAGGAGTCGGGCTGGGTGTAGCCGCTGTGGCTGCGGCTGACGATGGAGACGATACGTTCAGGGTGCGCAAAAGGCAGCGGGCGCAGGATCACATTGTCGATCACGCAGAAAACAGCCGTCGCCACTCCCACACTCAGGGCCAGCGTGAGCACCACGGTGAAGGCGAAGCCTGGCGCGCGGCGAAGCTGCCGCAATGCATAGCGCAGGTCATGAAGAAACGTCTGCATCTCTAATTCTCCTATTCGGTTCGCAGTGCCTGCATGGGATCGACGGAAGCGGCGCGACGGGCGGGGATGGAACATGCAAGCACCGCGACCAGACACAGCACGGCGGCTACGGTTGCGAAGGTGAGCCAATCTGTGGTCCCGACGCCGAAGAGCATGCCGCGCAGGAACCGTGTGAGGACTAGCGAGACAGCAATGCCAGCGATCAAGCCGAAGACAGTCAGGCGGAGCCCCTGGCCAACTACCTGGCGGAAGATTGCTTGCTTGCTTGCTCCGAGTGCAATGCGGATGCCGATTTCATGGGTGCGCTGCTTTGTGGTGTAGGCAACGACGCCGTAGATTCCGACGATGGCGAGGATGAGCGCAAGCAAACCAAACGAACCGGCGAATACCGCTGCGATGCGTTGGAAGACGCTTCCCATGCCCATACTTGATTTGAGGGTGGTTACGTTGTAGAGGGGGAGATTGGGATTGAGATCGGCAACTGTGCGCTCAACCGCCGGGGCAAGAGCCAGAGGATCGCCCGCGGTGCGGATGTGGAGGATGGCTTCGCCCTCGAAGTTTTGATACATGGGATACAAGACCAGAGGTTCGGGTTCGGTGACAAGACGCCGGTATTTGCCGTTGGCGGCGATGCCGACGACGGTCAACGAATAGCCGGGCGCGAACTCAATTCTCCTGCCGATTGCGTTTTGTCCGGGCCAATAGCGATCCACAAAAGCCTGGTTGACGATGGCTACCGGCTGGGTTGCTGCGTTGTCCTGATCCGTGAAATCCCTGCCGGCCAGCAACGGAGTGCGCAGGGTCGGGAGGTAGCCTGGCGAAACATCGCCGCGATCGACCTCGATGGTTTCATGGGGACGGCGGACGTATCCCTCGGGCAACACACCGCTGGAGTGGATGGTGAAGCTGAGCGGGGAAAAATCCCCGATAGCAACGGACTGGACGCCGGGAAGCTGCTTGATCCGAGCTATCAACTGGCGTTGAAACTCGGTGCCCGTCTTATTGTTATAACCCAACGGATCGAGGTCGAACGAGGCAACAAGGACGCCGCGAGGATCGAAGCCAGGATCGGATTTTTGCGCGTTGTCGAGACTGCGGACAAATAGCCCAGCGCAGGCGAGCAACAGCAAGGACAGAGCAACTTGCGCGACCACGAGACCGCCGGCAAGGCGCGACTTTTGCAGGCCGCCGGAGGTATTGAGCGCCTCATCCTTCAAGACGGTGATCGGCGAGAGGGCGGAGGCGCGCAGGGCCGGAACGATGCCGGAGACTAAAGCGG
>Ga0224557_1000425_pt1 | contig 47492 bp, 43 predicted proteins | sample 714S31014metaG_FD_180677 | JGI IMG/M metagenome (GOLD analysis project Ga0224557, IMG submission 180677) | Peat soil microbial communities from Stordalen Mire, Sweden - 717 S3 10-14 | ecosystem: Environmental > Terrestrial > Soil > Wetlands > Peat | place: Sweden: Norrbotten County, Stordalen...
AGTCCCAAATGGAAGATCTCCGCGTACGGCCCCACAAGACTCATCCTGACTGGAACTACAGCATCGAACCTCGCACTTGAAGCCTCCCTCGCGCAACGTTTGTCCATATTATTGTTCCGGCTACCCTAAGCGGTTGCTTTTGCCATTTGGCCACCAACACCTTTCGCTTCAGGACGTTTCTCCCGACGGATCTGAGCTTTTGGTCGTTGTGGAAGGTCGGCAGGAGATCGGCGGGCCCCTCTGGATTGCCCCGACCGACGGCGCTCCGCCGCGGAGGTTGGCGCAGTTGTACGCCACCGCTGCCGCCTGGTCGCCGTCAGGGCGGCAACTAGCGTACGTTACAGCGCGCGAATTGTACCTGGCCGATTCCGAGGGAGCCAAACCGCGCAGATTGGCTACGCTGCCATTCCACGCGTACCGCGTGCGGTGGTCGCCCGATGCGATGCGGCTTCGTCTTGTCCTTGGTGACCTTCAACTTTCCGGTCCCCGGCTTTGGGAGGTCGCTGTAGATGGGTCGGGCGCCCGAAGACTGCTGCCTGGTTGGAGTCGAGGTCGGGATGAAGAGGCTGGCGGCGGCTGGACTCCGGGTGGACGGTTCTTCATTTTTGGAGCACTCCACAGCGGAACCCACGACCTTTGGGCAATCCGTGAAAGAAGCGGCTTTTTCGATTGGAGAGATCACGGCCCGTTGCGTCTGACGACCAGCCCTAATGACATCGGGGAACCGGTCCTGAGCAAGGACGGCAAGAGGGTATTCGCTATCGTCCGTGCGCCGGAGGGCGGCGAGTTGATGCGCTACGATCCCGTCTCCCGGCGTTTTGCGACCTACCCCGACTCGGCAGGTCTATCTGTCGGGCACGTCAGCTTTTCGCGGGACGCTAAGCGCGTTGCTTACGTGGCATATCCGGAGATGGCTCTCTGGAAAATGAATGCGGATGGCACCGGCCGCCAGAAACTGGCGGACAACGCGGCATTGCCTCGATGGTCGCCGGACGGCCGCCAGATCGCTTACATGGGTTGGAACAAGGATGCGCGCGTTCCCACCAAGATCTACGTGATTTCCGCCGATGGGGGCGCGCCTCGGCAAGCGTTGCAATCGCCCGAATGGCAAGGTGGCCCGACCTGGACCTCCGACGGGAGCGGATTGATCTTCGGGGAGAACGACAAGGTCTTCCCCATCCGGGCATCCTGCCTCATTCATCTGTTCGACTTCAAGTCCGGAAAAACCTCCGATCTCCCCGGTTCCACCGGCCTTTGGACCGCGCGGGCTTGCCCTACCGGGCGATACGTCGCGGCAGTGACTCGCGACAACCGCAAGCTCGTGCTCTACGACATGCGTACCGCCGGCCTGACCGAACTTGCGACCTTCCCCGACAGTACAATTGGCGCCAACCCGTCTTGGTCCAGCGACGGCAGGTTCATCTATGTCGATGCGCCGGAGTCGACCGACCCAGCCATTTACCGGATTTCCGTTCCCGGCAAGCGCATGGCGCGTGTGGCCAGCCTGAAGGGAATCCAGCGCAGCAACGGGGATATCGGTTTGTGGATGGGGTTAACTCCGGACAATCTGCCGCTGATCATGCGCACCGTGCAGTCGAACGAGATCTATGCGTGGGACTGGATCGCGCCGTAGCGGACCGCCATCCGGGGCCATTCGGTGAGGATACGGTGGGAATATGGGGATCAGCGCACAAGAAGAGCCGCTAAATCCATGTGGACCGGTGCGCGGGCAAGATTGAGCCATAATGGAGGGGAGCCGCTATGACGATCGAAGAGGCGATCCTGGAGAAGGTCCGCATGCTGCCGCCGGAAAAGCAGCATGAGGTGCTGGATTTTACCGAGTTCCTGCAGGCCCGCACGCCACCGAACGTACCGCGCAAGCCGCTTCGGGGGCTCTGGAAGGATCTGGGCGTCGCGATTAGCGACGAAGACATATCCGAAGCACGGCGGGAGATGTGGGGCAACTTTCCGCGGGAAGGCGCTTGAAAGCCGGCTTGGTTGTCGATACGCACGCGGTGCTTTGGTATCTCGCCGACGATCCGGCGCTCTCCGTGCGGGCGGCGGCCGCTCTCGACGCCATAACCACCGCAGGCGGGCTCATCTACGTGCCTGCGATCTGCCTGGTGGAGGCGATTTACCTGGCCGAGAAAGGGCGAATTCCGGGCGTGGCGCTGGAACGGCTGCTCTTCGCGCTTGAAGAACCAAATGCGCGGTTCGTGCTCGCGCCGCTCGACTGGATCGTAGCGATGGCTGTCCGCGGCATCGCGCGAGCCGCTGTTCCCGATCTTCCGGATCGGGTCATTGCTGCGACTGCCGCCGCTCTCCGGCTGCCGCTCGTTACCAAGGACGGACGAATTCGGGCGACGAATCTGGAGACGGTGTGGTGAAGGGTCGTCGGCCACGAATCCCGCGTGGCCAATACCCATCCCCGGCCATTCGGTGAGGATAGACTGGAAACATGGTGCTCAGCCAACGGGAGGAATCGCTTATCAATATGGTCCGGGCACTCCCGCCGCAAGAAGCTGGTAAAGTCCTGGATTGGGCTCGTCAGCTTGCCGATCTTGCAGGGGGGCGCGCGATCGAATGGTCCGATGTCGACCGGCGAGGATATCGCCGAAGCGACAGCGGCCTCCGTGCAACGCTTCGAAGACCAAGAGGGGGAAGACTAGTGAAGCCCGGAGACTGCCAGCACGGAAAGAAGAGTGGAGATGACACGCGCGGATCGGCGCCAGCCAGCCCCGGACCGAGCCATTCCAAACAGGCTCTCCATGCTTGCCTCAGGCGACTGAAGGCCGCAAAGGACGACAGACAGTTCCGCCGCCTCACCGGCGAACTGCAGAGGATCTTGTTCCACAAACAGTACCGGGATGCCGGGAATTAGGAAGCCTCCATTGACGTGGTTTTTGCGCCGATTGGCAATCGGCGCGCAGGATATCATCCTGCCCCACATGCAAACTGACCACTAAGCCGACTGGCCCACTACGCCGACCAGCGGACTGCTGGCGCTGGCGTACAGCTTCTTCGGCATGCGTCCGGCCAAGTAGGCCAGGCGGCCGGCTTCGACCGCCAGTTTCATGGCTTTGGCCATGCTGGCGGCATCCTCGGCGGCGGCGATGGCGGTATTCATGAGCACGCCATCGGCGCCCAGTTCCATGGCGATGGCGGCGTCCGAGGCGGTGCCTACGCCGGCGTCCACGATGAGCGGCACGGTGGTGATCATCTCGCGCATGATGCGCAGGTTGGCGCTGTTCTGCACTCCCAGGCCGGAGCCGATCGGCGCGGCCAGGGGCATGACGGCGGCGGCGCCGGCATCGACCAGCTTGCGCGCGTTCACCACGTCGTCATTGGTGTAAGGCAGCACCACGAAGCCTTCCTTCACCAGCACGCGGGTGGCTTCCAGCAGGCCCTCGTTATCCGGGAAGAGCGTCTTTTCGTCGCCGATGACCTCCAGCTTGATCCAGTTGGAGAGGCCCACTTCGCGCGCCAGGCGGGCGGTGCGGATGGCGTCGTCCGCGGTGTAGCAACCGGCGGTGTTGGGCAGGATGAAGATCTTGGACCGGTCGATGAAGTCGAGCAGCGATTCCTTGGAGCGGTCGGTCAGGTTCACGCGGCGCACGGCCACGGTCACCATATCGGCGCCGGTGGCTGCGTGGCAGCGGGCCATCTCCTGGAAGCTGCGATATTTCCCGGTGCCCACGATGAGGCGGGACTGGAAGGTGCGGCCGGCGATTGTCAGGGTATCGGACATGCTTCCATTGTAGGACGGTGCGCCCGAGCCGATCAGGCTGACCGGCGCTCCTTTTTGCAAAGCCTCGTGCAAGACCATTTTGATATACGTTTGGTACGGGAGTCCCTTTCGGCTTGCGAGATCTTGAGCGGTCTCCAGATCTGCCATGGGCAACCGCATGGTAACGGTCTTGAGGGGGACCCTCCGTCGTGCAGTGCGGGATTTCAAGGCCTGTTCCATGATCTGTCCGGCGGTCTCCGGATGACTGTCCCACCAGGCAGCCTCTTCAGCTTCGGTCTTGAATTCAGGAATGGTAATCTGCGTTTTAGCCACCCTATTTTTCTTCGAAATACCGAGTCAAGCTGCCGCTACGTCATGCCTCCCCATGAAACGGGTTGAAATCCGTATTCGTATCGAACACGTCCACCCCCTCCCGCCGCTTCAGGGAATTCACAATCCAATATGTCACTGGGGTGGCGGCAACTTCATACAGCACCTTGCCCAGATACGCCGAGACGATCAAATTGGCGATCAGCCCGGTGCTCAAGCTGCCGCCAAACGCGAGCACCATCACCACGATAGTGTCCACCGCCTGGCCGGCCACGGTCGAGCCGACCGTGCGGGTCCACAGGTAGCGCCCTTTGGTGAGCAGCTTCATCTTCGCCATCACGAAGGAGTTGGCGAACTCGCCGCACCAGAAGGCGATCAGGCTGGCGACGACCAGCCGCGGCACGAACTCGAACACGCGCGCGAAGGCCGCCTGGCCATCCCATCCCGGCGCGGGCGGCAGCCACACCGTGACCAGCCCCATCACCGCCAGCAAGGCCGACGCGAAGAAGCCGATCCAGATGGCGCGGCGGGAAGCGCCATATCCATAGACCTCCGTGAACACGTCGCCGAAGATATAGGTGATGGGAAAGAGCAACTGTGCGCCGCTGATGCGGAACGGACCTACGGCGGTGATCTTCTGCCCCACCAGATTCGAGATCAGCAGGATCACCACGAAAGCGTGGACCAGGAGGTCGTAGTAGCGGAAGCGATGCCGGTTCATCCCCTGCTTATCCAGACGACGGCCGCTCCCACTCGACGGAGTGATCGGAGGTGACGGCGCGGGTCTCGGCCGGCGAGTCGGTGCGGAAATACGACCACGGGCCGGGAATCCAGGGATAGCGCTCAATCACGGATTCATCCACGGTGACGCCCAATCCTGGCCCGCGCGGCACGACCAGGTCGCCGCGATCGATCTCCAGCGGCTCTTTCAGAATTTCGGCGGCCAGCGGAAACGGGTACATCCCTGCGCGCCCCGGCGCCGCATAGCACGGATACTCGAGCCACTCGACCACGGTTTCCGGCCAGCAGATGCCGAGGTGCGCGGCGGCGATCACCTCCAGCGCGGTCCCCCAGCTATGGAAGGCGAACCGGAGGTTGGCGCGCGCGATCTCGCCGAGCAGGCGGCGGCCCATGGCGAAGCCGCCCTGGCAGCAGACGTCCATCTGCACGTAATCGACGGCTTGCCGCAAGATCAGGTCCTCGAAACGCTCCTCGCTGGGTTCATGCTCGCCGCCGGCCAAAGGCAAGCAGCCGTTCCCTTTCAGGTATTCTTTCAGGCGCAAATAAGCTTCGTGATCGTCCGGCGGCAGAGGCTCTTCCAGCCACGCGACTTCGTAGGCGGCCATCTCGCGGGCCAATTGCGCCACGGTGTCGAAGCTGTAGCAGCGGTCGCCGAGGCGCCACCAGGTGTGCGCATCCACCATCAGGTCGAAATCCGGGCCGACGGCGCGGCGCATTTGGCGCACGGTTTCCAGGTCCGGCTCGGGACCGCCCGCCGGACGCATCTTGTAGCCGCGAAAACCCAGGTCTGCGATGGCGGCGGCTTCGGCTGCGTAGCCCTCGGGCGGCATGTACATGCCGGCGCTGCCGTAGAGCCGGATGGCGCCGCGCACGCGTCCGCCGAGCACTTCGGAAAGCGGCACGCCTTGGGCCTTGGCGCACAGGTCCAACAGGGCCACTTCCACGGCACAGTAAGTCTTGGCCGCGGCGGCGTCTACCGACGGCCGTTCCATGAACTGGATGCGCAGCGCGTCCGGGTCCGCCAGGGTGCGCCCTTCGAGAAACGGCCGGACGGCGCTTTCGACGATGTCCTGGGCGCGCTGGCTGCCCGGCCCCGGCGCGTATCCCACCAGGCCGCCATCGGATTCGATGCGGATCAGCATGGCGTCGCGTTTGAGGATGGTGCGTTCGCCGCCATAGAAGGGCAGCCGCACCGGGTCGAGGAACGGATAGGAGAGCAGGAACGATCGCACGCTGGAGATGATCATCGAATCCAGCACCACAGGGTAACAAACTACGCCGAAGGGCGGGCCTTAGAGGCCCGCGCCCCTTTACATGAACTCCAGCCAGGCAATGGCCGCTGCCATCAGCAGGAACGACGAGACGAACGGAATGCGCCACTTGCGGCCGGTGTCCTTGGGCTTAAAAAGGATGACCGGCGGTTTGTCTTCCAGCGCCGGTTCCACGACGTCTGCCACGGCCACGGCGGCTGCGACGGGCTCCGCAGCCGGCTCCTGGTGGGCGGGCGACGCCGGCGCCGGCGCCGGTTCGACAGCCGCCGCCGGCTCTTTCGCCACAGGCTTGGGCATGGTAATGACGGACGATTCCGGTTCTGGTTCAGCTTCCGGTTCGGGCGCGGGGGCTTGCGGCGCGCGGGCTTGCGGCGCGGGCGAGGTGTGTGCCGCCACAACCGGCTCCGGTTCGACCTGCGCCGGCGGGACTGGCTCCGCCGCTACGGGTGCCGCCGCAACAGGTTCCTGCGCGGGCACCGGCGGCTGCGTCTCGCGCGACGCCGCTTCGTGTACCACTCGCGGCGCGGGTTTCTCGAACAGTTGGCCGATGCCGGCGATCAGGTCGAGCACGCTCTGCTCGGCGCTGGTCGATTTCTGCCGCAGGCCGCTGATCGCTTCGGGCGGCTGGACTACCGGCGGCGCTTGCGCTTGGCGCTCTTGCAAGCGGCTCTCGAGTGCCTGCCACACGCGCTCGACGGCCCGGTTTACGGTCTCCTCCGCGCTCTGTTGCAGCTTCTGTTCCAGCGCTTGTACGCGGGCTTCCAGAAGAGACGCATACTGCAGGGCTTTCTCCAGGTCGGGAGCGCGCTCCGCGGTGCGGGCTTCCAGATCGTGGATTTCGGTGGCGAGTTTGGCCTCCAGGGACTGCCGCAGCCCGGCAACCGCGGAATCGATCTGGGCGGGAAGGTTCTCCGCCGTCCGCTCCGCACGCAAGCGGGCTTCCAGTTGCTCGATTTCCGTACGGTGCTGCGCACGCAACGCTTCCAGTTCCTCAGCCACGCCGGCCGTGATTTGGGCCGCATGCTGTTCCAGGCCCGCGAGGCGATCCGCAACCTGGAGGCTATTGGTTTGGAACTGGGTCTCGATGCCGGCCACGTCCGCCTGCACCTTCGCCAGGCCCTGCTCCTGCGCGGTGTTTCGTTCCTCGATACCCCGCAGCTCTACAGCCATGCGGGCGTCCAGGGACTGCCGCACCGCCTCCACGATGGCCTGGATCTTGGGCGGCAGTTCTTCCTGCAATGCAGTCAGCTTCCGGTCCAGCGCGCCGACGTGTTCGGCGTGGCTCCGCAGACTATCGTCGACCGCCTGCTGGAAGAATCCCGCGCTGGGTATCTCCGCGCGTAACGCGGCCAGCGCCTGCTCCAGACTTGCGGTCCGGTCGGCGGCCTGCTGGCCGCCACTGGCGATCCGCGCGTCCAGAGCGGTCAGCTTCCGGTCCAGTGCGCCGACGTGTTCGGCGTGGCTGCGCAGGCTGTCGTCGACCGCCTGCTGGAAGCCGCCGGCGCTGGGCATCTCCGCGCGCAACGCGGCCAGCGCCTGCTCCAGGCCGGCAGCCCGGTCGGCGGCCTGCTGGTCGCCGGTGGAGATCCGCGCGTCCATGGAAGCTTCCACCGCCTCCACGATCTGCCGGATCTTGGGCGGCAGTTCCTCGCGCAGCGTGGTCAATTTGGTTTCGAGCTGCTGCAGCGCTTGCTGCAGCGGCGCGGTCTGGCTCTGTTGGTGTTCGGCCAGGTCGCGCATCTCCGCGGAGAGCCTGCCCGACAGCGTCTCAACCGCGCCCCGCAGACTCGCTTGGAGTTCCTGGAACCGCTCGGGAGCCACGTTGCGCGATGCCACGCGGCTCTCCATCTCCGTCAATTCCAGTGCGACGCGCGCCTCCATGGATTGCCGCACGGCTTCCACGATCTCGCGGAACTTGGCCGGCAGGCCTTCGTGCAGCGCGGATAGCTTCCCATCCACTTCGGCAATCTGCGCGGTGCTGGATTGCTGGGCCGCCGCGACGTAGTCGCGAACCTGGGCTTCGATCTGTTGAATGGCTTTTTCGACGGCGTCGGTTTGGGCGGCTGTGTGCGTGTCCACAGCTTTCAAATCCAACGCGACTTGGGCGTCTATCTCAGCCAGGCGCCGGTCCACTTGCCCGACGTGCTCGGTAAGGCGGGCTTCCAACGCCACAATCACCTTCTCGAGTACGCGCCCGTCCAAGCCCTCGCCGAACTTCACCAGGGCGTCTTTGTCGATCGTTTGTGTGTGCTCTTCCACGTTTCTGAGCCTTTCCGCTAGGGGACCAAGGTCGGTCATTTCATCCTCCCGGGATTTGGAGGGTCCTTGTGCGAGTTTCATCGCCACGCCGAACAAGAGACCGTCGCCGAACGCCAGCGCGAGGCTCTTGAGGAACGAGGACTGACTGGACTTCTCCATAAAACATACTTAACACGAAATGTTTCAATAGATAAAGAAGAATCTTCGCTTTCGACCCGCAAATCGTTGACTCCCGCCGTCTTATGTACAGTTACATGTATCCAATTATCCTATTCGATTATAGTCGTAAAGGCTTCCCCGCGCCACCATTAACGTAAGTTGTTATCCTAGGTCGAATGGATTGGCTTAGTGCGTCGTTCGACTGGCACGTATTCGGTGCGATGGCCGCCAAGATCACCGCGGCGTATTTTCTGGCGATGCCCATCGGATGGGAGCGCGAGCGGGTGGAGCACAGTGTCGGTGTGCGCACCTTTCCGCTGGTGGCGATGGCTGCGTGCGGCTACGTGCTGCTGGCCGATACGGCCGCGGGCGGCGATGCCGCGGCTCGCTCCCGCATTATCCAGGGCCTCACCACGGGCATCGGCTTTATCGGCGGCGGCGCCATCATGCGCGCCAGAGGCAACGTCCATGGAACGGCTACGGCCGCCAGCATCTGGAACACGGGCGTGATCGGCGCTTCGGTCGCCGAAGGCCGCTTCGAGATCGCCGTCATTCTAAGCCTGTTGAACCTGATCACGTTGCGCCTGCTGCTGCCGCTGAAGGAGCGTGCCGACCGGGCGGAGCATAAGGCCGCCAAATGAGTCTGAAAGCCGCGCTGACGTTTGGCTATTTGGACAAAGCCGGACCCTATGCCGAAGCTCTGCGGCAGGCCGGTGTCGAGCCGGTTTTGATGGCTCCCGGCGAGCCCCGCGCGCTGGCCGGATTGCAGGGTTTGCTGCTGAGCGGCGGGACCGATCTCAACCCGGCGCGTTACGGCGAAACGCCGCACCCGGGCAACGAAGCGCCGGACGATGCGCGCGATGAGATGGAGACCGCCCTGCTGGCCGAGGCGCTAGCCGCGGACCTGCCGGTGCTGGCGATCTGCCGCGGGATGCAACTGTTCAACGTGGCGCACGGGGGTACGCTGATCCAGAATTTGGACAATTCCGCGGCGCACGTGGTGCGCGACAACGATCCAGCGCTGCCGGTTCACCGGATTCTGGTCGGGCCGGGCACCCGGCTGGCGGCCATTCTGGGCGAGGGCGCATATGCGGTCAATTCGCGCCATCATCAGGCTGTGGACAGGGTCGGCGCCGGCTTGCGCGTGACGGCCAGATCCACTCCCGACGGCGTTATTGAAGCGCTGGAAAGGGGCGATCGCCGGTTCGCATTGGCGGTGCAGTGGCATCCGGAGGATCAGGTGCGGCGCGATTTGACCCAAAGGAAGCTGTTTGCGTCGTTTGCGGAGGCGTGCCGCTGCCGGCTTTAGCGGGCTGACTGAGCGGGGCTTAAGCCCCGCGCGGACTAAAGTCCGCCCTCCAGGTTACCAACCGGCCCCACAACAAATCGCCACGGCGCGCACCGGTGAGCCGTCGCGTCCGGCCAGTTTGAGCGGAAGCACCACGATTTGGAACAGACCGGCGCCGATGGCGTCGAGGTTGGTCAGGTTCTCCACGATCGGGACGCCGGCGCGCAGCAGGATCTGGTGGGCGGGATAGGGCGCGCGATCGACGGAGGGCATGTCCACGCCGACCAGTTGCACGCCGCAATCCACCAGGAATTGCGCGGCATCGGCGCCCAAACATGGATGCTCGGTGAAGTAGCGCGGTGCGCCCCACTGCTTTGACCAGCCCGTATGCAGGATGGCCGCGTGTGCGCGGAGCGGCGTATCGGGGCGCGTTGCCAGGTGCTCGCGACGGATCTCGGCCCCCGCGGCGATGCCGCGTAGATCGATGCGCCGCGCCGGTCCTACGCAACGCTCCAGCGGGATGCGGTCGATGGTTTCCGCGCCGCTGAAAAAGTGAAACGGCGCGTCCATGTGGGTGCCGGTGTGGACACTGAGATGGATGCGGCTCAGGTTTACCGAACCCTGTTCGAGAACGGTGACGCGCACCGGGCCGTCGCCCGGGAACACGGGCGTGCCGGCGCCGACCGGCTGGCTGAGATCGACGATGCGCGCGGGGCTCATCCGATATCCGTTATGTTAATCGATGGGGGCAACCATGCGAAAAGTCTTTCACTTCGATTCGCCGCGGGAGAGATATCGTTGCGACGCGGCAGTGGTGTGGTGTTACGACCACCGGTTTGAACTGGCCCTCCGCAAGCTGCTCAAGCGCAGCGGCATCGAGCACGCCGATCCCATTCGCGTGGCGGGCGGAGCCAAGTGCCTGGCGAGTCCCGACCAGGAGTCGGAGCGGCAGTTTGTGCTGGAGCAAATCCGCAAGTCCATCCGTCTGCACGGCACGGATCGCGTGGTGCTCATGGTGCATTCCGACTGCGGAGCCTACGGGGGACTGGAGGCGTTCGGCGGCGATGCGCAGGCCGAGGCTCGCCATCATGTCGCCGAGCTGCGCCGCGCGGCAGAGTGCCTGCGGCAGTCCGTGCCGGAGGTCTCCGTGGTGTCCTACTTCGTCGATTTCGAAGGTGTTTGGACTCCAGCCCCGGAACCCGCTCCTAGTTAATAGAATTTTTATGGGTCTCTCACACAATCCTTAGGTCCCCCTCGCTATCGTAGTCTGGGAGGCTGGCTCCAAGCTGGGAAGCATCCAAAGATCTAATTGCGGCGATAAGGAGTCTCTATCGGGTCCTTATGTCTTACTTATGCCTTTGAGGTTATCGCTTTGCCATACTGGCGTCTACAGAAGGTCTTAGTCTAACTGACATTCAGTCCAGCCCCGTTGCCGGAGTCAGTAGGCCCCTGTCGATACCCAAGCTTCCTTGCACCAGGAGTCCGACCAAACATTATGACCCTCATTAACGGTAGTCGGTTAATTCAGAAGTTCATACTTAGCCTGCTGGGGCTGGCCGCTATAGCGGTGCCCGGCCGGGCATTCCAGATGGCCGCGGAACTGCCTAGCGCCGCCGCCGCCGGCAGCCCTTCATTTGGCGTTCTTCACGGAATCGCGAAAGGTCCTAATGGCCAAAGCGTGCTCGGTGTTCAAGTAACCGTGCAAAACACAGACGAGAAAATCAAACGAACCGTGGTCAGCGGCAGCGATGGAAACTTCCTGATTGCCGATCTCAAACCGGGACAGTATCGCCTCACCGCGCGCGCGGAAGGGATCGGCGCGGCGCCACCGGCAACCGTTGAGATAGCGCAGAATCAAGTCACTTACGCCAACGTTCAACTCGCCGCAGCCGAAGCGCCCGCGCAGCCGGCCGATGCACCCACACCGGATTCGGCGCTGAAGACTCGGAGTGTAGCGCCTCCCGTATCCGAATCGTCGGTAGCCGCCGAACTGGCGGCGATGAAGGCACGCATCGAATTGCTCGAAGCGGAACTGATCAGGCAGCGAAGCCCCGAACGGATTGTAACCGCCGCGGCCAAGATGGCGCCTGCGGTTGAGCCTGCACCTGCGCCGGCGCCTCAACAGGCCGCGGCCCCGCCGGCGCCGGCCGCGCCGTCCATTCCGGAAGCCCTGCAGTCCCCTGAATCCACGCCAGGAGTGGACAACTTCACCCCGTTCGCGTTTGGCGACTTTACCTGGCTCAATGGCACGCCACGCAACAAAGACACCGTGCTGGATACGAAATATTTCACCCCGGAAGTCCGATTCGACACTAACTTCATGGTGGATGCCAACCAGCCGATCGATCACACTATCGTCGGGGCCACTGAGTCGTTCCGCTCAGGCGAAGTCCAGCTTGAGCAGATCAGCGTCGGCGGCGATTTCCATTGGCAAAACGTTCGCGGCAGGGTCCTGTACATGGGTGGCATGTTTGCAACCACGACGCCGCGCAACGACGCCAGCGCCGGCGTTGGCCAGTGGAATCTCCGCGACGCCTACCGTTACGTGTCGGAAGCTTGGGGCGGCTACCACTTCAACGTGAACCATGGGCTTAATGTCGACGCCGGGATCTTCGTGTCGTACATCGGCTTGTTCAGCTACTACAATTTCGACAACTGGACGTACCAACCGTCTTATGTCTCTTCCAATACGCCTTGGTTCTTCAACGGCCTGCGCATCCAGTGGTTCCCCACCAACAAGCTGAAGATCGAGCCCTGGATCATCAATGGATGGCAATCCTACGCTAAGTTTAACGGTCATATGGGTTTGGGAGGACAGTTCCTGTGGGAGCCGAAGGAGTGGTTTAAGCTCGTCGCCAACCAGTATGGCTTCGGACAGGATAATCTAGGGCTTCCCAGGACGGAACGTATTCACACGGACGATAGCATCTTGATCAGGTACTACAGCAAGCCGGAAAGTCTGGGTCTCTCCAAGATGGCATTCTCCCTCACGGCCGACGCGGGATGCCAATACGGTGGCGGCCTGCAGTGTACCGGCGCACCCAGTAAGGGCAAGTCGACATTCATAGGGTGGATGGCCTATGACCGGATGTGGTTCCACAAGGATCGGTATGCCCTTACGCTAGGCGGCGGAGAGATGAGCAACTGGGGCCGCTATCTGACGCTGCTGCCGCCGATCGACGGGGCCGACGCTGTGTCGGGCACGCCTTACTTCACGGAAAACCCGGGCCAAAGGGCGCACATGTGGGATAGCACGGTTACTTTCCAGTACATGCCCAGACAGTACATCACGTGGTGGGCGGAAGTTGGGTATCGTCACTCGGATGTCCCGTATTTCGCTGGGCGAGGCGGAGTCACACCTCCTGGCGGCAACAACGGCGCGCCGCAATACTATACCTGCAGCTCGGGCGCTACCTCTGGGACCGCCAACCTGGGGGCAGCGGAAAGCGCGTGCGGAGGCGGATCCGGCAGTGTCTGGTTCCCCGACCTTCGCCGTAGCGAACCCAAGGCCTCGATCGGCGTGATGGTGAAATTCTAGCGGATGCGCAGCTTTGCAATACAATCGGCGTGCCTGATCGTAGCCGCGGCTGGCCTGATGGCCGCGGATCCGGCTTGGCGCAGCAAGCCGGCCGCCGAGTGGACCGAAGAGGATGCCAGGCAGATCCTCGCCCGGTCGCCTTGGGTGAAGGAGAATAGAGCCGTCATCACGCGCCGTCTGACTGAGGACCAACTGAGGGATGGCGGACAAATGGGACAACCGCGCGGCGTCGGCAATGAGGGGGTGGACCCCAAGGGCAGCGGACCAACGGTGTCGCCGAATGTCTTCTCGGGCCCCGGTGGCGATGACCGCAGCGCCCGGTCACTTGCCCAGCCTATCACGTTGAAACTGGTTTGGGAGAGCGCTCTCCCGGTTCAGCTCGCGGAGTTGAAATCGCACGAGGCCGAGCCTCCCACGTTGGAAGGCGACGGCTATCGCATCGCCGTCTACGGCATTCCCGGCGCCGGTTTCAAGGGCGAGCCCGAAGAGTTGGGCAAGCCTCTGAAGAGCCTGGCCGCTTTGAAGCGCGAGGGGAAAAAGGATGTGAAGCCGGTCAGCGTTGAGGTCTTCCAGCGGGGCAGCGGCCTGGTTGTGGTCTATCTGTTTCCCTTGTCCGCGGAAATCGCCAGGAAAGACCGGCAGATCCGATTCGAGGCGCAAATCGGCCGGATTGTTGTCGCCCAAACTTTCGACTTGAGCGAAATGGAGTTCATGGGCAAGCTGGAACTGTGACGGCGTACGGCTATGGCTCTTTCATTCGCCACCCCCTATAACCGAGCGCCGCGGAAGCTGAGTAGGAAGCTTGCACCCGCACTGCCTTGCGGCCTTGCTCTTGCCGGCTTGGCGGTGTGTACCTGGGGATCGTTTCGCCTGGAACAGACTTTCGCGTTCACCGGATTCCTGCACCTTGTCATCGTGGTGTTGGCGGCCGTGTACGGCGGTTTTTGGCAAGCAACGGTGGTCTCGGTGGCTGCGGCTGCTTGCTTGAACTATTTCTTCGTTCCCCCTATATTCAGCTTTGCGAATAGTCCGGCGAACTGGGTCGCGCTGGGTGCGTTCGAGTTTACCGCGCTGGTCATCAGCAGACTTTCGTTGCGCGCCCGCATCGAAGCCGTCGAGGCCGTCGCACGGCGGCGCGAGATGGAACGCCTCTACGAAACGTCGCGGCGGATCCTGCTGCTGGATCATCGCGGGGAGTCCGGGGACCTCATTGCAGCGCTTATCCGGGAGACATTCGGTCTGAGGGCGGTTCGGCTGTTCGATGCTCTCTCGGGGACCACGTATCAAAGCGGCGAGATGGCCGCGGGGGCCGGCCAGCAGACGCGGGATGCGTATTTCCTGGCGGCCGATAGCTTCGATCCACAGACCGGCACGTGGTACTGCGTCCTTCGCTTGGGTACACGGGCGGTGGGCGGCCTGGCACTGCACGATACGCATATGACCAAGCTGGCGGCAACGGCGTTGGCTTCGCTGAGCGCGGTGTCATTGGAGCGCGTGCGCGCCCTGCGGCGAGAGGCCCGCGCGGAGGCGGCGCGCCAGACCGAGCAGTTGCGGACGGCGGTGCTCGACGCTCTGGCGCATCAATTCAAAACACCGCTGACGGTAGCTCGCACGGCCAGTTCCGGACTCTTGGCTGTGGGCGGCCTGACCGAGCTGCAAACCGAACTGGTCACTGTAATCGACGAACAAGCCCGCACGTTGGATCATCTGGCATCGCGGCTGCTCAGCGCCGGCATGCTGGATAGCACCGACTTCAAGCCCAAGTGTGAACCTCTGCTGCTCTCGGGCCCGATCCGTGACGCTATCGGAAGACTCGATCAAGAGACGGACCGGCAGCGCTTTGTCGTTTCCATGCCCGATCCGGAGGCGCCTATTCTCGCCGATCGGGAACTGATCCTCACGTCCATTGCCCAACTTGTGGACAACGCCATCAAGTACTCCGAGCCCGGCTCGGCCATTGAGATCGCCTGCACGTCCAATGGGACGGCCGTGGTCCTCACCGTCCGGAATAAAGGTATCGTGATCGCCCAACAGGATCGCGAACGTGTCTTCGAACGATTCTATCGCGCGCCGGAAACGCAGCACCTCCCCGCCGGCACCGGGTTGGGGCTATCCATCGTTAAGAAGATCGTGGCATCTCATCGCGGAAGCGTCTGGGTTGAAGGCGAAGCGGGATACGGCACATCCTTCTCTATGTCTCTCCCGGCGGCGGGCGCTCACACTCACTGACATGTCTTCCTTAAATGGCAGCGTTCTGGTTACCGACGACGACCCCGATCTCCGGCGGGTGCTGCGCAAGACCTTAGACGCCCTGGGCTTCGAAGTCTCCGAGTCAGCCAATGGGGAGCAGGCTGTCCGGGCGGTCGCTGTCCGGCAGTTCAATGCGATTCTGATGGATGTCAACATGCCCGGCATCGGTGGAATCGAGGCATGCAGGGAAATCCGGAAAAACGCTCCCCGCTGTCAAATTCTGATGCTCACGGTTCGCGACAGGGAGGCCGACAAGATCGAGGCATTGGACGCTGGCGCGGACGACTACATTACCAAGCCCTTCTCTATTCCGGAGCTGGCCGCGCGCTTGAGATCCGCGGTCCGGCGTTCCGCCACCGCAGCGCTCGACTCGCGCATGCCCATCTCCATCGGAGAGATCGAGGTCGATCCGGAGCGCCGCCTGGTGCGTAAATCGGGCGCCGTTCTGCGTTTGACGCCCAAAGAGTTCGACTTACTGCACTATCTGATGAGCCACCCGGGGATACCTATCGCCCACTCGAAGCTACTGCGCGCAGTCTGGGGCGAGGAGTACGGCCAGGAACTGGAATACTTGCGCACCTTCGTGCATCAGTTGCGGAAGAAGCTCGAAACCGACCCATCCGCTCCCGAGTACTTGCTCACTGAACTGCACTTTGGCTATCGCTTCCGGGAACCGTCTTGAACGGGCCCGCCGTCCGTCGCCGTCCGATAGACGGATTCTATGCGGCAGATCGTATTTTTAATTCTGCCCTTATGCCGTCCTTATGCGCCGTGCCTTACTCTGAAACAGGTGCGCCGCCTGTAGTGTGTCGAGTTCAATTATGAAAAGTAAGAATCTGAAATTTGGTTGTCTGGTTGCCGCCATCGCATCAGTGTTGACGCTGGCCGCCTGTCACGGAGCGCGGGCCGACCAGGCCGCGGAAGCGCCCCCTCCCACCAAAGTCACACCCGATGTGGACATCACGCTGTTCGCCGTGGACCATCCGGAGCAGTTTCCGCTGGCGGCGGCCGTCAAGCGTCCCGCCAGCTCCGAGTTGGTGGTTACCGGCTCGGTCACACCGGACATTACCCGCAACGTCCCGGTAGTCTCGCTGGCCTCCGGCCGCATCACGGCCATTCGCGCGCGCCTCGGGGACACGGTAAAGAAAGGCCAGTTGCTCATGACCATTCGCAGCGATGACGTGTCGGGGGGATATTCGACTTACCGGATGGCCGTCGCGGATGAGATTCTCGCGCGGACACAGTACGAACGCTCGAAAGACCTTTATGAGCACGGCGCAATCGCCCTGAACGATCTGCAGGTGGCGCAGGATACGGAGGACAAGGCCAAAATAGCGGTGGATACGGCGGCGGAGCACCTCCGATTACTGGGCAACGATCCCGACAAGCCGGTTGTCATGGTGGATATCTTCGCACCCACTTCGGGGATCATTACCGACCAGCAAGCGACCACCGGATCGCTGGTACAGGCTTACAATACACCGTACCCGTTTACTATCTCGGACCTGTCGTCCACCTGGATTGTCTGCGACGTTTACGAGAACGATCTGGCCACTGTCCGGCTCGGCGATACGGCGGAGATCAGCCTGAATGCATATCCGGATCGCGTATTCAAGGGAAAGGTCAGCAACATCGGCGCCATCCTCGACCCGAATATCCGGACGGCCAAGGTTCGCATCGAGGTTCAGAATCCCGGATTCATGCGGCTGGGCATGTTCGTGAAGGCCACCTTCCGCGGTCAGACTACGGAGATGCACACCATAATCCCGGCGTCCGCCGTACTGCGCATGCACGATCGCGATTTTGTGTTCGTTCCGGCGCCAGACCATAAGTTTCGCCGCGTGGAGGTGGTCAGCGGCGACCTCGTGGCGGACAACCTGAGCTTGCAGGAAATCAAGTCCGGCGTCGCACCAGGCCAACAGGTGGTCACCAACGCGATTGTACTGGACCACGTGCTCGCGCAGTAAGCCGGACGTCCGGACTCGGGGAAAACTTCAATGATTCGCGGTCTCGTAGACTTTGCGCTAAACAACAAGTTCGTAGTGTTGGCCACTGCCCTATTATTGCTGGGTTGGGGCGCCATCTCGTTTCATAACTTGCCGGTGGAGGCGTATCCCGACATCGCCGACAACTACGTGACGGTCATTACTCAATGGGCGGGGCGCTCCGCGGAAGAGGTGGAACAGCAGGTCACCATTCCGATCGAAATCCAGATGGCTGGCATGCCCCACATGACCTTTCTGCGTTCCGAATCGATCTTCGGTCTGTCGTTCGTGATTATGATCTTCGACGACAGTTCCGTCAACGACTGGAACCGGCAGAAGGTGCTGGAAAGGCTCACCCAAGTCAATCTCCCTGCCGGACAGAACCTGCAACCGCAAATCGGGACGGATTGGAGCACCACGGGCCAAATCTACTGGTACACGCTGCGAAGCACCAATCCCCGCTATGACCTGATGGAACTGCGGTCTATCGAAGACTGGGTGCTGCTCAAGCAATTCAAATCCGTGCCCAATGTGGTGGACGTTTCCGACTTCGGAGGCACGGTCCGCGAGTATCAGGTGCGCATCGATCCCAGCAAGCTGGTCTCCTACGGACTGAGCATCGGGCAGGTGGAGCAGCAGATCTCCAATAACAACATCAATGCCGGCGGCAGCTTTGTGGAAGTCGGGATGCAGCAGATGAACGTCCGGGCGCTGGGACTCTTCGGCGGTGTACGCGACATAGAACAAACTGTCCTGAAGACACAGACCGGAACCGCCCTGCGGGTGAAGGACATCGCCGAAGTGACCCAAGGCCCTAAGATCCGCTTGGGCCACATGGCGCGCGCCAACCACCTGGAGGATGGGCGCATCGTTGACGAGCCCGATGTCATCCAGGGCGGAGTGCTCCTACGCAAAGGCGCGGAAGAGGAACCGACGCTGGAAGCCATTCACAAGAAAGTGGACGAACTCAATAACGGCATTCTGCCTCCCGGCGTGAAAGTCGTTCCCATGCTGGATCGCAGCGATCTTCTGCATTTCACCTTGCACACTGTGATGCATAACCTGACCGAAGGCATGATTCTGGTCAGCGTCATCCTTTTCCTGTTTCTTCTCAATGCGCGCGCCGCGATCATCGTCGCGCTGACCATTCCGTTCTCTCTGTTGTTTGCATCGATCTGGCTGGATATGAGCCACATCCCGGCTAACCTGCTCTCACTGGGCGCGCTGGATTTCGGAATGGTCGTCGATGGAGCGGTAGTCATGGTGGAGAACATAATCCGCCACCTGAGCAGGGGCAGCCGCCAAACCGCCGTGGGAACTCCGAAAACGACGGCGGAGATGATTCGTGAAGCTTGCCATGAGGTGCAACGGCCGGTCTTTTACGCCATCGCCATCATCATCACCGCCTATATGCCGATCTTCACGCTGCAACGCGTGGAGGGGCGGTTATTCCGGCCCATGGCTTGGACCGTGGTTTTCGCTCTTCTTGGCGCAATGACGTTTTCGATTCTGATCGCGCCCGTGCTGGCAGCCACGTTTTTCCGCAAGGGAGTTCGGGAACGGCGCAATCTGGTAATGGAATTTCTTACGGAGCAGTACCGCCGGCGGCTGAGGTGGGCCGTTCAGCATCGGTGGTTTGTGGCTGCGATCGGCATAGCCGCCCTGGCTGGGACGATCTACATGGGCTTTGGCGGCGTCATCGGAGCGGAGTTCTTGCCGCATCTGGACGAAGGCGCTATCTGGGCGCGCGGCACTCTTGCGAATAGCACAAGTCTTTCGGAGGCCGAAAAATTCACTATTAACGAGCGCTATGTTTTCGCGTCTTTCCCGGAAGTGAGCAAGGTCGTGTCGCAGGTCGGCCGGCCCGATGACGGAACCGACACCGGGGGATTCGGCAACACCGAGTATTTCGTCGACTTGAAGCCGCACGAGCAGTGGCGTCCGGTATTTCATAAAAGCAAAGAAGAACTGATCGCCGCCATGAATCGCGCCGTTGAGAAATATCCGGGCGCGATCTGGAACTTCTCGCAGCCCATCGAAGACAACGTCGGAGAGACGCTCACCGGCACCAAAGGTTCGCTGGCGCTCAAGATCTTCGGGGATGACTTGAAGCTCCTCGAAAAGAAGGGCGAAGAAGTCACTAGTGTCATGTCGGGCATCGCCGGCATGCGCGACGTGAAGCTGTTACGCGACTTCGGCCAGCCCAACCTCGATTTGACGATCGATCGACGCCAGGCGGCGCGCTTTGGAATCAACGTGGCGGATATACAAGACGCCGTCCAAACTGCTGTGGGCGGCAACGCCGTGAGTCAGGTGCTGATCGGCGAGCAGCGCTACGACGTGGTGGTGCGTTACCAGGCGCCATACCGCAACTCAGCGAGAACCATTGAGAATGTTCGTCTGCTTTCTCCTTCCGGGGAGCGGGTATCTCTGGCGCAGTTGTGTAAAGTCGAGGTCAAGGATGGCGCCTACGACATCTACCGGGAGGGCAATAGCCGTTACGTGGCGGTGACCTTCAGCGTGAGAGGCCGGGATCTGGGGACCACGGTTGAAGACGCGATCAAGCAAATTGGCCAGAAGGTGAAGATGCCGCCGGGCTACACCATCGGTTGGTCGGGCGAATACGAGAGCGAAAAACGGGCCGAAGCGCGGCTGGCCGTCATCGTTCCGCTGACCATTCTCGTAATCTTCATCATTCTATACACCATGTTTCGGTCGTTTAAGTGGGCGATGCTCATTCTGTTGAACGTGGGTCTGGCGCGCGTTGGCGGCTTCCTGGCGCTGGTACTTACCGGAACTTATCTCAGCGTATCGTCGGGCGTTGGCATGTTGGCGCTGTTCGGCGTATCGGTACAAACCGGCGTCATCATGCTCGAGTACATCAACCAACTCCGCGCGCGAGGCCACTCGATCGTGGATGCAGCGGTCGATGGCGCGGTCCTGAGACTTCGTCCCATTATGATGACCATGCTGGTGGCGACCCTTGGACTCCTGCCGGCGGCGCTATCGCACGACATTGGATCGGATTCGCAAAGGCCCTTCGCGATCGTCATTGTAGGCGGCCTGATTTCCGATCTACTGCTGAGCATCGTTCTTTTGCCCACGTTCTATGTCTGGATCGCTGGCGATAAGGATGTGCTACCCACACCGGAGGATTCCTTTGAACACTAAACGCGCAACTTGCGCGGTTTGCGCCGTGCTGGCTTGGATATCGTGTGCGGGTTCGGCATTCGGACAGGCGGCGCCGCCACCTGCCAAAATCACGCTCGACGACGCCATCCGGCTCGCGCTGGCGCATAATCACACCCTGCTGGCCGCCCGGACTACCATCCAACAGAACCAGGCCGCGGAAATCACCGCCAACCTCCGCCCGAACCCGGCTTTCTTTACCGATTGGGAATACCTGCCGCTGTTCTCCCATCCCCAAGGTGAGACTGTTTCCGCGTACCTCCAAGGCTCGACCGAGGGCGACATGGGGTTGAGCTATCTTATCGAACGCGGCCACAAGCGGGCGCGCCGCTGGGAAGCAGCCAAGGCGGCCACCGCCGTGACGCGCGCCCAGGTAACGGATAATGAACGCGGCGTTGCGTTCCAGGTAGGCTCTCTCTTCGTCAATGCCCAGCTTGCGGAGTCGACTCTGGAACTGGCCCAGACGGATCTGAAGAGCTTTCAGAAGACTGTCGACATCGGCGAAATTCAGTACAAGCGGGGCGGCATCAGCGAGAACGATTACCTGAAAATCAAGATCCAGTTGGTGCAGTTTCAGACTGACGTCGAACAGGCGCTGGTCAACAGGGTGCAGGCCCTGTCGGATCTCCGGCAACAATTAGGTTATGAGTCGGTGTCCGCCGATTACGACGTTGTTGGCGAGTTCGAATACAGGCCGCTGGCGGTCACTATCGACGAATTGCAGGCGAAAGCATTGCAAAACCGGCCGGACCTGCGCGCGGCGGTGTTGGGCGTTACAGCCGCCAACAGCCAGTATTCGCTGGCTAAGGCGAATGGCAAGCAGGATCCCACTATCTCCGCTAATTACTCGCACGCTAACGGCATCAGCGGCGCCACCTGGTCGTTCAGCATTCCGCTGGCGATTTTCGACCGGAACCAGGGCAATATTGCGCAGACACGCATTGCCATCCGGCAAGCCGAAGAGCAGCAGAAGGCAGCCGGCGGCCAGGTACTGACCGACGTTAAAGACGCCTACGAGGGGATGCAGGAAAGCGGGCGCATAGCCCAACTCTATAAGTCCAGTTATCTCGAAGTCGCGCAAAAGAGCCGCGACATCAGCGAGTACGCCTACCACCGCGGCGCCGTGGCCCTGCTCGACTTTCTCGACGCCGAGCGTAGCTATCGCGCCACCCAGCTTGCCTACCGTCAAGCGGTAGCGGCTTATTTGACCGCCCTGGAGCAGCTTCGTCAAGCGGTCGGAAACAGGGACTTGGGGCCACTATGACCAATAGAATGCCAATTACTCTCGGGCTGTGCGCGCTTGGAACGATACACGCGCTCTCCGGCGCGCAGGGAGTCTACGAGAAGGGACCCAGGCAGTCGTTTGAAGTAACCAACACCGAACGGGTGCCCTTCGCGCCGGGAGGAACCATCCGGCTCGATAACTCGTACGGCTACTTGACGGTGGAAGGCTGGGATGCCCCCGAGGTTGAGATCACCGTTACTAAGTCGACCGCCAGCTATTATGAACCCAGCCAGCAGCAGAGCGCGGAGCAGCTTTTTGGGCAGGTTCGCGTGGCCGCCGAACGGCGCTCCGATAAAGAGCTGACGATTTCGACCATCTGTCCTGCCCGCCATCGCTTCCTGCCGAAGGCCTCGCGCAGCGTTACGGTTGAGTACAGGATCCATGTACCGCGCGACTCGCGGCTGGTAGTCCACCATGACAATGGCTACGTATGGATAAGTGATGTGACGGGAGACCTCGACGTGCGCAGCCACACTGGATCTATGATCGTAATGCTGCCTGACGCGGGCACTTACGCGATCGACGCCAGGACCAGATTGGGCAGCGTTTCTTCGGATCTTACGGGCAAAAGTCTGAGCCGTCTGAGCCAATTCCTGGTGGGTTCGCACTTCGATTACACCAGTCAGACCCCCAAGCGGCGCGTGTTCCTGCGCATGGGCCGCGGAACTATCGAGATCTTGCAGGATCGGCCGTAGGCCATGATTCGTGCGCTGGGCGCCGTACTGGTCTATTTCGTAATGCTGGGCGCATGGGTGGTCGTGGGGCTGTTTATCCTGATCGCGCCGGCTCGCTTCGGCAACCTGGTGAACGAGAGTTTCGGAATCTTTCCGGCCGTGCGCTCGAGTGACTGGGGTAAGAAGCTGTTTCTGCGGCTGCTTGGCTTGGGACTGCTGGCGTTCGCGGCCCGCTTCGTCTGGGGTATCCGGCAACTGGTCCGGCCTTGAAGCTGACGATCGTTGTTTGTCGTCTGCGCCGCGTGCTCGAACTCGGCAGGCCACGAAAAACGATGGCCTGCCCCACTAGTTACTCCGAGTACCCGCTCCGGGCATACACATTGGTGTGAGTCACATTCAGTTTCACGCTGATTCGGTGCCACTTTCCCGGCTGAACCGGTTGCGCGGGATAGTAGGCCAGCAGGTATTGGTTTCGCATCGACAGGACCGCCTTGGCGACGACCCTATCGGCATCTTCCCAATCGGAGATAGTAAAGTGCAGGCCGCCCGTGTTTTCCGCCAGGTCCTGCAGGAAGGCGAGGCCGCGCTGTTCCTCCTGCTGCTCGATGGCCTTCTTGGTGCGCACGCGAGAGTCGACGCGGATGGCGTAGATCTGGACATCGGTTTCCATGGCCAGCCGCATCAGTTCGCTCCTGGATTTACGGCTGTGGTTGTCCATTCCATCGGACAGGATCAAGAGCGCACGGCGCGGGTTGGAGGCGGATCGCATGCGCTCGAGGCCGGCGTAAATGGTATCGATCAACGCCGTATCGCCACTGGCGGTCAGCAGGTGAGCCGTTTCGACAAGTGCGCCCAGATCCGAAGTAAAAGCGGAAGAAACGTCCGGCCGGGTGGAGACTGTAAACAGAAATGCTTCGTCCGCGGAATTGGCGTTGCCGGCAAACGTGCGGAGCGCAGTTTTGGCGACCCCCAGCTTGTCGCGCATGCTTCCGCTGGTATCGAAGATGAGCCCAACCGAGGTTGCCGCATCCTCGGCGCAGAAGGCCGCAATAGGCTGCGGCGCTTTGTCTTCGAAGACGGTGAAGTTAGAGCGGTCGAGCCCGTTCACCGTGGCGCCCCTGCGATCGGTGACCGACACCGGTACCAGCACCAGGCGTGAGTCTGCCCGAATCTGGCCGGCAGCCTTGTGCGGGAGACCGATAAGCAACAGCACCAGGGGCAACCATCTTGACATGAAGGGCTGATGACTATTGTATTCTGCCGCCTATAAATAAGGCATAAGTCGGCGGTAAGGAAGTCGTAAACGGGATCGGAATCTGGGCTAGTTGCCGCCTGCCGCGAAACGATAGCCTACCCACGGCTCCGTCAGGATGTACTTAGGCTTAGCGGGGTTCGGCTCGATCTTCTTGCGCAACTGATTGATAAACACGCGCAGATACTCCGGCTCATCGCCATAGTCCGGACCCCACACGGCTTGCAGCAACTCGCGGTGTGGCACGGGCTTGCCGGCCTGCGAAACAAGATAGCGCAGCAGGTCGAACTCCTTGGGCGTGAGTCGCGTCTCTTTTCCCTTGACGTGGATGCGCCGCGTATCGAAGTCGATTTCCAGGTCCGCTGTGGCTACCGAGTGCGGCCCGCTTTCCGGCGAAGTGGGCGCGCGCCGCAGCGCCGCCCGGATGCGCGCCAGCAGCTCTTCCATGCCAAAAGGCTTGGTGATGTAATCGTCGGCGCCGGCATCGAGCGCAGCCACCTTGTCTTTCTCGCTGTTGCGCACGGAAAGAATAATCACCGGCACTTCCGATCCGGAGCGCAGGTGCTGGCATGTTTCCAAGCCGCCCATGCCGGGCATGTTCATGTCCAGCAGCACCAGGTCCGGCATCTCGTCGGAGATTCGGGTCAGGGCATCCTCGCCGTTGCGCGCCTCGATGACTTCGTATTTGTGCCCAACCAGCGTCGCCCGCATCACACGGCGGATCTGCGGGTCGTCGTCCACCACCAGAATCTTTCCTGCGCTCACGAGACCATTTCACCACGATGCACGGGCAGCGAGAAACTGAATACGGAGCCTTGCCCCGGCTCGCTGGTTACCCAGATCCTTCCGCCGTGCGCTTCCACGATGCCTTTGGCAATGGCCAGGCCCATGCCGGTGCCCGGCACACGGAAGCGATGCTCGCGGGCGCGGAAGAATTTGTCGAAGACGCGGATTTGCTCCTGCTCGTCGATGCCGCTGCCGCGATCGGCCACACTGATGACGATGCGGCCTTCGCCTGCCCGCGCCGATATCGTCAGCGGCGATCCGGGCGGCGAATACTTCAGCGCGTTGTCCAGAAGCTGTCTCAAAACCTGCTGCACGAAATCGAAATCGGCATCCGCCGCGGGCAGCGCATCTTGCATCCGGATGTCCATGGGCCGGTCGTGCAGTACGGATTTGAGCTCGGCCAGCGTGGCGCCGATAATCTCGCTGACATCCTGCGGGCGCTTCTCCAGATGCAGCTTGCCTGCTTCGATGCGCACCATCTCCAGCACTTCGGCCACCAAGTGGTTCAGGCGGTCGGCCTCTTCGTTGATGATGGTCATCAACTCGCGCTCCGCATCCGCGCGGGGTTGGCCCAGCAGGCTGGTGACGGCGGCCTTGATGGAAGTCAGGGGCGTCTTGAAATCGTGCGCCAGCGCGTCCAGCAGCGCGGATTTCAGCACTTCGCTCTGGCGCGCCGCTTCGGCACGGCCGGCTTCCTCCAGCGTACGCGCCCGTTCGATACCGATAGCCACCAAGTAGGCCACCGCATTCAGCACCGCGTCGGAAGGCAAGACTCCGGTCAGCCCCAGATTGCCCAACCCCTGCCCACCCAGGCGGACGGGCACGATGGCCAAACCCCGGCCGCGATCGATGAGCGCTTCATCCCGGTCCGCTAGCAGTTGGTCGTCGGAGATCAGCGGATCGTCCGGCCCCCAGCGAAACGTTTCGTGAGCCGACTTGGCGTGGAAGGCGGCGGTGGTCACACCCAGGATTTTCACTACCCGGCTGACCAGATCCTGGCTGGCGGTGCGCGCACTGCCGCTGAGCAACAGGCTCTGGCTCAGCGCATACAGCCCTTCGACTTCGCGGCGGCGGTCGACCGCCTCCTGGGTGCGGCGCTTGGCCCGGGCCGAGAGTTGGTTGGCCATCACGGAAGTAACCAGGAACGCGGTGAGCGCCACCCAGTTCTGGGGGTCGTCGACCTCGAACGATCCAACCGGTGGAAGGAAGTAGTAATTGAATCCGAGCACGGCGGCGAGCGAAGCGATGGTCGCCTCCAGCAGCCCCCACGCAGCCGAAATCGCGAAAATGACGAGCAGCAGCGTCAGGGCTACCGTGGTGTTGTTTACCGAGACCACACGGAAATAGAATGCGACGACCAGCGCGACGATGGCGGGCGCGGCGATCAAATGGAACGCGCGGCGGATGCGGGGATGAGTCATGACAGAGTGGCTCTGAATAAATTCGGCGGGGCGGCCTCAGAGGCCGCCGCAGGCTGAGAGCCTGCCCCACGTGCCACGTTAAACTCCGAAGACGCGGTTGAAGAATTCCCGCGTCTTCTGCCGGATCTCGCCCAGCTTCAGATCCAGCCTTTGATCGTGCAATTGATCGGGGGTCCACCGTCGCACCAGTTCCGCCAGCATTTCGGACTGGGACGGCGACGTGGGCAGATGGCCTCCCGCGTAGCCGCTCGAAACGCGCAGCCCGTGATCGATGGCGCGGTAGAACACTGCGGCGTCGCGCAAAAAGTCCGCATCCTCGCGCTCCAGGTGCCCCATCTGCTCGACGACGTCGATGCGCGCGGGCGTGTTCAGCACCTTATAGAATATCCCGGCGCCGCGCAGCCGGAGATACATCAGAGCGAAGTCGATATCGTAGAAGCCGCCCACGGCCGCCTTCAGCGGATTGCGCGATCCCTGCTCCTTCTCCAGCCGCGCGCGCATTTGCGCCAGTTCTTTGCGCGACCGGCCGCTTTGTCCGTAGCGCCGCCAATCGATCTCCTGCAATTTGTGCAGAAACTCCGTGGCGTGCTCCAGGTTCCCGGCCACCGCGCGCGACTTCATGTACGCAATTCCCTCCCAGGCCTCCGCGTGCTTCGCGAAGTACTCGCGATAGGTCGCTTCGGGTTGCACCAGCGCTCCCTCGCGGCCATCGGGACGCAGGCGCGTGTCCACGGTGAACATCACGCCATCGCCCGTATACGCGCTGATGACGGTGATCATGCGCTCCGCCACGGCGGTCCAGAACACCAGTTCGGCGGCGTCCTCGTCGGGGATGACGAAGACCAAGTCGGCGTCGGAAGCCAGGTCGAACTCGCGCATGCCCAGCCGTCCCAACGAGACCACCATCATCTGCCGCGCGGGCACATACTGCGCATTGGCCGGCGGCGGCGCTTCCTCGAGCGCGATGCGGTAGGCCGCCGCGATCGCGTCGTCGGCCAGATCCGAGGTGCGCTCGAGGGTTTCGAAGATGGGGGCCGGGCCCAGCATGCTATCGCTCTGGATGCGAAACATGTGGCGGCGGAAATAGCTGCGCAGCCCCGCGCTGTCGGCGATCGCTTCCTGGGGGGCTTCCTCCGGTGGTAGGGGGGCCGAGTCCAGGCCGGCCAGCATCTCCGGATGCCGCAGGAGCTGATCGCCGAAGTACTGGCTGTGTTCGAAGATATCCGCCACGCGCTCCACCAGCTTGGAATTCGCTTCCAGGCGCGCGAGCCATTCGGAATCGTCGCACATTTTTTCCAGAAAAACTTCGAAACGTTCCCGGCCGCGATTCAGTTTCGCGCGCGCCAGCGCGGCTGACAGTTGCGGGGCGCGCTCGACCAGATAGCGCGTGAGATTGCTCGGCGCCAGTGGCCGGAGGTCCACATCGAGCGGCTGCCAGCGATCGTCCGCGTCGCCATCCAGCGGAATGTAATACATGGGCTTGCGCGCCTGGATGACGCGGGCGTACATCTCCCGCACGTTGCCCAGGTGCTCCTCCAGCCGCACTTGCAGCGATTCCGCTGTCAGCGGCTCGCCGGATTCGGCGGGCATCTTGCGCGCCAGCACCTCCAGTTCGTCGGTGTTGGTGGGCAAGGTGTGAGTCTGCCGGTCGTCGTAGAACTGCAGCCGGTGCTCGAGGTGGCGCAGGAACTCGTAAGCCGAAGCCAGGCGCGCGTACTCGCTGGCGGAGAGCAGCCCCTTGTCGTGTACGCGCGAGAGCGCAAACAGCGTGCCGCCATGCCGCACCCAAAGCTCGCGCCCGCCGTGCAGGCGTTGCAGGCATTGCACCAGGAACTCGATATCGCGGATGCCGCCCGGCGTCAGTTTGATATCCAATCCGGCGTGCGCGCGCTTGGCGGCCAGTTTCTCGCTGATGCGCTCGCGCGCTTCGGAGACCGCTTCCACCGCCCGGAAATCCAGCGTCGTCGAATAGATCAGCGGCTCGACGAATTCCAAAAGCTCGCGGCCCAAGGCCAGGTCCCCGGCGCACACCCGCGCCTTGATCAGCATCTGCTTTTCCCAGTCGCGCGCGCGCTCCTGGTAATAGCGTTTGGCGCCATCGAGCGAAATGCAGACTTCGCCCAGGCGGCCGTCGGGCCGCAGGCGCAGATCCACGCGGTAGCACGAGCCATCCGCCGTGTACGTCGAAAGCAACTCGGTGTACTGATTAGCCACCTTCTTGAAGAATTCCTTGTTGCTGATGGCGGCGGGCCCGGGCGTCTCGCCGTTGGCCGAATACACGAACATCAGGTCGACATCCGAACTGTAGTTCAGCTCCTGGCCGCCGAGCTTGCCCAGCGCGATCACGGCAAAGCCGCAGGCGCGGCGCTGGCCGTCGGGCGCTTCAAACAGCGGCTCGCCATAACGCGCCGTCAGTTGCCCGCGAATCTGGCGATAGGCGAAGTCCAGGATAGCGTCGGCCAGGTTGGACAACTCGCCGGTAATGTCCGCCAGCGCGGCGAGTCCCAGCACGTCGCGCAGCAGAATGCGTAGCGACTGCCGCCGCCGGAAACGCGCCAAGGTCACCGCCGGCTCATCGGCGCCTTCGGCGGCGCGGAACTGCTGCAAGCGCTCCGCGAATTCCTCGGGCGCCAGCATGCGGTGAAGATCGCCCGGATCGGCAGCCTGCGACAGCCATTCGGGATGCTGCAGCACGGCTTCGGACAGGAATCTGCTGTAGGAGAATGCGGTGATGAGCGAGCGCAGAACGGCCGGAGAACTGGCGATGCGGTTGAACGCAGCGGGGCAATCCTGGCGCAGCCGCTCCAGGAAATGCAGCGCTTCGTCGGGATCGGGGACGGACGCGAGCAGCGACTGGATCCGCGCCATGATGCGTTCGGGAATGCCGCCGCCCAAGCGCGCAATATCTTCGCGCGCGCGGGATGGATTGCGAAATTCGACAGCTTCCAACAAGTGCTGCATGCTAGCGGGCGGACGGGGCCCCCACCCAGATTATAGCTGGTGGACCCATGGCGATCACCGGATTACGCGCAAGCGATGGGAGGCGAGTGAAATTCAGCTCGTTGGCGACCGCTAGGTCTAGTGTCCATGAATTAACTGGACAATCCGACTGCCGGCGCGTGGGGCAGGCCATCGGTTTTGGTGGCCTGCCCTGTTGCATATCGGCAAACGCAGACGACATAAAACGATCGTCTGTGCCACATGTGCTGGATATCATTTGTCCAGTATTACTTCCCAATACGAGACGGCCCGGACGCCTCGCGAAAGGCGCTCCGGCGGTAGCCGTTCAGATTTCGCCCTCAAGGAAGCGATCGAGATCCACCGGAGCGTCCCATCCCGGCAAGAGCTTAATGCGGTCCCGCATACCAAAGCGTACCTTTCGCCGCTTGGGCGGCGGTGGAACAAGTTGCGCGACGGGTTTGCCGTTGCGCGTAATGACAATGGATTCACCTTCCTCGACGGCGCGCACAAGCTGAGTCGGGCGATTCTTGGCATCCGCAATACCGACATCCATCGGCTTCAGTATAGCCAGATTAAACAGCCATCTCAGCACAGCGCCGAGAGGATCACGACCGCATCGTCCGGATGCACCGGGCCCGGCTCGATGACGCGCGCATAAAAGCCGCTCATTCCCCAGCGCGCTGAAGTTGCGTCGCCGGCCTTCACCTGCGGGTCGTAAATCTCCTCCTTGATGGCCGGACCATAGACGTCCAGCGCCGCGCACGGGCCGCGGACCTTGGTGATCTCCAGCACGGCCGCGCCTGCGCGCACCTGGTGGCCGATGCGCAATTGACGGCGGTCCAACCCGCGCGTGGTGAGGTTCTCGCCCAGCGCGCCGTAAAAAACCGGATAGCCGCGGGCTTTCAATTCGTCGACGGTTTCCGCGGCGATCAGCAGCACCGCCTGGCGCGGGCCGCCGTGGATCTGCGGGTGGGCGCAGGCATCGCCCACCAGACCCAGCGGAGCGATCATGCCCGCCGCGATCGGCCGCTTGGGAATGCCGCCGAGTGAGACGTTGATTTGGACGATAACGCCCGGAGAAGGTTGTGCGTCGGTCATGGCGGGTTCACTCCAGCATAACCCGGGGTGCCCTCTGGGCCGGGGTCTCCAGACCCGCGAGGGTGCTTAACGGTTTTGGGGAAACCGCTCCCTTACGGTCGCGGCTCGGTAATAGCCGCGTTGATTTTCGAATAGCCGCGCTGATTTCGCAGGGCTTACCGAGCCGCGACCGTCAGGGAGCGGTCTTTGTCGGTCAGGAATCCCCAAACCGGGTAAGCACCCGGTCACCAGCGGCCCCGCTTGTACCTGGACCGCTCCTGTTATAATCGAAGGATTCAGAGCGCCCGACCGTTAACATGACATTAAAACCCATAGCCGCCAATCCCGGCTCGGAAAAGAAGGTGTATCTGCTGAAGCCGCGCGGCTTCTGCGCGGGCGTGGTGCGGGCCATCGACGTCGTCAAGATCGCGCTCGATCTCTACGGTCCCCCGGTCTACGTGCGCAAGGAAATCGTGCACAACAAGCACGTTGTGGACGAGTTGCGCCAGGCGGGCGCCATCTTCGTGGAGGAAATCGCCGAGGTGCCCGCGGGCGCGCGAGCCATATTCAGCGCGCATGGCGTGGCCCCGGAAGTGCGGCGCGAAGCCGCGGCACGGCGCCTGGAAATCATCGACGCCACTTGTCCGCTGGTGACCAAAGTCCACCTGGAAGCGGCGCGCTTCGCGCGCGACGGCTACAGCATCGTACTGATCGGTCACAGCCATCACGACGAAGTCATCGGAACTCTGGGAGAGGCGCCCGACTCCAGCTATCTGGTCGAAACCGTAGATGACGTAGACCGTCTGGAGCTGCCCGACCCCGCGCGCGTGCGTTACCTCACCCAAACTACGCTCAGCCTGGATGAAACGCGCCACATCATCATACGTCTGAAAGAGAGATATCCGCTGATCGAGGGGCCGCCCGCCCAGGACATCTGCTACGCCACCGAAAACCGCCAGATGGCGGTGAAAGGCGTGGCCGAATACTGCGACCTGCTGCTGGTGGTGGGATCGCAGAACAGCTCCAATTCGAAGCGGCTGGTGGAGGTGAGCGCCAACGCTGGGGTGCGCGCCTACCTGGTCAACGACTACGAAGAAGTCGATAGCGCCTGGCTGGACGGCGTTCTTAATGTGGCGGTCACCGCGGGAGCCTCCGCGCCGGAGAATCTGGTGGAGGAGTTAGTCGCATTCCTGCGGGATCGAGGTTTTCACCGGCTGGAAGAAGTGGAGTTGATCGACGAAGACGTACGCTTCTCCCTGCCACCGGAGTTGGCTCGGACGGCTCCGGGTTTGACGACGATTTCCGCACGATGAGCACATCTACCGCTTACGCACAAGATACGATGACCTCGGCGGCGGCGCGGGCCGTTCGCCTGGCGGCCGAACGCCTCCTGGCCTTACAGGACTCGGGCGGCTATTGGTGCGCCGATCTGACCGCCGACACCACTTTGGAGTCCGACTACATTCTGTTGCAGCTTTGGATGCATCCGCCGGAGGCTGGCGTCTGGAATCCTCCCACGCGCGCGCTGGTGGACAAAGCCGTGCGCTCGATTCTGGAGCGGCAACTGCCGGATGGCGGCTTCAACATCTATGCCAAGGGGCCGTCGGAGATCAGCGCCACCGTCAAAGCCTACTTCGCGCTCAAGGTGGCGGGCCTGGCGGTCGACGATGCGCGGCTGGCGCGTGCGCGCGCGCGCATTCTGGAACTCGGCGGCATTCAGGCGGCCAACAGCTACGTCAAGATCAACCTCAGCCTGTTCGACATGTATCCGCGGCAGTACTGCCCCTCCATCCCGCCGGAGGTCATGTTTCTGCCGGGCAATTTCATCTACCAGATGTCGGCCTGGACGCGCGCCATCGTCGTTTCGCTCGCGATTGTACACTCCAGCAACCCGCGCCGCCCAGTACCCGCCGGCTTCAACCTGGACGAGCTTTACAAGCCCGGCGTCAGCCTCGCATTCCAGCCCAGCGAGGGCTTCTTCTCATGGTGCAATTTCTTCCTGGGCGCGGATCGTTTCCTGAAGTTCTGGGAAAAACACGGCTCGCGCGCGCTGCGGCGGAAGGCTCTGCGCGCGGCGGAGCAATGGATGCTCGCGCGCTGCGAGAACTCCGACGGCCTGGGCGCCATCTATCCTCCCATGATGTACGCCATCATGGCGCTGGATGTACTCGGCTATCCAGCCGATCACCCCGCCAGCCAGGAGGCCCGCTACCAGTTCGAACGGCTGATGATCGACGACGGCAAGCGCTTCCTGTTCCAACCGTGCTTCTCTCCGATTTGGGACACGGGTATCGCCGGATTCGCGGTGGGCCAGGCCAGTGGGACAGACGATCGTTTTTTGTCGTCTGCCGTCTCACCCGCTCTCCGCCGAGCGGCGGACTGGATCCTCTCCAAAGAAGTCCGCGTTTCTGGCGACTGGTCGGTGAAGCGTCCGAAAACCGAGCCGTCCGGCTGGGGATTCTTTTTCCGCAACGATCACTACCCGGATATCGACGACACGGCCATGATCCTGCTGGCGCTGAGCCGTGCGGAAGCGACGGACGCGGCGGCTCAAAAGGCATGTCATCGCCGCGCGCTCAACTGGATTCTGGATATGCAGGGCAGCGATGGCGGCTGGGCGGCCTTCGACGTAGACAACAACTGGGAGTTCCTCAACGCCGTCCCATTCGCGGACCACAACGCCATGCTCGACCCGGCGTGCCCCGATATCACCGGCCGCGTGCTGGAGGCTTTGGGCGCGCACGCCCTGCCCAGCTCCCATCCGGCCGTAAAGCGCGGCGTCGATTTTCTACTGCGCAACCAGCAGCCCGATGGAAGCTGGTACGGCCGCTGGGGCGTCGCCTACATTTACGGCACCTGCTTCGCGCTGCGGGGATTGCGCGCCGCGCACTACGACGACCGCGAGGCCCCGGTCCTGCGCGCCGGCGAATGGCTGCGTTCCATTCAGAACGCCGACGGCGGCTGGGGCGAGTGTTGCTCCAGCTACGACCAAGGCTACTTCGTGCCGGCCGAAAGCACGCCATCCCAAACGGCGTGGGCCTTGATGGGCCTGATCGCCGGCGGCGACACTAATAGCCTCAGCGTGCAACACGGCATCGAATACCTGCTGGATACCCAGCGGCCCGATGGCGGCTGGGACGAAGAACTGGCCACCGGCACCGGCTTCCCCAAAGTTTTCTATCTCAACTACCACTACTATCGTCTGTATTTCCCGCTAATCGCGCTATCCGATTTTTGTGGGGCAGGCTCCCAGCCCGCCTCTTGGACTAACCTATGAGATTTCCCCTTTCCATGACCGCCGGCATGGCCGGATACATTTTCAAGAACAGAATGCGTCCGCGCCCGGAGTGGCAGAAAGACATGTCCGCCGCGCCGGATCTGGCCAACCCGTTCCGCATCCTGCACGGCGCTCCGGCCAGCCGGGCCAATCGCCAGCCGCATCCCATGATCCGCAAGCGCTTCCCGCTGGTGATGATGCTGGAGCCGCTGCACGCCTGCAACCTGACGTGCACGGGTTGCGGCCGCATCCGCGAGTACGAATCCACCATTACCGAGCGGGTGCCGCTCGAAGAATGCCTGGCCGCGGTGGATGAATGCGGCGCGCCCATGGTTTCCATCTGCGGGGGCGAGCCCATGATGTATCCGCAAATCGGCGAACTGGTGGCCGGCATCCTGGCGCGCAACAAGAACATCTACCTGTGCACCAACGGCATGTTCATCGTCAAGCGCCTGCGCGAATTCAAGCCGGACAAGCGTTTCTTCTTTAACGTGCACCTGGACGGGCTGGAAAAAACCCACGACATCTGCGTGGAGCGCGAGGGTGTTTTTCGCGAAGCCATGGAGGGCATCAAAGTGGCCAAAGCCGCCGGTTTCATGGTGTGTACCAATACCACCATTTACAAAGAAACCGACATGAAAGAGATCGAGGCGCTCTTCGAGTACCTGGAACAATACCATCTGGACGGCCACCAACTGGCTCCGGCCTACGGATATTCGGCGGTTGACGATCGTGAAATCTTCATGACCCGCGACGACATTCGCGAGAAGTTCCAGGACATCGAGCGGCTGGCGCAGAGGTTCTATATCAAACAGACCCCGCTCTATCTGGATTATCTGCGGGGCGCTCGCGAACTTCCCTGTACCGCCTGGGGCACGCCGACGTACAACGTCAAGGGCTGGAAAGGGCCGTGCTACCTGATCACCGACGGCCACTACAAAACCTTCGAGGGGCTGATGACCGAGACGCCCTGGGAAAGCTACGGTCCGGGTAACGACCCGCGCTGCGAGCACTGCATGATGCACTGCGGCTTCGAGCCTTCCGCGGCGCTGGGCCTGACCGCCAGCCTCGCCGACAGCTTCAAGATGCTAACCTGGGCGCTCAAATGACCTGGAGGGCGGCCAATCTTGGCCGCAGCCGCCTTTCAGGCGGCCAGAGTCGGCTGAAAGCCGGCTGCGGGCAGGATTGCCCGCCCCACAGCTTATGAAGCCGACGCTGGTCACCGGCGCATCCGGCTTCCTGGGCTGGCACGTAGCCCGGCTCCTGGTAGAGCGCGGACACAGGGTGAGGGCGCTGGTCCGTCCGTCGAGCAAGATTCGCGAGTTGGATGCCGAGCCTGTCGCCGGCGATCTGCGCGATCCCGCGTCCATTGAACGCGCAGTCGCGGGATGCGGCTTGGTCTTTCACGTGGCCGCCGATTACCGGCTCTGGGCGGCCGACGAGAGAGAGCTATACCGCTCCAACGTGGATGGCACGCGCAATGTGCTGCAGGCGGCTCGCCACGCCGGTGTGGACCGCGTGGTGTATACCAGCACGGTGGGGTGCATCGGAGTGCCGCAGGGCGGGGAAGGCAACGAAGATTGCCCCGTTTCGCTCGATGACATGAAGGGCGCTTACAAGCGCTCCAAGTTCCTGGCTGAGCGCGCCGCGCTGGAATCCGCGGCTTCCGGACTGCCGGTCATTATTGTGAATCCTACGGCCCCAGTTGGGGATCACGATATTAAGCCGACTCCGACCGGCAGGATCGTTCTGGATTTTTTGAAGGGAGACATGCCCGCCTTTATCGACACGGGCTTGAACGTGGTGGACGCGCGCGATGTGGCCGTGGGGCAACTTCTGGCTTGCGAGCGTGGCCGCACCGGCGAACGTTATATTCTGGGATCGGAGAACCTGACGCTGGCGCAGATTCTCGGCGTACTGGCCGCCATCTCGGGGCGCCCGGCTCCCACCGTGCAGTTGCCCTATGCGGTCGCCTATGCCGCGGGGATGGTCACCACCGCGTGGGCGCGAGTGACCGGAAAGCCGCCGCGGGCGCCGCTCGACGCCGTCCGCATGGCGCGCAAGAAGATGTTTGTTTCGCACGCCAAGGCCGCGCGAGAATTGGGGTTCGCACCGGGGCCCGCGGAAGGCGCGCTTCGCCGGGCTGTAGAATGGTTTCGGGCCAACGGATACTGTTAGTCGCCGCCGAACCCCGCGAGTTCGACGGGCTGTTGCCGTTTTGTTCCGGCGTGCGGAAGCAGGCGTGGCCGCTCTATTGGGCGCGGTCCGGAGAATGCGGCGACCGGCAGCTTTGGATGGTGGCGAACGGCGCGGGCGCGGCGCATGCGGGCAAGGCCGTTGAGGTAGCCTGTCCGGTGTGCCAGCCGGAAGCGATCGTGAGTATGGGATTCTGTGGAGCGCTGGATCCGGCGCTGGAAATCGGCGATGTTTTCGTGGCCGCGGCAGTGGATGCCGCGGGCCGCCGGTTCGATGCGCGCCTGCCCCAGGCGGCCGCCCGGTACGCGACCGGCGTGCTGGCATCCATCGATCATGTGGCGCAAACCGCCGCCGAAAAGCGTCTCCTGCGGGCGGGCGGGGCTTCCGCCGTGGAAATGGAAGCCGGCGGGGTCGCCCAATCCGCGACCGCGCACGGCATCCCCCTGTTTTGCGTACGATCCGTCACGGATACGGCCAGCCAGAGTTTTGTCATCGATTTCAACAAGGCTCTGCTTTCCGACGGCCATTTCGGTACAATAAAGCTTTTAACGTCTGCACTACGAACTCCGGGAAAGGCGTTCCCGGATTTGTTCCGGCTGCGCCGTGACTGCCGCATCGCCACGCGCACATTAGGAGAATTCATTGACGGTTGCCGATTCTGACTGGAGTATCCCGCCAACTATGCACGCGGCTGTGTACAAAGGCCAGAGTGTCGTCTCCGTGGAACAGGTGCCCACGCCGGAAATCGGACCGGGCGAGATACTGGTGCGCGTGGAGGCCTGCGGGATCTGCCACACCGATCTGAAGAAAATCGAATACAACCTTTTGGCCCCGCCGCGCATCTATGGACATGAGACGGCTGGTGTGGTGGTCCGCGTAGGGCGGCGGCTTGCGAGCGATGCCCTTCGATTTGCGCCCGGCGATCGCGTAGTTGTCTTTCACCACATTCCTTGCAAGAACTGCTTCTATTGCCACCGGAAACTCTACGCGCAGTGCCCGGTCTACAAGAAGGTCGGCGTCACTGCCGGATTCGAGCCGGCCGGAGGCGGTTTCTCGCAGTATGTGCGGGTTATGGACTGGATCGTCGAGAGCGGCGTGGAAAAAATCCCGGACGGTGTTTCATTCGAACGCGCCAGTTTCGTCGAGCCGGTGAACACTTGTTTGAAGGCAGTAGTGCAGTGTGCGACCCAAGCCGGTGAAGTGGCCGTGGTGATCGGTCAGGGACCCATCGGCCTGATGTTCACCATGCTGCTGCAGCGGACCGGCGCAACCGTTGTAACCACCGACACGATCGCGGCGCGCCGCCAGCTTTCCCGCCGTTGCGGGGCATTGGAAGCCTGGGACCCGCGCCAGACCAACGTGGACGCGGAGGTCCGCCGGCTGACGGACCAACGCGGCGCAGATCTGGTGATTGTGGCGGCTTCCGTTCCCGGTATTGTGGTCGAGGCCATCCGGCTCTCCCGTCCGGGCGCGCGCATTCTGTTGTTTGCGCAAACATCCGAAACCGAGCGCGTGGAGGTTTCCGGCGCGTCAATTTGCGTGGGCGAGCGCAGTTTGTTCGGGTGTTACAGCGCGTCCGTGGATTTGCAGAAGGACTCGGCGGAACTGGTCTTCAGCGGGGCATTGCCCGTCGAAGAACTCATCTCCCACCGGGTGCCCCTTGTTAAAATCCGTTCAGGATTCGATTTGGCGTTGCATCCCGGTCCTGAATCGTTGAAAATTATCGTTCAGCCACAGAGGTGGACACAGTGAAAACGCACATGATGGCCGCCGTGCTCTATGGCAAGGAACACTTGCAGGTAGAGCCGGTGTCCATTCCCAAGATCGATGATGGCGACATCCTGGTTCAAGTTCGCGTTGCGCTGACATGCGGCACCGACGTCAAGGTATTCCGCCGTGGGTATCACGCGCGGATGATCGTGCCTCCCGCCGTGTTCGGGCACGAATTGGCGGGCGATGTCGTGGCTGTCGGGCAGGGAGTCGAGGCCTTCAAGGTTGGCGAGCGGGTGGTGGCCGCCAATTCGGCGCCTTGCGAGCAGTGTTTCTTCTGCCGCCGCGGCTTGCAGAACCTGTGCGAGGATCTGCAGTTCAATAATGGCGCTTATGCCGAGTACATACGCATTCCGTCGCGAATCGTGGAGCGCAACACCTACCGCATTCCGGAGGGCGTCAGCTATCACGACGCCGCATTGATCGAGCCGCTGGCTTGCGTGTTGAAGGGCTTTGAAGAGACGTCGCCGCGTCCGGGCGACACTATCGCCATTTTGGGCCTGGGCCCCATCGGTCTGATGTTCGTGAAGCTGGCGAGCCTGTATGGGTGCCGCGTGATCGCCATCGGCCGGCGCAGAACGCAACTGGACCGCGCCGAAGCCATGGGGGCGCACGAACTGGTGCGCGCCGATCAGCATATCAATACCGTGGAGGCCGTGCGCAACCTTACCGGCGGCCGCGGAGCCGACATTGCCGTGGAAGCCGTGGGCAAGCCGGAAACCTGGCATTGGGTGCTGGATATGGTGCGCCGCGGCGGTACGCTGAACTTCTTCGGCGGATGCCCCAACGAGAGCCGCGTGATGTTCGATACCAACCTGCTGCACTACTCCGAAATCACGTGCAAGGCCAGTTTCCATCACACGCCTGCGCACATCCGCAAAGCGCTGGACCTGGTGACCCGCGGCGACATCACATCCAAAGACTTCGTCAACAGCGAGGAGCCGCTGGCGAATCTGCTGGAAGTCATGCGACACCTGATGAGTCACAACGGCCACCTGAAAACGGCCATCATTCCGTGATGACAAGTGGGGCAGGCTCTCAGCCTGCGGCGGCCTCTCAGGCCGCCCGCCTTGTCCCCAAAGACTTCGTGCGCTCCCCCGCCGCGCTGGCGACCCGCTACTCGATCGCCGAAGCCGAAGCCTACACCCGCTGGCTAGCCACGCATCACTACGAAAACTTCCAGGTCGTCAGCTTCCTGCTCCCCAAGCGCCTGCATCAAGACTTCTACAACGTGTACGCCTATTGCCGCTGGGCCGACGACCTGGGCGACGAAATGGGCTCGCCGGCCGAGAGCCTGCGCCTGCTCGCCTGGTGGCGCGAGCAACTGGCGGCGATGTATGCGGGCGAAGCGGTTCACCCCGTGTTCGTAGCCTTGCGCGGCACGGTTGCCCGCCACGCCATCCCGCAAGAGCCGTTTGGCGACCTGATCCGGGCCTTCGAACAGGATCAGACGGTCAGGCGCTATGCGTCGTGGGAAGATGTGTACGCCTACTGCCGCTATTCCGCCAACCCGGTGGGCCGCCTGGTGCTCTACCTCTGCGGCTATTCCGATGCCGAGCGGCAGCGGCTCTCCGACGCCACCTGCACCGCGCTGCAACTCGCCAACTTCTGGCAGGATGTGGCGGTCGACCTGGAAAAGGATCGCGTATACATCCCACTCGAAGTGCTGGCGCGGCACGGCTACTCCCTCGACGATCTCTACGCGCGGCGCACCGGGCCGGCCTTCCGCGAAGTCATGCGCGAGATCGTAGCCCGCGCCCGCGAGTTGTTCCACGAGGGACTGCCGCTTCCCGCTATGGTTGACCGGCGCCTCGCTCTCGATATCCACCTCTTCAGCCGCGGCGGTCTGCGCGTGCTCGACAAGATCGCGGAGCAGGATTACGACGTGCTCTCGCGGCGGCCCGCCATCTCTAAAGTGGAGCGCGTCTGGCTGCTGCTCGGCTCGCTGGCGCGCGTAGCGGTCTCGCGGGCGGCGTGATGACCGCGCTCGCAGACTCCTACGCCCACTGCCGCCGCGTGGCCCGCACGCGCGCCCGAAATTTCTACTACTCGTTCGTGCTGCTCTCGCGCGAGCAACGCAATGCCATGTGCGCCGTGTATGCCTTCATGCGCTATTGCGACGATCTGAGCGACGAACCCGGCGCGAATCGGGCCGCCATCGAGCAGTGGCGCGCGGCGCTCGACGACGCGTTGGCGGGCCGTTGCGGCGCCCATCCCGTTCTGCCCGCATTCCACGATACGGTGAGTCGCTACCGCATTCCGCCGCGCTATTTCCACGAAATGATCGATGGTGTGGCGTCCGACCTGGAACCCCGCCGCTTCGAGACATTCGATCGGCTTTACCGCTATTGCTACCAGGTGGCCTCCACCGCCGGGCTGACGACCATTCATATCCTCGGCTTCGACTCGCCCGATGCGCTGCCGCTGGCCGAGAAGTGCGGCATCGCATTTCAACTGACCAACATCCTGCGCGATATCCGCGAGGACGCCGAGCGCGGCCGCATCTACCTGCCCGCCGAAGATCTGGCCCGCTTTCACGTAACGGAAGACGACATTCGCGCCGGCGTGCGCACCCCGGAATTCATCGATCTGATGGATTTCGAGACCGCTCGCGCGCGCCAGTACTACAACGAATCGCAGCCGCTGTTGGGCCTCGTGCATCGCCGCAGCCGGGCGTCGCTAGGTGCGCTCATATCCATCTATTCGCGCTTGCTCGATCGCATCGAACGCAGCAATTACGACGTATTCAGCCGCCGCATCTCGCTCCCCGCCGCCGAGAAATGCTGGATCGCGATAAAGGCGCTGGTTGGCGCCGGCGGCCGCCGGTCTCAATAGAATGAGACGTCCCTCATCGGATAGTGCTTCCTGTTTCGCGTCCACAGAGTTAATCCGTGGATTGATGCAGTCGCCGCAATCAGAGCGTCGCCCAGCTCCACACCGTGGCTCTTCGCGTATAAGCGAAGGTACTCCCCGGCCCGGCGGCCAATCTCAGCGTCAATCGGGACACAGGTGAGTGCGGTGAAGAGCGCGTTCAAAGCGGAATGCTCGGACGCCCGCGCGCCATGCCAGATCTCGGCAACCGTAACGGGGGAACACAACAGCAATACATCGGCGCCGCTCAAGGTGTTCCAGTCAGCGAGGATGCCGGCGTCCCGGCCGCGTGAGACCTCTATAAAGATGTCGGAGTCGATGAGAATGGCCTTCAAGCCTTGAGCCTCTCAAGCCTATCGCCCTTGCGCAGTTCACGCACATACGTTTCAGTATCGGGAAGATCGCGCCGGCCTTTCCGGATTCCAACAAACGCCTGCATGGCGTCCCGGCGGTTGCCGGCGCCCAGATACTTTTCCCGCAATGCTCGCCGCACCAATTCGGAAACCGACTGCCCGCACTGGCCGGCGCGAATATGCAGCGTCTTCCAAAGGTCGTCGTCCAGGTAAAGTTGTGTTCGCTTCATGATGTATATTGTACATCGCGAAGATGAGTGCGGACACCGGCACGGCCAGACCCGTTTATAATGGATGGCGAGGTCCGATATGGCAGCCAAACGACTGCGGTACGTGGCGCTGGCTCTGGGTGCGGCCTGGGCCTGCTGGTGGGTGTTCTTCGAAACAGCCGAGGCCATCGGCGATAGGCAGTTCACTCAAGCGATTCTCTTCCTGGTAGTCATGTTCGGAGCCGTGGCGCTTGCCTGGAAATGGCCGGCCATCGGCGCAGCCCTATTCCTCGCCGAAGGAATCGCGGCCATCGTCATGTTCGCTCCGGGGTGGGCGCGCCACTTTCATCTCGGTGCGTTCCTGCTGCTGTTCGCCATGATGCCGCTGCCTCCGCTGGCGGCCGGCATTCTGTTGCTCCTCTCCCGGCGCCAGCCGCGCCACAACGAGCCCGCAGCCGTATGAAGATCACCCGCGTAGAGGCCATCTATCTCCGCCAGCCCGACGTCCGCTTCCTGTGCGACAGCGGCCAGGATGCGCTGATCGTGCGCGTGGAGACCGACGCCGGTATCACCGGAATCGGCGAAGTCGATTCCAACCCGATGGCCGTCAAAGGGGCGATTGAAGGCCCGTTCTCGCACACCACGGCATGCGGTCTGGCGCAGGTGGTGATGGGCGAAGATCCCTTCGAAACCGAGCGGCTCTGGCACAAAATGTACCGCGCCAATATCTACGGCGGACGTCGCGGCGTGGGCCTGCACGCCATGAGCGGCATCGACATGGCGCTGTGGGATATCAAAGGCAAGGCCCTGGGTCTGCCCGTGTGGAAGCTGCTGGGCGGCGGGTTCCACGGCAAGATGCGCTGCTATGCCAGCTCGTTGTTTGGCGCTACGCCGGAGAAAACCGGCGAACTGGCGCGGCGTTACCGCGACCAGGGATTCACCGCGGTGAAGTTCGGCTGGGACCCCATGGGCCTGGATGAGAAGACCGACATTGCCCTGGTGCGCGAGGCGCGCAAAGGCTTGGGCGACGGCCCGGACCTAATGATCGACGCCGGCCTGGTGTGGGACTCGAAGACGGCCTTGCAGCGGGCGCGCGCGTTTTCCGAGTACGGCATCTACTGGCTGGAAGAACCGCTGCGGCCCGACGATTACGATGGCTATCGAAAGCTCGCCGAAGCCACCGATGTGCGCATCGCGGCGGGCGAGGAAGAGAGCGGCCGGCTGTCGTTCATCGAGCTGATGGATCGTGGCCGCATCGACGTGGTCCAGGTGGACCTGACGCGCTGCGGCGGCTTCACCGAGGCCATGAAGATTGCGGCGCTGGCCTGGGATCGCGGCTTGCCTATCGCCAACCACGGCTTCACGACCTACATTAATGTGACGGCCGCGCTGCATTGGCTCAACTCCATCCCCAATGCGCTGATCTGCGAGTTTGTGGCCGAAGAGGAGACCAACCTGCGCGAGTCCGTCACGCGGCAGAAGCTGCGCGCGAAGGACGGATACCTCGAAATTCCGCAGGAGCCGGGCTTGGGCATCGACGTGGACTGGGACGCCGTCGCGCGCTTCCGCGTTTAATCCGCGTATAATCAAGGTCTCATGAAAGCTCGCGTATATGTCTCGCTGAAAACCACTGTGCTCGACCCGCAAGGCCAGGCCGTTCGCGCCGCGCTCGCCGGATTGGGACACACCGCCATCGCCGACGTGCGCCAGGGCAAGTTTTTCGACATCGCCATCGCGGACGGGATGACCCGGGAGCAGGCGCAGAAGGATGTGGAAACCATCGCGCACGAGGTGCTGGCGAACCCGGTGATCGAGGAGTACAAGGTAGAGATTGTGGGGTAGGGCTCTTGTGAGATAAGTGTCTCATCTTGTGGGGCAGCCAATCTTGGCTGCAAGCCGGCTTTTCAGCCGGCTTGGACGCGCTGGAAAGCGCGTCCGCAGGCAAAATTGCCTGCCCCACACGAGAACGCGGCCAGCCCATCCCCACTACCGATATATCAAATACTTCTCCCGCACCTTAACAAACGCCGCCACGCCATCCGCCATCTTCTGCTGAATATCCCGCGGATCCTCCCCCGCCGCGAGCGCGCGGATCACCTCGGCGCTCCCGATCAGCTTCTTGTTGGCCTCGAAATCCATCTTCCCCGGATACAGCTTCTGCAGCGCCGCCGCAATCTCCAATCCCAGCCGCGCGGAATCGACATCGTCCCGATTAGTGATTACGAAGCGCACACCTTCCACGGCCTGGAGCCGCGTGGCGTACACGCGGACTCCCGGAATCCGCCGCCGGTTCAAATACGCCGCCAGTTCCGGTCCGCGGATGAAGTCCGCGCCGATCTGCTCGAAAGGCGCGTCGGTGCCGCGGCCCACCGAATAATCTTTCGAGAATTCGAGCATGGCCACGCCGGGATAGAGTAGCGCCGCGTTCAAACTCCGCATATTCGGCGACGGATTGACCCACGGCAGATCGCTCGCGTCAAACCAGTCGCCGCGCTGCCAGTCCTTCATCGGGACTACCGTCAGGTTCGCGCCGATATGGTTTTCGCCGTTGAACAGCTTCGCCAGTTCGCCCATGGTCATGCCGTGGCGCAGCGGCAGCGGAAAATAGCTCAGGAACGAAAGCGCATCGCGGTCGAGCAGCGGCCCTTCCACGTGAACGCCCGTGATCGGGTTCGGCCGGTCCAAAACGTAAAACGCAATTCCTGCTTTGGCGGCCGCTTCCATGGCGTAGGCCATGGTGGTCGCGTAGGTGTAGAACCGCGCGCCCACGTCCTGGATATCGAACACCAGCGCGTCGAGCCCGCGCAGCATCTCCGGCGTGGGCCGCAGCGTTTTCCCGTACAGGCTGAAAACCTTCAGGCCGGTGGACGGATCGGTCGCGTCGCCCACCTCCGCCTGGTCCGCCGCTCCGGCGAATCCGTGCTCCGGCGAAAACAGCGCCACCAGGTCTACCCCGCCGGCCCGCATGACGTCGATATTGCGCCGCCCTGCGTGGTCCACGCCGGTGGGGTTCGTGATCAGCCCGATGCGCTTCCCGTGCAGCGTCTGGAATCCCTCGGCGGCCAGCACGTCCAGCCCGGTCAGCGTCGCAGCGTTGCGCTCGACCTCGCGCGCGAGCCCCGCTCCGGTGATGGTTTCGTTGTACCCGGTGAGGGCCACGCCAGGCGCGTCCACGCCGAGCGCCGCCGCCGCGATGGTCGCGATCCGGCCGCGCAAGCTGGTAATGGCCGGCCTGCGGAACGGGTGCACGCTGTTGGCCAGCAGGATCACGTAGGTGTCGCTGACGGGATCGATCCATATCGAAGTGCCCGTAAACCCGGTGTGGCCATAGGAGCCGATCGGGAACAAGTCGCCACGATTGCCGGAGAACGGCGAGTCGATATCCCAGCCGAGGCCGCGCAGCACAGGTTGATCCGCGGGGCTCTGCGGCGTGGTGAACTTCTCCACCGTGAGCGTGCTGAACAGGCGCGTGCCGTCAAACTCGCCCTGGTGCAGCATCATTTCGCAGAAGCGCGCCAGATCGTCCGCCGTGGAAAACAGTCCCGCGTGCCCCGCCACGCCGCCCATATAGCGCGACGTTTCGTCGTGCACCACCCCTCGCAGCGGCCGGCCGTTCGCGCCATCGCGTTCGGTCGGCGCGATGCGCGGGATCAGCGACGCCGGCGGCTGAAACATGGTCTCCCGCATGCCCAGCGGCAGGAAGACATGTTCGCGCGCATAGTCGGAGAGCGTCTGCCCGCTGAGCCGCTCGACCAACTCGCCCAGCAGGATGAAATTTATGTCGCTGTAGACAAAGTGCATGCCGGGCGGCGTCTTGGGGGCCTCGATCAGGGCTTTGTGGATGCCGGTCTGATGGCCGCTCCACGGTGGGTTCAACACCAGGTCCTCGGGCATGCCCGAAAAGTGTGTGAACAGGTTGCGGATGGTGATGGGGCTTTTGCCTTCCTGGAATTCCGGCAGATATTGCGTGACGCGATCGTTCAGACGGAACTTGCCCTCCTCGAACAGTTTCATCAGGGACGAAGTGGTCGCCACCACTTTGGTCAGCGAGGCCAAGTCGAAGATGGTGTCCACGGTCATCGGCTCGGGGGCCGGAACCAACGCGCGCTTGCCATAGGCCTTGCGATGGACGATCTGGCCCTGGTGCCCGATCAGCAGGACAGCGCCTGGAATGCGATCCTCGCGGATGGCCTGCTCCACGGCTTGGTCCAGCAACGGTGACGCGGAGAACGTCTGCGCGCATGCGGCGCCAGCGGCCAGCACGGCGGAAAGCAACAGCTTCATATCCTCTACACTACCGCCCGAAGCGCCGCGCGACCCGCATTAAATCCGCCAGCATGCGCAATTTCCGCATTTGGGCAGTCGGCAACCAGGCGTAAACAGAGCACGGAAAAGCCCCCAAAAATATCTATAACTACCTGAAACACAAAGGCTTACAAGGATTTCAGTAGGGTTACAGCTATACTTGGGGCACACCCTGTGCGATACTGATTATAGATCATTTTCACGGTTGCGAATGTCCCAGTTAGACGACGCCATATCCCGGTACAACAGGCTGCTAGAGAACGGCCCCTGCCGTGACCTCGCCTGGGTGGACGATCTCCACAAGCGCATGGAAGAGGAACACCTCTCCGCCGGCGGACGCCTGATCTGCCCGTTTCTGCGCCCCAATTTCATCACCCGCCGCCAGTACGACGGTCTAGTGAAAACGGGCGAGGCCCTCATCAGCGCTATCGACCGCATGCAGCGTATGGTGCTCGACAGCCCCAGCCTGCTGGCCCGCATGGAACTGCTGCCGGCCGAGAAAATGCTGGCCGCCATCGATCCCGGTTACCAGGTGCCGGAAGTCGCCTCGCGCCTGGATTCGCACCTTACCAACGGAACGCTCCACGTGGTGCAGTACAATGCCGACTCGCCCAGCGGCTCGGCTTACACCGAGGTGCTGGCCGATCTGTTCTACGATTCGCCGCCCGTCAAGGAATTCCGCAAGCGCTACCATCTGAGCCGCGTCGGTGGCAAGAAAAACCTGTTGGGCGCGCTGCTCAAGGCCTACAAACAGTTCGGCGGCCACAAGAAGCCAAACATCGCCATTCTGGAATTCCGGCCGGCTTATCACTCCGGACAAAGCGAGTTCCAGTTGTTTCGCGATTTCTTCCGCGAGGAAGGCTACGCGGTCGAAATTGTCTCGCCGGATCAGTTGGAGTACCGCAACAAGGTGTTGCGCAAAGGCCCTTTCGAGATCGACCTGATCTACCGCCGCATCAGCATACAAGAGTTCCTGATGCGGTTCGACCTGACTCATCCGCTGGTGCGGGCGTACCGCGAGCGCACCGTTTGCGTGGTGAACAGTTTCCGTTCCGAGCTGGCGCACAAGAAAGCCATGTTCGGACTGCTGACCGACGAAGCGTTGACGGCCAAATTCCCCAACGACGAACGCAAGGCCATTCACGATCACGTGCCCTGGACCCGGCTGGTGACCGCCACCAAGACGACCTATCGCGACGAGACCGTCGATCTGCCGGAGTTCATCGCCCAGAACCGCGACAAGTTGGTCCTGAAGCCTAACGACGACTACAGCGACCAGCACAGCTTCTTCGGCTGGGAAATGGACGATGCCGCCTGGGACCGCGCGCTGAAGCAGGCCATGCGCTCGCCCTATGTGGTGCAGGAGAGAGTAAGTCCGGTCCGCTCCGTGTTCCCCATGGTCACTTACGGCAACCTGGAATTCAAAGAGATGCAGGTGGACGTGCATCCGCTCGCCTACTTGGGCAAGGTGCTGAGCTGCTCCAGTTGGCTCTCCACCGGCAATAGCGGCTTCTCTTCGGTGGGCGGCCTGGTGCCCACGTTCATTCTCGATAACAAATCCTAGTTCTACTATGCGCTTGAGGGCGGCCAATCTTGGCCGCAGCCGCCTTTTAGGCGGCCAGAGCCGGCTGAAAGCCGGCTAGGCGGGGCTTAAGCCCCGCGCGGACTAAAGTCCGCCCTCCGGCTTGTTAATCGGCCTTTCGCGAGCGAAGCGCGCGGTGCTTGAGCCCCGTTCCTCATCGCGCGAGTAGCACCACGCCGCCCAGCACCAGCAAAGCGCCCGCGCCGCGCCGCATTCCCACATGCTCCTTCAGAACGAACTTCGCCAACACCGTCTCCAGGATGAAACTGGACGCCGAGGCCGGCACGGCGAAGCTGAGCGGTTCAGCCTGCACCAACGCCATGAACGCGAAGAAAGAAATCGCCAGGCAGACAATCGAAAGGATCAAGTAGCGGCGCTTGGCAATGGTCTTCAGCAATCGCGCGAGGCCCCGCGCGCCCACCGATTGCTCGCCAGCTCTCTTCATTTCGTGACTCTGCAGCAGGTCGCTCAGCGCCGTGGCCGTCACTACGATACTCAACAGGATCCACTTCATTCGGATCCCTGCGCCGGCGTCGTGGTGTTCTGTGAAGTGGTGCCTACCACGCCGGTGCCCACGAAGATCAGCACGCTTCCCAGCCACTGCTGCAGGGTGACGGCTTCGTGCAGAAACACTTGTCCAAACAGCGTCGCCAGCACGTAGCCGATGGCGGTCACCGGCAGCACGAAACTCAAGTCCGCGAGGCTCAGCAGCGCCATGCGCGTAAGCAGCGCCAGG